>OLNR01000038.1_pt1 | contig 125763 bp, 81 predicted proteins | sample 1672231 | NCBI WGS metagenome assembly OLNR01 (sample SAMEA3136662, study PRJEB25190) | human gut metagenome
CTACATATTCATGTTCTTTCTGGATTGGAAATTCTACCTTTCCTTGCTTTATATGCTGTGAATAAAATAAAGGTATTGCACCTTCTTCCGCTTCATCCCTCAAAATATCACGATTACGAAAATCTACGGTCAATCCAGTTTTCATTTTTACACCTATCGCAGGAAGCGTCTTATTGAACTTATGCAACTTCTTTAATACTTCTACTTTATTTTCATCTGTCACAAGATAAACATAATAATCTGAGCCTGCTACAATCAGATCATACGGAACTGTCAATGAGGTTAACTCTCCAAAATCACTATTTGATTTCGATGATGTAATCGTAACTGTTTCTGGTTTTTCGCTCGTCTTCCTTACTTTAATAATAATCGTTTCCTGTAACACACTTTCCTTATCAAAAACCTTATTTCTACTTACAAAAAGATGAATATGTTCTAATTTTCCTTCTGTCAGGAAATATTCCCGAAAACGTTTAAAATACGCTCCTGAGGTCCATGATCTTGGAATGATGTAAACCATCTCTCCATTTTCACATAAATTAAATAATCCCATAGATGCAAAAATAAAATACAAATTCGGCGCACCATAACATACCTCTGGCATCGCTGTTGCTTCTGGCGCATCTTTCGGAATTTTCATATACGGCGGATTTCCAATTACAAAATCATATTTCTTCGGCTTCGCATTTCCTCCCAACATATGATTAAAATCCAGATACTGACTCAGAATATAATTATCTTCAATGATATTAACCGTAAGCTTTTTCTTTGTTTCTTCTCCACAATATTCCAAATTTCGTTTCAACAATGGTAATACATTTTCATCGTTCTCATAGCAGGTAAGTTCAATCTCCTGAATAGAATCTATTGTTTCCAATCGTTCAATAAAGGCACATGATAATATGCCTGAACCAGCCCCTGCATCAAGTACACTTACTTTGCCTATTTTTTCATCAACATTATATAATCCAGCCATAAAACGGGCAGTTTCCATACTGGTAAAAAACTGTCCGTATTTTTTACGTTCTTTTTTCGGCATACTCTCTATATATTCGTTTGTAAGTTCTATAATTTTTTCTAGCATATTCTACCTACCTACAAATCTTCTATTTCTTGTTATTATACTATCGTTTAATGATAAGCCTTTAGAAACGTCAATAATGCCTTGCGTATCATTTGCCGATAAACCGAGTGTCTTCAAAATTTCATTTACAAACATACGGTTTTTAGGAATTACACGTTTTTCAAGCCATTTCAAAATGCTGTGCGGTGTAAGCGTTAAATCAATAGGGAATAGCTGCTTTTTATCGTCTGCAATAGATATAATATCAGCGGAAAGTCCCTCCAATCCACGCTTTTCAAGAGAAAAGGTGATAAGTGTATCGTTGTATATTCTTAATTCGTAGTTCTGTAACATAATATCACCTGCTTTCCTTTAATCTGCCTTTATTCTATCAAAGCAAGAATGAAAAGTCAAGGTGTCACGCGGTTTACAGTATTAAATCAAGAATATCCTTGGCGAACGCGATAATTACACCGCCGAAGAATGTTAAGAAACCGTTAGCACGTTGTGAAGCGTCGTGTGATTTCAACGACAGACCTATTTGTACGATACCGAAACCTAACAAAATCATTCCGATTGCCTTAATGGCTGAGAATATAAATGTTGACAGACCGTTAATCGCCGATAGTGGGTCGTCTGCCAGTACAGGTGTTGCAAATGACATTATAATAAGTATTGTCATAAGTGCATATTTTGCTACACGCAGATGTTTTGTTGCCTTGTTGAGTTTTTCCTTAGTTTTGTTCGTGTTCTGAATTTTTTTCATTGTCTGCATCCTCCAATTCTATAAATTCTAAGTTTTCAATATCCGATACACTTAAATCTTCTATCAGATATTTATCGTCTTTGCTGTGTGTGTACGGCATAGCTCCGCCGTCCTCAGTCAGCTTGATATTTGTGTGTGATAGTATGTCAAACTTCTTGTCCATTATAGGTTTTTCACCACGGATAAAAATAATAGCGTTTGAATTATCCAACAGGCGTACTTCGTCCAACGTCAATAATTCACGTCCTGCGTTTTGATAATTTGTATTGCTGCTACCGTTACGTCCCTTTGTGATACCTCGCGTTTGCGTACCAATAGTTTCCTTGCCAAGCATTTTTGAAATGTATTCGTGTGTACTCTGCTCGTTACCGCCTAAATACAAAAAAGTGTCGCAGTTTCCTACGACACTTTCCCAACTATCTTTAAACAATCCCTTTAACTGTGCCATATTCTGAATGATTATTGACACTGAAATTCGACGTGAACGCATAGTTGCAAGTACCCTTTCAAAGTTATCCGGCAACGCCACATTTGCAAATTCGTCCATTACAACATGTACGGGGATAGGCAACTCTCCACCGTGTTTATGGTCTGCTCGATAATACAATTCCTGAAATGCCTGCGTATAAAGCATACCGACAAGATAATTAAATGAATTATCATTGTCGGGGATTACGCAAAATATAGCTTTTTTCTTTTCGCCCAAACTGCCTATATCAAGATTATCATATGACGTCATTTTAGCGATTTCGGGTAAGTTAAAAGCCGCAAGCCTTACCGCTGCGGAAATAAGTATTGATTTTGCCGTTTTGCCTGACGCTTGCTTAAATATTTTCCATTGCTTTACTGCAATATGTTCGGGACATCGTTCTTCAAGCGTTTCAAACAATATATCAACGGGAGATTCAAATGTTTCGTCCTCCTCCATCGTAGCTGCATTTTCAATCATAAACATCATAGTTTCAAAATTTTGTTCTTCATATGGTGCTTCGTGTATAAGATATAACATCAACGCTGAGTCAAGTGCAATTTCACTTTTCTCCCAAAACGGGTCTGACTGTTGTGCGTTCTTAGGAGTGGTATTCTGTATTAAGTTTGATATTAGCTTTATTACATCTTCGTCCGTCCGAATATATACAAACGGATTGTATCCGTCCGAATGTGACGGATTGATAAGATTGAATACTCTAACGTCATATCCACGTTGTAACAATAGAGGTGCTGTTGCTCGTAACATTTCACCCTTGGGGTCGGCTATAACAAACGAGGTATTGCATTGCATAATATTAGGTTTGGCATAAAATCGAGTTTTTCCTGCACCGCTACCACCGACTACAAGTATGTTGAGATTTCGTCTATGACTTTTCGCATTTAGACTTAACATCAAATTTTGCGACAATATGAGATTTTTTAACTTGTTTTTTCTGTTAGTGTATTTTCGTGCAATGCTTTGAACATTACCCCATTTTGCTGAGCCGTGTTCTTCTCCCGGTCTGCGATTTTCGCTTGAAGTGAAATATATGCCTACACCACACGCATAGATAAACAAAAAAACGAGTACAGTTTTTATACTATACTCGTTTAAATGTAAATATAACGGTTGATTAAGGCTGGCGGTTAAAAGTGGGAGCATATCAAACAGCTTTAATTTCGTACTGTAACACATTGCAACCTTTAACGCAAACCATATTACAATAGGGATAAGTAGTATAAACATAATTATCATATTTTTCTTGTTGTCTTGTCTGTTCAACTGCTATCACACAACTTTCGTCTTGAAATTTGCATTAAAATCACTCCTTTTATCCATCACTTTCTGAAAAAGGTTACAAAAAAAGACGCGATTGTTGTAAAATAGACAACCGCGTCAGAGTAATCTCACTAAATTATTTCGCATTTTTATAATTTCTTCGACTTTAACTCTTTTACTTACCGCCTTTATAGTCCATATAAGGATAACCATTGTTGCTTGAATGGACTCCAGAAATATTACCATCTTTATCTTTATCGTAGGAAATATGTCTGTTCTCTGTTCTACTATAAACAGAAATATGTGTCGAACCATCTTCATTATTACCTTTGTTAATTCCACCACCATTTGACAAAATGGAATTGGTTACAGCATCAACATTGACCGTACCCTGATTTTTATACTTTGCCATAGTAATCATTCTCCTCTCTTAAGATTACTCTTAACTACATTATATAGTGTAGTAGGAGAAATTGTCAAGACAAAACTTCCGACAATTATTTTACCCAAGTTTCAGCCTTATCTGAAGAAGCAGCTTTGTGAGTATTAGCCGCTTCCATAATTTCACAGTATGCCCAATGAGCGTTATTTTTGAGGTTTGTAAATTTATTCAGCGTTGACTCGTTCTTATTGATGTAGTCTTTATCCGCTGTTCTGCCTGTCGCGTGATTTGTTACGGTTACTACCTCGGCGCGTGTAATATTGTTATCGCCCTTGAATGTTCCGTCAGCATAACCGTTGAGCCAACCAATATTTTTTGCGTATGCAATATCATCATATGCCCAATATTTCTTGTCAACATCAGTATATTTTACTGTGTAGCCGCCTTTCTTAACTTCATTGAACAGTGAATAATAGCGGACTAACATAGCGACACACTCTGCTCTTGTAACAGGTGCGTCAGGTTTAAATGTACTGTCGTTATATCCCTCAATAATCTTGTATTTTTCAAGATAACCGATATAGTCTGCATACCAACCGTTTTTGTCAGTATCCTTAAATGACGATTTACCGCTTATTGTTTCGCCTTTTTCTTCCGAGATAAGACGGGCAAATATAGCAGCCGCTTCGGCTCTTGACATATCGTCGTCAGGGAGGAATGTTCCGTCTGGATAGCCAACAATATATGATTTATGCTCCGACAACGGCATAATAACTTGACCGTTTGTATCGGTTTTACCGTTCACGGAATTAGTTTTGTCTTTGAGAGTAACATCAATATTCGGTGCAACTTTGCCGTTTTTGTCGGTTACAGTAATGGTGTAATAATTATCGTCAAGCGTATTGCCATTCGGAAGTGTTAAAGTGATTTTATCATCTTTTATTGTCTTATTGACATTTATGATTTTACCATCTTTGTCGATTACTTTGACAATATATGATGGTCTGACATAGCTGCTGCCGCCACTTCCTCCTGAAGATGAGCCGCCACCACTTGTTGAAGTCTTAACCGGTACGGTGATTTTTCCGTTTTCGTCCGTGGCTTTTGTTGCGGTTTTGTTGTTCTTGTCAGTAACAGTGATATTAATATCCTTAACAGGTGCATTATCTTTGTCGGTTACTGTTACAGTAGTCTGATTTGTTGTATCAAGCACATTTCCATCGGGAAGTATAATGCTGATTTTACCGCCTTTTATTTTTACAACGGCATTTTCAATCTTAGTCTTTGTGTCCTCGACAACAATATTATATGTTTTTTCGTCCTCGATTACTTGTGCATATCCGTTTCGGTCAGTAATATCAGTATCTGAAACAGGCACAACCGCAATACCGTTAATGTTTGTAATATCGGAAGCAGTATTTTTTGCTGCGTCTGTTACGTTTACCGTGATACCTTTGATTGCTGTTTCATTATCTGCATTTATAACCTTAACGTATATTTTGTTTTCTGGATTGAGTGTTTTATTTGTCGGTAATTCTATTTCAATATTACCGTTTTCAAGCAACTTAATAAGTCCAAATTCTGAAATTACACCATCATTATCCCATACGAATACCTTGTACTTGTAGTTTTTATTCTGTACTACCGAGCCGTCACCAATATTCGGAGTAGGAGTAGGCTCATTAGGCTTGTCTGTTTTTGTCGGATTGTCAGGTAACACAGGCGTTTTTGTTTCGCTCGGTTTATCTGTTTCGTTAGGCTTGCTGCTTGGTGTCGGTGTTACACCCGGCAATGGTGTAGCATTTGTATCAGGTGTTGGAGTAGCAGTAGGCTTTGATATAGGAGCTTCATTAAGCGGTGGTACTATAACAATTCCGTCCTTGTCCGTCACTTCTGTTCTTATGCCACTTCCGTCCTTATTATAGACTGTTACTTTCCAATCCTCAACAGGTGTTCCGTCTGTTTTTGTTACTTTAACAGTAGTACGGTTATAGTAATCAATTACTTTTCCGTCAGGTAGGCATACGAGTACAGCGTTATCATCTACTACAAGTGTTATAAGGGCATTTTTTATAAAGCCTTGTTCATCTGATACAACAACTGTATAATCATATATTTTATCGCCCTTAATTTCTCCGACATCGGCATTACCATTGTCATCTGTAATATCGCTATTAGATATAGGAAGTGTAAGTTGACCCTTGATATTTGTATATCCGCTTTCAATAAAATCATTATCGCCTACAACCTGTACGCGTAGTCTGTTTATAGGCTCACCTTTTTCATTTACTACTGTAATCGTCACACGATTATCATTGTTAAAGGCTGTGTTTGTCGGAAGTTTAACATCAATAGAGTAGTTATCACCGACAGTCACATAGCAATTCGGGATAAGTTCGCCGTTTTTATCAGTAACAATTACAACATAGGTCTTGTCCTTATCTGCAACAGTGCCGTTTGTATTGCCTGTTGATGAATTTGTGTTCGGTACTGAGAGCTGACCGTTAGCGTCTGTTCTGCCTGTTGCTGCGTTATTCATTGTATCACTTATAAATATGTTCAGATTTTCCGCAGGTTGTTGTGTTTCAGTATATGTCACTGTAATTGTCGTTATATCCTCTGCCGACAGTAAACGTCCATTGGGAAGTTTGATTGTAAGATTATCGTTTGTGTCAATGCTGATTTCACTGTTGAAAATAGGTTTATTATTTTTGTCGGTAATCAAAATGTTATAATCTCCGACACGAGAATGACCGTCCTCATCAGAATTATCATTGTTAGGTAGCTTTGGGATTTCGACTGTGTTTATAACCGTACCGCAGATTACACACTCAATATGCTTTTTGCCGTTTTGTTCTATTGTCGCAGGAGTATCGATTATCCAATCTGACAGTTTATGTCCTGTTGCCTCAATATAATCTGACTTGTGTGTTTCACCACAATTTTTGCAAGTGTAGGTAGTATATCCGAGTTCCGTACAAGTTGGTGCGGTTACATCTGATATATAGTTATGTTTTGTCGGTTGTTGTTCATCACCGATATATTCTTTGCCACAATCAGAGCAAGTATATATTGTATAGCCTTGTGATGTACATGTCGGCTCTACCGTTTTCTTATTGTAATTATGCGGCAATACCTCTGTATAGTCACTTACATAATTCTCGCCACAATCTGCACAAGTATATGTTGTATATCCCATAGTAGTACAAGTCGGTGCGGTTACATCTGCAATATAATTATGTGCTAATTTGTCGGTATAATCGCTTACATAACTATCTTTACAATCTACACAAGTGTATGTTGTATATCCCATAGTAGTACAAGTCGGAGCAGTTACAGTCGATTTGTAATTATGTGATGTTTTATCTGTGTAATTGCCTATATATGAGTTATCGCAATTTTCACAAGAATAAGTCGTATATCCCATAGTGGTACAAGTCGGCTTGGTTACAGTTTCAGAATATGAATGTCCTTTCGGTAATTCTAAAATCGCATTGCAGTTCTCACAAATTTGCGGTTGCGTACAAGTAGCCGCAGCACCCGGTGTGTGTCCGTTTGCACTGACAGCCTTTATCATCTTTTCATCACACTGTTTACAATCATATTCCATAACGCCGTCGCTTTCACACGTCGAATTTGTTATAATATGTCCTTCGTCCCATTGGTGACCGCTTGGCTCAGTATAATCAGAAATATAGGTATCATCACAATTTCTGCATTTATATGTTGTAAAGCCTTTTGCTTTGCAGGTTGGTGCGGTTATCGTCGGTCTGTAATCGTGCTTTGCAATAGGTGTTAAATCTGAAATATATTTGAATCCGCAGTTAATGCAAATATGCTCTGTATATCCGTTTACTGTACAAGTAGCGGCAACAGTATTGGTCTGATACTTATGGTCTGTCATTGATGTATTTTCAGTGTAATAACTTCCGCAAGACTTACACGCGTGTAATTCCAAACCGCCCTGTTGGCAACTTGCGTCACGGATTACAATAGTATTATAATCGTGTCCTGTTGCAGGGGTGTAGTTTCTTTTTTGTAATGCTCCACACTCGTTACACTGAAAACGGTCATAGCCTAACTCTGTACACGTCGGACTTACTGTTTCAAGATAGCGATAATCGTGATTATGACCGTTGTTTGTATTGGATGACGAATTGTCGGATAATAGCCATACATAGCTGACACCGTTTTCAGTCATATTCTCGCCACCATAGCTATAATCAATTTCGTAATATACGGGATAATATCCTGCGTCCGTATAATTCGGTGCAGAGGTTTTATTGCATTTATTCGCCTCTGTTCCATAGCGGATACTTGTATGTACACCGTTTTCGGATAAATCGGCTACCGTTATACTGTGCGATTTTCCGTCTACATTGCCGTAATAACTTTGTACTACTGATTTTGCAGCTATATATTCGTTTTTGGTATATCCGCAATCATTACAATCTACCGTAATATGAAAACGCTGATTTCCCAATTCACCGTCAATTATTTCGGCGAAATTGTGATTTTCCTGTTTTGAGGTTGTGCGTGAATATGTACCTTTGCAAAATTGACAATACTTTCCTTTCTTTGCGTCTGTTGTATGCGTTTTGCTATTATACGGTGTATATGACGTATTATCAAAATCGATAAAAAAATTACTGTCGCACGGATTGAGAGAATATACATCTTTGCCACACGAGTACGAATTAACTCCGTCAACGGAATTTATTGTACCGCAGTTTTGGCAAACTGATTTTGTCCAATGATAGCCGGTATAAAATGCGTCAACGCCCGGTGTTCCGTCATCAAGATTGCCTTTGCTTACTCCATCTATACAAGTACCGTCTGAATAATAAACGCCACGGTTCATTGCCGTTTCACCAGTACGCGTATATTCAGGTACGCGGTATGAAATATTTGTTGTAGGCATATCGCATATAGGGCAGAAAATAGTTCCCGTAGTTACTGTTGCGTTTATATCAAACTCACTTGCTCTGCCGTTCGCTTCAATCCATACGTCGGCAGGGTCTACATATTCATTTGATTGTGCGGCAAAGCTGACTGACGGAATAAGGCTCATAGACATTCCTGCTGCCATTACGCTTGATAAAATTTTCTTGAGTTTGTTCTTAAGTTTTATGTTCATTTGTAAATCCTCCATAAATTCTATATAGGTTTATTGATTTCTCACATAAAAATCGTCTTAAAATAAGTCGATACATCAATTCTATGAATACAACACATTGTCGTTATCTCTCTTTCTTGATTTTTGGTGCAGTACGCGTATGCTGACGAACAGGATTGCGTCCCGCTTGTTTCTTTGCCCGTTGTGCCTTAATGTTATTTATCTGATTTTTTACAGACGGTTTAGAATTGTTGCCCATTCGTTCCGTATCCCCGCGTTTTGTATATCTGCCGCCTGACGGATTTTCTTTCACGCGGGGTGCTGAGTTTTTTGATTGTGATTTATCTTGAGCTACTTCTGTATTCTCTTTATCGGGAGTATTTTCAATAGGGGCAGCATAGCCGAGTTTTTCCATAATGTAATTTAATTTTGTTACATCTTCCTGTTTGGTGATAATATCGCAAATTCCCGTATTGTTAGTTTTATCTGATACTGCGGTAAACAGTACACCGTATTTTTTAGATTCTGTATTAAATGCTTTCAAGTCATTTTCTTTAATCTGCATAATACATAGCGGTTTTTCTGCTTTAAGCAGTTTTTTTAGACTTGTTTTACCTTGTAACTTATCGTCATTGAGGGCTATTATGATTGCGGCAAGATTTTTTGCACCGAGTGCCATTAGCTTTACGCTTGATTCGGTAATCTGAATACCCTCTTTTACCATTAAATCAGCGACTTCTCCACTTGAGTTCATTGTCTACTACCTCCTTTGTTCGAGATTGTTTTTCGTGTTTCATTGCTTGTGTCTGTAATTTCTGCGCCTGATTATACTTTTCTTTGACGCGGTTTGCGTCTGAAAATATTGCCTTGCACATTCTGACATCTGCACGGCACATTTTGATTGTGTCATTGATTTTAGAAATTTGTTGTATGATTTCCGCTTGTTCATTGGTTTTATCCCTTTCAGTGTATAATTTTTTTCGATTTCCCGTTAAGTCCTCAATCCGCTGTTCCTGCACGGTTTGATATTTCTGTAATTGCTCTGCATTTTCTATTCCGTGAATATGTAAAAACTTAAACTGCTTTTGATAGCGTTCAAATTTGATGATTTCATCACGCATAAAAAATGACACCCTTTGAGGTGTCTGTTTTTTGCGGATTTTCTTAAACAAGTACAGGTAATGAAAATACAATGCTTGAAATCCTTTAAGTTTTTTTCGCGGTACTTTTTTAAGATTTCCGTTATATTTATATACTTTCTTTTGCTGTGATGGTGACATAGTACGGATACCGTTTCGCTCTGCTATAATACGTTCTTGTATTGCTTTTTCGGTATATTCATTGCCGAGCTTGTCAATCCTTATCGGTCTTTTACCAAATGGGGGAATGATAGACGTATATTTTATATTGTTGCCTTTTCGATGTACAGTATATCCGCGTCGTTCGAGTTCCTTCCAGAATATTTGCATTGTGTATGATGATTTTATAATCTCATCAAGTTCTTCGCGTACTTGAGAACGGATTGTAGGCTTGCCATCATTTGACGATTTCCATTCCGCATAGTGCATACCTTTGTGAATTGGATTGTCTATGACGGATAGTTCATTTTCTATGCAAAGCCTGTCTGAAATTTTGCGGATTACATTATAATAGCTTTTAGGAGTAGAGCGAAATTTGCCGCCGTCTAAAAATGAAACGGAATTTACAACTATATGATTATGTAGATGTTTGCGGTCAAGGTGCGTTCCTATAACTACCTCAAATCTATCACCGAAACATTCCTTTGCAAATTGTACTCCAATACTATGTGCAAGTTCGGGTGTTAATTCTCCCGGACTAAAGGACTGTATATAGTGATAGGCAAGGACTTTATCCTCTTTACTGTATTTCCGTTTTGTAGCGACCATTTCATCAAAGGCAGTTTCAACCGAATTACAGTTTAAAACACTTTCAAATATACGTTGTTCTGTCTTGTCGGGATTGGCGGCATAACCGATTAATCTTTCAAGTGAGGTTTTTTCTTCGTTAGCCGCATAATTTATTGCTCGGTGCAGTTTGTTTCGCACGGCATAAACTTTTACAATCGCCATCAGTTTTTGACCTCACGATATATTTCACCGAGCAAGTGCAGTATTTCATCGAGCTGTGCTTGATTTATGCAGTTTTCCGAATTTACCTTTTTTGCAATCTGATTTATATTATTACCGATACGATTTACTTCTCGTATGAGATTTACAATATTGCTCGGCGGACGTGGACTTATATTAACTCCCATTATCAGCTTTCGTATAAACGGCTCCATTTTCAAACCTGCATTAGCAGCTTGACGTTGCAAATGATTTTTTTCATTATCGGTTAAGCGTATCAATATCGCTTGATTGCGTTTTCTCAATATTACCACCTTCAATCGTTGGGGTTTTAGGGGCGAAGCCACTAACAAGTTGCATTTTGGATAGCAAAATGCTATGCTTGCCCGTACCAAAGGCAAAGCCTTGACAGTATTACTGATTGTTCGTATTTACAATATTAAAACTATTGCCGTTTCTGACCGCCATATATTCGCCATTGTCCGTACCGTCATTTGACTTACAGGAAAATAGTACAAACTGCGTATTTGCGTTATTTGTATCAACAATATCACTGTTTAAATATGCGTGTGATATGAAATCTAATGCTTCCTGTGCTGTATTAGCCCTTATATTAAAAACCTTACTTGTAATTATTTCTGATTTATAGTTCTGCATTTTAATCACCTTTACATCATTTTGTATATTTTTAATATCAATCTTGATATCATTTTAACTGAATCTGATAGCACGAATTTTGTATTAATTTTTGATTAAATCAAATTATCTTGTTTTGCTTTCGATTTGCTATCATTTCAAGCCGATTTGATATCTTGTTTGACATCAAATGCGTATTTTTATATATCAATTATCATTACCGCATAAGTAATCCCAATCAACATCGGATATATTGCTTTCAGATTCGATATTATCTTCCGAATTTTTATCGGAATTAAAAACCTGTTTCAGAATTTCGCTTGATAATGCGTACGCAATACATTTTTGTACAGCCTTACATATCTTATCAATCAGCTTGTTTTCTTGTTCGATTATTTTATTTTCAGTGCGTGTATTATCTTGTTCAATAAAGTAGACGACAGATTCTGCAATAAGTGCTGCATAGGACGGATATTTTTTCGTATCTCTGTGTTGGAGATATTCCCACGCCTTGTGCTGATTGATATTATTGTCGTTAAATCTGACAGAGCATTGATGTATGTCCATATTGTTATGACCTCCTATTTAACTGCATATATGCGAGGTATTCAAAACCTTTTGCGGCGGCACATATATCATCAATTATGATAACACGCTCTTTATCATAGTCTGCAAAATTATTTACAATACAGCCGCCACCGCCGATTATATACAGTTTCATCAAGTCGGCGTTGTATTCATATTTGCGTAATGCTGCGAAAATATCTGTGGCATATTCCGTAGTGGTTTTATGAAGTATTTGCAGATATTTGTCCGAAACATCAGCTTTGCCAAAACGTAAATACTGTTCCACAATGCTATCATCAATTTTTACACCGTACATATCCATAACGGTATTTTTAATACGGATAACACATTGATTAACTCCGAGTTTTTCAGTCCACGACTTAATTTCGATAGGTTTTTTATTTTGAATGTATAGGATATTCATTGTGCCGTTACCGATGTCGGCAAGAATATTTGTACCCTTAAATTCGTGGATATGCTCAACAATAGCGGGGTAGCCTTGTGGATAAATGCTGCACCCAACAAACTTAATATGAAAATCATTGCCGTTGTATCGGAAATCCACAAGCGTATTTTTCATAAGATACGCTTTGAAACTGTTACGTTGTGTGCGTACCCAAGTAATAGGTAAGCCTGTCGCAAGATAAACACTTGCAGTATACGTTCCTGTGCGTTGTAACTCGCGAGCAACTGCCATAAGGTTTAATATGTAAAAATCATCGTCAACAGATTTATCGGCAATAAATTCTTTGTGATTTTCACCGACACGGTAATAATTTCCGTTATATTCAAGAGTGTTGCCCTGAAATATAGGCTCGGTATCGTATATGGTAAGTCCTGTCGGCATTACGGTATTAGCGGTTTTTATATTTCCATACCCTAAGTCCGTGCCGATAACTTTAAGTCCGTTTTCAAATTTTCTCATTTTTTATTCCACCTTTTATTGTAGAGTTTTTATCATAAATCTTATATATCATCTCTCCATTGATACATTTTTTTGAGGTGTTTCATCGGGTATATCCATAACCTCACTGTGTTTTTTATCAACATTTAACAATGCGTCAAGTGCGGCAACACGCTTGATTTTACTTGCAAGCTCTGTTTCACGCGGAAATTCCTTTTTGCTCTCAACCTTTGCAATTTCAAATTGCTTTTTTGTTTCTATAAGCGTTTGCTCGCAATCCTTTTTTAATTTTGGAATGCTTGCAAGTGCGTTGTCGATACGTTGAATATTACCGAACACATCAGTACCAATTTCGAGTGTATATGACCGTGAATTTTGAAGTGTAAGCCTGTGCATTTTATACAACGAGTCAAACGATAAAATCATTTTAAAACCTCTGTATTCACCGATAATGGTAGGGTCTGTTGAAGTCATTGTTTTACACCGTTCTATAAGTGCCGCACCTGCTTTATCCTTTTCATAATAACCGACTCCGTCAATCGTCATAGTATTAAATGTATCTTCCTGTTTCGGGTGTTGCTTGACTACATTAATATCTTTTTCTGCACCTGCAATCTGTTCCGTAAGTCTTTGTATTTCCTTTGGATAGAAATTTATTACCTTATTTTCAAGGTCATAAATTTCACTCATAAAATTTGATTTTAATAGCTTTAATTTTGCTATTTCAGTATCAAGTTCCATCTTTTCCTTGATGTGTGGATTACCTGTGGCAAGTGCCTTAATCTCGGCATACGATAAGGCGGTTTCGTCAATATCCTCTGCCATTCTGACAGGAGCTTTTGACGTCATTATTTGTGATATAAATTTTTGCTTGTTCTCAACAAGCTGATAACTGTAACTGTCAAATGTGTCTTTGGTGACATAACGGTAAATATGTACAGTATCGTTTGTATTGCCTTGACGGATAATTCTTCCGGCACGTTGCTCCAAGTCCGACGGTCGCCACGGGCAATCTATATCGTGTAATGCATATAATAGCGTTTGGACATTTGTACCTGCACCCATTTTCTGCGTTGAGCCAAGCAGAATACGCACATCACCACTTCGCACTTTTGCAAACAATTCTTTTTTCTTCACATCGGTATCTGCATTATGTATGTATTCAATATCACTTTCGGGTACGCCCTTATCTATTAGTTTTTGTCGAATATCATCATACACATTAAACGTACCATCTTTTTTAGGTGTGGAAGTGTCGCAAAAAATAAGCTGCGTACCTTTGAAATCCGATGTTTTTTCCCATATATCGAAAACATTGTTTGCACAAACAGACAATTTTGTGCCTTCTTCATCTGGAAGCATATCATTCATTAATCGTTGGTCAAGAGCAAGTTTGCGTCCGTCATTTGTGATTTTCAGCATATTATCAACAGTAGGGTCAACCTTATTGTTGCGGACATCTTCCGCACGTTCGCCGAGTTCGGCTACCATTTCACGTTGAATTTCGGTAGGCTCAACCGCTATATTATGATATTCCGCTTTCGGTACAGGTAATTTAAGCATATCCGCAGTCTGAATATCTGCAACCTCACGAAACATAGTCATAATTTCGGGGATATTAAAGAATTTTGCAAATCGAGTCTTTGCTCGATATCCAGTACCTTCGGGGGACAGTTCAATAGCAGTGACTGTTTCGCCGTATGTAGACGCCCACGCGTCAAAATGTTCTAAATTGTGTTTTTTTAGCATATCGTATTGCAAATACCGTTGCATTGTATATAATTCAACCATTGAATTGCTTATTGGCGTACCTGTGGCAAATATTTTGCCGCCCTTGAGTTCGTCAAGGTATTGACATTTCATAAACATATCACTGGATTTTTGAGCGTCGGTCTGTGCTATACCGCCGACATTACGCATTTTTGTAACAAGAAATAAATTCTTGTAATTGTGAGCCTCATCTACAAATAATCTGTCAACGCCCAATTCTTCAAATGTAACAACATCGTCCTTGCGGTCTTGCTTGTTGAGTTTATCAATTTTTGTTTTAATGTTTTTCTTTGTACGTTCCATTTGTTTTATGGTAAATCGTTCTGCGTCGTGCTCTTTGGCTTCAACTATACCATCCATAATTGCTCGTAATTGTTGGTTAAGTATCTGTTTTTGTCTTTCTATCGACATAGGAATTTTTTCAAACTGAGAGTGCCCCATTATGATAGCGTCATAATCACCTGTTGCAATTCTACCACAAAACTTCTTACGGTTTTTTTTCTCAAAATCCTTTTTTGTAGCGACAAGAATATTCGCAGCAGGATACAACTGTAAAAATTCGCTTGCCCATTGTTCAATTAAGTGATTAGGAACAACGAAAAGCGATTTATTACAAAGACCAATTCTCTTGAGTTCCATCGCTGCAGCTGCCATTGTCCAAGTCTTACCGGCACCTACAACGTGTCCCAATAGGGCATTACCACCGTACATAATTCGTGCGACCGCATTTTTTTGATGTGGGCGTAATTGTATTTCGGGATTCATACCGTTGAATGTGATATGACTTCCATCATATTCTCGTGTGCGGATACTGTTAAATTTTTCGTTATACATCTTTACAAGTGTATTTCGTCTTTCTGGGTCTTTCCATATCCAATTATCAAATGCGGCTTTTATAGCCTCTTGTTTCTGTTGTGCTATGGTTGTTTCTTTGGTGTTTAGTACAGCTATGCGTTTGCCCTCCTCATTTTCTTTATAATCAAAAACGCGGACATCTCTTAGATTTAGCGTGTCCTCAATAATTTTAAGGGCATTGATACGATTAGTGCCGTATGTTTTATTTACTTTGATATTGCCCCTATCGCAAGATTTTCCTGATACATTCCAAACGCCTGTCAATTTTGAATACTGAATATCGATATTATCTCTCGCATATGATGATGGATTAATTAATTCAAATGTGAATTGCTTGATGTATTCTGCGGGTATCCAAGTAGTACCGATTCTTACTGTGATTTCACTGGCACTAAGGTCTTTGGGTTGTATCTCGGTTAATGCTTTAACATTGATATTAAAATTACTGTCTGTTTTTGCGTGTTCCTGTGCAATACGCAATTTCTCACGAACATTGCCCGATAAATACTCATCTGCCGTAAGGTATTTGGGAAAATACTGTTCGTTTTCTGCGTCGTATAACGGATTACGAAATATGATACCGTTTAAATCATCAAACAATTCCTGCTCGGTCTTGTCGGTAAGTGAAGTCATAAACTCCATATCAATTTTTGCTTTTTCACTGATAGATACTGCCAATGCTTCACTTGCTGTATCAACGTGTGTAATTTCTTTTTTTGCTCCTATGGTACGCTTTGTGAACATATCTGCTTTGCGTTTCAGATTTCCGTCATCGTCCAATATTTCCAATGAGCAAAGAAGAAAATAGCTACTGTCTGATGAAAATGCACTACTGTTACCTCGTGAATTGATAATTCCGTATTTCTTTGTGAAATTATCATACAGATTATTAAGTTTTTCTTGTTGTTTTTTGATTTCATAATCAGGGAAATCGTTTGTTTGATATTCGATTAAATCACGAACACAATCACGAATTTCAACCATACCCTTTACGCGATTTTTAGCAGTATCATTTAATTCTACTTTGTTCATCACGCTATTTTCACGAAAATATACATCACCGTCTACTATGGTATAGCTGAAATTCTTAACGGCAGGGTCGGCGGGGATTGATATGCTTTCATTAGCTGAAATATCATCAATATCATCGATTGTATATTCTGTAATTTTAGCGTGAATATTCTGAATTGCTTTATCAAACAACTCATCAAGGTTTGCGTTACTGCGTGGCTTACAGTTTAACTGCATACCATATGGACCGCTTTCTTCGACTAATTCACCGAGTACCATATCGGGATTATCGATAAAATATTGATTTATCGGTTGTCCCGTTTCGTGTAGTCCGGTATGTACCCAATCAGGCTCAATGTCAATCATTTTATCGCGTTTTTGTAAAAACAGAATATCCGCTGTTACTTCTGTACCTGCATTTTTCTTAAACGTATCGTTTGGCAAGCGTATTGCACCGACAAGTTCGGCACGTTGTGCTATGTATTTTCTGACCTTTGAATTTTGTTTGTCCATTGTGCCGCTTGATGTTATGAACGCAACGATACCGCCCGGTCTAACTTTGTCCAACGTTTTAGCGAAGAAAAAGTCGTGAATTAAGAAATTATATTTATCATATTTCTTTTCTAAAATTTTGAAATTGCCGAACGGAACATTACCGATAGCAACGTCAAAAAAACTATCCGGTAGTGTACTATCTTCAAAACCTTGGATTGCAATACTGTTTTTCTGATATAGCTGTTGTGCTATTCTGCCTGTTATGCTATCTATCTCAATACCGTAAATTTTACTTTCGGAAATGTTTTCGGGTATAAGTCCCATAAAATTTCCTATGCCGCACGACGGTTCTAAAATATTGCCATTTTGAAATCCCATATTTTCCAAAGCCTTATACATTGAACGTATGACTACTGTGGGAGTGAAGTGAGAAGTTAGAACGCTTGCACGAGCTTGCTCATATTCGTCATCGGTAAGCAATGATTTTAATTCATTGTATTTAGGGTGCGTTTCTTCAAAATAGTTTGCAAGACCGCCCCAACCGACATAACGTGATAGTGTTTCCTGTTCTTTCGAGTCGGCAAGTCGGTGTTCGCTTTCAACCTGTTTCAATGTTTGTATAGCTGCAATATTCGCCGCATATTTCTCACTTGGAGTTCCATATCCGAGTTCGTTATCGGTGATAACAAAATTATGACGTTCTGATACGGGTATTTCAGGATATATAACTTGATTTTGAACAGGTGTAGGTTTTGTTATATTCGGTGGCGGTAATTCAGTCTGTTTTTGAGTCTGTTCTTGAGGTTGTTCTTGAATGATGTTTTTCAGCCATTCAATGCTTTCGCTCCGAAATATAGGGAAACCTGTGCTATTCTGAAACGAAATATCACGCAAACTGACGTTGCCAAAATCAGCATTAATATTATCAACAACAAATTTATGGTCATCAACGGTGATTTCCTTGCCGATATATTCAGAATAGTCCTCGGCTTGTTCTGGCGGCTCATTTATGATTTCAGATGGACTGTCAGATTTAATATCAGTAAGTTGTTCATCATCTTTTGCCTTAGCATTTTCTGAAATATTTACAAAATATCCATTAGCGTTTAATATTTGAGCATATTTTTGAGATGTAGCAATGGGGAAACCTGTCATCAAAATTTGCTCGTTGTCCATTGCTTTTTGGGTAACCGCAATATCCAAAATCTTTGCAACTTCTGTGACTTCGCTGCCGTAAATCTCATAGAAATCTCCTACTCTTGTAAAGGTTATAAATTTTGCGGTTTTCAGGTCATTTGCAATCCAACTCGCATTATTGCGTGCGGAAATATCTGTCGTAGATGATTTTATATGCTCCAAGTCATCAATTAACTGTTGTCTTGTATCTGCATTGGAGATTAAATCAGAAATCTGAATTTCTGATACTTCGTCTGTTTCAGATGTTTCAAATAAACTGAGCTTGTGTTTATCAGAATAATCAATCGTATTTATAAAATATACAAGACTTTTTGTTAGTTTCTGCTGTCGCTCTAACGGTGTCAAATTTTTTGTGTCACTAAGAAATTTTAGCCGTTCATTTTGTATTCGTAAAGTTTCCTGTTCTGATAAATATTTTGGAACATCCTCGGCAACCTCGCGTTCAGTCAAATATCTGCCCGATTTTATAAGATTGTCAATACGTTTTGCAGCTTCGTTCCATTTGATATGTACCTTCGCATATGGTGCAGTTATATTACCGCGACTAAACTCAATTCCTTTTGCGTCGTGCCATTCGCGGAATATTCCTCCGCCATAACCACCTGTACCATATTCGTTCTTCAGGAAAGCAATGCGTGCTTTAGTGTCTGTATGCTCTTTGAAGTACAGATAAATTCTACATTTTCCCATAGCAAAACCACTGCCGCGTGTAAGCAGATTATCAATTTCGTCCTCTGTTATAAATGGTGCGGCATTGTTCTGCTGATAATTATTTGCGAAAAAATTTCTGCGTTCAAGTTGTAAATCTTTCAATCTCGGTAGCACTTTATTCGGCGAATACCAATGAATACGCATAATATCTTTATTATTTGCGTATAGATTTGTCATTGTTTCTGTAACCTTAACCGCAAATGCGACATTTTCCGATTCCTTAAATAATTCTGCTATATTATTGCCTGTATCAGTAGCTGAGTTGACAAACCATTCTTTATTAAAATGTGATTTTAACTCAGGGTATGTATCGTCATTTAAATCCCGATACATTTCAAAAAAACTGTCTGCTGCTTGTTTTCGTTCAAACGCGTCCATTTTGTCAATGCTCTCTTGTGGTGCCAATCTTCCAATTTCCAACAGTTCACCTATACGTTTATCAATGCGTTCCCACGGTAGAAGTTCACCGCGTCCGTTTGCACGTTCGCCGTATGCAACACGAATACCCTCGTCATTCCACCATATAGATACCTTGTTACCGTCAAAAATAAATCCTTTGCCACCTATACCGTATTCATTTTTCAGAAAATCTATATTTTCGGCGGCTGATTTATTTTTACTGTATTGAATACATATTTTAATAATACTGTCCACATCATTATTGCCTGTTGTCAAAATTTCATCAATAATTTGTTGAGGCATAGAAAAAGCGGAGCTTCTTGCTTGCTCCGCTTTCATAATATATTCTTTTTGTTCCTCCTCGGTAGGGAGTGGCATATCAAATATGCTTAGTTGTACACCATTTTGGATAAGACGATTTCCTCCGCTGAATGGAGAATATTGTTCATTCTGCTCGTCCATAATAACGGGTCTGTCGCTTTCAATTCCTCCGTCAATCCCTCTGCTTTTGCCATCTGATTGACTATCGTCTGTACTTGTTGTGTCGTCGATTTGTCTATCTCCTCCAAATGTTTCAGAAGTTCGCCCTTCATCATTAGAATTGAGTATAGATTCGGACGGTGTTCGTTCAGGTATGTTCTCCTCAACATTCCGTATTTGCCTATTTGATATGTTTTTGTTGGTACTGTCAAATTTGGTATTCTGTAATCCCCGATTTTCGTGTATGATACTGCTCCTGTCATTTTTATCAGTCCTTTCTTCTTGAACAATGTTATTTTCTTTGTTATTTTCATTATATACGATGTTTTCTTTTTCAGCAAATTTTTTTCGCTCAAAATGAATTGTTTTTGAAATATTCCTTAATATGTCCTCCGAAATCGTACTCACGGCATTACCGAGGATATTCATTGTTTCGACGGTATTAAAGTCGCGTATATATTGAAAATCGTATCCTTCAAAGGTATTTTCGGGTTGTAAGCCCATACGTTGCATAATCATATATGCGACTGACGCTGCGGCTGTTTGCCGAAAACGTACATCAAGATTAACATTATCAAGTCCTGATAAAAAACTATTGCCTTTTACATACTTTAGGTCGCGTAAATACTCATTTTTTCTGTCATTGACGGCATTATTTGCAGCACAAATTATAGCGTCAATATCAGTAGTTGCACATTTTAACTTGCCAAAAGATTTTTCAAGTGTATTTATAACGGCTTTTTCATAGCAATTGTCATATTGCCATAGATTTATTTCACGATTACCAAAACTATTTGTATCGGAAATATCAAACACATATTTAAGGTAATATTGATTTCCGTTTTCACGCACAAGTGCGATAGGGGACGCATTCTTATTTACCCATCTTTTCGTTTTGTTTACCCAATCGTCCATACTTGCACACGCCGTTGCCGTTGACTTTTGTGTAAAGATAAGTATTTGGTCGTTAAACGAATATTTAAAATGCCACGCAGCAGTTTTTAGAAAATATCTCCATACATTACTGTCGGCTATTGCTTTTGTTGCGGTCTGTAACAGATTAAAAATACGTTGTGTTTCATCGGTCATAATATCTACCTCGCTATCTGTATTTTTTGTTTTGTCTGTTTTTTATTTTGCGTTGTTCACGCATTTTGTCTGCGTCCCGTTGTGCGTCTGATATTGTATTGTAATCGCCATTTTTAAGATTATAGAAAAAATGCGTCTTGTCGCGTGCGTCCATACAACGGATAGAGTAGCATAATTTGTTGACTGCACCAAGTGTATCAGATTCTTTGTCTATCAATCTTAAAATATATTTACCGCAACTATCTTTAGGGTACAACTCAATTTTAAGAGTACGAGAATTATCAAGTAAGATTAAATTCTGCGAAGTAAGTACACCTATATTCTGCAAATCATCGCGTAAGCGGATAGGTGTTTGAGATAAATTGACAGTAATGTTGTTTTGTAAAAAATTTATTCTTGCTGTAATCATAATCGCAGGCTACCTTTCAAGATTTCTGTTTGTCACACATATCATCTTCGTCAGATTCTTTTTGTATGTGATTGAATTGGGGATATTTTTTAATATCCTCCTCGTGTTGTTTCTTTGATTTATAAAACGGGCAGTCATTATTTTTACAAATCATTTTTTTCAAAATACTGCACCGCTCAGTTCTCGCAAAGCAGTCTTTATACATTTCCTCATCTCCAATCTCTGATAATTTGATATAGCTGTCTATTCGGAATCCCTCGGCTGCCGCAATTTCATAAAATTTATTTATAACACGCTTTCTGCGTTCGGTTAGTTGTTTGCGGTCAGCATTTATAATTGCATTACGGGCAGTTTCATCAAAATAGCCACTGCCGTTATAATTTATATCCGGACTTCTGCTTGACGCCATAAACATCACAACCTTTCTCAATTTAGGCAATAAAAAAAGGAGTTTTCACTCCAATTCATTACTTGCCGGCTGCTTTCAATATCTCATCATATGCCCAATGTGTTTTTTGAACATCTGTAAAATTAATTTTAATATCGGATTTGCAATTTCTTGATACCGCTTTATTTATAATAGTAACAGCCTCTGCACGAGTAATTGGCTTATCAGGCTTGTACATATTATTGTCATATCCTTTAATGATTTCTTTTGCGGATAATACTGCGATGTAATTTTCAGCCCAATGATTTTTTGTGTCGGAAAAAGTTGAGGAATTGTTCTTAACATTTTCGCCTATAAGCACCGCAATTATTTTTGCAAATTCTGCACGGGTAATATAATTGTCGGGTTTGAACATTTTATCCTCATAACCGTCTGCGATTTTTAAATCAGCTGCGGTATCAATATAGCTTTTTGCCCAATGGCTTGATATATCCCAAAACGACGGTTTTACGTTTTCTTTGATTGCAAACTGTTTTGCTCTTACAATTGCGGTTATTGCTTCTGCTCGTGTAATTTTTTCATTCGGTCTAAATGTATTATCTTCATATCCCGAAATATACGGCACATCATACTCAGCAACTGTAATTGCAACGTCATTATCTGCTACAACATTATCTGTAACGTCATTATTTGTTACCTCATCAACTTTATCGGATTTGTTTTCGATACTTGTTTGCTTATGGGAATGTCCTTTACTTGACGAACTTCCCGAATTTGACGGTTTATTGCTTGATGTTTCTTTCACCTTAACAGGGACTTCAACATATACAGTTTCGTAATTTTCATCATCAACAACAAAAATCGCATTATACGAATTGTCATCATCAGACGGTGTAACATCACTTTCTTCCCATAACCATTCACCATCAATAACATCATTTTCAGACGGTGTTAATACACTGTCACCAAGCTTTTGCCCGTATGTTATATCACTCGCTGTCGGTAACTGAATATCAACACCAATAATCGGTGTATATTTTTTGATTTCTACGTTTAAAGTCAATTCTACGGTTGTGTAGTTATCAATATCGTTGGGAGTATATGTAGCCTTATATTCACCTCCGGGAACACACAATTTTGTGTCAGGCTCATTCCACGAAAATCCGTCAGGCAATTCAATATCCGCAAGTGTAAGTTTCGGTGAATATACAGATGTTAAATCTGTCGGTACAGTATATTCGGGAACGGCTTTGCTAACTGTAACAGTTACATCTGCTGTTATACTTTTATAATTTTCTGTATCTAACGGAGTGAATATCGCCGAATAAGTTTTTTCAGACGCTGACAATGGTGTATTGCTTTCCACCCAAGTCCAGCCGTCAGGCAATTCAATATCCGCAAGTGTTAGGTTGGGAGAATATACTGCCGTTAAATCTGTCGGTATAGTGTATTCGGGAACAGCTTTATTTACAGTGATGAAAATCTCTGCCGTGATAGAATTATAATTTTGGGTATCTTCAGGTATAAATATCACGGTATAAGGATTTGTACCTGCAACAGGCATAATATCGGGGTCTTTCCATACCCATACGCCATCAATACTATTAACTCCCGATACAGTCAATTCACTGTCACCTAATGTTTGCCCATATGTTATATCGTCTGCTGTCGGTAAATCAAAATTAGGAACATCACATATATTTACCGTTTCATTTCCGGCAATATCTCTACTGTAAATGGATACTTTTTCTGTACCTTGTGGTATTTTGATTTCTTTGTTTTCTACACTCTGTCCGCCTAACGCAAAATATTGTTTGTCATATTCACCTATCTCATATTTTAATTCATCTATCTGATTGGTTTCATCAACATTTAGCGAAAAGGTAATTGACGTATCGTCAACATCTGTTGTTTTGCCAAGTGTTACTGCTTTCCAATTAAAAATAATTGAATTTTTATCATTAAGTGAGCCGATATTTACTTTTGATTCATCATCGGTTATGAATTTACCCAAAACATTGTTATTGTTAAAAACCCTTATGTCAATGTTCGTTACGGACTCAGGAATGATTACAGATTCCAAACTCTGTGCATTATAAAAAGCATACGACTTTATTTTTTCAACTCCATTTGGAATAATAGCATTTTCTAATGATGTGCAATTATTAAATATTCCTTCTGAAAGTTGGTTTATTTTTAATATTGATAAATCGACTTTTTTTAGAAGTGAGCAACTTGAAAACGCATAAGCGTCAATGTCTGTTACAGTTTCGGGCGATTTGTATTCTTCGCAATAATTTGTACTACAATGCAATAATCGTGACTTATCTGTTGAATATAAAATCAAATCATCACATATAAAATTATTATTGCTTTCGTCAACATATATATTGCCGCAATCTTTAAATGCCGCAGTTCCTATACTGTCTGTTTGAGCCGGAATTGTTATATCTGATAAATTTTTGCAATCGGAAAACGCATAATTTCCGATTGTTTTCAGCGAAGTCGGAATATTTATATCGCTAAGTTCAACACAACCACGAAATGCACTATCATCAACATTCTCTAAATTTTGTGATAAATTTACTGTTTTCAATCGAACACAATTACGAAATGCACTTTGACTTACATTAGTTACCGTATCGGGTAAGGCTATATCGGTTAGATATTTGCAATCTTCAAACGCACGACCATTTAAGTCTGTTATTCCGTTTGCGATAGATATTTTGCTTAACTCTGTACATTCTTGAAATGCACCGTGAGGAATTACAGTAAGTTTTGTGCCGTTTTCTATTACCACACTTTCTAATTTACTGCATTGATAAAACACATATTGCCCCAATTCTTCTACGTTTGACGGTATTTTTATACTTTTTAAATTTGTGCAACCTTTGAATGCTTGATACTCAATATTTTTTACACTGTCAGGAATGTTTATATTCGTCAATGATTCGCAATCTTCAAATGTGCTTCGTCCTATCAGAGTAACCGAATTTGTAATAGTAACACTTTTCAGTTTTTTAGCTTTACAAAATAAATTCATAGTAAGTTCTTTTACGCCATCATTGATAACAACACTTTCTATATCGCTACCCTCAAATGGTGAATCTGCATACCTTGACGTTGCTCCGTTGCCGGATAGTTCTTTCGATATAGTAACCGTTTTTGTGTCTTTGTCGTATCTATATACAACGCCGCCACCTAAATAATCATAGTTCTTTAATAATTGTGTCGTTATTGCATATGAGCTTAATGAGCAGCTCATAAGTAGTATAAATGTCATTATTCCTGTTAAAATTCTTTTGTTTTGCATTATAAAAAATTCCTTTCTCTTTATATTATCTTTCAGGCTCATTTCGTTTCCGTGCCCAATTTGCAAGTAATTTATCAATAACTTCTTCCATCTGCTGTACCGTAAATGCTTTGGGGAAATATTTTCTTAATCTGTCCTCTTTTAATGTGATTTTTACTTTGTTAGATTTATGCTCCTGCATAATAGACAAGATGACGCTATCATTCAATTGTCCATCTGCTGAAAATCGGTGAAGTTTTTTCGCTTGTTCGATTGTGGGGGAGGTTTCTTCTGATTCTATTGTTTTTAACACATCAAACTGTTCTTTGGAACCAAGATAAGATATTTCTACTGCTGCGTTCATTGCAATTTGTTTGTTATCCACCATATCAAGAATAGGGTCAATCAAATTTGTTAAACGAATATATCGTTGTACTTGCGTAGGACTTTCACCGATTTCTTTTGAGAATTCTTCTCGTGAAGTTTTTTCGGTTAAATTATGTCCAATTTGGACATGATTTTCTTTGGTTGGTCTGCCGGCTTTACGTTTCATAGCTGCCAACTTCATTTGATAAGCATATGCTTTCTCACTCGGTAAAATATTTTCGCGTTGCAAATTACTGTCTACAAGCAAGATTGTTGCAGTATCGTCATCGATATTTTTAATAATTACAGGTACTTCTTTAATTCCTGCTAACTCACAAGCTTTTACTCGCCTGTGTCCTGATAAAATTTCATATCCGCCGTCTTTATGCGGTCTTGCAATAATAGGTGACAAAACGCCGCTTTGTTGTATGCTTTCCACTAATTCGTTCATATCTTCATCAATCAGCACTTTAAAAGGCTGTTCTGCAAATGGTTTTAATTCCAATAGGGAAACAGCCTTTATTTCTTCATTTTTATTGTCATCATCTTCTGTCAGACTGATATTCATACGCTTGTCCTCCATACTGCACCACTTCCTTTCAACATAAATCATACATATTATGCTTAACTCTGTTCGTCAATGACGTTTCAGCGGTTTTTGATATGTTGTATAATGATGATATTAAATATGATGTTTTACTGTGAATTTCATAAGTTATATTATTGAAATCCAGTAACAGAGTTTCTATTTTTTCATACGTCAGTTGTTTATACCGTATCCGTACTATCTCTGATGGAATTTCTTTCTTTTCGATTTTATAGGACGGAGTATCCAACAACATAACATCAGCCATAACCTCAACAATGTCATTAATTATGCCCGTGTCATTGGTAAGGATTAAACTGTCATATGAAATTTGCGATTTTATCTGTGAAATTGTTTTATTGTATTTTTCAATCCAACTTTCATTATGGGGATGTGAAAGTTTTTCAGATTGATGGATAGGATTGATATTATTAAAATCAGTATTATTTATATCAGTATAATTACATTTTGACTGTCGAAAGTCTGTATTTTCGATTTCCAAAACTCTTGACTTTCGATTTCCGAAAGTCTGCACTTTTGATTTTCCAAAGTCTTGATTTTCGTTTACCGAAACTATTGATTTCTCAACATCATTATTAGAATTAATAAATTTTTTGAGATATATTTTCGACGGCTTTCCTTGTCCTTGTTTAACACGTTCAATTAAACCAATCCCTTTAAGTTCTGCAACTAATTTGGTTGCTTTTTCTGTTTTGCAATTCATCTGCTCCATTATGTCATTCACCGTAAAAAATATGTACGCACGATTTTGCTCATCAAACCAACCGTTACGAATTGATAACCCCATACGGTCCAGCATAAGACCATAGAGCAATTTTGCACTGTCTGATACTTTTTTGAATTGTTGAGATGTTATAAGCGCTTTCGGTATTCTGTAAAACGTAAACTGTTCTGCCTCATCACCATAAAAATAATCAAACTGCATAATCTGTTCCCCCCCCCATTTTAAATACTGCCAATATTTTCACCTTCTAACTTTACTTTTATATAAAAAGCCAAATGTATTTTATTCATACATTCAGCTAATTTCCCATTATACCAATCGGGAATTTCGATATGTATTGTTATCATTTTCAAAATTATGTAATCATTTCAACTCCTTTAATTTGGACAATAAAAAAGAGAGTACCTATTATAAAGTACCCTCTTAAAAATTAAGTTTCTACTTATTTAAATGCGTCAAAGGTAACTGATGATTCTAATGCGTTTCTTGCTAATGCTCCCATTTTTTCTGTGACGTGGGTGTAATATTTCAGTGTAAATTCAAGTTTTGAATGTCCAAGCATTTCTTGAACGTACCTCGGACTTATTCCGCTCTCTGCAAGAATGGTAGCATATGTATGACGCAAATTATGAAATTTAAACTGTATTCCTAATTCATCTCTTATTGTTCGGGATAAGAATTTTATACTGTTGGTTGTAAGCATTTCACCATTTGTTTTAACATTTACAAAGTCTGTTACTTTTATAAGGTTTTCTTTGTTCTTAATCAATCTTTCTGTAACAAAATTTCGCTTATATCCGTCGCCATAAATAGCTCGGTTTTCGTCCTGCTGTGCTTTCAAATTCTTTAAATAAGTACAAAAGCTATCTGTTATATTTACACTACGATAAGCATTTTTTGTTTTCAGCGGGCAGAAACACCATTTTTTATCTTGAAACAGTAACTGTTTTTTGACGGCTATTTTTTTATTCTCAAAGTCAACATTGCTCCATTGTAATCCGAAAACCTCACTTTCACGAAGTCCTGTATTTAATGCGATAAAGAATGAAGTAATAACATTTGTGTTCTGCAGTCTATTGCTCATTTGCAATAATTCTTCATTTGTATATGAACGTATTTCTCCGACGTGGCGTGGGTCAGGCGGTGTGGTAACTTCTTCAAAAATATCTTTTTTCGTATATTTTCGTTTATAGGCATATCCAAATAAAACTTTCAAGAATTTATAAAGCCCTTTTACATATTCCTCGCTGTACTTTGTCATCTTTTCATTTATAAAATCATCTATACTGTTTGCACCTATTTGATACATATAAAATGAATCAAATCTATTAGCGAAGTGATTTCTATACAATGATTTATATCTTACGATTGTTGCATAGGCTCTGGTTGCCGGAGCTTCATTTTCTATAAATTCCGTATACACCTCTTGAAAAGTTATTTTTTTGTTTTCTACATAATCACCAGTATTGTTTATTTGGTATAACGCGTCGTTAAGAGCCTTATCAGCGTGCTTTTTTGTCTTATATCCTCCTTTTTCAATTTGATGTCTTTTACCATCAACCTTACCAAAGTCAATACGGTATGACCAAGTAGTACCTCTTTTTCTAACGCTGCCTTTCATAATAAATCCTCCTTAAATATAACTATAAATTTAATTTTAGCAGTTGCAGCATTCAAATCTAAAGTTTGACCTTAAAATATATTTTGCCCACAAATTAAAACACTTTTTATGCCCTCAAACCCGCATAAACACTAATGTTTCGGGTGTTTTTGTGGGCAAATTATATTTTTGTGTTGAAATTTTGCTATTTGCCCACGGATTTCCCACACGGAGAAAAAATACACTTAGATACAAAAAAACACGATTAACCTAAATTAGTTAATCGTGTTTCGTGAACAAGCCTTACAAATGGCTTATCTATGCGGTTTGTAAAGAGTATCTATTTGCATCTAATCGTATCTTAGATTAACCAAAATATCTCTTTAACATACCTTCAAAGCCTTTTCCGTGTCTTGCCTCGTCTTTTGCCATTTCGTGAACTGTGTCGTGAATAGCGTCATAGCCAAGTTCTTTTGCTCTCTTTGCAAGTTCAAGTTTACCTGCTGTTGCACCACATTCAGCTTCTGCTCTAAGTTCAAGATTTTTCTTTGTTGACGGAGTTACAACTTCGCCAAGAAGTTCGGCAAATTTTGCAGCGTGTTCAGCCTCTTCCAAAGCGGCTCTCATATAAAATTCGCCGATTTCAGGATAACCCTCACGGATTGCCTGTCTGCTCATTGCGATATACATACCGACTTCTGTACATTCGCCTTCAAAATTAGCCTTTAGACCTTCGTAAACATCAGCTTCAACCTGATCTTTTGCACCTACTCCGATAACGTGTTCACATACAAAGTTTAGTGCAGTACCCTCTTCCATAACAGTGAACTTTGAACCCGGAACACCGCACTGTGGACATTTTTCAGGTGGTTCGTTACCCTCGTGAACATAACCGCATACCGGACATACATACTTTTTCATAATAAATTTCCTCCTTAGAATTAATTATTTTTTTTACTACTACAATTTTCGCAGATACCGTAAAATATAAGCGAATAGTCTTCTATATCTGCATTTAATTTTTCCGCCGCTTGATTTTTTATCTCGTCCATACCGTCTAAATCAACATCGTATATTTTGTCACACTTATTACATACGAAATGAAAATGTCGGTGGACAAAACCGTCGAAATGTTCTTTGTTTGCGGAAGTGCTGATTTTTAAAATATCTCCATTTTCCGCAAGCTGTGCAAGGTTTCTGTATACAGTTCCAAGACTGATGTTAGGAAATTCCTTGCGCAGATTTTCGTACAGCCAATCAGCCGACGGGTGGGAGCGTGTACTTCTAAGCAGCGTTAGAAGTGCCTCACGCTGTTTTGAATACTTCATACATTTCACTCCTTCAAAATCAATAATGATAATCATTACTGATTTATGAGTTCATTATAACAGACGTTTTTCGGTTTGTCAATAGTTTTTTGAAATAAATTTAGATTAATTTTGTGTAAATTTGATTTTGGGTGTTGCCACCACTCCTCAGGGGGAGAAAAAAGGCTCCCATAGAGAGGAGCTGTCGACAAGGTCGACTGAGGGGTGGTTGCGTGTGGCAAAAGATGATTGCCCCTACGGAGTGTGGTTGATGAATAGCCACCACTCCGTCACTGCGTGCCACCTCTCCTCAAGGAGAGAAAAAAGGCTCCCATAGAGGGGAGCTGTCGGCACAGCCGACTGAGGGGGGTTCGCACATTGCAAAATACTTTTTTATTCTAAAATTTACGATATTTTTTGATTAGTCTTGATTTTATCGACGGTTTATAATATAATATAGAAGTAAAATTATGTTTACAGGAAAGGAACTGATAAATATGAAGAAAATGGAACAGCTTTACGAAGGAAAAGCAAAGAAGGTTTTTAAAACTGATGACGAAAATCTTTACATCGTTGATTACAAAGATGACGCAACTGCATTTAACGGTCTTAAAAAAGGTCAAATTGCAGGTAAGGGTGTTGTGAACAACAAAATGTCAAACTTCCTTATGCAAATTATGGAAAAGAACGGTATCCCTACTCACTTTGTTGAAGAAATTTCAGACAGAGAAACTGTTGTTAAGAGAGTAGAAATCGTACCTTTGGAAGTAATCATCAGAAATATTGCGGCAGGTAGTTTTTCAAAGCGTTTTGGCGTTGAAGAAGGCAAGAAATTAAACTGCACAACTTTGGAATACTGTCTAAAGAACGACGACCTTGGCGATCCTATGATTAACGATTATCAGATTATCGCTATCGGTGCTGCTACTAAAGAGGATCTTGATACTATTGCTGACCTTACTTTTAAAGTAAATGATGTTCTAAAAGCATATTTTGAAAGTATTAATATAGAACTTGTTGATTTCAAGATTGAGTTCGGTAAAACCCCTGACGGTCAGATTATTCTTGCTGATGAAATCTCACCTGATACTTGCCGTCTATGGGACGCTACAACTCACGAAAAACTTGATAAAGACCGTTTCAGACGTGATATGGGCAATGTTGAAGAGGCATATGCAGAGGTATTTAAACGTCTTGGACTATAATTAAGTGTAGACCGAATTAAATTGCCCGGCTCACCGCTTTTTGCCGAGGACAGTGCATATGTACGGCACCGTCGACTGCAAAGTGGCAATCAAAGCGATTTTCTTCGGTCTTATAAAAAATTTAGAGGAGTAAATGAAATGGCAACAAATACTTACGAAAGTCCGTTAAACTCACGTTACGCGTCAAAGGAAATGCAGTACATTTTTTCTCCGGACAAGAAATTCTCGACTTGGAGAAAACTTTGGATTGCGCTTGCAGAAAGTGAAAAAGAACTTGGACTTGATATAACAGACAAACAGATTGCTCAAATGAAAGAGCATATTTACGATATTAATTATGATGTTGCAAAGGCTCGCGAAAAGGAAGTTCGTCACGATGTAATGTCGCACGTTTACGCATACGGCGTACAGTGCCCGGACGCAAAACCTATTATTCACTTGGGTGCAACAAGTTGTTACGTAGGTGACAACACTGATATTATCATAATGACAGAGGCTATGCAGCTTGTTAAGAAAAAGCTTGTATGTCTTATCGGAGAGCTGGCAAAGTTCGCAAAGGAATATAAGGATTTGCCGACATTGGCATTTACTCATTTTCAGCCGGCACAGCCTACAACAGTAGGTAAGCGTGCGTCATTGTGGCTTGAAGATTTGCTTATGGACCTTGAGGACGTTGATTATCAGCTTTCAAAGGCAAAGCTTTTGGGCTGTAAGGGTACAACGGGTACACAGGCAAGTTTCCTTGAACTTTTTGAGGGTGACCATGAAAAATGTAAAATGCTTGACAAGAAGATTGCCGAAAAAATGGGTTATGAAGAATCATTCCCTGTAAGCGGTCAGACATATCCGAGAAAACTTGACTCTCAAATGCTTAATACATTGAGCCTTATCGCACAGAGTGCGTACAAGTTCTCAAACGACATCAGACTTCTTCAACACTTAAAGCAGATTGAAGAACCGTTTGAAAAGTCGCAAATCGGTTCATCGGCAATGGCTTATAAGAGAAACCCTATGAGAAGTGAAAGAATCGGCTCTCTTGCAAGATATGTAATAGTAGACGCACTTAATCCGGCAATCACTGCATCAACACAATGGTTTGAAAGAACACTTGATGACAGTGCAAATAAGCGAATTTCAGTTCCTGAGGCTTTTCTTGCAGTAGATGCTATTCTAAGCTTGTACATCAACGTTGTTGACGGACTTGTGGTATATGATAAAGTAATCAATCAGCAGTTTATGCGTGAAATTCCGTTTATGGCTACTGAAAATATTATGATGGACGCCGTTAAAAAAGGCGGCGACAGACAGGATCTACACGAAAAAATCAGAGTATATTCTATGGAGGCGGGAAAGACTGTTAAAATGGAGGGGAAGGAAAACAACCTTGCCGAACTTATCGCCGGTGATCCTGCATTCGGTTTGACTTTGGAAGAAATTAATGCCGTTATGAAACCTGAAAATTTTGTCGGACGTGCTCCGCAGCAGGTTGAAGATTTCTTAAAGGATTACGTTGAGCCTGTTCTTGAAAAGAATAAGGATTTACTTGGTATTGAAGTTGAAATTAACGTCTGATATATTTAAAATATAAATTTAGAGGTATTTATATGAAGAAAATTATATCTTGCCTTGTTGCGGTTTGTATGGCTGCGATGTCGTTTGTGACCGTACACTGCGAGGATAATATTAAAGTGATACTTGACGGCAAAACTCTTGAATTTGACGTTCAGCCGCAAATTATAGACGAACGCACACTTGTGCCTATGCGTGTGATTTTCGAAGCATTGGGTGCAGAGGTTGAGTGGGAAGAGGAAACTCAGACTATCAACGCAAGACGTTCGGATACTGATTTGTTTTATATCAGTATGCGTGTGGGTGACAAGACAATTCATAAGGAGTCGGTTAAGGCGAACTTGCCGACATCAAACGATATTGAACTTGATGTACCGCCGATGATTATAGACGGGCGTACGCTTGTTCCTGTCCGTGCGGTTTCGGAGTGCTTTGGTTGTAAGGTAGAGTGGGACGGCGAAAGTCAAACTGTTATTGTTGAAAGCAATTCTGACAATAATACAGATACTGACGTACCGACACCGTCACCGACAGAAACGCCTGTCAATTCAGTTAATACAATCGAATATAACGCCGATAATGAGCAGTATGCAAGTTATATGAAAGAATTTAAAATTCTTGACGCGGTAAAAAATTCGGACGGCAACTATGATATAACATACACACTTCAAACATATCTTGAAGGTCGTGGTTTGGTTGTGGTTGAATTTAGGTGCCTTGATGAAAACGGCAGTGAAGTTGACAGATTCGGCGGAGCATTTCAAGGCACAGATTATACATGGAGCGCTCAAGAGGCGAAAACAACAATTTCCGGTAAAACAACACGCATTGAGCTTGTAATTGAAAAATAAGTTATGAAATTAAAAATCAGGCAAACGCTTGGTTAGCATAGGAGGACAAATACATGGTAAAAGCAATAGTTGGTGCAAACTGGGGCGATGAAGGTAAGGGCAAGATTACAGATATGCTTGCTGCTGACAGTGACATCGTAATCAGATTTCAGGGCGGTGCAAACGCAGGTCACACTATTATAAACGAATACGGAAAATTTGCATTGCATCTTCTTCCGTCAGGTTCATTCAATCAGAATGTAACAAATATGATCGGAAACGGTGTTGCACTTGATATTCCTGAACTTATAAAGGAAATTGACGAGGTCGTAAAACGTGGTGTTCCGAAGCCGAACATTGTTGTGTCAGAAAGAACACAGGTTCTTATGCCTTATCACAAGTTGTTTGACCAGTACGAAGAAGAAAGACTTTCAGACCGTCAGTTCGGTTCTACAAAGTCAGGTATAGCACCGTTCTTCTCAGATAAATTTTCAAAAATCGGTTTTCAGGTTTGGGAACTTTTCGAGCCTGAAAGACTAAAGGAAAAGATTAAGAACGTAATCGAAGTAAAAAATCTTATGCTTGAACATATCTATCATAAACCGCTATTGGACGCAGACGAGCTTTTCAATACACTTATGGAATATGCCGATATGATTAAGCCGTATGTGATTGATTCGGTTGCATTTATGCACAACGCAATCAAAGAGGGTAAGAAAATTCTTTTGGAAGGTCAGCTTGGCTCACTGAAAGACCCTGATTTCGGTATTTATCCGATGACAACTTCTTCATCTACTCTTGCCGGTTACGGTGCGGTTGGTGCAGGTATTCCTCCGTATGAAATTACAGACATAATTACAGTTGTAAAAGCATATTCATCAGCAGTTGGTGCAGGTGCATTTGTTTCGGAAATATTCGGCGAAGAGGCAGATGAACTTAGAAGACGCGGCGGTGACGGCGGTGAATTCGGTGCTACAACAGGCAGACCGAGACGTATGGGTTGGTTCGACTGTGTTGCGTCACGTTACGGCTGTCGTGTACAGGGTACAACTCAAGTTGCATTTACTGTACTTGACGTACTTGGTTATCTTGATGAAATTCCTGTATGTGTGGGATATGAAGTTGACGGTGAAGTTATCAGAGATTTCCCTACAACAAACAAGCTTGAAAGAGCAAAGCCTGTTTTGAAAGTTCTTCCTGGTTGGAAAACTGACATCAGAGGTATCAAGAAATATGAGGACTTACCGGAAAATTGCCGTAAGTACATCGAATTTGTTGAAAAAGAACTTGAAGTGCCTATTAAGATTGTTTCTAACGGTCCTTCAAGAGAAGATATTATATTGAAATAATTAAAATGAACCCAAGGGGGAATTTGTTATGGACGCATCTAAAATCAAATTGATTATATGGGACCTTGACGAAACCTTTTGGAACGGTACTATTTCAGAACAAAAGGTCGCACCTGTTAAGCAGGCTTGCGACCTTGTTTTGTTATCCTCAAAAAAGGGAATTGTCAATTCGATTTGTTCCAAAAATGATGAAAAGCCGTGTATCGATAAGCTGAAAGAATGGGATTTGGATAAGTATTTTGTGTTCAATTCGATTAACTGGGAGCCGAAAGGTCAGAGGATTAAAGATACTGTCGAAAGTATGAATTTAAGACCTTGCAATGTACTTTTTATTGATGATAATAAGCTGAATTTGGAGGAGGCAAAGTTTTTCTGCCCCGATATTATGACAATGATGCCCGATAAAATCGGTGAACTTTATGCGGCGGTTTCAATGCTTGATAAGAATGACGAAAAATTATCACGTCTTGAAAGTTACAAGGTGCTTGAAAAGAAAAATAAGATTAAAAAGAGTATCGGTTCAAATGAAGAATTTTTGCGACAGAGCAATATCCACGTTGATTTTCATTCGGATTGTGCGGAACACATTGACAGATTGCATGAGCTTATATTCCGTGCAAATCAGCTTAATTTTACGAAAGTGCGTTCAACGAAAGACGAACTTAAAGCGTTGTTTGAAGATAAAAATGCGAAATGTGAATATATAACGGCGTATGACAAGTACGGTGAATACGGAATTGTCGGCTTTTATGCCGTAAAGGATAATACGCTTGTGCATTTTCTGTTTTCGTGCCGTACGCTCGGTATGGGGATTGAGCAATATACATATGAAAAAATCGGTTGTCCGAAACTTGATATTGTAGGTGACGTGTCGGTTAAAATCGGTAAAAACGAGCCGACTGTAACGTGGATAAATCAAGATAACGTAAAGACGGATAATGAATTTGAGGACATAAAAAATACCGGTTTTAAGGTGCTTATAAAAGGGCCTTGCGACTTAAATCAAATATTTTCGTTCATAAAAAATGAGGATATATTCGATTGTGAGTTCACGTATGTGAGCCGCGAAAAACAGTCGCTCGGTGTTGCGATTGAGGGTATGAACCATACTTCGCAAATTGTAAATGCCTATTCGATTACAGACGAAGAAACAGCCGAAATTTGTAAACTTCCGATATGCGACAGTCAAATGTATTCGGACAGCATTTATAAAAATAAGTACGGAATGATTTTTATAAGTATTTTGACTGACGCTAATCTCGGCGTGTATCGAAATAAAAACAACGGTGCTGTTTTTGCGTTCGGTGAGTATATTTATCCGCTTACCGATACGGCGATGTGGAAAAAGTATATTAATAAAGAAGTTTATACCGCAAATTGTGATTTTAAAGAAAAGGATTTGCAGAAGATTGCGGGAGAATATGAGTTCTTGGGCAGACTTACACCGAAGCAGACGGCGGAAAATTTGCGGTTTATCTATGAGCATATCAAACCCGATACGGAACTTGTTATTTTGCTTGGCTGTGAACGTGAGTACAAGGATAATAAGCTGGAGGCTTGGGTGAACAGGCACAATGACCACAAGGAATATAATGCGGCGGTACGGAAAGAATTTGACGGCTGCAAAAACGTGACGTTGTTTGACGTGAATGAATATATAACGTCCGATGATGATTTTAACGACAGTGTAAACCATTATAAAAAACGTGTGTATTACTTGATGGCACAAAAATTTACCGAAATGATAAATGCTCATGCAAACGCAGATGTAGCAAAGCAAACGTCAAAAGCAAAACTTGCGTATTTAACATTAAAACAAAAAATTAAAAAGATTGTTAAACCAAACGGTTAAATTTTATATTGACAAAACAGTTGCATTAGAATAAAATTAAACTATTGATTAAAATAATTTGGGAGATTATAAATGAGTATACGAAAGGTAACTATATGCTTGGCGGTGATTCTTTTCATATCTGCCACCGTACTTGCATTTACATCTAATAAACGTGCAGAAAAAAAGGCTGAAAAAGAATATACGCCTACCGTACAGACGGTCACAATGACGGCTGTCGGCGACTGTACGTTGGCAACTGACATAAACGCAGACCCAAACGGCAGCTTTAAATCGGTTGCCGAGTCTTTAAACGGCGATTATTCATATTTCTTTAAAAATGTTTCACCGATATTTTCGGAGGACGATTTAACTATCGTAAATTTTGAGGGTACTTTGTCAAATCAAGGAACAAGACAGGATAAGCAGTTTGCTTTCAGGGGTAAGCCTGAATATGTGCAGATACTTACATCGTCAAGTGTTGAGGCGGCAAACCTTGCAAATAACCACAGTGCCGATTACGGTGACGTAAGTCTTTCGGACACGATAAAATATTTGAATGAGGCCGGTATCTCTAATTTTATAGGTACGAATACTGCGATAAGAGATGTAAACGGAATATCGGTCGGACTTGTCGGAATTGACGCACTTGACGAAACAGAGGCGGCAAAACTTGAAAATGTTATCGGTTCGGTTAAAAGTCTTGGTGCACAGCTTGTTATAGTAAGTATTCACTGGGGCGAAGAAAAGGCTACCGCTCCGAACGATACACAAACAGAGCTTGCACACAAGGCGATTGACGCAGGTGCAGACCTTGTTTTGGGAACACACCCTCACGTTTTGCAGGGTATTGAAAAATACAACGGTAAATATATAGCGTACAGCTTAGGTAACTTCTGCTTCGGCGGTAACAATAACCCGGCGGACAAGGACACAGTTATATACAGACAGACATTTACGTTTGTTGACGGGGTTATGCAGGAGGACGATAATATGACGCTTATTCCCGCAACAATTTCGGGTCATGATGAGTATAACGACTATCAGCCGGCAATAGCTGAGGGTGACAGAAAGACTCAAATAGAGAATAAGTTGATTGAATATTCGACACCGCTCGGACTTTCTACGCTTAATTTCAGATAATTTGTTTTTACTATTGACAAATGGCAGTAAAGTTTAGTATAATATAACACAGATTAGATGAGATTAGAACAGACAGAGCATATTTTAATATGATTTTTATGCCTCTTGGACTTATCTGTCTGAGAGGTTTTTCTGTTTTTTCTTGCAAAAAAGAAAGGAAGATGTAAAATGAAAAATTTAAAGAAGATTATTGCAATGGGACTAACAGCCGCACTATGTGCCGTTTCTTTGGCAGGTTGCGGAGGCACACAAAACGGTGGAACTGACGGAGCAACAGACACAAATGCTAAAGATACATACAAAATCGGTGTACTTCAATACGCAGACCACCCGTCGCTTGATAACTGCCGTGAGGGCTTTAAGCAGGGACTTGATTCAGAGGGTATCAAGTATGATATTACAGAATCATCTGCAAAAGGCGACGACTCAACAAATACACAAATCGCACAGCAATTTGTTTCACAAGGTATGGACCTTGTATGCGGTATCGCAACACCGTCTGCACAGGCTTGCTACAATGCGGCTTATGAAGCAAAAATTCCTGTAATCTTTAACGCAGTTTCAGACCCTGTTGCCGCAAAGCTTGCAGAAAGCGATACACAGGCAATGGACGGAATTACAGGTGTAAGCGATATGTTGCCTGTTGACGAACAGTTAAAGCTTATCCGTGAAATGTTGCCTGACGCAAAGAAAATCGGTATACTTTACACAACAAGTGAAGCAAATTCTGTTTCTACAATAGAAACATACAAGCAAAAAGTAGGCGAATACGGTTTTGAACTTGTTGAAAAGGGTATTACAAATGCCGCTGAAATTCCGCAGGCAGTAGACCTTTTGGTAAGCGAAGTTGACTGTATCTCAAATATGACAGACAACACAGTTGTTGAAAACTTGCCTATACTTCTTGAAAAGGCAACTGCTAAAAACATTCCTGTATTCGGCAGTGAAGAAGAACAAGTAGGAAACGGCTGTATAGCGTCAGCCGGTATCGACTACATTGAACTTGGTAAAAAAGCAGGCGTTATGGCTGCAAGAGTGCTAAAGGGTGAGGACATTAAGAATATCCCTTACGAAACTCTTACAGAAAGTAAAATTACAATCAACACTGACGTCGCAGAAAAAATCGGAGTAACAATACCGCAGTCAATCACAGACAGAGCTGAGGTCAAAAACGCTCCGTCTGAATCATGATTGAAGGACTGATAGTCGGAATACTTGAGCAGGGTCTGATATATGGAATAATGGCTATGGGTGTGTATATCACCTATACCATTCTTGATTTCCCCGATTTGTCTGTAGACGGTACGTTCCCTCTCGGAATAGCTATATGCTTTGTGATGATTAATAACGGTCTTAATCCGTGGCTTGCATTGCTTGCGGCATTTGCCGCAGGGTGCATAGCCGGTATGTTTACGGGAATTTTCAACGTAAAACTCAGAATACGCAATCTTCTTTGCGGTATTCTTACTATGACGGCTCTTTATTCGATAAATTACGGAATAGTCGGAAAAGCGTCGGATTTCCTAAGTATGGATACAACGACTATTTTCTCACAGACAGCTTTTCTTTTCGGAAACGGTCACTTTGCATTGTACTCTAAACTTGTTGTTATTCTTGTGATTACGCTTATCGCAAAGTTTGCACTTGATTGGTATATGCGTACAAAGTCGGGATTTCTTTTAAGAAGTGTCGGAGATAATGAGGGGCTTGTAATCACGCTTGCACAAAATCCGGGAACGATTAAAATTATCGGTCTTGCGATTGCAAACGGACTTGTTTCGCTTGCCGGTGCGGTGTACTGCCAATACGGCAAAGCGTTTAACGTTGCGTCTGGTACGGGTACTGTTGTTATGGGTCTTGCCGCCGTTATTATCGGCTCGACTATATTTAAGAAAATTAAATTCCTCAGAATTACAACAGGCGTGCTTTTCGGTATGATTATTTATAAGGCTTGTATTTCAATCGCACTTGCCGCAGGTTTGCGTTCGCAAGATACAAACCTTATGATTACGATTTTGTTTATCGCAACACTTTGCGTAGACGAATTTTTGCTTAAAAAGAAGAAAGTTGGGGTGAAGAAAAATGCTTGAACTTTCTCACATTTATAAAACTTTTAATCAAGGAACTATTGATGAAAAGGTACTTTTTTCGGACTTTAACATAACTGTAAACGACGGTGATTTTGTCGGAGTTATCGGTTCAAACGGTTCGGGAAAAACGACTATGTTAAACGTCATTTCGGGCGATATGCCGATTGACAGCGGAAGTGTTTTACTTGACGGTAAGGAGCTTAATAAGCTTAAAAACTTTAAACGTGCGCAGAGAATAGGCAGAGTTTTTCAAAATCCCGCAATGGGAACCTGTCCGTCAATGACTATATGGGAAAACCTGTCTATCGCAGATAATAAGGGTAAGAATTTCGGACTTTCGTTTGGACTCAACCGTCAGAGAAAAGACTTTTACCGTTCACAGCTTGAACTTTTGGGTATGGGACTTGAAAACAGACTTTCAACCCTTGCAGGCTCACTTTCGGGTGGTCAAAGACAGGCGCTTGCACTTATTATGGCGACTATGATCAGACCTGATTTGTTGCTTTTGGATGAACATACAGCCGCACTTGACCCTAAATCTTCTGATACGGTTATGATGCTTACGGATAAGATTGTTCATGAAAAGAACATAACAACCATTATGGTAACGCATAATCTTCGTCACGCGGTTGAGCATGGCACAAGAACTGTTATGATGCATAACGGCGAGGCTATTATGGACGTTTCCGGTGCGGAAAAAGAAAATAAGACGATAAATGACTACTTGACAGTGTTTAACGAAATAAGTATCGAATGTGGAAATTAGCCTAAAAGCTGAATTTGGATATATTCAAATTCAGCTTTTTTAGTATAAAAATCAGCAAATATTTCATTCTCTTCTTGAATTTTTATTCCTTAAAGTTTATAATGAAAAAAGGGGCTTAAGAGAGATATTAGAGCCATTTGGAGTAAGGGAGAAAAAACTATGTTAAAAAAATTAACCGCATTTTTGACGGCAGCTGTAATGGTTACATCAGTTGCGTCAATACCGGTGTTGACGTCATATGCCGACACAAATTCAACTACTGAAAAACGAGTAATGGAAAAACTTGATCGAGGCACTGTTGCCGTTAAAACAAATGACGGTGTGTATTTGTCGTGGCGACTTTTGGGTACGGAAAGTCTTACAAATCAAGCATTTGATATATACCGTGACAGTGAAAAAATATACACAACAGGCGAACACGATGCAACTTGCTATACCGATTCAAAAGGCACGGCGGATAACAAGTATACAGTTGTGCCGAAAGGTGAGGCAATAGACAAAACAGAGGCGGTTGATGTTTGGACAACAAACACAACATATAAAGGTCGTTCTGTGGCATATAAAGACATTGCGTTTAAAGTTCCTGACGGAGGAAAGACGCCGAAAGATGAAGAATATACATATACCGCAAACGATATGAGTGTGGGCGACCTTGACGGTGACGGAGAATATGAATACATCGTAAAATGGGACCCGTCTAATTCAAAGGATAATTCCGTTAAGGGTTATACGGGCAATGTGTACTTGGACGCATATGAGCTTGACGGCACTCTTCTTTGGAGAATAGATTTGGGAGTTAATATCCGCGCTGGTGCGCACTATACTCAATATATGGTCTATGATTTTGACGGTGACGGTAAGTCGGAAGTCATATTAAAAACAGCACCGGGCTCAAAAGACGGTGAGGGTAATTATGTCTCAAAAGCAGGAAAAAATATAACCAAGGGTGACGATAAAAAAGATTACAGAAATTCATCCGGTTTGCTTATGGGCAAGGATGGCGGACCGGAGTATTTAACTGTATTTAACGGTGAAACAGGCGCGGCAATGCAGACTGTTGATTTTGACCCGCCGAGAAGTATTTTGACATCTTCCGAATGGGGCGACAGCTATGCAAACAGAAGTGAAAGATACCTTGCCGCGGTGGCATATCTTGACGGTGTACATCCAAGCGTTGTTATGACGAGGGGATATTATACATATGTGTATGCGGCGGCATATACTTGGGACGGCACAGACCTTAAAGAACAATGGCTTTCAACTAATACACCGACAGAAGAAAATGGCGGTACAGGTTGTACCGTAAAATATGCAGACGGTACAAGTAAAAATAATACAAACAAAACGCTTTATGCACAAGGTGCACACAGTGTATCGGTAGCTGACGTGGATAATGACGGATATGACGAGATTATTTTCGGCAGTGCGGTTCTTGACCATGACGGAACTGTTTTGACGTATGACGGCCGAGGACACGGTGACGCAGAACACGTTTCGGACTTTGATAACGACGGAAAACAAGAAATATTTATGGCACACGAGGCAGGTAAGCACAATGATAAAATAATTCCATATGCGGTAGATATAAAGAGATATAATGGTGATATTATGCTACAAGCCGCACAGGGAGATATAGGCAGAGGTATTATGGATAATGTCGATGATGAATATGCACTGTCAAGCGGTAATCTTTCGTTGTTCTGGTCGGTAGCGGCTGACGGTATATATAATCAAGCCGGTGAAAAAGTAGGAAATATACCTAATACCAATGGAAGCAATATGGAGAATTTTGCAGTTTATTGGGACGGTGATTTGGGGCGAGAATTGCTTGACGGAAATAAACTTGTAAAATACAGTATAAAAAGCGGTACGGAAAGAATTTATTATGACAGTAAAAATTCAACATTGCCGGGTTCAATAAATAACAGTACAAAGTCAAATGCGTGTCTTACAGCCGACCTTTTCGGTGATTGGCGTGAAGAAATCGTGCTTAGATACGGTGACGGTGTGAGAATTTATTTTTCGACTATTCCGACTGATTACAGACTTACAACGCTTATGCACGACAGTCAATATCGTTGCGCAATAGCATGGCAGAATGTCGGATACAACCAGCCGCCTCATACAAGCTATTATATAGGTTCGGTGGCTTTGGCGAAAGATTCGGGTGGCAACACATTAAACTACCTTGCACCGAATACGTCATTTACTGAGGTGACTTATCCTGACACATCGTCAATTACACCGCGTCCGACAATTAAGACAACGCCTGAACCTGTTTCGGTTTCTGTCACTCCGGACGCAGACACGTATCTTGTTGACGGTACAACAGCACACGGATCTGATGAAGAATTAAAAATTAATCAGGCGACAGATTATTACTCGTCAACATCTCCGGGATTAAAGGATATTAAAGGTTTGGGGTTGATACGTTTTGACCTTTCCAAATATGCCGGTAAAAAATTAACTTCGGCAACATTGAAATTGTACGATAAATTTACTAATACAGATAAGAGAAATTCGGTTTTGCACCTCGATTATTGTTCAAAAAATGATTGGGATGAGGCGACCGTTACTATAAATGATATAAAGACAAGAGGCGAGGATACGCCGTTGTCGTCATTGGGTTTGCAAGTGTCACCTGCATACAATGTCGATTATAAGGAAATATCGTTCGATGTGACGGATGTGATAAAAGAGAAGTGTACAGATAATTTGATTACGTTTACATTGTGGACAGGTACAGGACGTGAACAGGTTATCGCGTCAAAGGAATACAGCGGTACAGACGCACAAGGACCGACACTTGTTTTGGAATTTGAGGGAGAAGAGCCGACACCAACGCCAACGGTAGTGCCAACGGCAACACCAACATTAAAGCCAACGGCAACACCAACATTAAAGCCGACAGCAATTCCGACAGCAATCCCAACGGTGATCCCAACAGCGACACCAAATTTGGCAAACAACAAAATCACAGCTATGATAAATAGCAACAACAAACTTGATGTCACACTTGATTTTGAAAATGTGGATATGAATGATGTTAATGTGTATGTTGCCTTTAAGAATAACGGTAAGCTTGTGGGAATGAAAATGCCACAGGCAAGCGAGTTAAAGGGAATAGATTTGATTGATAAAGAGTATACTGATATAGAGGTTTATGCTTGGGATAATAAGCAGAAACCGTATGCGAATATAGTACGTATCATTAATAATGTACAATAAACAAAAAACTGATGTGGAAACACATCAGTTTTTTTTGTTATCTTATAAAATTAGTTTTTCATAATATTTCATCTCTTATTAACCGATTATACCGCAAACGTCCTCTGCAATTTGCTCAGGAGTAAGACGGTTTGCTTTGACGATTTCTTCAGGGTTATATCTGTCAAGAAATTCTTTCTTTAAACCGTAATTCAATACCTTGATGTCAGAATTGCCGTAAAATCTTGCAATCTTTTCGCCGAAACCGCCGTCTAAAACACCGTCCTCGACTGTTATAACAATGTCATGGTTTTCTTTAAGCTGTTCCAAAAGCTTATCGTCAGTACCTGTAATGTAAATCGGGTTTATAAGTGTAGGTTTTACACCTGTTTTGTTTTCGATAATTTCAGCCGTTTTTGCACCTACCGAATAGAATGAGCCAAGTGCAACGATTGCAATTTTACTGCCGTTTTGAGTAACTTCATATTCATTTAGCTTGCTGAAGTCCTTTGTAACCTTTTTGCCGTCTGATACAACACTGATAGGTACACGGATTGCAACAGGGTGGTCGTTTTGCTCAATACTCCAATCAAGCATTGCAAGGTATTCTTCCTTTGTTGTCGGTGCAAGATAGACAAGATTAGGAATGTTAGACATCATCGGAATATCATATATGCCAAGGTGAGTAACGTCATTCATACCGTAAACAGATGCCCAATATACAAGGATTGTTGCAGCACTGTTGTTGATACATAAATCCTGTGAAAGCTGGTCGTAGGTACGTTGAATAAATGTGCTGTAAACACCGTAAATAGGTTTGCCACCGTTCTTTGCGATACCCGAGGCAAGTGCAACGGCTGTTTCTTCGGCGATACCGACGTCAACAAATTGTGAGCCAGCCTCTTTTCTCTTGTCCTCTGTGAAACCGAAAACAGTAGGTGTGGCAGATGTAATTCCGACAATAGTCTTGTCCTCTTTCATCTTCTTCAAAAGAATGTCGGCGGTCATTGATGAATAGTCTTCTCCGTCTTGCGGCATATCAGATTTACCTGTTTCAAGGTCAAAAGGACCGCAGTAATGCCAAGCCTCTTTATTCTTTTCAGCTATTTCATATCCTTTACCTTTTTGCGTACAAATGTGAACAACAACCGGATAAGTGCTGTCTTTAACTTGCTTGAATGCGGTGATAAGCGAATCAATGTCGTTTCCGTCTTTTACGAACACATAGTCAAGTCCCATTGACTTGAAAAGATTACATTCGGCTTTTCCGTCTGTATCGCGAAGCTTTTTTAGGTTTTTATATAAACCGCCGTGATTTTCAGCGATTGACATATCGTTATCGTTTACAACGATTATAAGATTGCTGTTAAGTTCGCTTGCAAAGTCAAGACCTTCAAGAGCCTCGCCGCCCGAAAGTGAACCGTCGCCGATTACGGCAATGATATTTTCCTTATCGCCCTTTAAGTCACGACCTTTTGCAAGACCGCAGGCAAGTGAAACGGAAGTTGAAGTGTGACCGATTGTAAAGAAATCGTGGTCGCTTTCGTCGGGATTGCTGTAACCCGATACATCATCATACTTGTCCTCGTACAAAAACGCATCTTTTCTGCCTGTAAGCATTTTATGCGGATAGCTTTGGTGAGAAACATCATACACGATTTTGTCTGTCGGTGAGTTAAAGACATAGTGAAGTGCGATTGCCGCCTCTACCATACCGAGATTAGGACCGAAGTGTCCGCCGTGCTTGCTTAGCTTTTGCAAAAGTGCTTGACGCATTTCGTCTGCAAGAATGTGAAGCTGTTCACTGTTTAAATTCTTTACGTCTGTCGGTTGATTGATTTTTTCAATATACATTTAAAATTCCTCCATAAGTTTATTTAATGTTATTTACCTATTTTGTTTTGGATACAATGACTTTAGCAACGTCAATCCCAAGATAATTCGCCTGTTTTCACGGCTGTTTCGTAACGGTCGATTTTGTAGTCCAGTCGCTTTAATGTGACATTCATTTGTTCCATTTGGTCGAGTAGATTTTTTCTTTGCTCAACCAAAAGCTGAAGTCTTGCCGGAATGGTTTCGTCACCCTCTTGACAAAGCTTGACATATTCGATTATAGATTCGACAGGCAGACCGGCACTTCGCATACAAATAACGTGCTCAACCCAACCTAAGTCGCTTTCCTGATAATCACGAATACCGCTTGATGTTCGTGTAACAGGCGGTATCATTCCGATACGTTCATAATATCGCAAAGTGTCCTGCGAAATATCGTATTTTTCGCTTACTTCTTTTATAGTCATTAAAATCACCTCGCATATATTTTTTATTTACAAGTATATTATAATACTTGGAGTTTACTCTAAGTCAATAGTTTTTTGAAAATTTTTTGAAATAAATTAAGTGGAGGAGAGAATTTCGTATAAAAAAACAGGCAAAACCTTTCGGTTTTGCCTGTCTTATTATCATATTCGATAATGAATTAGTTTTCTTCGTTAATCTTAGCTTGAGCAGCTGCAAGTCTTGCGATTGGCACACGGAATGGTGAGCATGAAACATAGTCAAGACCAATCTTGTGGCAGAACTCAACTGATGATGGGTCGCCGCCGTGTTCACCGCAGATACCGATGTGAAGTTTTGGATTAACCGGCTTACCAAGCTTAATAGCTGTTTCCATAAGCTTACCAACACCCTTTTGGTCAATCTTAGCGAACGGATCGTTTTCAAAGATTTTAGCGTCATAGTAAGCGTCAAGGAACTTACCTGCGTCGTCACGAGAGAAACCGAATGTAAGTTGAGTAAGGTCGTTTGTACCGAAACAGAAGAAGTCAGCTTCGTTAGCGATTTCGTCAGCTGTTAGAGCCGCACGAGGGATTTCGATCATTGTACCAACTTCGTACTTAAGTTCGATACCTGCTGCAGCGATTTCAGCGTCAGCTGTTTCTACAACGACTTTCTTAACGTACTTCAATTCCTTGATGTCGCCGATAAGCGGAATCATAATTTCAGGAACGATTGTCCAATCAGCGTGAGCCTTTTGAACGTTGATAGCTGCACGAATAACAGCCTTTGTCTGCATTTTTGCAATTTCAGGATATGTTACTGCAAGACGGCAACCTCTGTGACCCATCATAGGGTTAGCTTCGTGTAAACCGTTGATAATATCCTTAATAGCCTCAACGCTCTTGCCTTGAGCCTTTGCAAGCAATTCAATATCTTCTTCTTCTGTAGGAACGAACTCGTGTAGAGGTGGGTCCAAGAATCTGATTGTTACAGGGTTACCTTCAAGAGCCTCGTAAAGTTGCTCGAAGTCACCTTGTTGCATAGGAAGAATCTTATTAAGAGCTGCTTCTCTTTCTTCAACTGTATCGGCACAAATCATTTCTCTGAATGCGTCAATTCTGTTGCCTTCAAAGAACATATGCTCTGTACGGCAAAGACCGATACCTTCTGCACCAAGCTCCTTAGCTTTCTTAGCGTCAGCAGGAGTATCTGCGTTTGTACGAACTTTTAGTGTTCTGTACTTATCAGCCCATGACATAATTCTGCCGAATTCACCTGCGATTGATGCGTCAACTGTTGGGATAATACCGTCATAGATATTACCTGTTGAACCGTCAAGTGAAATTGTATCACCTTCGTGATATTCTTTACCGTTAAGTGTAAACTTCTTGTTTTCTTCGTCCATTGCGATGTCGCCGCAACCTGATACACAGCATGTACCCATACCACGGGCAACAACGGCTGCGTGAGATGTCATACCGCCGCGAACTGTAAGGATACCTTGAGCGGCTTTCATACCTTCGATATCTTCAGGAGAAGTTTCAAGTCTTACAAGAACAACCTTTTCGCCTCTTGCAGCCCATTCCTTAGCGTCGTCAGCTGAGAATACAATCTTACCTGCTGCGGCACCCGGAGATGCACCAAGAGCTTTACCCATCGGTGTAGCAGCCTTTAGAGCGGCAACGTCGAATTGTGGGTGAAGTAGTGTGTCAAGGTTTCTTGGGTCGATCATTGCAACAGCTTCTTTTTCTGTTCTCATACCTTCGTCAACAAGGTCACAAGCAATCTTCAAAGCAGCTTGAGCAGTTCTCTTACCGTTTCTTGTTTGTAGCATATAAAGCTTTTTATTTTCAACAGTGAATTCCATATCCTGCATATCTCTGTAGTGATCTTCAAGAAGTTTGCAAACATCCTTGAACTGAGCAAATGCCTCAGGGAATTCTTCTTCCATCTTTGCGATTGGCATTGGTGTACGAACGCCGGCAACAACGTCTTCACCTTGAGCGTTTATAAGGAATTCGCCCATAAGCTTCTTTTCACCTGTAGCAGGGTCACGAGTAAATGCAACACCTGTACCGCAGTCATCACCCATGTTACCGAATGCCATTGACTGTACGTTTACGGCTGTACCCCATGAATAAGGAATATCGTTATCACGACGGTATACGTTAGCTCTTGGGTTATCCCATGAACGGAATACGGCTTTAACAGCACCCATAAGCTGTTCTTTAGGATCTGATGGGAAGTCTTCGCCAATCTTTTCCTTATATTCAGCCTTAAATTGTGATGCAAGTTCCTTTAGGTCGTCAGCTGTAAGCTCAACGTCAAAAGTAACTCCCTTTTCTTCTTTCATTTTGTCGATAAGTTCTTCAAAATACTTCTTACCGACTTCCATAACTACGTCTGAATACATCTGAATAAATCTTCTGTAACAGTCCCAAGCCCATCTTGCGTTACCTGACTTCTTAGCGATAACTTCAACAACGTCTTCGTTAAGACCAAGGTTCAAGATTGTATCCATCATACCCGGCATTGATGCTCTTGCACCACTACGAACAGAAACAAGAAGTGGGTTTTCCTTATCGCCGAACTTCTTACCTGTGATTTCTTCCATTTTGCCGATGTACTCGTTGATTTCAGCCATAATATCAGGATTGATTGTACGACCGTCTTCGTAATATTGAGTACAAGCCTCAGTTGTAATTGTGAAACCCTGCGGTACCGGAAGACCGATATTTGTCATTTCAGCAAGGTTAGCACCTTTACCGCCAAGCAACTCTCTCATAGTTGCATTACCCTCTGTAAAAAGGTAACAATACTTTTTTGCCATTGGATTCTCCTCCTAAAGTTATAAAAATAGTAGCGACGGCGTCTGCCGCCATATGTCTGTATATTAATTATACCATAAATAAAAGAAATGTCTATATTATTTATTCAATTTTTTTATAATTTGTGAAAAATATATCATTGTTTAGATATTTTTTTTATAAATCGACAAAAAAACACCGATGTGTCGGTGTTTTTTAGATTATTTTTTTACGTCTTTCATTTCAAATACGTTAATTTTCGGTGCTTTGTATGACTCAATGTAGTCAAGTGTTTCGTCCACGTCATCGAAAACTTTGTAAAGAAGTTTACAGCCGGCTCTCAAAAACTTTTCCTTGACCGCAACTTCAAGCATATCAATCATTGCGTTGTAATATCCGTTTACGTTAAGTATGGCGATAGCTTTGTTATGTCTTTCAAGCTGTTTTAGAGTAAACACTTCAAAAAATTCCTCAAAAGTGCCTATTCCGCCGGGAACAATAACAAAAGCGTCCGCTCTTTCTTCCATTATACGTTTTCTTTCACGCATTGTGTCCGTTCTGATAAGTTCCGTACAGTCTTGGAAAATACGTCCGTCAACACCCATATCTTCATCATCAAAGAAATTCGGTACAACACCGACAATTTCGCCTTTCTTTTCATAAACACCGCGTGCAACCGCACCCATAAGCCCGGACGCACCTGCGCCGTAAACAAGTCCGTGACCTCTGTCAGCAATTTTACGTCCGAGTTCTTCGACTTGGCTGACATAAGATTTATCTATTGTGCTGCTTGACGCTCCGAATACACAAATTTTCATAATACATACCCCTTTCTGCCTATTATTTTTGAGAAAAACTGTTGTAGAAAACAGTTTCGTTTAAATCTTTTCTGCTTGTATGAGCCGCCGCAGGCTCTGCGTCGTCTGACGGATAACCTGTCGGTAAAAATGCAACGGGAACATAATTTTCAGGCAAATTGAATTGCTCTTTTACGTCCTTCGGATTAAATGAGCCTACCCAAGTCGTTCCGAGCCCTACGCTTTTTGCCGCCAACATCATATGCGTTGCAACGATAGCCGCGTCGATTTCACCCTCATCGTGTCCGTCATTTCCACGCGTCCAAGATGTTTCTTTGTCGTAACATACAAGGAAATTAAGCGGCGGATTAAATGCAAATTTCGTGCATTTGCTCACCTTTTCAAGTTCTTTTTCGTCGGTAAGTACAAGTATTCTCTGTGGCTGAAAATTTACGGCGGTAGGCGCTGCCTGCATTGCCGCAAGAATATAATCTATCTTTTCTTTCTCTACTTTTTTATCAGAAAATTTTCTGAGCGAAAATCTGTTTTTTGCCAATTCTAAAAAATCCATTTTTAATCACTCCTCATCGTATTCTTTCCTTATTATTGTTATTTTATCATAAATATTATTGTTTGTAAATAAATTAAATTTTAATAATAATTGAATTTTTTATAAGTGTGTGTTATAATATATGCAAATGAGAAAAAGGAGGTTTTCCGATGTATACCGTTGATTTACACAATCATACAAAATTCAGCTATGACGGCTCGAACACGCCCGAAGAAATAATTGAAAATGCAATCAGACACGGTGTTGACGTTATCGGTATAACCGACCATCAATTCTCAATCGGTGAAAATCTTCCTATATATTATGAATATATTCAGCATTGTAAAATAAAATATGCCGATAAAATAAAAGTTCTTTGCGGTCTTGAAATCGGTACACGTCCGACACCGCCGGAATCGCTTCCGCGTGCAACGGAAAATTTTGATTATGTACTTTTTGAATGCCTTGACGATACAAGGGCAATCGACTTTTATGAATTTTTGGAATGGCGAAAGCTGTTTAAATGCAAAGCAGGTCTTGCACATACCGATATTTTCAAACTCGGTGAAAGATACGGACTTGATATAATAAAAATTTTACGTGACAACGATATTTTTTGGGAACTGAATACTTCGGGAAATTACATATATTATTATGATTTTCTTACCAACGAAAAGAAACAGCAGATAATCAAAGAAAGCGGAATTCCCGTAAGCGTCGGTTCTGATACGCATTACATTGCGGAATATCGTAAAAAACAGATTCGCCGTGCGAATGAATTATTGCAAAAATTAAATATTCCTTTACCATAAAAATGACGATTTTTAATCGCCATTTTTTTATTGTTAAAAATAAAATCGAAAAAGTTTTAAAAATATTGCTTAAAATCGAATATTGTTATATAATATAAATAATTGGGATAATAGGAGTGATATTTTTGAAAATAAAGAGTGTTTCAAAAAAATCCGTCATACTTATGGAGTTTGACTGGGTTTTGTTTATAGCGACAATCTGTTTGTCGGTGTTTGGAATAGTGATGATTTATTCGGCTACGCGAACATTGCAGTCGAATACGAATGTAATAGTGCAGTCGGGTGCAATGGTTATAGGTTGTGCGGCAATGCTTGTAACGTGTTTTTTCGATTACGAACAGCTTAAAAATCTCGTCAAACCGATTTATATATTCGCCGTCGCGATACTGCTTTTGGTATTGGTGTTTGGTGTCAGCGGCGACTGGGGTGCGAGGAGCTGGATCAGATTCGGTGCAATCGGTATTCAGCCTTCGGAAATCGCAAAAATTTGCTTTATAGTAACTTTTTCGTGTCACTTATCCAAAGTGCATGACGATATAAATAAACCGCTTACGATTTTAGGATTGTTGCTTCATATCGGCGTGCTTGTAGGTTTGATTTTGTTACAGCCTGATATGGGCAGTGTGTTGGTATTTTTGTTTATGTTTATATGTCTTATGTTTGTTGCAAAACTTTCATATAAATATATATTGCCGATTGGTGTGGCAGGTGTCGCGTCATTGCCTTTTATATATAAGTATGTACTTTCGGAATATCAGCAGAAACGTATTCAGGTGTTTTTCAATCCAAACCTTGACCCAAGGGGCAGAGGCTATAACGTAATTCAATCTAAAATTGCGGTCGGTTCGGGTCAGCTTTGGGGTAAAGGATATTTGCAGGGAACGCAAAACCAAATGGGTTATTTGCCTACTAAATATACCGACTTTATATTCAGTGTAATAAGTGAGGAATTTGGTTTTATCGGTGCATTGCTTGTTACGGCGGTGCTGTTCTTCATAATTTATAAATGCTTTAAAACCGCTCAAAAAGCCGATAATGCTTTCGGAAGATATATTTGTGTCGGTGTCGGTGCAATGATGTTGTTCCACGCATTTGAAAATATCGGTATGTGTATCGGACTTATGCCTGTTACGGGTATTCCGTTGCCGTTTGTAAGCTACGGCGGTACGTCACTTGTTGTGAATATGATTGCAATAGGACTGGTGCTTAGTGTGTCGTATCACAATAAACCGCGAAGTGTGTTTGACGTATATTGATAATTAAGACTGTCGACAAATTGTCGGCAGTCTTTTTTGTTTACTCACAAACTATCGTCGATTGAATATTATATAGTAAGGAGGCAAGAATTTCTCGCTTGCCTTTTTAAAATATTTGAGGGGAGTGAAATTTATGTATATATTGGTTGGATCGGTCACTACTGCGACAAGACTTAAAAAAGTTGCAGAAAAAATTATCGGCTTTCCGGCATATGTTGTGCATACGCCGTCCGCTTTAAATCAAGGTGGCTGTTCCTATTCCGTGCGTGTTGATGACCGTGCACTTAATGAAATCAGAAAGATAGCCGGCGATAATGAGATTCCGATTAGACGGATTTATATAGAAAGAACAGTAAACGGGGAGCGTGTTTATGATGTTGTATCTTGATAACGCGGCAACGACTTTGAAAAAGCCTTTGTCGGTGTATGCGACGCTTTTTAAGAGTACCTTGTTTTCGGGCGGAAACGCAGGACGGGGAGGACATAAGATGAGTATGGACGCAGTGCGTGCTATTGTAGATACACAAGATTTGATTGCACAGCTTTTTAATATAAAAAAAGCCGAAAATATTGTTTTTACGCAAAATGCGACGTATGCTCTGAACACTGCCATTCTCGGCACAATGTCAAACGGAGGACATATTGTCGTTACGGAGATGGATCATAACAGCGTTTTAAGACCTGCTTGTTTGCCCGGTAATTACACCGTTGTAAAAGCGGATAAGAGCGGATATGTACACGCGGAAGATGTTGAAAAGGCTGTGAGGAAAGATACAAATCTGATTGTCTGTACCCACGCGTCAAACGTGTGCGGAACAATTCAGCCGGTATATGCGATAGGAAGAATAGCGAAAAAGCATAAAATACCGTTTTTGCTGGACGTTGCACAAACGGCAGGGAGCATAAATATTGATGCGGAAAAAATGAATGCGGATATGATAGCTTTTCCGGGACATAAAGGTCTTATGGGACCGCTTGGAACAGGCGGATTGTATGTGAAAAGTCCGGAAGAACTTGCACCGCTTGCGACGGGCGGAACGGGAAGTAATTCGGAGAGCGTTTCCCAGCCGGAATTTATGCCCGATAAGTTCCACAGCGGTACGATGAATACACCTGCAATTAAGGCTTTGGGGGCAGGGGTTAAGTATGTTATGAAATACGGCGTTGATGTAATCGGTAAGCATGAAAAAATGCTTTCCGAAAAATTTAAAGAAAATTTGATGAATATGGATAATGTTACGGTATACGGGAATGATAACAGTGTTGCGACTGTCGCGTTTAATGTGGCAAATCTCGGAAGCGAAGAAGTTTTTGAAATGCTTAAGGGCAAAGCGGCGGTAAGAGCGGGTTATCATTGTGCACCGCTCGCACACAGAGCGATAGGTACATCGGATAGGGGAGCGGTCAGAGCGTCGTTCGGAGTTTTTAATTCAAAAAATGATGTGGCGAAAATGACTGATTATGTGTATAAAATCAGTAAAAATGTGTCGGGATAGAGAAATCTGTCCCGGTACATAAAAATGACAAATTTTTTTGAAAAAAGTATTGACAAATGCTTTTTGGTCTGTTATAATTAATCAAGTCAGTTGGTGAGCAGAAAACTCACTGAAATACAGATTGAATTATGCGGGTGTAGTTCAATGGTAGAATTCCAGCCTTCCAAGCTGGTCGCGTGGGTTCGATTCCCATCACCCGCTCCAATATATGTGTCTGTAGCTCAGTTGGATAGAGCAATTGCCTTCTAAGCAATGGGCCGGGGGTTCGAATCCCTCCAGACACGCCAATTTCTTTTTGGAATTCAAAAAGAGTTTAGTGTGCGTAGATAACTACCGCCATCATATGGTGGGTATAGTTCAGCTGGTTAGAGCGTCAGTTTGTGGCACTGAATGTCGTGGGTTCGAATCCCACTACCCACCCCATTTTAATTTTAATATACAGGGATATAGCCAAGTCGGTAAGGCACCAGATTTTGATTCTGGCATGCGTAGGTTCGAGTCCTGCTATCCCTGCCAGGGCCATTAGCTCAGTCGGCAGAGCACTTGACTTTTAATCAAGTTGTCCGGGGTTCGAATCTCCGATGGCTCACCAAAGCTAAACCGCTTAAACATTATGTTTAAGCGGTTTTTTGTTCGTTAAATTGGATAGCGACTGTTGTGCAATTTAATTATATAAAGAAATAAGATTAAACATTATATTTATTTTGTATATAGTGATAAGAAAATCAAAATTAAGGAGGTATTAGACAGAAATAAATGATGATTTGTATTTTTGTCCGTTGGTGGAAATGAATATACATAATTATGAATGTATAGAAAATTGTGATTGTATCGATGGGTATATAAAAATTTCATCCTTGCCTGATGAATATAAAAGAAAAGCGGAGTTTAAAGAAATTTGTAAAAAATGCAAATATCACATTGATTAAAATAGTTATAGCTTGTGAATAAACCTATTTCCGAATTATCTTATTTTTTTGTGTGGTTTAAAAGCAAGCCGTTTTACCGTCTAATATAAAAAAATAAGGTGTTTATTATGTATATGGTGCAAAATCCTAATCCGGAGGCAGTTATTCAAGTCGAAAAAATAACAGGTTCGGTTTTATCAAACCTTGAATGTTTTTCGGAAAAAGTGTTGGAAAACAAAAAATATAAATAAAAAAGTGTTGAAAACCTTAGGTTTTCAACACTTTTTTATTTGGCAGGGGTACAAGGACTCGAACCTTGGGCACGCGGTTTTGGAGACCGCTGATAAAATCCTCTGTAACCCACATGAATACTACGTTTTCGGACAAGGTGATTCATGTGTATTACAGTTTGTATTACAATTTTTGAAAATGCTAATTTAATCAAAATTTATTCCGCATTCACTAAATATAATTTCAACACACTCATTAATAGTCAGGTCAGGATTATCTTTATAATACTTGAATCCCTTATATTCAATCATACTATTACCAATCTCTTCTTGATAAATTCTAATTTTTCGTGAATTTCGTATTGCAACTTTAACATTTTCTAAGGTGGTTTGATTGAGCAATTTATCAAAGGTTTCTTTATTTTTATTATCTTTTAATTTTGTGAAATCTGTACCATATAAAGTGTTTATATTTTGAACATATTTACTTCTGTCCTCAACAGAGAAGTTGCATATACGCTTATGCAATATCAACCACAATTCAAAGGCAAAATTACTGTATCCAAGTTTATACTTGTATGCACTTCGTTTGTTTCTAATAGTTTTTAGCTCATCAAGAAGATTGCTAAACTGTGTTGCGTGTTCACTATCGTTACTTTCATAATCCACAATGTGGAATACCGGTAATTTTTGATTAGCATAAACGGGAATTGTTATTGATTTTATTCTGCTTAATGGAGATTTATCCTTCTTATATATTAAATTTAACATTAAATACTGCTTCATCAATACTGTTTATCAGCTTCTGAAGATATTCAAAATACCATTGTTCATTTTCACCTTCAACCGAAAAATAATATGAATTAACTTTCTTCATTCGTTACACTCTCCATTCTTTCCTCAAGTATATCTGAAAAATCAATATTTCTTATTGAACCGTAACGATTGATAAAATAATTTTTCATATAGTCCTCAGTATTTCTTACCGCATTAGGTCCGGATGTTCCGAAATCTGACAAAGAATAATGGTTACTAATACCGGTATTATCATCTCTATCAACAAACTTGATCTCATCTCTTCTAAAAATATTTTTATTCAAGAAAATAGGATTATGAGTATTAAATATAAGCTGAGCACCTTTTTTATTTATTTCATCATTATGAAATGCTCCGACAATACTCATAAGAGCCATAGGATGAAGAGAAGCATCAAATTCATCCACAATTAATGTTGCTCCAGTTTGTAGAGTTTCTATAATTATTGGAAATATATTTAAGAATCTTTCTGTTCCGCAAGATTCAAATATTTCTACAGGAATAGCCTTTCCGTTTGATAATATAGAATATGGGGACATTTCGTTATTATCATTGGATTTCACATAAGCAATATTATTTCCGTGTATACCAAAAAGCTTTATTGCTTGATTTAATGTTTTATCCATAAATGCTTGATTCTTTTCTGCTTTTTCGATATGCGGCTCTATAGTCATAAGATTTGCTCTTAAAAAAACTTTGCATTTATTTTTAAACCATTCTGTAATACTATTTACAATTTGTGAACTATATAATGACTTAAACAGTCCGGTAAGAAATAATTCTTCGTCATTTAAGTTATTCTGTGCCATATTTTCACTTGCATTTTTATCAAAAGCCGCAATTAGCATATCTGAAATTACATTTATATCTCCGATTTTTAGTGAAGAATCTCTTTTAAATATCATTTTTTCATTAATTAATAATGTTTCACTTAATATCTTTCTATTGTAATTTGAATCAAGAAAAGTACCTAAATCAATTTGAATTCCATATTGATATACTATACCACCGGTTATGAATTTGATTTCGAATTCTACGGGCTGTGGTTTATCCAATGACAAATTAGGGATTAATTCTAATTTTTTTACGGCTTCATTTGGGGATGTAAAAGCGTAATCACCATTTTTTATATTTCCTTTTAAAATAATACTTTTAAAAACTTCAAGAGCGGAAATTATATTTGTTTTACCTGATGCATTAGGTCCGTATATTACGGCGGATGAAAGCACTTTATATTCTTTTTTTCCTATTTTGGTTTTCAAGACGCTGTATTCAATATCTTTTATCTTGTTTGCAGGTGTCATAGAAAACAAAGTCTCTTTTTGAAATGTTTTAAAATTTTTAAATTTGAACTCTAATAACATAATAGCACCCCTTTTAATATTATTTTGCAGAAATATTGCAAAATCTAATTGTATTATATTCTATTATATCTGTTTTGTCAATGTTTAATACTATAAATATACAAAATGCTTTGAATAATATAATGGATTATAAAGCGGAAATAACAGGTGTAATAAAACTTTAGAAGTGGCGACAGCGCCATATTGAATACAAAAAGTTAGGTGTGCGGGAAATTTCAAAAGGATTAGAAATGACGCTGATAGCAGGAAGGCTTTTGCCAGGGGGTGTTAATGCAGTGATCGTGGTTGGACCGATGAATACTGTGTATCAAAGATGTGCAAATGGAAAAGGCGTGTCTTTTGTAGCGGAAAGTAGCTGGAGTTTTTATGGAAAGAAACTCCCTATACTACTTACTGATTGGATAAATTTCCTCTTGGTAATGTGTTTTGGAAAAGTACAAAGGCGAGAGAATTAATAATCTAAGGTCTTTATCTACCTATGGTGCAAAATCCTAAGTGGGTGATTTACTATAAGAAAAATTGCTGGATTGTTCGTGAATTAAAAATAATAATTTAGTTTTTACAATGTAAAAAGTAGTATGGAGTGTGACATATTGTATGTTTACTTATTGTGTTCAATATAATATAATATAATATGAGGTGTTGTATCTATGGATATTATTAGAGTCTTTTCTCAAAATGTACGAAAATATAGATTACAAAAAGGAATGTCTCAGGAAGAATTGGCAGATAAGGCGAATCTTCATAGAACATATATAAGTGCAGTTGAATGTGAAAGACGAAGTATAGCATTAGAAAACATACAGAGAATAGCAGATGCTTTAGAAATAGAAACATATTTATTATTTAAATAGTGTTAATGTGATTTTTGGGAAAGGAGGTTTTGTATGAATAGTAATATGATTTTAAATAGGTTATTTACACAATATAATTTTGATGATTTAATACAAGGACAAAAAAATGATGTTTATATTAGTGTTATAAAAAGATTTGTACAAGATCCACTCTCAAAAAACAATGGTGAAATAATAAGCGAGATTTATTCGTATATGTCTAAAAATTATAGAAATGAATATTTTTATCAAAATACATTGCTTAATAAATTATTACTGGGGAGACATAGTATAAATACGACAACCGCTTTAACACAGATACCTATAAACAAATCAAAAGCTGACTTTATTTTGATAAATGGAAAAGCTGTTGTTTATGAAATCAAGACAGAATTAGATAATTTTGAACGACTGAAAAATCAAATAAATGATTATTATAAAGCATTCAGCCATGTCTGTGTGGTAACATGCGAGGAATATTATAAAAAACTTATTAAAATTTTAAAAAATACAAATGTTGGAATATGCATTTTAACAAATAAAAATACTTTAAGGTTTGAAAAGGAACCGGTTGCAGATTTTAGCAATATTACTCATAAACATTTGTTCAAAGTATTGCATAAAAAAGAATTTGAGGATATATTATTGGAAATATTCAAAAAACTCCCACAAGCAACGCCTGCTTTTTATTATGATGAATGTTATAATTGGTTTGAATCAATACCAATAATGGATGCATATAAAGAGACATTAATACAATTAAAAAAAAGAAATAAAATTACGAAAGAAGAATTTAATAGAGTACCATATGAATTAAAATCATTAATGTATTTTAATAGCAATTACGATAATGATTATAAGAAACTTGAACTATTTTTAAACAAAATGTATTAAGGAGGTAAGAGATGTATTTTCCGTATGTGAGAGGTAGACAATATGAACTGTTAGCACTAAGAGAAATGATTGAAGGTAATTTATTGAGCTCGAAAATAATACCAATTATTGAGCCGGTAAAGCTTTCACCAACGCTTATAAAAACTATGGAAGCTTATGTAGAAAAAGGCAGGAAACTTATTATAATATGTAATCCGGCTGTTGGAACTTTTGGTTCAGATATGAATAAAGTGAATATAGAAAAGGATAAAAGTAAAAAAAAGTTTTTATCTTTGCTTGAGAGCGATAAGATTTTAAAAGGACATATTATGAAAAAAAATTCAAAAGCTTTTGTAGACCTATGGGAACGAAAAATGAATGTTAAAAAGGCGGATTGGGTTATAATTAACAATAATCGTGAGTACCAAGAACAATATTCAGAAATTTTTAGTGATCTTACTCCGCGTTTTGTATTTATACCTGATGAGAGTTCGTTCCGCAGACAGGTTCGTCGAAATCGTATTTTATTAGTAGATAGGTTTAATAAACGTGATAGAAATTCGTCATATTTGGACAATGTCGATGAGTTTTATTCTGATGATCATAGGTTCTATATAGAGGATGGGTTCAAGGGTTTTGCAGATTATTCAATTATAGGTAGTGATTATGTAGAGTCGGGTTTTGCACCATATGCTGTAGCAATTCATATTGTATATTTTAAGGATGAAGATTTAAGGGTCCATCATTTCGTATCAGATACAAATGATGATATACAAAACCCCGCAAAAAAATTTTATGAGGCAACTCGAAAATTAAACGATTGGGTATTAGAAAATGGCATTCAACATACAAAAGGTTTAGAGTCTTTTATTACTCACTATAATAATGAGTCGTATCCTGGTTTGGGTAGTGTGAAAAAGCTATCATTAATGCATCATCTTGAGTTAATCGGAAAATATTTAGACGAGGTGCATTAAACTATGAAGTGTTGCGAATACTGTTTTAAAGATGTAGAAATTAAGGCAATTATACGAGGTCAAAACCAAAAAGGACAGTGTGATTTCTGTGCTAAAAATAATGTATATGTTGTAGATATTGATACAAATACTGAAATTAAAGATCACTTTGAAAGATTAATAGATGTATACTCCTCAGAAATAGAAATGCCTGACGGATTCCCACGAGAAAAAGTGGATTTGTTGAAAAATATATTATCAACTAATTGGAATATATTTAATTTAGAACCTAATTACATATATAGATTTTTAATAAATTTACTATCAGAAAAATATGCAGCTCAACCAGAGTTGTTTGATAGACCTGTAGGTATTTTTGAGATGATAGATGATGATTATTTACAGCAATATTCAATTTTAGGTAAATATCAATGGAAAGATTTTGTTAAAGAAATAAAGGAGAAAAACAGGTTTCATACTGATATTGTAAATAAAGAGATTCTTTCAAAATTGCTTCAGTTTTCTTTTAAAAAGTATAAGAAAGGAACTTCTTTTTATAGAGCTAGAATATGTAAGGATGAGGTTGGATTCGAAAAGAATGAAATGGGATCGCCACCGTCGAATAAAGCATCAAGCGGAAGAGCTAATCCTGAAGGAATAAGTTGTTTATATTTGTCTAATTCTATTGATACAACATTATATGAGATTCGTGCAGGTGCATACGATTATGTCACTGTGGGTGAATTTGTATTGCAGAAAGATATTGAAGTTGTTAATCTTTCGGATATTGACAAGTTAAGCCCTTTTATTGTGCCGGATATAAACTTAATTGCAGCCAATATAGTGCATTTGAATAATATTAGTGCGGATATTGCTAGACCACTAAGAAGGCACGATAGCTCGTTGGATTACTTACCTACGCAATATATCTGTGATTATATAAAGAGTCAAGAATTTGCAGGAGTTGAATTTAGAAGTACTATTTATAATAGCGGTATAAATTATGCAATTTTCGATGAAACATTTTTTGAATGTACCCAAACAATGGTCTATGATATTAAGTCAATAAAATATGATTATGATTTATTACATGATTAAAAGTATTCTCATTTGAAAAGATTAGACTCTACAATTTATTTGCATGTTGAACTGCATAAGGCGCTGTTGGACAGCTATAAAGAGCGAATTGAATTTTATCTAAGGACAGATTCATTGGCAAATAGAGTAAGATGAGAATTGAACTGGAAAATATATGCAACGTTTGGCGTTGTGTAAATACATGATAATAAGGAGTATGTAAAGTATATATTGGAAAACAGAGTGTAGTAAAAGTTAATTTTGTGGCAAAGAATAGAGAAAATCGTATATAAATATGTTATGTTTTACAGGAGGATATCAGATTCCAAAATATAGTTCAGTAAAGCATTTACACAAATGGTATGTTTTGTGCGCGGGAATATAAATAAAGGGTTATAGCTACTAATTCATCTGGGTATTCAAATGAGCAGATAATTTTATGCCGATTTTGAATAGTTTAGTTCGGCAATACCGGATACAATATCTTAAACTTGATGTATCAATTTTTGAATACGAACAGATACATCAAATGAATATGATTTCTCGCCACATTGAGAATATACTTGAATAGGAACATTGGGAATAACAATAATGCGATTTCCTATAGTATTTTGTAGAAAATAGTATATAATATTTTCTACGAGGTGGTTGTATAAGCAACCTAAATTATTTAAATAAAATCAGGGTACAGTTTTTGTTGCTATAGATGGTAAGTATAGCAGATAAGAAAACTGTTAATATGCCATTACTTCGTTTAAAAGAAGGACGTATCATTAGGGGTTATCCATAGTGTATATTATAAAGCCTAATGCGTTGATTTTTTTGATAATTTCATGATATAATACATGAGGATAATAATCAATTTTATAGACAAACTACTAAAGGGAGGCGAGTTTTAATGGCTACTTCAAGTATTTTTACTAATGTAAAAATTACAGACAGACATAGTGCAGAAACATTTATATCTGCATTAGAAAAAGCAAGCAAATCTCCCCAAAGAGTGCCTACTACAACAGTTAATGCACCTCTTGGAGATAAAGAAGCTATTAGAGCTTTGTTTGCAAAAAGGTTAGGTAATAAAAAGTGAATTTCAAGTTGTGAAATATTTAGGAATAGACATGATGGAATATCTTTAAATTCAAAGAACGATATTCCGAGAAAGATAAAGTATATACAGTTATTTAGATTCATATAGTTTAACATTTTGTTTGTAATTTCATTGTTTCAGAAATATAAGTATTATAATAAAATAGCAGAATAGGGGCATTCAAGCCTTTATTCTGCTATTTTGTTGCAAAGAAGATTGCAGAGAACAGAAAATAATGTGTCTTACACAAAGGATATGAATATAACGATACTGTTCTTTATTATCAGATAGATGAAGAAAACAATATTGTCTATGTTATACGTTTTTTCTACGGAGGACAACAAACAGTTACAAATATTCCTGAGAAGCAAGAAATAGGTGTATGAATGCACTTAGAGATATGACATAGTGCTTTTTCGAGTCCGTAATTTGTATGATCATCTTGGGGGGTATCCGGTGGGGTATCTTGGGGGGTAACAATACATTTTTTTGATTTTTGCATGACTCGTTGGAGAAGACTCATGATAAAACAATGAGAATCATGGCAATCATGCAGACCATTTAAAAATATATTTAAAGCCGTATCGGTTGGTACTGTATCCAACATTTCATGAGGCGGATATTTCAAAATTTACTGCCGCTATGAATGAATACATGACAAAATTTGACATTAAAATTGTATTGACAAGATGAAGTAAAAATATGGGAATTACTTAATTTGAACTGTCACAAATTTCGGGTGTAAATTTATGGTTGATTAAAAATTATGAGCAAAAAAGAATGATGTAAATTCTGTAAAAGTATTGATTGTTATAAATTTATCAAGAGCATTACGTTGCAAAGCGAAAGATTTTATAAAGTATTAAAATAACATATAAAGAAATTATTGGAGTATCGAATTAATAAATTCGATACTTTTTTGTTGCTTTCAAAAAGTAAGAAAATCCTATTTATAGCAATACAAAGAATAACATTCAATGTAAAATAAAACATAAAAATGTATGTAGATGTAATTATAAATTCGATACATTTCTACAAAAAACGTTACGTTATATTATAAATCGACCAAGGTTAGATGAACGTAAAAAACCCCCTATAGACCGAAAAATGAAAAATTATTTTTATTTTTACTATTTGATAAGAATTAGAATTGGAGGTTTTAAATATGAAAAATCTAAATGAAATGCCTGAGATATTGGAGATCTCAGATCTAATGGATTACTTAGGAATCAGTCGGTCAGGTGCGTACCGACTTGTGAGAAAAAAAGGATTCCCGGCGTTCAAGTTATTGGGAAGATACACGATACAAAAATCATCATTAATAAAATGGTTAGCAAGGCAAGAACGTGAAGCGGAAAGAAAGTGAATTAGATTATACATTATTTGATAGTATATATTGAAACAAAGGAGGCAAAAAAATGAAAAGACGAGGAAATTCGGAAGGGTGTATAACGAAAGATTCCAGAGGCAAATGGATTGCACGTCTGCAAATTGGTTGCAACAGTAACGGCAACCCGAGAATAAAAACATTCAGCGGCAAAACCCCTACAGAGGCACGGCGGCGAATGAATAACTTTAAGAAAAATCTTGCGAATATGGATGGTCTAACAAAAGCAGAGGGTCTTATGAGTGAGGGAATGAGGTATTGGAGCGATAAATACAAAAAGCCGACTTTAAAGCCGAGCAGTTATGATAGATTGATGCAAACCATCGAATATCAAATCATTCCATACATAGGAAATTACATGATTCAAAAGGTATCAACCGAAGATATTCAAGATTCAATCATCAACCGTATGCAAAAACAAGGCCTATCGCATAGCAGTATCAAGAAGGCATATGAAGCTCTGAATGGATTTTTCCGACAGTACGTCATAGAACGAAAAATTGTTTTCAATCCAATGGTAGGTGTTATACTACCCTCAAAGAACCAATTCAACACAAAGCAGTTGCAGGTGTTAAGTGGGGACGAAATGAAAAAATTCATAAGTGTAGCGGCGGAAAAGTTGAAAAAAGGTGAATGCAGATATAGATACGGGTACGGACTGATATTCGTTTTGTACACCGGATTAAGAGAAGGTGAGGTATTGGCACTGCAATACAAACACTTAGATTTGAAAAATCGGAAAGTCAGAATTGAACAGAATTTGGTCATGGTCACAGATGGCTCAGGGAACAAAAAGCGTAGACCTTTAATTCAACGATCGGTTAAAACAGAAGCAGGTGTAAGGGAAATACCACTATGCGATATTGCACTTGAGGCAATATCCAATCACATTGCTTTATACTATACGGGTAACGATGAGGATTATGTATTCAAGACAAGGACAGGTACTCATCTTACACCACATAATATTTCAAAAGCGGTGAATCAGGTATTCAAAAGAGCAAAAATTGACGCAAGTGGAATGCATATTTTGAGACACTCGTTTGCTTCTTATTTATTTGCCAAAGGGCTGGAAGTAAAGTACATAAGCAAAATATTGGGTCATTCCAGCATTCAAATCACCTACGACACATATGTTCATACAGACTTTGAACAGTTGAAACAGATTGTTACTGCGATATAAGAACCGACAGGCAAGCCTGTTTAGTGAAGGCTTGCCTGTTATATTTTAAGATAAATATTTGGCTCGAATCTTGTAGACATAGTATTTTTTTGAGTTGGCGTTTTTATTGAAAACAAATCGCTTGTCATTTTTTAATAGTATGTTTTTTGAGACAAGGTATTTTCGTAATACTATTGACGAGTTATGTATGTCTTTATCAAGGAATTCCTTGACAACCCTGTCATTGAAAGAATAAACATCTTCTATTTGTCCTGCGGAAATTTTGTGTTCGTCAAGCCAGACAGTTTCTTGTGGGGAATCATTGATGTGTTCTTTGATAATGGTTTGGAGGTAGTTTAAAAACATGTCTCGGTCGGTATCTAAATGTGAATCAGCCTTAGGGACTAATGAGTTATAGTCATTGTTGCATATTGCATTTAATGCTTTACCAAAAGAGGGTGGAATGGTTTTCCTCAACAATGTAGCAAAAAGAACTGCGGATGTGTATAAATTATAATAAAATAATTCCTTATAAGTTGTACGTTTCAAAACGTTACTATTGCTTTCAATGTTATCCCTGTTCTCGCTATTCTCGTCATTCGTACTATAATAAAGAATTCTATTATGTGTGTAGAAAGTCCTAAGTGGAGTACGAATACTATTATACACCTGAAGCGGTTGTTCAGAGCAATACTGCCAACTATCTACCACATGACGATATAAAATATTAACATAAGGCTTTAGTTCATGGAATTCACGCATTGATATTTTCTTGGCATTTGATAAGTTAATGTTAATCAGCCTAAAGTTATCAAAAATACTTTCGTTTTTCTTTTTGTGTGCAGCGAGAAATACAAAATTTGTATCCCAAAGACCAACATCACTCAAAATAGATTGCACTATTTTCGATCTTGATGATAATTGACCTGCTTCTGAATATACAAGAATAGGAGTATTTTTGAAATTTTCATATGTTGCTATGCGAGGGCACATGTTTTTTGAAGTGTTAATATCTTTAGTAGATAGTGTATTTATTTCTTTTGAAATGTTAATGTGAAAGTTATGTGGATTTTTTATTGATGTATAACCGTATGAAAATGTATTCAAAAACATGTTGGCGGCAATATTTAATGTATTAGTATTTTTGGTATGAAGCCAAAGATTAAAATTGAAAAACAACCAACCATCATCTTCATCATCTATTTTGTCTTTAAGCAGTAGATAATCTTTTTTGTCAATAACATCGCTATCATCAAGCCTTTTTACTTCAAATATATACATATATTTTGATAACGATGAGAAAAAAGAGTACAACGTATACAAAAATAGAGGTATATAAATTGGATTGTTTTCTAAATACGATATAACATTATCATATGCTTCTTCCAAGAGCATATCATCGTTTCGTTGGATAGGCATTAAATTTGTATCAATTAAATTTGTTGGCAGAAACTTTAATTGCTTTTTGTATTTAAAAAAAGGATTTTGGTTGTATATTATTTCCCAACATTCATAATCCTCAAAAGTTAATCCCTGAAATGGATGATAGCCATCTTGATATAGTCCGATACCAATATTATCTTCTGATTTATTATATATATGCACAACTTCTGTAAAAAAAAGGTCAATTAGCTTTTCATGAGGATTAGCAAGATTGTATTTGCCCATGATTATTTTCTTTTCGCCTTCATCTTCATATGTATAGAAGTTAATCAATTGCTTAAATGCTTTTGTTTTGCTTGCAAAAATACTATTATTGAAATTAACAATACATGAGCTTGCAAGTGTGTCTGTGATATTGAATTTGTCTTTATATTTGTTTTTGTATTCAAAACAAGCGTAATAGGTATCGGTATGAGGGAGTTTAGCAATACTGGATAATTTTATATAAAAGCCATCAAAAGCCATATGATTCACCACCTAATTTTGATATTTACATTATATCAAGTTGGGTTTAGAAATACAAGAATTAAATTAAGTAGCTTTTATATGTTACTTGAAAATTAGCTTGTTACGTTTGCTTTATGAAATTTCGTAAGGTTGCAGGCGATATTTAATTCGCCTGCGTATCCCTAAACATTTTTGCTGTTGATATAATTCAGAAGTTCATCTTTTGAAATTCGCCATTGATGACCGACTTTTATACCGTGGATTGTATCGGACCATAATAGTTTCAGTAATGTTTGGCGTGAAATCATCAGTGTTTCTTTTACTTCATTGAAAGTCATTATCAACGGAAGCTCATCTGTTGAAGTATAGTATTCCATATAAACACCCTTTCTTTATTTTTTTATAAAAATGTTGGAGACTTAATGGGATATAATTTTACATAGATGGACAAAACAGATATTTAAGAAAAAGAATGCTTATCATTGTAAAAAATACATTGGTTGAAATAAATATAGCATGGAAAAAATTAAAAAAAGAAATAAGGAGAATGAAAAATATGGAATATAATAAGGGAAATCTCGAATGGGAGATAAAAAATAAGAATGATGAAAATAAAACAGTTTTAGGGAAAATCAATATGAAGATTCACACGATAGAATTTTCAAAGATATTGACATATGAAGAATACAAGAATATGACGGAATATGTTTATTCACAGAACCGGAAATGTTATAAAAAGATGCATGCAGTCATATATACCGGTATGAATGATAAGGGGATACGATTAGAATTGTATAACCACCGTGTGAATGACGGAGCTTATTATAAATTGAAATATATTATCACATTAGGTAGGTATAGAAAAAATGATAATTATTTGGAATTAGTAGAGATTAGAAAGGCGTATAATTTACTTGCAGAAATCGGAGAGTATATAAAAACACAGTGTGAAATTTTGCCATTACCGAATGAGTGCAATATCACTCGAATTGACTTGACAAAAGATATTTATGTGGGAGATGTGGTTGATTACATAATAAAACAGCTAAATAAAAGTTTTACCGGATTTAGGTGTAAGCCAAATTATATTGACTGTAAGGAGAATGCAACATTTACAAAACATAGCAGTAAGAGCTCAACAAAGATATTTGAGCTATCATTTTATGATAAATATGAGGAAATGAAACATCATATTGACAGCGGAAATTATCATTATGATGAAGACATGCTTAATCAAGCGAAAGGTATTCTTCGTGTGGAATTTAGATTTTATAAAACAAGAATTCAAGGAATGAAAAAAAACGGTAATATTAAAAGTACAGAAGAATTATTGAATTTATTATCAATAAACTCAGAAGATATTATTAATAAAAATCTAAGTCAACTATACTTAAAAGGTGCGTTCTATAAACTCGACAGGATAAAAATGAAAATTGAGACGGGGCGTTTTCATACAAAGACAAAACATAAAATGCTGGAGTTTATACGATTATCGGTATTACATAAAAGTTCAAAAACTGCCGCCGAATACTTTATTAGGGAATATTCGGAAACCGAATTGAAAAAGGTTATGGAAAAATTTAAAGAGATAGGCATTATACCTACACCGATTTCCGTTCGACAGAAATTTGAGGAATGGAGTTTTATGTAAGGAAGTAGGTCTGTTTAGACCTACTCCGTTACTCCTTTTTGCCGAATAAATACATAAGAGCGGTAATCGGCAGAAGTGATAATAAAAACCATTTACCCATGAAAAACACCTCCTTACCAAAGCATAAGCAATACTTTTTTAATTCCTTTTAGTATCGTTCGTATCATATCGGAAACCTCCTTTCGATTATTCAAGTAGATAATGTATAAATGGAATTCGATAATATACGATAAAAACCGTATTATGAAAGTTATGATTTATATAATATCTCTGTGTAATAAAATACACGGAGGTGAAATTTATATGTTCCAAAACGAACGATTTTGTACTTGCGGAGTAAATGAGGAAGTTCCTATTGTATTACAATGTATGATGTGGAATATGGTTGATACAATGGAAGTTGAATCAAAGGATTACTTTCAAGTATTTGAACTGTCGGAGTATGATGGTATGCAAAAAATCGTACATTCACAAGAAATGCCGGAGTATAAAATGGAGTATCTTGTTAAATTACAAGGTGCTCCTATTTTTGTGGGAAAAATTTATGTGATTGACGATAAAACACATTCGACGATGCTGAAAGCAGAGGAGTATTAAGAGGAGGACAAAAGATGAAAGAGGAAAAATACACTTGTGACATATGTCACGAAGAACATGATGTATCAGAACTAACATATTTTGATGAATCGTATTTGTGTGAAGATTGTTTAAGACGTGAAACATTCATTTGCCGTGATTGTGGTGACAGACATTGGAATGATGATTCGGCGGATGGTGACTTGTGCCAAACTTGTTATGATGAAGATTATGTTAGATGTGAAAGATGTGATGCAGTGATACACTATGATGATGCTTGCTATTATGAGACTGAGGAATATCATGACCACCCGTATTGTCGAGATTGTTTTGATATGGACGAGGTAATCCATGATTACTATTACAAGCCTGAGCCGATATTTTACGGTGACGGTCCGAGATATTTGGGTGTGGAACTTGAACTTGACGACGGTGGCGAAAATGAATTTTGTGCGAGCAAATTGCTTGAAATAGCTAACAATGGGCATGAGCGTATGTACATCAAACATGACGGTTCACTTGATGATGGTTTTGAGTGCGTAACTCACCCGATGACACTTGACTATCACATTAACCAAATGCCTTGGAGAGCGATTCTTAATAAGGCAGTAGCAAAAGGATATTTAAGTCACCAAGCCGGAACTTGCGGACTCCATGTACATATCAGCAGAAATGCACTTGGAGCGAATTATGAAGAACAAGAGGCAACAATAGCGAAGATTCTCTACTTCTACGAGAAGTTCTGGAATGAAATCTTAACATTCAGCAGACGAACTGAATCGCAAGTAGAGCATTGGGCAAGACGTTACGGTGGCGGAATAATCAATCCGAAAGAAACGCTAAAGCACGCAAAGAACTCACATATGGGACGATATGCTGCGGTTAATCTTGAAAATGAAGCGACAATAGAAATGAGAATATTTAGAGGTACTTTAAAGTACAACACGTTTATAGCAACCTTACAGATGGTAGATGAAATCTGTAAGGTTGCTATTTCTTTGTCCGACGAATTTATGCAGAGTCTTACATGGCTTGATTTCGTAAAAGGAATATCAGACGACAAACAAGAGTTGATTAATTATCTGAAAGAAAAAAGACTTTACGTTAATGAACCGATAAGAAACGAGGTGGAAATATAATGTGTGGAATATATGGAGTGCTTAGTTACAAGGATAAGCTAAAGGATATGAATGAACTTGTAGATTTGCTCGGCATGGAAAGTGCAGAACGTGGCACGGACGCAACGGGCGTTGCATATTCGATTTTGGGTAATATGAAGATAAACAAAAGTGCGGTAAGTGCATATAAGTTTAATCCGAATATTCCGAAGTTTGTCAATACCGTAATCGGTCACACAAGACACAGTACACAAGGTGACAAGAGCAAGAACTACAACAATCACCCTTGGAGTGAAATGGTGAAGAATTGTCAGTTTGCACTTGCTCATAACGGTGTACTGTTTAATGATAAGGAACTTCAAAAGAAGTATAACTTTAAGAGCAAAATTGAAACAGATTCATTTGTTGCAGTACAGTTAATCAAGTATAAAAACGCACTTAATTTCAAGACGATCAAATTCATGGCTGAAAGTATAGAGGGAAGTTTTAGTTTTAATATACTTGATAACCACAACAATTTGTATCTTGTAAAAGGTGACAGCCCGATTTCATTAATTCACTTTAAAGATAAGGGTGTTTATGTATTTGCATCAACTAAACAGATATTGTGGAAAGCGTTGGTTGATTCGGAATTATTTCAAGATTTGGAGAATGGCAAGTATGAACATATTGTTCTTAATGAGGGTGATATTCTGAAAATCAAAAGTAACGGTAAACGTGAAAGAGGTCATTTTAATTATATCGAATCATACGGCAGACATTGGTACGATTACGGTTGCGACTGCTATATCGATACGGGGTATGACGATTATTATGAGGAAGAGTATCTCGAAGATATAAAGACCGTTGCCGCAATGCATGGCGAGGATCCGGAAGTGATACAGGAATTGTATAACGACGGATATACGCTCGAAGAATTAGAAGAAATGATTTACACTTGATACTAAAACAGTGCCGTTAGGGTGGAGAAAACCAAACTAACGGCATTTTTTTTATTTGCAATCACCTAAAATTATATTAAAGGAATAAGAAATGGTAATTATTTTTTGAATTATATAGTATATTTTCTTAATAAAATAGAGTAATTATTCATATATGGCGAAAAATGCATATTATTTACGAATGCGGAATTGTTTATTATAAATTAGATTTTAGATAACTTAGATCGAAAGATATTTGAGATGAGTTAGTTATAGTGGTATTTGAAAAAAATTGTAAGTTTATCAATTGTACTTTTAGCAAAAATATGATATAATAGTGTAAATTATTATTGTATATTATGGAGAACCAATAAAATCAACAAAATTTAACAAATATTAAATAGTATATAATGACAACAAGTTAGTATTAGTTTTTGTATAATAAATTAAATGAATGATGAGTTTTAACATGATAAAAAGGAGTGGAAAGGTACTATGGATAACTATGAGATTTTAGAAACTATTCACAAATCTAAAACTGGTGAGACAATCGTTTTTAAGGTTAAAGAAAAGAATAAAAAGACATGTGATAAAGTTTATGCATTAAAGCTAATTGGAGAGTTGAATAATAGATTTCAAAAATTAATGTTTAAAAGGGAAGTAGATGCTCTTAAAACTTTGAATTCATGTAATGGAATAGTGAAAATTAGAGATTACGTTTTAAATGCTGAGTTTGATGGGAAAAATGATTGTGGACTAATTTTATTAGACTATGTCGATGGAACAAATCTTGAAGAAGTGGAATTAAATCAATTTTCACAGATAGAAAAATATGAGTTGTGTTTAAAAATTTTCAAGGCTATAGAGGAAGCACATAATAATAATGTATTACACCGAGATATTAAACCATCAAATATAATGTATAATGTAGAAACAAAAGAAGTGAAAATTATTGATTTTGGAACGAGTAAGATAAAATCTATAGTAGAACAAGAAACTACATTACCATTCTATTCTCAGAATTTTTCAGCTCCAGAAGTCGTAAAAGGCAACAGTACAACGGAAGCTAGTGACATTTATTCATTAGGTGCTGTCATGTTTTTTGTGTTATTTAATATGTTACCTAATGGTACTAAAATGATTTGCAAAACAATGGATGATTTAGGAACTACTGAAATATTAAAAAACTTGATAAGTAAAATGGTAGCAGAGGAACCTGAAAATAGATTTCAAGAACTTGCTCCAGTCATTGATATTGTGGAGGATTTGATAGGTGATAATAAACCTCAAAAGGATACATATTTATGTAGTGTTGACATAAAAAAAGTTGAATTATTTAAAGAAAACTTCATTAATAGAAAATGATGCGACTATGACAATTCTCACAAATTCTTATTTGAAAAATCAATTCAAAGAATGTTCGGGTTACTATAATGAAAAATTTGAAAAATATATATTTTCAGGTAAAAAGATAGCATTGGAATGTATATATAACGCTGAAGAAGAGTTATTTATGGTTCATAAAATTATGCCATTATCTGCGGACAGAAAAGTAAGTAATATAAAAAGGGGATTTACTATTGAGGGTGTTATAAAATTTATTGATAATAGAAGAAGATTTAATTTATCTAGAATATCGGAAAATAATAATGAAAAATTAATTATACAGTTTAAAAACAATAAAAAAAATAAAGCTACATTACAAAAACAGGATGAGCTATTTGATAATTTGTTTGGATATTGGTCAGAGGGATTGGATGAATCAATAATAAATGAAAAAGAAAGAGTAGGAAAGGTTATTTACTCTGATTTTGAGATAATAGATAATCAGTTGCTACTCACTCTTGAGGAATACAAAAATAATGATATTGATGAAATAGAAAATGATACAAAATATATTGTTGAATACAAAGATCAAAGAGGAAATTTATTTCTTTTTGATGTAGGTACTTATCATGAGATAAATTATGATAAAAATAAACCGATTTTGGTCATTACATTGGATAAAAATATACAAATAGGAAAAGTGCGTCAATTATTAAAAAAGCAAAAACCGATTATGGAAAACTATAGAGCAAATATAAGTGCATATAAAAGGCAACATCGTGCTATACGTTCATTACATGATGATAATTATTCTTCTAAAAACTTGAAGGATATTTTACTTAATTTGGATGAACCAACGTATACCCCCTATTTACAAAATATAAAATTTAGTACAAATAAATTGAATTCTTCTCAAAAAGAAGCAATAAAAAAAGCACTTTATTCTGATAGTATTAGTTTAATACAAGGTCCTCCAGGGACAGGAAAAACAACAGTAATAAAAGAAATTATACAACAAATCTTAATGCAGATTGATAAGCTAGATGATACATCTAGAATTCTTATTGTATCCCAATCCCATACTGCTGTAGACAATATTATAGAAGGTTTAATAGAAATGAATAGCGGGCAGTGGAATATTATCCGTATTGGTCGTACGGAGAACATATCTGCAAAGGTGGAAGAAAAATGTACTATAGGTGCCATTAGAAAGAATTTATTTACAGATATTAAAGAAAATTCTAATGCATACATAGAACAAAAAAATTTAATGTATAAAGATATTTTAGACAAAAAAATGGTAGAAAGATGGTCAAGAATAAAAGATATACAAGCTGATTGGATTAATAGATGCAGTAATTTAGAAACTTTGGATTATCAAGTTATAAAAAGTGCAACTATTATTGCAGGAACATGTGTTGGTTTTTTGTCTAATGATTTTGTAAAGGACTTAGATTTTGATTATGTGATAATCGATGAAGCGGCGAAAGCAACAACACCAGAATTATTAGTATCAATAATTAAATCTAAGAAAATTGTATTAGTAGGAGATCAAAATCAGTTACCAGCTTATGCAGACCAAGAATTATCTCCTATAATATCTCAATTAACCAAAGATCCTAAATATAGATTGTTTGATTTGTTGTTTAATGTGTTGCCAGATACGCATAAACAAATATTAACTGTTCAATATAGAATGAAACGTAATATTGGTAATTTAATTAGTCAAGTTTTTTATGATGGTAAAATAGCAACTGAAGTTGATGATAAAAATAGAACACATCCAATAAAAAAATTTGAAGGAAAGTCAATTGTATGGATTGATACATCAATGATGAATGGAAAAGATGAAGATAGACTTAAAGGCGGATCATTTTGCAATTATATTGAAAATACTATAATAAAAAAACTGCTAGAGTGTTTTAAAAATGAGAATGTAATTAAAGATTTGGATATTGGTATTATTACGGGATATCGTGGACAAAAAGAATTAATAAGAAAATCAGTAAGTAATGGTGGTTATGATAAAATATCAAAAAAAATTGATATTAATACTCTAGATGCATTTCAAGGAAGAGAAAATGACATTATCATATATAGTACAGTTAGAACAAAAAATTCTATAGGATTTCAAAAAGAAAAGGAAAGAGTTAATGTTGCTTTTTCAAGAGCTAAAGATTTGCTTATAATATGTGGAGATATGGATTTTTTCTATAAATTTGATGATCCGGATAATAAGTTTGTAGAAATAATTGACTATATACATGAACATGAAGATGAGTGCCTTATTATATCAGGAGGAGAATTATAATGGACAAATTAATTGAGTCGTTGTTGAATATTAATATACGGAAGAATGAAGGATATATTTTTGTGAAACAAGAAGATATATATGTGCCTATAATAAAAACAGTATTATCAATTACTAAACGTTCATTTTATAGATTGCCATTGTTAGAAGAAATAGTATTACGCTTGATAAATGAAAATTTGCAGGAAATTGATGAATTGGCGAATGTATTGGGGATTGATAGAAAATTATTAGAGGTAACTTTAGCGGATTTGAGCGTGAAGGACATAATTTATTGTACAACAAATAGGTGTACATTGTTGTCGAAAGGAAAGCAAGCATTAAAAGATTTAAGGACTGTTCAAAGACGCAAAGATACAATTAAAAATATTTATTTAGACCCGATTAATAAGAAAATAATTACAGATTATGACAACTATCAATTTATTGATAAAGTTGTATATAATAATGATAAAAAATTAGAGGCAGATATTACTGTAAATAATATTGAAATATTTAAGGAAAATATTGAGAGTGTTAACAAAGTATTCCTTGATGAAATGAATTTGTTTAATGATAAAACAAAAAGCGAACCTGATGAATTATTAAGTATTGATGGTATAGAGAATGTTTTTGTAAAATTTATTCGAATTCCTATAAATATATATGTAAGTGCAGATGGATATGATATAGATGTTTTAGCTAGTAGTAAGAAGTATGATACATTATTTAAAATGTTTAAAGATGAAATAATTGAGCAAATAAGAAGAAAAAAATTATTAAAAAAGCTTTTCGTTAAATATAAACCAAGAAGAGAATTTACAGCTTTGAATTTGCAGGAAAACGAAAACCTAAAAAAATGTTTATTAAAATGTAAAAATAATAAAAGTGATAGAAATGAATTAAGACAAGTTATTGAAAAAGAAATTTTTTTAAATAGAAAATTGATGGATGAAGAATTTGAATACTTGTTAAAATATCTATCAGCACATTCCCAAAATATCAAAATTGTTGTACATAATCTAAATGATTGGATCAAAAGTGACTTGTATATTGAGGTTAAAACGATATTAAATGGGAAGACATATGAGATTGGCTATGACGAATGTAATGATTGGAAGAATGCAATTTCTGCTATAAAAAGAGATTTGCCTAATTGTACAAAAGACCAAATAAAAAAAGTAAATAAAGATTTTTATTTTTTCTTGAATTTTGATGATAAATATAATATCATAGCAGTACCTAAAGATATATTAATTATAGATAATAAAACTCATATTCATAAGATTGAGTTTTATTTTCAGATATTGATTCATTGAACTGTATAAAAGCGATTTATAATTATTTATCAAAGGATTACTAGATTGTTGATAAGGATATAGTAGAGAATATAAAACAATACCAATAAAATATTTGATATGCGGTTGAGTATAATTTAAGAAAATATGATGGACGATTGTGTTCGGTATGTGAACTTTTTACAAGTAAAGATGTTTAGTTTGTTCCGATTTCAAGATTGGTGTCAAAAGGCGGAATAAATGCAGTTACGGACTATTATAAAAAGTTGGGTGATGAGCATTTTGATAAATTGATTGATATGTTTGTGTTTGACGCAGTAGTGTGTAATACAGACAGACACTTTGGTAATTTCAGTGTTCTTGTTGATAATCATACGAATACGGTAATTGACAATGCACCGATATTTGATAACGGATTGTCATTATGGGGATTTGCAATGGAAAATGAACTTGATGATATTTCCGCATATGTCAATACCCGTACGCCTGCAACATATTCGGATTTTATGGAGTTTGCAAAACACTATATAACAAATTCACAAAAACAAAAACTGCATAAGTTGCAAAACTTCAAATTCAAAAAACATCCAAGATATAATTGGAGCAAGAAAATATTAAAAACAGTTGAACGTGTAATACAAGAACGTGTTGAATTGTTGCTTAAATAAAAGCCCTCGAACAGTAAAATGTCGAGGGTTTTTGTTTTGTCTAAATTTTATTTTTTATAAATACTTAAAATATCAGCAATAACGGAAACTAATTAAAAAATTCATATGCACATTAAATTTTTCTCAATTGAATATACAAAGCTCAATGATATAATAAAATCAAATCATAAAATAAACATTAGGAGGGATTTGATTATGAGCTTTTATAAAAAGATGGTATCAGTATGTGCTGCAGTCGCATTGAGCACATCAATAATTCCGGTCATACCGGTTTCTGCGGATACCGGTATGACACGTTATGAAGCAGAACGTCAATATACCGGTGGATGGGCTGATGTTGTGCAAAACAGCATTGCATCCGGCGGCTATGTAGTTGAACGCATAGGCGGAAAAAGCACAGATATAGGTACGGTTGTATTTAAGATATGGGCAGAGGAAGCCGGCACATATAATGCAAAGCTTGGATATATATCGAAAAAGGATTCCGATTTTTATGTCAGAGTAAATTGGTATGCATGGGATACAGGAAACGACACAAAATTCACGACAACGGCAAGCAATAGCGTTCAGACACAGGAAATGACGCTTAAACTCAATGCCGGTTGGAATGATGTAAAGATTTACAGCACAAAGGGTATAACTGATGATGGAACAGATTACAGAATATCTGTAGATTATCTTGATGTCGATACAGAGGGATATACATTGCCAAATATTACGGAGGACACAAAGGCAACGTTAAATAATACGTCACATCGTGACATTTACAAGGCGTCGGACGGCAGTGGTATTACCGGTCTGGGACAGAGCGGTAGTGCGGATTTTATTGTCAAAGCCGATGAGGATGGGGCGTATAACCTTGGTATATGGTACAGCAGTGCGGATTACAGAGCACTGGAAGTATATGCTGATAATGTTCTTGTTGATACTGTATATTGCCCTGTTACCAACGAAAGCGATAGAATCGATACTGCTGTGGTACAGCTTACTCTTACGGCAGGAGAGCATAAAATCACATTTAAAAATCAATACGGTCAGGCTCCTGATATTGATAAAATTCAGTTAAAGGAAGCGGAAAACAACTCGGAGAGTAACACTGAGAATATCAATCTACTCGGAATAAATACGGAGCCACCGTTTACAAACGGCATTTTCAGCATTGATTATAATTTAAACACCGGTAAGGCAGACTATAAATACGGTAGTGACATTAAAGTAAGCGGGTTTGAATCTGTAGTTAAAGTAGAAGATTCGTATGACAGTGGTGACGGAAATATGATAAATACCGTTGTAAAATCATCGGATTATACCGATCGTTATGTTACATACGATGTCTTGGATGACGGTTTCGGACAGGGCGCACTTTATACGGTTGTAAACCAAGCGGAAAATCTTCCGACAATGTATCAGAAGTTTTATGTGTATAAAGATATGCCGTATGCACTTGTTCAGGTAGAACTCGGTTCGGACAATGAAATATCGACGAACTTTATGGCGCCTATAAGTACATCCGGAGAAAATGTTGTAGATATAGGAACAAAAACCGATGCAAGAGCGCTTTTCGTTCCGTTTTCGAACGATGGATATACGGCTTATAATCCTGAAACACTTAACGGAGCACATACAAGCTATTTTGTTACGGCAATTTTTGATAACAATTCAAGAAACAGTGTAATTGCGGGTTCGGTGGATCATGATACATGGAAAACAGGTACAAGCACCTGGGCAACAGCAGATAACGGGAATATTAACTTTTTTGGTGCATTTGCCGGTATAAATTCAAAGGAATTTACATATGATTTCCAACCACACGGCTCAATTAAGGGAACAAAGGTATCATCACCAAAGATGTTTTTAGGATATTTTGATGATTGGCGTGACGGAATGGAAACATATGGTGACGCAAATAAACGAAATAACGGCAAACTCAGCTGGGGCAGTGGCTCGATATTCGGTTTCAGTTCATGGAATGCTCATCAGGACAAGGTGACTCTCGAAAATATGAAAAACGCATCCGATGAAATGGCAACTCTTAATGCGGGTGGATTCTGTGACGAAAACGGAATAACATGGGTAAATATAGATTCATATTATGATAATTTGATAGACAACAGTAAGGAAGATCCATACACAGAACTTAAAGAATATGTAGAATATGCTCATAACAAGGGACTGAAAGTTGGCCTTTACAACGCAAGACATGTTTTGTGGGATAATGATATGCAAGGTTGGGGTGTAAGAGATTCTGCGATAACAGATGAATACGGAAACCCCGTTGCACTTGCAAAAACTGATTCGACATACGGTGTAGTTAAAAATTCAATACCGATTGATCCGACTTCAGACCATTTCAAAAATGATGTTAAGAACTTTATGTCGACCTATACCGGTATAGGATTTGACTATTTAAAGATTGACTTTTTGAATTTTTGTACTCTTGAAGGAAATTATGCGGATAGTAGCATTACAACGGGTATGCAGGCATATAATGCACTTTGCAAAGAGTTCACAAAATATATTGATCCCGAAAAATTCTTTTTGAACTACTCGATAGCACCGTTGTTCCCAAGTCAGTATGCACATTCGAGAAGACTGAGCTGCGATATAGGAACAGAAAAATCAAATTCACTTGAAAAGGCGAAATATATGCTTAATGCGTTACAGTACGGATGGTGGCAGGACGGCAACCTTTATGAATATACCGATCCTGACCAGATTTCATTCTATGTGCCGACTCTTCTGGGTTTTGATACTGATACGGCGCGTGGTAAATATACATCGGGAGTTATTGCAGGAGGCGTAATGCTTCTGAGCAATGATTTCAGTAGCGATAAAGCAAAAAGTGGCGTTGAATCTGTTGCTATGAACGAGCGTATTAATGACGTGGTGCGTATTGGCAAAGCATTCCGTCCAACAAAAGCAACAAGCGCATGGAATACACCTTATGAGAACGATAAGAAGGATCCCGACAATGTATATTACATGGAAGATAACGGCTATACATATGTTGCGGTGTTTAACTTTGACAGCACAAGTAAAACAAAGGAATTTAACCTTGCAGATGTAGGATTGAATCCGACAGAAGAATACAGTGCAGTTGAATTATGGGACAACAGTTCCGTAACGATTTCGGGAGATAGCTTTACAACAAACAGCATTGCGGCACGCAGTGCCAATTTATATAAGATAGAATCCGGTGCGGATACGCAAGAGAACGGTGCAGAAACATTGTTCTATGAGGATTTTGATACAACAGGTACAACAACGGAAACAATTACAAGCAATTCAAACGGTTGGACATTTGGCACATGGGGAGATACAGCTCCTTTTGCACAGATAGGAGGATTCTGCGGCAGAGAAAATTCATTAAGATTATCAGCCGGAAATTCGTGGTGGACATCGGGATATGTAAATGTTAATCTGGCAAAAGCCGGAGCCGCACAAAAAAGTATTTCCGAAGATGAAATAAATGAAAAGCTTTCAAAGGATATCACGTTGTCCTTTAAGGTCAATTTTGACATACCAAATCCCAAACAAGCAGGGTATAATTCAATACGCATAAAAGATAAGAACGGCAATGTCATTGTACAAATACAAACGCCGGAACGCTCGAATAATGAAAACGGAATAACTGATAAATTAAAATTAACGGGTGTTAAAAATCCTGACGGCAGTGGTGATAATTTGTCATATACGCTTAAGGATCCAATAAATAATGTAAATAATAATACAGAGTGGTACGAAATTGCTGTAAATTTTGACATGACTAACAGCAAATACAGAGTAAGTGTTGACGGTCAAGTGCTTAATACCGATGAATATGGTGAATGGATTGAGAGCAGTACACCGCTTACCGATAATATAATCACAGATTTATATATGGAGGTTTATTCCGCAGCTTGGTATCAAAGTATGCATTTTGATGACATCAAAGTAGTATCGGCGGCAGATGACGTTGAGTTTAACGTAGATGCAGAAATAAAGAATACCATAGAGGACAGAGATGAAATATGGCCGGGCGACATTCTTGATTATACATTAACATCGTCGGGCGGCACAATCGATAATGATAAAACAGAGGTAAGTTTTGCATATCGCACAACGGATCAAAGTGGATATACTCCGATAACAGACAAGATTGTTCCGGAGGACGCATACAGAATTATGATGGTTGCTGATGTTGTAAGCGAGGATGGCAATACAGTGCGCAGAATAGTTTATGCCGATGTAGAGCCGTATGACAGAACGTATTACAACGAAGATTTTGATAATGACGAAGTATATGAAAATATAAAGAATACCGCGGATGGCTGGAGCATATCCGGAAATACAGGTAATATAAACTCAAATAATGATATAATATCACAAAGCAACGGAATGCTGAGATTTTATACCGATAAATATTGGAATCAATTTTGGCTTGACAAGGACATAACATCGGCTGTCAAGATGAAATATACAAAAGACGGTTTGTCGGACAGCACAGCCGAGGTAAATATTGCGAAAAAGCTTGGAGGAAATTTTGTTGTTTCTTTTAAAGCAGGTTTTCAGCAAGGTGATAATGACAACGGAAACAACAATGAATATTTTATAAGACTTAACGGTAAATCGGGAAATATTTTGACACAGATTCATGCGGTATCTCCGAATACCGACAACGGCGGTGTTCATACGGTGTATTTAAGCGTTGACGGCACCGACTATAAGATTGCAGAGGAATCAAACAGCGATATGAATCTGCGAGATTATAAATTTGTGGTGAATGAGGACGGCACAGGTTATAAGTTGTATATTGACGGTACACAGTTTACGGATACAAGCTATGGAGACGGATGGATTTTGGCAAATATGAGCGAGCTTTCAAAGCTTTCACTCGGAATTTTCTGGACATCATGGTATCAGACGATTTGGTTTGATGATTTTAAGATTGAGCCTATAATGTATGATATTGACACATCTCAGTTTGTCGGCGGTACAGTTGAAACAATACGTTCAAGACAAAGCACGGATACTGCCGAGGCGGGCAATCGCATATTTGTAAAGGTAACTCCGAATAAGGGTTACAGAAATATATTGGTTGAGTCGCTGAAGGTAAATGGTACGGAAATCGGTGAAAATGGTATGTTTATTATGCCAAACGAAACCGCAGTTATTACCGGTGCATTTAAGGAAAATCCCAAAAAGCTTGCTACGCCTGCGGGACTTACGTTTATAAACGGAAAAGCAGAATGGAATACAGTCGAAAATGCAGACGGATATGTTTTGCAGCTTTATAAAAAATCGGGTGAGGAATATACAGCCGAGGGCGAACCTATAAATATTGCAAAAAATACAACCGAATATGAATTTTCAGAATTGAGCGTCGGCGACTATGCTTATAAGGTTAAAGCAATAGGTGATGGTGATAATTTCAGTGACAGTGATGAAGTGCAGAGCGAGGATTACAGACAAACGAAAAAGCTTGCTACGCCACAAATAGTTTTGTTTGAAAACGGAAAGGCAAAATGGAATTCGGTAGATAACGCACAAAGCTACAGTGTAAGAGTTTATAAATATGATAAAGCGGCAGATGTGTATACAGCGGTAGGTGAAACTGTACAAGGTATTACGGCAACAGAATATGATTGTAATATTACGGAGGTCGGTACATACAGCGTTCATGTCAGAGCCGAGAGCAGCAGTGAATATTATACTCAGGGAGATATAGCATGTAGCGAAAACAATGGCATGACATATAAATATATGGTTAATTTAGCTCCGCCTGCATCCGCTTCAATTTCAGGCAGTGGTATCGCTCAATGGGAGGCTGTTGAAAATGCACTTGGCTATGATATTCAGCTTTACTGCAAGACTGAAGACGGTGGTGAACCGTTAGGGAAAGTATACCGTGTCAATGCGGATACTACGCAGTATGTATTTGATTTTGAAACTGACGGAAAATATTATTTTACTGTTAAAACCGTTGGTGATGAATATTATATAGCAAGCGAGAAAACAACGGAAAGTAATGTCTTTGAGTACATACAGAAACCGCCGGTGAATGCACCTGAAAACTTAGAGATTTCAATAAACAACGATGGCAGAACACTGAATGTTTCATGGGGAGCAGTAAGTGATTCCGAGGGTTATATGATAAGACTGTATAAGAAAACAGATAATGAAGAAAGCGACGACATTATGACAGACACAAAGATGATTAATAATGCGGCGCAGACTGAATGTGAATTTGTTCTTAGTGCAAAGGGCGTTTATTATGTCAGTATAATAGCGCTTGGAAACGGTCAGACAAGCGACAAGAGCAAAACCGTTACAAGTACTGATTATGAGCATAATCCTGTTGCTCAAAAACTTGACGTACCGGAGAGTGTGACGTTCAATAACGGCAAAGCCGAGTGGAGTATGGTAGAAGGTGCCGAAGGATACCGTATACAACTCTATAAGAACGGCAAAGCCGAGGGTGCTCCTGAAATAGTAAGAGATAGACTTTCTCTTGATTTTGAATTTAGCGGAGTCGGAGGCTATACTTATAAGATTACTGCTTTAGGTGACGGACTATACTATTCGGACAGTGATGAGGCGGAAAGTAATGAATATGTAATATCTGCTAAGCTTGAAATGCCTGTTTTGCTCGGCTTTTCGGATGGAAAAGCATCATGGAGAGCTGTTGCAAACGCACAAGGATACAAAATACAGCTTTATAAGGACGGAACTGCATATGGCAAAGTTATAAGTGTCGAATCGGATATTCTAAACTGTGATATGATGGAGTATATAGATTCAAAGGGAGTATACACATATACTGTAACAACGATAGGTGACGGAAAGTATTATACGGACAGTGATGAAAGTGCGCAAAGTGTCGGCTATAATTATGAACCCGGAACTGACGTTGTACAGCTTCCGGCGCCGTCTGAAATTAAATTTGAAAAAGGTATTGCAACGTGGACATCTGTGGCGCATGCAGAAAAGTATGAGTTGAAACTTTACCGTGACAATTCTTTGTTGAAAAAGGTTGAAACGGAACTGTTCACATATGATTTCACAGCTTATATTAAAAAAGACGGAAAATATTATTATACTATCACGTCAATAGGCAACGGCGAAAAGTATACCAACAGTGAAACAGTGCAGAGTGAAGTATATAATTATAAAGCGTCAGATGATAATAATGATGATAAAACCGAACCGGAGTGGGGCGTTAAATCGTTCAATCTGAACAAGCAGACAGGCAACTTTAACATAACCGTTACTGCGGGCAAAGAGCGTTATCCCGACACTAAGATATATGTAGCTTTGTATCGGAACGGAGTTCTTGTATCGGTTAAAAGTTTTGTACCCGAATTTGACAGCAATTCGGAATACAGTGGCGACGGAACAATGTCATTGCCATCAGATATGACGAACATTTCAGTGAAGGCATTTATATGGCATGGTGAGATGGTTCCTATTACAGAGGCAATACAGCTGTCGATAAAATAAGTTAAAACCTTCATAAAATATTTAATGCAAGGACTGCCGTTAATTTCGGCAGTCCTTGTGTATTTATTAGGTTTTATGCGGTTTTTAAACCATATAACAAATTATTCATATGTCAGATGATATTTTTCGTCTATGAATATCATAGTGGTTATGCTAAAATTTAATCATCAAATTATAAATGAGAGGAAGGGAATAAAATGAAAAAAAAGATTATATCGGCAGCAATTGCTACGGCGATGTGCGCAAGCATGATACCTGCACCGTCAATGGCTTATGCTGATGGGACGGAAGATACTGAATACAGCATGGTCACGTCAGCACCGTTTTATTCAGAAGATTTTGAAGAGAACGGCTTTGTTGATATGGCTAAGACAAATGAAAACGGATGGACTTATAATCCCGGAAATGGTGCTGCATTTGACTGCGGAAACAATTTTAACAATGTTCAGACAGGCTCAAATATGATACGTTTCTGCGGTACACAGTGGGACGACAGTTCACTTGAACTAAATTTAAAACAGTCTGCGATTGCCAAGGGTATTGATGAAACTGTATATGACGGCTATATGACAGATAACATTGCGGTAAGCTTTCAGTATGCTGCTACAGCTGACAGCAATATTGGAAATAAGCAGGACGGAAGCCGTAATATGATAGAGTTACTTACAGATGACGGCAAGCCGTTTATGGCATTTGAAGCGTATACAAAGGATAAGAACAGCGATGATATAACTCTTAATCTGATTGCACTTAATGAAAGCAAGACTGAGAACGTCCGCTATGAACTGGCAAAGGGTGCGTCCAATATATTTGATGTGCTTCATGAGGTTACGGTATATGTAAATAATGATGATAATACATATCAGGTTAAGGTAGGAGCGGATACGCTTGATATAGGAAATTTCGGTGCATGGATCCCGATGAGTACAAGCGATGATGTAGGAGCCGCCTCGCAGGCGTCTGACGCAAAGGTCGGATCAATTAAAATCAAAAATGTTCATTCAAGCTGGTACGGAGGTATTATTTTGGATAATGTAGAGCTTTCAAAATGGACAGAACTTTCTTTTACAAATCCTGCGGTTGCACCCGATAAAGCTATGTCTATGTGGTACAGAATGCCTGCAGAGCGTTGGGCGCAGTCAATTCCGTTGGGCAATGGCAGAATAGGTGCTATGGTTTGGGGCGGAATTACTTCGGATACTCTGTCATTGAGTGAGGTTACAGATTGGTCAGGCGAAGACCACAGAAGCAAAAACCTTGATAATGACGGCAGCACTGATAATTGGGCAGCTCTCAATAATCTGCGTGAGGAAATGAAAAAGGATACTCCCGACAGGTCTAAGGTGACTCAGTATTTAAGTGAAATGGGAGGCGAGGGGAACAGTAACTTTGGCACAAACAGACCGTTCGGTAAGCTGGAATTTAGCTTTAACGGTATGGATAATGCTATTTCTGGTTACAGACGTTCGCTTGACCTTGAAAATGCGGTTTCCACTGTCGAATTTACATCGGGTGGTACGAAGTATACTCGTGAAGCGATTGTAAGCAATCCCGATCAGGTAATAGCTCTTAAGTATAGCAAGAAGGGATCCGGAAAAATTTCTTTTGACGTTAATTTTGCTACCGAGGAAACAAACGGAGGTACCGGTACGGTTACCGCAGGTGAAAATTATCTTGAATGGGACGGCGCGGTATACAATACTGATAGTGTTACAAACGGTGTTAATACCTTTGGTTATATGCAGGCAGTTCCTGATGGCGGAACTGTTACATATGACAAAACCGGTATGCACGTATTAGATGCAAATGAAGTTGTAGTTATAGTTTCAATCGGAACAGACTTTAAAGCAAACGAAAATTACAATCAGAACAGTAAAGAAAACTGTAAGAATCAGCTTGATGCCGCAGTGGCTAAGGGATATAGCGACATTAAGGCAGAACATACAGAGGACGTAAGTAAGTTGTTTAACAGAATGAAGGTTGAAATCGGTGCAAAAGACGAATTAAAGTCTGAAGATCCGACCGACGTCAGATATGAAGCAATCAGGGACGGAGCTGAAATTGACGGAAGCTTTATGTCGCTTTGGTATCAGTACGCAAGATACCTTATGATTGCCGGTTCTCGTGAAAATTCACCATTGCCAATGAATCTACTTGGTATATGGAATGACAATGTTGCATGCAATATGGCGTGGACATGCGATTATCATCTTGACGTGAATACGCAGATGAATCAGTGGATGTCAAATTCTGCGAATCTCTCTGAGAGTGAACTTCCACTGATAAATTATATAAAGAATATACTTATTCCGAGCGGACAGATAACCGCTGAGAAACAATATAATGCCGAGGGTTGGCTTGCCAATGTTGCAACGAATGCATGGGGTTATGCCGGAATAGGTAAGGATTCATGGGAAGCGTTCACGGATACTGCCTGCGGTGCATGGATTATGCAAGAGGTTATGAATTATTATAATCATACAGGCGATAAGGAATTCCTTAAGGAATCCGGATTCTATATGTTGAAAGAAACTGCTAAGTTCTTTAACAGTTTTATGACACAATATACAGCAGATGACGGAAAAACCTATTGGGTAACGATTCCAAGCGGATCGCCGGAAAATGGATATGTTGAAATTATGTCAACATATGATATTACGCTTATAAGAGATATATTTGAGCAGACGTTAAAATGCTATGATATATTGGAAGGTGAAAAGTATATTGACGGTGACGGAAGTGAGGCTGAAGTAAGCAAGAACGACGGATATTATGCAGCTATACAAGAAAAGTATGCCGGTCTGCCGGATTATAAAATAACCGAATCCGGTACAGTGGCAGAGTGGCCATTCTTAAAGAATGCGGACGAAAAAGGATTGACAGATGACGGCAATACAAACCATCGTCACACCTCGCATCTTTTGGGTTTATTCCCGTATGCACAGATTACGCCGGACAGAACTCCGGAACTTGCTGCTGCGGCACTTGAATCGATGCAGCGTCGTTACAACAGAAACGATTATGAGCATACAGAATGGACAGCAGTTATGGCTGCGGCACAGTATGCGAGATTAAAGGACGGCGAGAATGCATATAAATATCTCAAACTTGAAGCTGATACATTTACATGGCCGAACCTGTTAAGTATATCACCGGAGGGAATAGCCCTTGCACCATGTGATGTATATTGTATAGAAGGTACGTTGGGTATTGCGCAGGATTTGGCGGAAATGCTTTTACAGTCACACAGCGACAGGCTTGAATTTCTCCCTGCACTTCCTAAGGAATGGAGTGAAGGTAACATTGAAGGAATGTCAGCTGAAGGTGCATTTGATGTAGATTTTGAATGGAAGGATTATACAATCAAGTCGGCAAAAATTACATCAAAGAGCGGCAATAGAGTAAACATTTTGAAAAATGCGGCAATAAACTGGGACAATGTCGCAGTTTATGATGAAGATGGAAATAAGCTTGAAAATGTTACCGATACAAGTAAGCTGCTAAGTTTTGACACCAAAGCCGGAAAGTCATATACGCTTAAGAACTTATATGGTGAAGAGCTTCAGACGGGCAAAATTATAAATGACAGTGATCCAAGAATTAAATATGACAGATTTAGCTATCATAATGAACGTTCACTTCCGGATATAGGTAATGATATTCATTATTCGCAGAGTGCAGGCTCAAGCATAGAATTTCAGTTTGTCGGTACCGGTATTGATGTAATAGCCGAAGGAAGTAGTGACAGCAAGACTATGGAGGTCTTTATAGATGGTGAAAGCAAAGGAAAATTCAATGCGAAGTCTGATACTCCAAGAGGTCAGAAGGTATTATATTCAGTAGACGACCTTGATTACGGAAATCATACTATTAAGGTTGTGCAGAATGAGGATGGCGGTTACTTTGAGTTTGACGCATTCGCGGTAAGAGGACAATACTCGAATTTTATAAATGATGATAACCCAATGATTACTTACGGAGATGGTTGGGGCAGAAGTGAAAATCGTAATATGAGCAATTTCGATTATATGGGCGATGTTCATTACGCTACCGAAAATGGTTCAAGTCTAAATGTTGAATTTAGCGGTACCGGAATAGAGGTTGTACTTGAGAAAAATAGCGGAATTATTTCGGCAGCAATTGACGGCACGGACTATGATGAAATTAATGTAGGTGAAATACAGGATGCGTCCGGTGATAGAAGACTGACTGTTATGGAAATAAGCGGACTTGCAAATGGCTCACATACACTTAAGCTTACAAAAACCGGCGGCGATTGGTGTATTGTAGATGGATTTATAATTCTTAATGAGGGCGGCAGTACTTTCAATGAAGGGATATATGAATTGTCGAATCTCGATAATGGTAAGGTTCTTTCATTGAATAATACGGAAATAACCACAACAGATGAATGTGCGGGAGCAGATAATCAAAAGTGGATACTTGATTATGTTGATAACGCTAATTTCAGACTTATAAATGCACAGACAGGCATGGCAGTGTCGCTTGGTTCAGATAACAGAAGCCTTGTACAGGAGAAGATAGATGTAAATTCAAAAAAGCAGATTTGGCAGAGAGTCAAGAGTACAGCAGGAGCGAATGAATATTGGCTTATGAATTCAATGCTTGGAAAAGACGGAACCTTGTTTGCTCAAATCGACGGTGAATATGACGGTAACGGCGGCGGAGTTGCGATGTGGTATTACAGCACAAGCAATCATTTCTTCTGGAGTTTTGAGGATGCAGGAGAAAATACTGTTTTAATTAAGAATAAGCTTGGAACGTATATGAGCGTAGATCCGAGTAATATAAACGGAGATGGCGCGTCGATAAAAACATGGAGCAAGCTTGTCGGAAGAAATCAGAAGTGGGAAATTAAATATGTCGGTGATAATAAATATGTCATAAAACAGGCTGCCGGTGATAAGGCAATAGTAAGGAGCAATGGCAATATAATTCTTGGTTCTGCCGATACAGATGCAGCAAAATGGACAATTGAACAGAAAAAACAAAACGGAGTTCTTTACTGCATATTTACAAATGCTGAGGACAACAGCGAACTTGATATAGGAGGAACAAAGTGGGCGATAAGTCTTTCAGACAGTAACAGTTCGGCACCGTATGTATATGATATACATACAGAAGGCAAAATTGTAGACGGTGGAGAAGTTACTGTTTCATATAAATATGCAAACTGTGACGGTAGTATTGAGGATGGCAGTACATATAAAGTATATATGAATAGCAGTGAAAATGTTGTTGCAAGTGGAACAACGTCAGAATCGGAGGGCTTTAAGTTTGAAGTGCCGTCGGATTATGGCACAAACAGCGTTTTAACGATAGAGATTACGCCTTCTTCAAAATTAGGCAAAACAGGCGCATCTTTCAGCAAGAATATACATGCCATCAATGTTAACGGTACGAACATGAGCACTTCTGTTACGGCTCAAGAGGATTTTTCAGATGATGATATGGCTGCACTAATCAATTCTCGTGAAAAAGGATTTACACATTCGGGTAGTACATATGAAATATCTGTAGGTGAAAAATCAGGACATGATAATGCCATGAGTATTTTGGCGAAGGATTGGTGGAACAGCGCAAACGTAACGCTTGATTTGGGTAATGACGACAACGAATTTGAAGAACTTACGGGAAAAGCATATGTTGAATTTGACGCTATGTTCGACGCACCTAATTATTATGATTCGGGTAGCAAGATGTATGTTGCGCTAAATAACGGTTCAACACGTTTTGCAGCTATACGTCTGACGGGTGAAAACCTTGATGTGATTTCACTCAGTGACGGCGGATATAGAAAGTATTATAACATAGCGTCCGGCATGGACAATGTATACGGAAAGTGGTTTAACTTTAAATTTTACGTTGATACAGAAACTAATAAGTATGCGGTTAAGGTAAATAATAAATTTGTTACTTTGGACAACGGAGATATATGGTTTACCGCAACTGCAGACAGTACTTCGGATCCGGGAGCAGCTTCTACTGAAACCATAGGTAAGATTGTATCGCTTGAATTCGGACACGAATGGATGGGAGCAAATTCAACTTTGTGGATCGATAATATCAAAGCGGGAACATATTCTGAAATGTCGGGAGCATACTGGATTGTTGATGAATTTTCAGCGGCGGACGGCAAATTGGAATACGGTAAAACCAACAATATGAATCTTAGAGTTATTGAAAAACAGAAGCCTGAAAGCGGAAAAATTTATACGGCGCTTTACTGTGATGGTGTTCTTAAGTCGATAAAAGAAATAGACAGCGATGATATTCAGTTTGACGCAAGAGGCGTGTATGAAACTACGGTTACAATGGACGTACCGAAGGTAGGCGGAAATTATACTGCGAAGGTATTTGTATGGGACGACAGCATGAGACCGATAGGTGACGTATATGAAACAGAATATAATGTTGAAAGCCCATTTGCTTTGCCGAATGTATTTTCCGATAATATGATGCTTCAGGCAGATGAGGATATAACTGTCTGGGGTACAGGTGTTCCGAACGATACTGTAACCGTTACTCTTAAGGAAAAGGACGCAGAAACAGCATATGAAGCAAACTGCACAATTGCTGAGGACGGCACTTGGGAGGTTACACTTGATGCAAAGGAATGCGGCGGTGACTATACAATGACGGTTAAATGCGGCGAAGAAACAAGGAGATATACAAATATTATCTTTGGCGATGTTTATCTGCTTGCCGGTCAGTCAAATATGGAAGCATGGTTGAGTTGGATTGACAGCCAGAATTATGCAGGAGAAAAGGAAAGAGCCGAAAATTCTAATATCAGAACTATTGATTTGTTAAGCAAGGGCGGAAACGGTTCTTCGAATCCTAGCGATAATCTTCCGGAGATTGAAGGAAATGCATGGGCACCGATGACATTCTCAAATGCAAATACAACTTCTGCAATAGGATATTATTTTGCACAGGAACTTAATAAAGAAACAGGCAGACCGATAGGTTATATTCATGCTGCTGTAGGAGGTACAAGGATAGACAGATGGCTTGAAAATGATTATGTTGAAGGAATTTCTTCGCCGTGGTCATTATACAATAACCGTGTTTATCCTTTAAGAAAGTTTAAACTGTCAGGAGTTCTGTATTATCAGGGCGAGTCCGATGGACCTGAGGATGCAGACAGCTTGGATAGTAGCAAGGGAATGAGTGCAGATCAATACAGTACGATAATGGCGGCACTTATTGACAATTACAGAGAACTGTTTAATAACGAAAATCTTCCGTTCTATTATGCGCAACTTGCAAGATATTCAAATCAGAATTTTGAAAATATCCGTGCGGCTCAGGTATGGGCGTTGGATAAGGTAACAAATCCGAATTATGTTAGAATGGTATCAAATCTTGATGAAGTAGGTAATTTCGGTTCAGTGGGCAATACTTCGGGAAATGCCCGCCATGATATACATCCTTACGGAAAGGATGAGGTTGCAAGAAGATTTGCACTTCTTGCAAAGCACGATATTTATGGATATACGGACAGCTCGGTAACGGGACCACAGTATAAGTCGATGGAGACAGATGGCGACAAGCTTATTTTAACATTTGAAGCCGATGGAGATTTGGATATATTGGATAAAGATTGCTATGCAGACTATAAGACTGACGAGCTTATTGAAAGTGACAAGCTTGATGTAACGGTTCTTAACGGTTTTGAGATTGCGGGAGAAGATGGTATTTATTACAGTGCTAATGCAGAAATCAAAGGAAAGACTGTTATTTTGAGCTGTGATGAAGTTAAGACTCCGGTCAAGGCAAGATATGCATTTGGTGCTTATCCTGAGTCACCGAATCTCACAGATGGAAGCGGTTTGCCTTCATACACATTTGCTACAGAATATACATCAAAAAATTAATACAAAATAAATTTTTCGATACAGACAAAGCCGTATGGTTTTGTCTGTATCACTATCAGGAGGATATATATGCACAATATAAATATAGTAAAAGATATGCTTAAGGCAGGTGTTTATAATGAACAACTGCAGAATATATACAATTGTACGGATAGTGAAACCGAATTTTATGCAAAAAGGTACATAAGGGTTATAGATAACTTTGAATCTACGTTCGGTAAGAAGGAAAGTATAGCACTGTTTTCCGCACCGGGACGTACAGAAATCGGCGGTAATCATACCGACCATCAGCATGGATGTGTTATAGCGGGAAGTGTAAATCTTGATGTAATAGCGGCAGCCGCTCCAAACGGAACAAATGTTGTCCGGATTAAGTCCGAAGGTTATCCGATGGATATTATTAAACTTGATGAATTGGAAATCAAGGAGGATGAATTTGAAACGGCGGCGGCACTTATTCGCGGAATTATAAAAAAATTTGTTGATTTAGGTTACAGTGTTGGGGGCTTTGACGCATATACAGTTTCAAATGTATTAAAAGGTTCGGGATTGTCCTCGTCAGCAGCTTTTGAGGTACTTGTAGGTACGGTAATCAATGGTCTTTTTGCAAACGGTGAAGTGGATGCGACGGAAATAGCGAAATTCGGTAAATTTGCAGAGAATATATATTACAATAAACCGAGCGGACTAATGGACCAAATGGCGTCATCAGTAGGATCTATGGTGTTTATAGATTTTAAAAGTACAGAGAAACCTGTTGTAGAAAAATTGGAATTTGATTTAAAAAAACATGGTCATGCACTTTGTATTATTGATTCAGGAGCTGACCACGCAGATTTAACAGATGAATATGCGTCAATTCCTGCCGAGATGAAGGAAATAGCATCATACTTTGGGAAAAAGTATTTGCGTGAAATTGACAGAAATGAATTCTATGATAATATACATAATATACGTTTGAAAATAAATAATGACAGAGCGATTCTCAGAGCAATTCATTTTTTTGACGAAAACGACAGAGCGATTTCTGAGATGCAGGCAATTAAGAACGATGACTTTGAAGAATTTAAACGATTGGTAAGAGAATCGGGTTATTCGTCATATATGTATTTACAGAATATATTTTCAAATAATATGCCCAAAAAACAAGCGGTATCGCTGGTTTTGGCATTATGCAGCGAGATACTTGGGGATAGAGGAGCATATAGAGTGCATGGAGGAGGTTTTGCGGGTACGGTGCAGGCATTTGTTCCATTTGATATGCTTGATGATTTTAAACGACGCATAGAAGATGTTGTCGGAAAAGATTCGTGTCATATCTTATCCATACGCCCTGTAGGCGGTTGCGAATTGAAGTAAATGATATAAATAGGTTAAATAGGTTCAGAAATGAACCTATTTATTTTTTTGTATATATTATTCTATATTGGATTAAATTTTTCGATATAGACAATGGCAGATATAAAAGATAATATAATAACATAAAATCTCTCTCTTTCGGAAGAACAGCGGAATATCAATTTAGATATTTCGCTGATTATTCCATATTAAGGATAAGTGCTGAGGAGGCTATACTTATGAAGATAAATATAACTGAAAATATAAAAATATCAATGCGCGGATATACAATTATAAATGTAAACGCATATTGGGAGGAAAACGGCAGGAGATATGCTGTTAAGGCATGTGATGGATTAAAGATTGATTCCAATGATAAAGAGGTTATTTTAAGAGGAAGTTATGATGGACGAAATGTGGAATGGAAACTTTGTGATAAGGGAAATTATATAACCGCCGACTTGACAATTCAATCAAAAAATGAAGTATATATTGATGCGTTATGTGCATTTCGAGGAGAGATAAAACCGGAAGAAGCAAATCAAAAATTTTTAAAGGTTCCTTTTGATAATGACGATTGGGTAAAATTCGAGTCGAAAGAATACAGTAAATCGGAAATGGGATATGGCGTAAGTGCAGTTTATAATCAAAACGGTGCACTGATTATCGGTGCATTGGAATACGATATTTGGAAAACCGGTATTATTCCCAATGAATGTATAGAAGTACGATCAGGAGTGACGGATAAACTTACAAGAGATACAATAAAGCATGGTACGGTACATGGAGAAATTGTCAAATCTCCTGTAATATATATCGGAGAGAGCAGAACATGGCAACAAGGAATGATGGGCTTTGCTGATATTTATAATGAATACAACACAAGACTTTTGTGGCACGGACCGATACCGTTTGGCTGGAACAGCTGGTATGCATATATGAAAGAAATAGATATGGATAAATATATGGAAGCATCAAAATTTGTAAGCAAAACGAATTTTTATGACAAAAATGTGTCCTATATCAATTTTGATGCATTTTGGAACGTAGGTCTTACCTCTGAAGAACTTTTAAAAGCGGCTGAATTTGTTAAAGAAAGAGGTCAGATACCCGGAGCGTACATAGCACCGTTTGCGGGGTGGATAAAAGAAGATTGTATTGATGATTATGTCACTTATGATACGGGTGAAAGGGTACGAGTTGACGGCTTTGAGGATATAAGATACAGTGATATTATATTAAAGGATTATAATGGTCGTATTTTGCCGCCGCTCGATGGAGGTTATCCGCTTGATGTAACACATCCTGTAGTTATAGAACGGCTGAGATATGTGATAAAATATCTCGGAGGTTTGGGGTATAGATATATAAAAGCCGATTTTCTCGGTCATGCCGCAGTTGAGGGGAAACATTATATAAAAGAAATTCAGACGGGTATGGCAGCGTATAACTATGCTATGCAAAAGTTGAAGGAATATTGCATTGAAGAAGGGATGTTTATAAGTCTGTCAATCGCCCCGCTCTTTCCGGGTGGATACGGACATTCACGCAGAATTTGCTGCGATGTGTTTCAGCAGTTTAAGGATACGGAATATTTGCTTAATGCAGTAACATATGGTTTTTGGCAGAATAAAAAAGTATATGAATTTACCGATCCGGATCATATCTGTTTTAACGGGAACTATGCGGAGGCAAAGTCAAGGCTGGTTTCTGCATTGGTGGGAGGAACATTAATGCTTATGTCAAATGATGTAGAAAATGAAGATATAAATAAACGCATTTTAGACTTGACGTCAAATAATGAACTTCTTGATATTGCAAGAGAGCATATAACCTTTGTTCCAATCGATGAAAGTATAGACAGAGATTTTGCATCTGTATTTATTTCGGAAAATAAAAAGTATATGATCATATTTAATATGACAGATACGGATAGAAAAATTTGTACATCAGCAAAGGGAATAAAGCCAAAAATTGGAGAGGATTTGTTTACAAAAGTAAAGATAGATTTATCTGCCACGGATTGCTATGAATTAAGGGCAAGAGATTGCACGGTTCTTCGTATTGTGGAATAAATTTTTCTATATACAGAGCTAATTATTCATAGTTGTTTTAAAGGTATCAAGTATGATATAATTTATTACAAAGAAAAATAACATTATCTAAGAGGGGATGAAAAGAATGAAACGACGTATTATATCAATCTGCTGTATATTATCGGCATTTATACTGTTTACTGCGATGAATGTATTTGCGGAAGAAAATAGCCAATCTGAAATTTTATATAGTAATAGACTGAAAGCAATGGAGGTTATACCTGATGATTTCGACATGGATAAAGAAATCACAAGGGGAGAAATATCCGAGATTGTATGCAGGATATATAATTTGGATTATACTTCGGGAGGAAGCAGGATATTCAGTGATGTGGACGAGGATAATCCGTATTATCAAGCAATAGACATGGTATATACACATGGTATAATAAGCGGTTTCGGTGACGGAAGTTTCAGACCGAATGAAACAATAACAAATGAACAGATGATAAAAATACTTATCAGTATGACCGGTTATGATGATATTGCTTCACAATACGGTGGATATCCGTCAGGTTATATGAAGATAGCAGGAGAAAACGACGTACTCGCACCGGATACAGCCGGAACAGATATTGTAACAGGAAGAAATTTGGCTTATTCGGTGTATAAAGCGATGGAAATGCCTGTTGTGTATATTGATTCTTATGAATACGGTTATATGCAGTATGATATAGACAGTAATAAAACCCTAAAGGAAAATCTTATGGCGAGCAAAGATTTATCATACAGTCAGGGAATAGTGAATTTTGACGGGATAACTCATATAAACAAGGCAGGTGTTCCGGACAAGGGTTATGCTGAAATCAACGGTGACAGATTTTTAAGCGATATTAATATGAGATCTCTTTTGGGAATGTGTGTTGAGTATTGGCTTAAAGATAATGATACAATAATATATGCATATGAGTATAAAAATAAAAACAATATACGAACATTTTCAAGCAAGGACATTGATTCGGCAGATTTTAGCAAATACACAGTTAGTGATTCAAATAACAAAAAAACTACGATAAAGCTTGAAAAAAGCATAAATGTTATATATAACGGTCAAGGAATGGAAAGCTTTACAGAGGAGGATTTAATCCCTCAGAACGGCGATGTGACGTTTATTGATAATGATAACGATAATCTTTATGAAATAGTTATCATTAATGATAAAAGATATTATGTAGTTGACAGTGTAGGAAATTCAGGCTTGTCTGTAAAATATAAGCGATATGGAGTGCAGACTGAATACGGATATTACATAAAAGAAGATGAATTGGATACAAATGTTTATTATATTGTATACGATGAAAAAGGAAATGAAATTTCACCGTCCCTAATATCTGCCGATGATGTTGTTTCTGTAGCAAAAAGCAAGAATGGCAATGTTATAAGCGTTACACTTACAAGAAAGAAGATAGACGGTAAGATAGATTCACTTACATTGAAAAAGATAAAGATAAACGGTACTGAATATGATATTGCAATTGCTGCTGACGGTGAATATACAGATTTGGGAGTAAAGGTTGGTAAATCAACGGAAGCATATCTGAATGAAAATGGTGAGGTTGTATATTGCAGTGATGGTATAAGCAGTGACACAGTATATGCGTATATAATAAACACATGGATTGATGAAAACGGAGAAACATTGTATGCAAAGTTGGTTACGGCGGGCAATATGGGAACACTTACAAACAGAAAATATTGGTGGGTAAGCGATAAGCTTGTTCAAAATGACAATGTGTACGAATATAAGATAGCTGATAAGGCAAAGGTAGACGGATATAAGATAACATCAAGCTTGGCAGAAAGTATCAAAAATAAAGTATGTGAAATAAAAGTTCAACACAGTGAAACAGCCGGAACGGAAATTACTAAAATAGACAAACTTGTGCCGAATTTTCAATATACAAAAGGAAAATATAATCATAACACAAGCGCTATGATACAGTCGGATTTAAGTTTGATGAATTATGATAACCCTGCGGTATTGCTAAGCGGTAATATAAAAACATTGGTTGTTCCGGTGGATACGGCAGAGAAATACGATGATGATTGTTACATGGCAAAATATCGTATAGAAAATGATGTATCAACACATAATGTTGAATTTTACGGTATACCGAAAGATTCACAGACACCTAAACTGCTTGTAATGAAAACCGTTTTATCAGAAGTCGGAACAGCGGGTGGCGATAATGAAACTTGTATATTGACAGAAGGAGTATCTAAAGGCGTTAATGAAGATGATGAAGAATGTTATTTTGCACAAGCTTATGATAAAAACGGAAATGAAATAACGCTTACAATACGCAATGATTTCAGATTTGCAGACAGTTCGGTAAAGAATGCTATTATGGACTTATGTGCCGGCGATGTAATGGAAATTGGACGTGACGGACAAAACAGAGTTCTTGAAATTAAAGTTATGGCTTCTGCTTCAAGACCGATAGACGGTACACAGATGGGCATTATTGAAAAACTTCAACAGAATGTTATATGGAATAAGAGTAACGGCGATGATTTCTATAATGTATTTTTCTATATGAATGATGATGACGAACGTGTGGAGGCAGGTATAAAAGCGGAATATCCGATATTCCGTTATACACAAGGCAGAAACGGCTATGTCGATAAAATCAGTGCGGCAGACATTCTTACAGATGAAAATGGTGTCAATGCAGATACAGTTATAATAGCCGGTGACATAGCGGTTATATTGCCGCTTGATTGATAATAAGGAAGGGGTGTATTATATGAAACGGTTTATAGCTAAAATTCTGTCCGCAATAATGTTGATATCATTGATACCTACTGTTGCATTTGCGGAAAATAGCGAAAATATATTGTATGAGGAACATTTTGAAAGCGAAACAATTAAGGATGAAATAGAAAATAAACAATACGGCTGGAGTTGGGATGCGGCAGGCAATGCATCCGACAAAGCTGCATTTCAGGTAGAGGAGAATGACTACAGCTATCCGAACGGTGGAAATTTTTTGAGATTTGCGTCTACAGATTGGTATAAGAGTATGTGGACAGTACTTGACTTGCAGGAAAACGGAATATATAAACTGGTTCAAAACGGCGAGAGCCAGAGTGATGCTAAAGCAGCTGTAAGCGAGTATCTTTCAAATAATATATCTGTAAGCTTTAAGGCAAAGTTTGAGGCGGACGGAAAGGATAATGCAAAGCATGAAGCATATATACGCATAAAAAATGCTGAAAATGAAGCAATTGCAGAACTGAGTACATACTGTGAAAATAAAAGTGATACAGGTTCGCTTGTACTGAAGGCTTTGAACAACGAAAAAACGGAAATTGAGGAATATAAAATTGCAGATATAAGCTGGCAAAAAGAAAATACCGATTGGCATGACTTCAAAATAGATTTTAATATAACAAATAATACTTATAGGCTTACTGTAGACGGAGAGGTATTCAAGGATACTCCATACGGCAGTTGGATTCCGTCTGCGGCAATACCTTCGGATAATACAACAGAATCTTCACCGTGTGAAATCGGTATGATAAAAAGTTTGGAGATGGGACATTCATGGTCAGGATGGTGGCAATGTATCGGAGTTGATGATATTGTGCTGACAGAAGGTGATTGGACATCTGAGGGGCCGAATGAAACTCCGACAGTAATTGTCACACCATCACCTGAACCGGATTCGGATGTGGATTATATAGAGGATTTTGAGGGTGCAAATACAGAACAAAACATCAAAGAGCAAAATGACGGTTGGAGCTATGACGGAACAAGCGATTCTGCAAGCCATATAAATCTTTGGGTTGGCAACAATCTTTCTGACAGTAATTCTTTGAGATTTGCTTCGGATACATGGTATAAAACCATGTGGCTGATTATGAATGTCAAGGAGAATTTCATAAAGAAAAAGACCGAATCGGGCATTGATACAGAAACTGCCACGAAAGATGTGACAGAATATTTAAACGGTGACTTTAAGCTGTCTTTTGACGCTAAATTTGAACAACAAGGTACAGACGGTACTCATGAGCAGTATATTCGGATAAAAGGCTCGGATAATCATGCCATAGCCGAATTGCACCTCATGGATGATAAGCTTGGTATTATAGCTTTAAATAAGGATAAAACAGCAAATGAATTTTATGAAATAAAAACAATAGATTGGAGTAAAGGCAACAAAGAGTGGCATAACTTTGCAATATATTTTAATCATGAAAAAGATGCGTATATGGTAGAAGTAGACGGAGAAATATTCAAAGGTACTTCTTACGGAAAGTGGATACCGGGTGGTAGTGAAAGCGGAATAGGCGCATCCTCGCATGCATCGCTTGGAACTATTGAAAGCATTGAATTCGGTCATTTTTGGTCGGCATATTGGCAGAATATGTGTATAGATAATATTGCGTTATCGCAGTATGAACCGACAGAGGATGAATATGAAATAGGAAGTATTACAATAAAAAATGAGCACGGAGGAACAGTCCTGACAAAGGGCAACAGTTACAGTGCAGAGGTAAATGCGATAGGCGGCGAAACTGCGGACACACAGCTTTCATGGGAGTATTCAACAGACAATGGAGTTTCATGGAAAGCACTTGAGAGCAGTACGGTACCGAATGACGCGACTCATATAAAAGTCAGTGTTATATGCACAAGCACAGACGGAAAAACTGCAACCGGTGAAGCCCAAACCGAGATTGCCGAAACGGGAGAAGTAGATTATGTGGAAATTGTCGGAGAAAATTTTGAAGAATCTGATAAGGAAACGGAAATCCTCAATCAAAAAAATGGCTGGAGTTTAAGTGGACAGTCATACCAGGCAAAGGTTGGCACAGGTTTTGGAGGAACAAGAAATTCGCTGAGATTTGCGTCGACAGCAAGCAATGCAACAAATAATCTGCGTTTGGATCTGGTTAAAAGAGGAGCTACGTTTGAAACAAACGATAAACTGTATTTAAAATTCGATTATTCATTCGGTTTGGGTAGCGATGAAGATACGGTAAATTCGGCTTCACTTGCATATATACGAATAAAAGATACAAATAACAAGGCATTTACAACGATAAGTTTGCTTGGCGATAAAATGTATATGTCATATTATGATGAAGCAGAGGGAAAAAATAAGCAGGCTGTTATTGCACAAGGACAGGATGTAACTCTTGACATATGGCGCACAATGGAATTATATCTTGATACCGAAAAAAATAAATACTGTATGCTTATAGACGGCAAAGCGATAAGAGTTGACGGAACAGGTTGGTTTATACCGTCGGATACTATTGTTACAGGTATCGGAAAACCCAATGAGGTAAAGGGTATAGGAGCAATTGAAATAGGTCAAGAGAATTCTGCTTGGTGGGAAAACACTTGTATAGATAATATTTCTCTACAAAGATATTATCTTCCGGCTGACAGCACTCTGACCGTGAGTGGTATAAATCCGGTGAATGGATATGACGCAGCCAAGAAGATTGTTACAGGAGGAAGTGTTACAGCCGTTCCACAGACAGAAGAATCAACTATTTTGTCAGACGAAATATATATTTGGGAATATTATAACGGCAGTGATTGGGTTGAAATGACAAATAATATTGTGCCCGAAAATGCCGAAAAAGTACGAGCAACCGGCAAATTTACTGATGTATACGGTCAGACCGCACAGGCTTTTGGTGAAGCGGAGGTTTCAAAGAACAGTGCACCTGCTATATCGAATTTGAAGGTTACCGGCAGTGTGGAAAGCGGTCAGGTTTTAAAAGCGGAATATACATATACCGATGCGGACGGCGACGAAGACGATAGTATCTATATATGGCTTCAAAGTAGAACACTTGACGGAACTTATAAAGAAATAAGCAGAGAAAAGGAGTATACTGTTAAGGATAAGGATGCAGGCAGCTATATAAAACTACAAATAATTCCGAGAGATAATTACGGTGTATGTGGCAACACAGTGGAATATTCGATTGAGGAAGGTGAAGATACATTATTCAACAGAGTATGGAAAAAAATCAATATTCCAAGCGAGCCTTCGGGAAGCTCTGTTTATCTTCCGGAAAGTGATGAGGAAAACGGAGTAACTTTGAAATGGGTATCTTCGGATAACTCGATAGTGAGCAACAGCGGTGTTATAAACAGACCGTTATACGGATATAAAACAGTTACGCTTACATGTACCGCTACAGATAAGGACGGAAATACGAGCAAAAAAACGTATACCGTAACAATTAAAGGAAGCAGCGGCAGTTCATCAGGCTCAGGCGGAGGCGGAGGAGGAAGTTCGTCGGGAGGAAGCAGTGGCAGCAATGTAAATATAAAGCATGTGGCAGCGGCTCCTGTGACAAGCTGGACTGATGATGAAAGCGATAATAACGGTACAGGTGAAATCATAAATCCTGTAAAGCGATATTTTAATGATATTGACGGCGGTGAATGGTATGCTTCAAATATTTTTGAACTAAAGAAAAGAGGAATAATAGACGGAGATGATGACGGTAATTTCCGCCCGGGCAGTATGATTACAAGAGCTGAGTTTGTGAAACTTATAGTAGAACTTTTGAAAATCAAGGACAATGAAGTGGAATGCAACTTTACAGATGTTGATAAAGATGCTTGGTATTATCCTTATGTTGCATCAGCACTCAAATTCAATATAGTGAATGGTATGGGTGATGGCAGCTTCGGTACGAATTTGAATATAAAACGTCAGGATATGGCTGTTATGGCGGCAGCTGCAATAGAATTATCAAAAGAACTTGACGGTAACGGAGATTTATCGGAATTTATTGATAGTACGGCTATATCAGATTATGCAGTCGAAGGAGTAAAGAAATTGACAAATGCCGGAATCATGCAGGGATCGGACAATATGTTCAGACCTGCTGATAATGCGACAAGAGCTGAAGCGGCAAGTGTAATTTATATGATAGCTGAATATTTGAAATGATAAAACGGAAAAGGATGTCGGTTAAAATAACCGGCATCCTTTTATTATTATGATTATTAGGGAACAGAAATATCCGAGCCTGTCGGCAGAAATGATTTTCAATAGTTTTCTACGGCAAAATCGCTTTGTGGGCATCGGATGTCTTTCCGATACACCATAAAACTCCACAAAATTAAAGTAGACAAAACCACAATGGTTTTGCCTACAGTATGAAATCCGACAGCATAGTGTCGGATTTTTTTAGGTCAGTGATTCATTTTTCTGTACTGTACAGGGGTAACTCCGTAGTGAGCCTTAAATTGTCTTGAAAAATATGCACTGTCAAAGTATCCTAACTCGTTGGCTATGTCTGTTATTGAACGATTTGGGAACTTAATCAAAGCCTCTGAAGCATAAGTGAATTTTTGTTCAATCATATATTTTGAAAAAGATTCATCAGTATTTTCTTTGAAAAACTTGCTGAGGTACCCTGCGCTTATATTAAATTGCTGAGCAACTGAAGCAAGTGAAATATCTTCGGTTATATGTTCTCGAATATATTCCTTTATATCTGTAATTAGACTATAGCGTCTATCCTCCGATTGTATAGACATTTTGTCTGAAAGTTCTTTGAAAATCCTGTCTGAAAGTTCAAATAAATATACAGTAGAGCCATCAAAAAAATTATTGTCCACAATTTTTTTGAAAGCGGCATCTTCGGATATTGATATATCGAATTTCTTGGCAGTACGACACAATATAGAAAGAATGCTGACTACTACCGATTGCGCATAGCTGAATGAATGGTTGTCACGTTTTACGCTTGTAAGCATCAGATTACATTCATCACAGAACTGAGTTTGGTTATTATTCATAAGAGCATTTTCAATACGTTCTATCTGCTTTGAATCAATCAGTGAATTATCCATTTCAACTTCAATTAATTCGCTTGCCCGGAATGTGTTATCAAAACCATAGATGTACGAATATTTTATAAGGTCGACAGATTGCTCGTGCAGTTTGCCGATTTGTGAAATATTGTCCGTTTCTCCGCAGAAATATATATTGATAAGAGATTTTTCGATGATAAGACGGTGAATGGTTCTAATTATCATGTCATAATCAATTCTATCATCATTAATAACTATATCTATCGTTCTGGAGGATGATAAAGATACAATACAGTTGAATGTTTCATACAAGACATCCATAACGTCATAAAGAATGAAATTACTTTGTTCGTATGAAAACGTTTTAAGAATTTCTTCATTAAATTCTATCGTTATAAGAGAATATATCTTATGTGAAAATTCGATTCCAAAATGCGAAAGTATGGAAAGTATATTTTCGGGTGTGTCGTTTGTTAAACCGTTTATAATTTTCGTCGTGGTCTGATGAAGATGAAGTTCAGCATACTTTTTATCAAGCGAATCCAATTCAATTCTTTTCTGACTGAAATCATCAATGAGATTATTAAGAAATTCTATCTCATTATCGGAATGAGATTCATTCGCAAGACTGACTTTTGCTTTATCAACAACATCATTAAACGGTTTATATATTTTTCTTGAAAGTAGTTTCATAAGAAAATATAGCAACAGCAGTATAATAAATGCGGTAAATGATATACATAATATAACAAATAAAATCTGTTCATACCACTCCTTGGTGGAAATAATATAGACATATTTCCAATCTTTTATTTTTGATTGCAGCCATATGTATTTGGCGGTTGTATTCTGAAATTTCATTCTTGATGAACCGCTTGGAGTGCTTATAATTTTATTATAAGAAGTGGGATTTAACTTCTCTATTGAGTTTATTTCAGGAAACTTTTCACTATGTATTAGAGTTTTTGAACTATTGTCAAGAATTGCAAAGCACTGAACGCCGGTCATATCAACGTCCTTAATAAAATTCATTATATTTTCTATATCAACAGCCATAATAACACAGTTTACATTTCGTTTGCCGAAAGAAGATGTTTCATTACTGGAAACGTAGTGGACATATATAATGGATTTTTTCTGATTTTCAAGCATAATATTGTCATCCTGAGGCACATAGAAATCAGAATTTATACTATCTAAATAAGAAAAAAATCTGTTTTGGATAGAAAGATTATTTCTTATATCTGAAACACTGTAAACGATTCCGTCATATGAAGATACAATGGAATCGAACTGTCCGTTATAGAGAATTACATTGTCGATAAAAGGATTTTGTTTCTTAATATCGGAAATCTCCTGTTGCATAGTTTTCATTTCGTCGAATGACATATCGTTCATATTTGAAAAGAATTTCTTTATGCGAGCATTTTCGGAATTTGTATTAAAATATGTATCGCACAGATAATCTATCTTTTCAAACAAATATTTATCTGTAGCTGTCGCCATCTGTTCCAATGCCCATGTATTTGAACGTGTAATAATATTGTCGGAATGGTGTGAAAAAACAATCATTAATACAGTTGAAAAAATAACAAGCATCAAAATAAATAAGGACATAAAAAGAAAAGTCGATTTGATAGCTAAATTGTTTGTGTTTTTGTTGCTCAGTTTTTTCAATGTAGTTTTTAACATAGACAACTATTCCTCCGTTGATTTTGTTTTCTTCATTTTATATATTGATTTTAACATAAAATAAGCCTATATTCAATAATCTTTTTGTTGAATATTAAAATTTTCTATATGAGATAAAATTTTTACACGTTGAAAAATTGGTGGAGATACAGTATTATAGAATTAAGAAAAATAAAGAGAAAGGGGTGCAGACTTTGAAAAAGTTAACAGCATTTTTTACGGCATGCATTATAACAATTTTAGTATCAGCTTCTGTAATTCCAGTACAGGGAAGTGCGGCGGTGAACGGATATCAATGCAGTACAGAAGCTTCATATGGAATGATTACAGATGGCGAAAACTTTAAGGTTACTTCGCTTGAAGACGGAGCGGGAATGATTGTTAATGCACCGGTATCGGGAAGCTATAAGATAAACTTTCGCGGAAAAGGTGACGGACTGACGATAGATGCCGGAGATAATATATATGAAATGACTCTCAACGGAGAAAATCAAATTTCAGATATTTATTTGGATAAAGGCAGGCATGAAGTACAGTTGTCTGGAAAAGGAAAGCTTGATTTTCTGAAGGTGGAAATAGAGCAGACAGTATATGAAGCAGAGGGTGGCAGACTTGGCGGATACGCTGTGAGAAACAGTAGTAGCGGTGCTTCGGGTGGAGCGGTTGTATCCAATATAGGTGCTCCGAAAACAGATTTTGGAAATATATTGCTTGACGTATACGCACCGTATGACGGTGTATATGGAATTATAGTGGATTATACATCATCAGGTAACATACCGTTTTATATTAAATCCGGTGACAGTAGCGTTGAGGTTACCTCGGCAAAGGATATGCAGTTTTCAAAAGAGGGACGAAAATATGTTGAACTTCCCCTAAATGCCGGTTCAAATGACGTAAAGATATACGGCGAAGCAGGAAATATGGGCTCGGTGGATTGCATTACAGTATTTGCTCCCGAGGAAGTTATGGATAACTGTTATGAAGAAACGGAAGCTAAACTTTTTGGAAGTGCAGAGATAAGAAATAATCTTTATACTGCGAAAAATAGCAGCGGAATAACAGGAATAGGTCCTGACGGCAGTGCGGAATTTAATGTAAATACAGATTCGGGTGCATATGAAATGACAATATGGTATTCATCTCCTGAATATCGCGGAATGGAAATATATATTGACGGAAAATATCATGACAGATTATATTGTCCGATTACCGCAGAGGATTACAATACTGAAACAATAAGCACAAAAATCAATTTGTCAGCAGGCAAACATAAAATCCAATTTACAAATTCTTATTCCGATGCACCGGATATTGATAAAATACAATTGACAAAATCATCGGAAAGCAAAACAAGGTATAAGTCGTTGGGAACGAGAAATTTTGACAACGGAACAGTATCTATTAGATATAATATGGAGACTGGAACAGGTGATTTTTACTGCGGCGATACACTTAGAGTAAAGGGTATAGAGGCTGTGGCTAAGCTTGAAGGCGACGATACAAATACTGCTGTTAAATCCTCCGATTACTCTTATAGAACGGTATCGAAGGAAGACGTTGAAGACGGATACGGAAAGGGAACTCTTTATACGGTAACTTCATATGAACCCGGACTTCCGATAATGCGTCAGAGATATTGGTTGTATAACGGATTTGAATACATTATTACCAATATGGAAATTGAATCTGATAAAAGTATTTCTTCTAATTTTCTTGCTCCGATTACTGCTATGGGTAGCGGGATTGTAAATATTGGAGAGATTGACGATGGAAGAACACTTTTTGTTCCGTATGATAATGACGGATGGGTAAGATACCGTGGAGATGAGATTAACGGTAGACATATCAGCTATTGGGCTACCTCGTTATATGATAACACTTCAAGAGCGTCGATAGTTACAGGATCAATTGATCATGACACATTTAAGACGGGAACAAGCGAGTATTCACGCGAAAACAGTATAAACTTCTTTGGCGGATTTGGAGGAATATGGTCCGCAAAGGATACTTATGATTATGTCCCGCATGGAAGTATAGACGGAAACATACTGACATCACCGAGATTTTTTCTTGGATATTTCGACGATTGGCGCGATGGCATGGAGGCTTATGGAGATGCAAATACAAGAAATATCCCAATGCTGGAATGGAAAGATGGCGTACCATTCGGTTATAACAGTTGGTATGGTCAGGGATCAAAAGTAAATTATAAGGAGTCCATTGATGTATCCAACTTTATAAAAGAACTTGGAGATAATGATTTTAAGGGCGATAATGATGTGGCATATATTAACCTTGACTCATATTGGGATTCTTTTTCAGATGATCAACTTAAGCAATTTGTTGAGCATTGTCATGCTAATGGTCAGAGAGCAGGTATATATTGGTCTCACTTTGTATTCTGGTCTACTGAAGCTTGGTGGAATATGGGAGTGCCAGGGTATGATTATACATACCGAGATGCCGTGCTTGAGGAACCGAACGGTGGAGTTGCGGCAATTCAGAAGGATTCCAGCTCACTGCCTATGGATCCGACAAGCGATGCTATGAAAGCAAGACTTGATTATATAATGAATAAGTTTATAGACTGTGGCTTTGAGTTTTTGAAAATAGATTTTCTCAACTATGCCGCTTTGGAGGGAAATCATCGTGACCCTGCTGTAAAAACAGGTATGCAGGCATATAATCAGGCGCTAAAAATGTTTACTGACTATGTTGATACAGATAAGTTTTTTCTAAGCTATTCGATAGCACCACTGTTTCCATATCAGTATGCACATGCAAGAAGAATATCGTGTGATACTGCAGATGATATAGGCGAAACGTCATATATGCTAAATTCTCTAAATTATGGTTGGTGGGAGGACAATACTTTGTATCAGTTTACCGATCCGGATCATATTAGTTTTGCTGCTTCGGCAACAGAAGCGAGGACAAGATATAATTCAGCAGTTATATGCGGAACTATGATGCTTTTAAGCGACTCATATAAAAATAAGGGAATGCGGGAGCTTACAAAAGAACTGACATCAAATGAGGATATTAATGCTCTTGCGAGAAAAGGAAAAGCATTTAGACCTGTTGAAGGTAATACAGGACAGTGGACAAACGATCTGTTCACGCTGGATGATGAAGATGGCTTTTATCTGGCGGTATTCAACTATGAGCGCACAATGAACAAAAAATACAATATAGATTTGGAACGCATAGGTTTGGAAAAAGATACTGAATATTCTGTGACCGATATGTGGAGCGGAAAAAACATGCAGGTCAAAGACATAATGAGTATTGAACTTCATCCTGAGGAATCAAGTATATATAAAATAAAAAGGGGGAATAACCGGTGAAATCAGCAACGCAAAAAAATTTGAATGCTATGCCGACTGCAAAAAAAATGAATCTTAAGACGAGATTGTATCGGCAGCGTTATTTATACATAATGCTTATTCCTGCGATAATATGGGTAATTCTGATGTGCTATCTTCCTATGTTCGGATTGTATATGGCATTTACAAATTATGTTCCGGACGGAACGCCGTTTTTTCAGTCATTTTTCGGAAGTGAATTTGTAGGACTGCAATGGATAAAATATTTTATATTTGATAGCGGTGACTTTTACAAGGTAATGAGAAATACACTTGCAACAAGTCTTTTGACAATTATATTCTCAATTCCGGCACCGATAATAATAGCACTTGCTCTTAATGAAATAAGAATGAGAAGATTTAAACGAGTGGTACAGACAGTATCATATTTGCCGTACTTTATTTCGTGGGTTGTTGTTGCAAATATATTTATAACGCTTTTGTCACAAGACGGTGTTATAAATGCAATTTGTTTAAAATTACATCTTATAGATGAGCCTATACAATATTTCCAAAACGGAAAGTATTTCTGGTGGATTATAGCGATTGCTAATACATGGAAAGGTATGGGTTATAACTCAATAATATATCTGTCTGCAATATCGGGAATAGACGCTGCAATATATGAAGCGGCAGAGGTTGATGGTGCAGGCAGACTTCAAAAAATATGGTATATAACGCTTCCGTGTTTGAAAGACACGATAGTTATTATGCTTATACTTGCCGTAGGAGGCATACTGAACGCGGGCTTTGAACAGCAACTACTTATGCAGAATAATCAAATTATGGATTATGCACTTGTTATAGATTTGTATTCTTATAAGTTTGGTATTCAGCAGTCTATGTATTCATACGGTGCGGCTGTGGGATTGTTTAAATCGGTAATATCATTTGTGCTGTTGGTTATTGTAAATAATATATCGCGTAAATTTGACAGTGCACACATAATGTAAAGGAGGTGCTGAAATGAAGAAATATGGAATTAAAAGGACTAAAAGTGATATTGCAATGGATACCATATGCGTAATATTTTTAACAATCTTATTCATTATAACATTTTATCCGTTTTGGTATGTATTTATAGCATCTATAAACGATCCTATGGATACAATGAAAGGCGGACTGTCGCTATTGCCTCGAGTATTGAATTTCAGTGCATACGGTGTTATTATGAAAGATAAGGAGTTTTTAAACTCTATGGCTGTAAGCGTGTTAAGAGTAATAATAGGAACACCTCTTTCGGTATTGTTTACTTCAATGCTTGCATATGTGCTTACAAAAAAAGAACTTGTGGCATATAAGTTTTGGAGAAAAATATTTGTCTTTACAATGTATTTTGGAGGCGGAATAATTCCGACATATATGGTATATAAAAGCTTGGGACTTATAGATAATTTTGCGGTATATATAGTTCCTTCAATTATAAGTGTATATTACATGATACTTATTAACAGCTATATGTCACAGCTCCCAAAAGAGTTGGAAGAATCGGCAACTATTGACGGGGCAAATGATATAGTAATATTTTTCAGGATTATTATGCCGGTGTCGGTGCCGATAATAGCGACAATCGCATTGTTTGTAGCGATAAATCACTGGAATTCATTCTTTGATTCATATTTATACACAAGTAAGCAAAACTTGAAAACGCTACAGGCAGTAATGATGAACATACTTAATCAATATCAGACAGCAAGTCTGACCGATACAGCGGGAGCGGCTGCCAATGCTGCAAGACGTCAGGCAACATCTTCAGACAGTATAAGAATGACGGCTACAATAGTATCTACAATACCGATAATTATGGTATATCCGTTTGTACAAAAATATTTTGTTTCCGGAATTATGATGGGAGCAGTAAAAGGATAATTATAAAAAAGAAAGGAATGAAAAAAATGAAAACAAAGAAAATAATTGCAATAGCATCTGCTGTAATTTTGGCAGTTTCCTCTCTTGCAGGATGCGGGAGTAATAATAAAAAGGTTGAGGAGGGAAATATTACTCTTACGGCTTACGATAAAAATGTAACTACATCATTCGGAAACGATGATGTTTCGAGTGAAATTATCAAAAAAACCGGTGTGACGCTTGATTATAATCAGGCGTCGGGAGATGCAAAAGAAAAATTAAATCTTATGCTTGCATCAAATGACTATCCGGATTTGATATTAATTGATAGAAGTTCCGGTATGATTGATAAGTTCATATCCGCAAAAGCACTAATTCCGCTTGAAGATCTTATTGAGGAATATGCACCTAATATAAAGGAGCAGTACGGGGAATATCTTAATCGCTCCAAGAGTGAAGACGGTCATATTTATGGACTTCCAAACTGGTACGGCATAGACGAAGAACCTGTTTTGGCATTTATGATCAGAAAGGATTATTTGAGTGAAGTTGCTCCCGAGGAGGTTGTAAACGGGGACAGACCTATAACACAGTCTGAATTTATTGAATATCTTAAGGCATTTAAGAAAAAGCATCCTGATATTGACGGAAAAACGAGTATTCCGCTTACAATGTGGTCGGAAAATTGGGGAAGTGCTATTGGAAGCTTTAAGGGCATGTTTGGTATGAAAACATATGCAGAAAAAGACGGAGCATTGCAGCTTGATTTTAAAGATGAAAATTACAAACCTATGATGAAGTACATAAACCAAATAAAACGCGAAGGACTACTAGATGTGGAATGGGCGACCAACAAGGAACAACTTTGGAAGCAAAAGCTTACATCAGGTGTGGTATTTGCTACGCCTGAGGCATATTGGAATACCGGTGAGGCAAGCACAATTTTGAGCGAAAGCAATGAAGATGCAGTATATTTGCCTTATAAGGTTGTTGCAGATGGAGTAGATCCGTCAAAGACAACGTATAGTTCAAGAAATCCTATGGGTTGGGATATTGTAGGTATTACTTCAACAAATCCTTATCCTGAAAGAACAATTGAATTTCTTGATTTTATTGCAAGTGATGAAGGTCAGAAACTGATAATGAGCGGTATTGATGGAGTTAATTATACTGTTAAGGATGGAGTAAGAACAATTGATGAGGCTACACTTGATGAAATGAATACAGACATATCGGCATATTCCAAAAAGACAGGTGTGAGATATTGGACAATTTGTGTTAAGAATGGCGATGCTAAGGACGGTTTGCCGTATTATCTATACAATGCTTATAATTCTGATGAAACGACTGCTTTTGCAAAAAAGACGATGGGTGATACTGTTTGGGATTGCTCACCTTACGAGGATTTGACTCCGGTCGGCGGAACTGTTGAGGCACTAAATTATAAAAAGCTTAGTGATTTGTCACTTGAATACAGCACAAAACTTATAAATGCTTCAAGTGAAGAAGAATTTAATACCGTATGGGATAGCTTTATGTCTGAGGCGGAGAGCCTTGATGAGGCTAATGTTGAGAAGATTATAACTGAAAATTATCAGAAAAAGCTAAAACTATGGGGAATGAAATAAGAAGATAAATGTTACTTAACGCCTTATCTGCCATAGATAAGGCGTTAATTTTTTCAAACAGTTTTTAAGTAGAAAGGTTACGGTGATTATTATGCCAATTGAATTTAATAATAATATATTTCATATTTATAACGATAGCATAAGCTATTGTATTGAATTATCAAAGTACAAAGACTTGCTTCATATATATTATGGAAAACGAATAGACAGTAATAATATATATATTCTTAAGCGTGACAGAGCGTCATTTTCAGCTTATGAGGGCAAGGATTATAAATATTCTCTTGATGTATTGCCGCAGGAATATCCAATGTTCGGAGCACAGGACATGCGTTCTCCGGCACTGGAATTTGAATATGAAGACGGAAGATATGATATGTGCAATATGCGATATAAGTCGCATAAGATTATTCAAGGAAAACCGGATATTGAGGGTTTGCCGCATATATATGAAAATAGCAGTGGAGAATTTACAACGCTGATAATAACGGTTGGAGATGATATAAGCGGAGTCAGTGTTGAACTGTATTACTCCATAAGCGAAACTATGCCGATAATCTGCCGTCACAGTAGAGTATTAAGCGGCAAAACGGCAGTGTACCTAACAAATGCTGCAAGTGCAAGTATAGATTTTTCGGACAGTGATTTTAAATATATGAATTTGCACGGTGCGTGGATTCGTGAAAAACACATAGAAATGGCAGAGGTAAAAAAAGGTTTTCAAGGCATTGAAAGCAGACGTGGGGCGAGCAGCCCGAATGAAAATCCTTTTATGGCTATTATGAGAAAAGATGCGGTAGAGGATTTCGGTGAAGTATACGGATTTTCTCTTGTTTACAGCGGAAACTTCAAAATGCTTTTGGAAGCGGAAACTTACGGAACAATGCGTTTTCAGGCAGGAGTAAATCCGCATAATTTCAAATGGAAACTTAATAAGGGAGAACAATTTATTACGCCGGAGTTGGTAATGGTATATTCAAAGAACGGATTGGGCGAAATGTCGCGTACATTTCATAGACTGTATCGCAGAAATTTATGCAGAGGCATTTGGCGTGATAAGGTACGACCTATACTTATAAACAATTGGGAAGCAACATATTTTGATTTTAACGAAGATAAACTTATTAACATATGTAAAAAAGCATCGGAACTTGGAATCGAACTTTTCGTTCTTGACGACGGTTGGTTCGGAAAACGTAATAATGATAAATCGTCATTGGGAGATTGGTTTGTCAACACAGACAAACTTCCCGGTTCTCTTAAAGGTTTGTCTGAAAAGGTTGACAAATTGGGGATGAGTTTCGGACTTTGGGTTGAGCCTGAAATGATATCGGAAGACAGTGATTTGTTCAGAAAACATCCCGATTGGGCATTGAGAATACAGGGTAGAGAAATGCATGAAGGCAGAAATCAATATGTGCTTGATATGGGCAGAGATGATGTTGTGGCATATCTTACCGATGTATTTACAGCCGTTCTTGGCAGTGCAGATATTAAATATATAAAATGGGATATGAACAGGAACATAAGTGATGCTAATTCGGCGGCACTTCCACCGAACAGACAAGGCGAAGTTATGCACAGATATATACTTGGCGTATACAAACTCATGGAAAATCTTGTTTCAACATTCCCGAATATTCTGTTTGAGGGCTGCAGCGGCGGCGCAGGAAGAAACGATCCTGGAATATTGTATTATATGCCGCAGAATTGGGGAAGCGATAATACAGATGCAGTGGAAAGAATGTATATACAGTACGGAGCCGGAATGGTTTATCCGTCAAGTACAATATGCGCACATGTATCGGACGTACCGAATCATCAAGTAGGACGTACAACACCTATGAAACTGCGTTCGGAAGTGGCTATGAGTGCTGTTATGGGTTATGAATTTGATTTGTCAAAACTTACAGATGATGAATGTTATGATATTTCGGAGCAGATTAAACAGTATAAACGTATACGCAGTATAGTTTGTTTCGGAGATTTATATCGACTTATTAACCCATTTGAAAACAGAAGCGCATCATGGATGTATGTGTCTGAGGATAAGACTAAGGCGGTTGTATTCTATTATAATAAACTTGCAAAACCGAATTCAGAAATCAGACGACTTAAATTAAAAGGACTTGACGAAGGAAAAACATATATAGTGGATAACAAAGAATATACAGGACGTACCCTTATGAATTTCGGATTGTATCTGCCGGAATATGAGAAGGATTTTGAGAGCAGAGCGTGGGAAATAGAAGAAAAGAAATAAAAATATTGCATATAAAAAACACCGCATAATACAAAATGCGGTGTTTTTATATGCTGAACATTTTTGGATAATAATATGTACCCGCCCGCCTGTTTAGACAGGTAAAGCGGGTACATATCATATACAAGGGGTATTTACTTGATGTGTGCTAATTGAAAAGATGTGTCAATATTTCTCTATTTTACTGTAATACTTTTTGAATATACATTGCTTACAGGTGTTTGAGTGGATGTCCATGAGAAAACCTTGAGCAGATAAGTTCCTTTTTCCTTAGGCATTTTTACTTTGCATACAACTCTGTCGGTTTCGCTGTCACTGAATTCAGGAGCGGAACTTAGCGCTGTCGATTGAAGAACACCATCTGAGTTGTAAATTGCGCAGTATACGTTGGCATCTTCAACATTATTATGCTCTGTGATTTTTACAGTTAGATTGCCTTCTCCACCGGCAACGTTTGTTCCGCTTTTGAATATAGCTGATAGAATTGACCAGCTGTTTACAGGTGCGCCTTTGACTTGTATTTCCCAAATGCTGGCTCCCCACTCGTTATTATTTACGGTAAATTTCAAATAACGAGCATTTATATTTCCGCTGTCAATTACTTTTCTGGTTTCTGTTGATTGTGACAGCTTGTCGACAAATGTCTGATAGTTGTTGCCGTCAATAGAATACTCTATTTTATAATTGTATCCGGCACTGTCAAGTTCAAAATCAATAGAAGTTTTTGTTATATTATAAATGCCCTCTAAATCTAAGTCAATTGTTGACGTTTGACCGGCTGTTCCTTGTTGCTGTGCCCAACGTGTTGAAGAATCACCATCTACAAGATAGGAAGCGTATCGGTTTTCATCAGTATTATATGAAGACGCATAAACAGGTTTGCCGAGAGCGATATTTGTAATTTCGTCGTTTTCTGAAACGTTAATAGTAATGTTTTTTGGTTGACTGTGGTCAAAATCAGCTTGAATTATATTTATACCTTCGGTAAGCGTGTCAAGATATGATGTGTTTAATGTTATACTGTTCCAATGCTTTTCGTAATCCTTATCTGCAATAAGTGTATAGTCGCCGTTTCTGAGTGAAGTCAGCGAACTTCCGTTTTCTAATGAAGTAAGTTGTATTGCCTGTTTCCATACCGGATTTTTATCATATGAAACCGAGTCAGGAGTAATATTCGCAGAAGCAGGTACATTGTCACTGTTGCTGTATATGTATATTTCATATATACCGGCACCCCAGCCTTCGGTGTTCATGGTAAGTTTTACATATCTTCCTCTGACGTTTGATTTTGTTTCATATACGGATGATGAGGAAGAAGGTGATTCATATAGCTTATCAACATATGTATCCCATGAATTGCCGTCTGAGGAATATTCTATTTTATAGCGTGAGCGGTTTCCGTATTGGAAAGAAATCATAATTTCATCAATAGAATATTCGTTTTCCAAATCGATCGTGAGAGACGTGATAGCCTTTGACGAATCAGGTCTGTTTACAATGTTTTGCTCCCATAATGTTGATGGATTGCCGTCTGTGGCATTTGAAGCCGGACTTATGTCATCATTTTCAGAAGAAAAAACGGGTTTACCAAATGCGAGGTTGACTCTTGAAGATGGATTTTCAAGTGGTTCTTTGTCAATGCCGGCATGATCAATTATTCTTTGTGCCGCTTCAGGAACAGAGTCTGAGGTGAACGGACGATTATCAATGCTTGCAGAAGATCCTATGCTACTGATACCGCAGGGGCAGTTATAAAAATTACCATCAAAAATATTGTTGTGGTTTGGTGGGTTAGATGCCTGAAATGAGTATACTGTATTGTCAAATACATTTGATTGAGCTTTTTTATAGCAACTGCCGTTATCAAAATATATACCCATCAGATTGTTATGAGGAGCCCATTCGCTCATTTCTATATCTGTAATGTAATTATAATAGAAATTTGAGTCGCCGTTCATACGACCGAGTGAATAAATGCCGCCGCCATCCTGTAAAAGCATACAAGTATTATGTATGTAATTCTGATATACCTTGTTTGCGGTCATTCCATGATCGGTGTCAAGCCAATTCCAGCCTATGTTTATGCCAGTATATGGGAGACAACCGATTTCGTTGTTGGCGATAGTCATGTGCTGAGGAAGCATTGCGCCTATACCAACCATATCTTGATATTCGCATGCAACATGGTCGATATAATTATTGGTAATGGTGTCATAGCGGCTTTGCCCATCCATATCGGTATATGTACGCGGCTGCTCATTCTCGGTTTGATCGTCCCATTCTCTGCCTGCCATGCCCATAGTAACACCTCCACCGGCATTTTTAGTGAAAACATTATGATCTATAAATGTATTCTCGGTATCTTCATATCCCATAATTCCCCAACTGCCGGAAAAAGAAAATTCACTGTTTATAAGGCTGATATTCTTTGTGTGTCTAAGCTGTACCATTGATTTTGGTGCGTCATAGCGTGCGCTTCCGCGTATGGCACTGTTGTCTTTGCCGCCTTCACTTTGATAGCGGAACCCACCTTGCACGCTACAGTATCCGTAACTGTCCGGGGCGAGCCAATTGGAATGAAGAAATTGTATGCCATCAAATGTAATGTTTTCTGTCTTATTTTCATCGGTGCCATTTATATCAATAATTGTTTCAAGTTTTGGAGCTATAATTTCGGTTTTATTCATAATCTCGCCTTCGCGCGGCTTATAATAAAGTGTGGAAGTGTCTTTATCAAGATACCATTCTCCCTCTGAGTCCAGATAGGCGAGAGAGTTTTCAAGATAAAAAGGTGTATCTCCCTGTGTGTGGTGATTCCATGCAAAACTGTTGTCAGGTGCTTTGAAAGTAACACGTCCGGTAGAAGAATTGTATGATTCTATTCTTGCACGGAATTGACTCCAACTTGAATTCCATATTATTTCAGCATCATTTCCAGCCTTTTGAGCATATTCGTTGTTTGTGCCTATAAACAACGGATATGAGCCATCCCCTCCTGAAGCACGGAAGTAAGGACCTCCGGTTTCCTTGTTTTCCAGATTAGGAACTCTTGCGCGTATGGCGCGGTCATTGTTAGTATACAATTGTCTGAAAGACCAATCAATATTTTCATGCTTATAAATATTAAGCGATTCATCATAAAGTTCCCAATTGTCGGAAATATCAACACCTCCGCTGACTATTGGACTGTTTCCGTTCTCGTCGGTAATGCCACGATAAATTACACTAAAACCGTTAGTTCCGGAATCTGCTTGGGTGAATTCAAGAGTGTTATCCATATAATAAACACCGGATGCAATATTGACGATAATATTGCCGGACATATTGCTGTTATGCACTCTAACTTCGGCCTTAGCTCGTTCAAGAGTTTTAAAAGGTGATTCGGAACTGCCGGAATTTGAGTCGTTACCGTCGGGAGATACATAAATCTCCGTATCAGTATCAACGGCGGATGCACTTACCGGTAAAGCTGCTATTCCGCAGTTGACGAGAAGGGAAAGACTAATGATACTGCATACAAGTTTTTTGACGTTCATGGTCAAGCCTCCTTAAATATTATTTCTATAATAATATTATATAGAAAAGGCTAATTAAGAGCAATATAGAAGAATACGGAATACAGGTGAATAATTTGTTATTTGTAGTTTTAGATATTTTTTTCACATACAAAATGATATTTTTCGTCTTGTTTTTTGGGGAGCGATAATTTAAAATTATAAGCGAAGAGAAAAAACTCTTTAAACACATTTTCATAAAAACGGCGGACTCTCCCTGAATTATAAGGGTTCAAAATAATATTCTCTCTCATTTCCAACCCCTTAACCGCCGGATAATAAAAAAATCTCTTGCTAATGTAGCCCCTATTGAACAGCAAGAGATTTTTTTATTCCGATATAATCGATGTGTTATTTATAATTTGCGAATAGTATCTCTTATTCTCTCTGTGAAAATAATATTAAAAACTTCTATATATAATTAAAGTTTTCTCTATTGAATGAGCACAATTTGACCGATATAATATAGCTGTAACATTAGCTGTGGACACTTTGATTTTTCAGCAGATGACGGTATAATTAAAGTCTTTATAGAAGAAAGGAACAGAAATTATTATGATTACAAGGGAAAGCGGCATATGCCCGGATAAATATCAGTTAAAACAAATTGAACGCAGGTTTGGAATGTTTATACATTTTGGAATAAATACTTTTGCAAACTGTGAATGGTCGGACGGTCAATTAGACAAAATGCTATATAATCCATCATCACTTGATTGTGACGGATGGGTGAAAACGGCAGCTGAAAACGGTATGAAATATGTGATAATAACAGCCAAACATCATGATGGGTTTTGCATATGGAATACCGATACAACGGAATATTGTGTGAAAAATACGGCTTGTATGACAGATGTTATCGCAGAGGTTTCAAAAGCATGTAAAAAGTACGGAATTTCATTGGGAATATATTATTCACTATGGGATAGAAATTCAATTTTGTATAAAGAGAATTTTAGAGAAGGATATTTACCGTATATGAGAACGCAGATATATGAGCTACTAACCCATTATGGTGATATATGCGAATTATGGCTCGACGGAAGTTGGGATAAACCCGGAAACGCATGGGAATTTGATATTCTCTATGATATGGTAAAAAATATAAATCCGTCATGTCAGATAGGAATAAATCATACTATCGGAAGAAATACACTCGAGCCTGAAGAACGCTATATGCCGGAACGTTGTATTGAAGGTGATCCGATAAGAATGTTTCCGTCTGATTTTCGTTTATGGGATCCGTATCCGTGTTCAGAGAACGATCCGAAAATATATACATATAAAGGAGAAAAATATTATTTGCCGTTTGAAATGACAATATGCTCACGCGAAGGATTTTCATGGTTCAACTCTGATGAATATGAAAAGAAAGAATTTACGGATATTTCTCAAACTGTGCAAAATTGTATCAGGGCATTTTCTCAAAAAAATAATGTAGTCATTAATTTGCCGCCTGATAAAAACGGAAAGCTGTCAGAGGGAGATATAGAACATCTTGAGAAAATTGTGAAAGGAATAAATTCATATGTTAAATAAGGGTTTTTGCGTAAATAACGGTGAGATTAAAATAGATAACGGAATATTACGCGTGATTGTCGATTATCAACGTGGAGGAAATATATCATCGCTGTATTTCAATAATAAAAATTTTGAACTGCTTTTTCAACCCAAACACAGTAATTTAGATATTCCTCAAAAAGGTGATAGCTTTGAAAAGTATGCGGCAACCGGATTTGATGATACCTTTCCCAATATTGATGCTGAAAAAATTATATATTCGGGCAGAGAGATTACTTATAATGATCATGGTGACATTTGGACGTCAAGAATGAATATGCTTATTGATAATGAGGATATTGTATTATATTCAGAAAATGATGTGTATTTCTTTGAAAAACGAATAAGCTTGAATAAAAACAGTCTTATATTGAAGTACAGAATAAAAAATATATCAGAGAATATATATCCGTGTTTCTATACAATGTACTGTTTATTTGATTTATATGAAGACATGCATATTATATTTCCAAAAGGAACTGATTTAATTGAAAATGCTTTGTGTGATGAAAAATTAAACAACAAAAGAGAAATGCATAAATTTTTCGGCGATAGATACAGTATAGGAACTGATGAAATTTGTTCGAATGGATATGAAAAATTTTATATATGCGGAGCGGTAAGTGAGGGTAAATGTGGCATCGATTCTAGGGGAAAGGATGTACAGGCAGATATAGAATGGGATAATAATGTACTCCCGTATCTCGGCTTTTGGATAACTGCTGGCGGTTTCAGAGGCGATTATAATTGTGCATGGGAACCGTCGTCAGGCTATTATGACTCAGTTTCACGTGCACTTCGGAACAATGCAGTATGGGAGTTGCTCCCTCAGGAGGAAAAACAGTTTGACATAACAATAACGGTACATGAAAATTCGCAACGAAAATGAAATATGCACCGATACTGACGTTTCTGTAATGTGAGTAGCTAACAGAATAAAAGAACAATATCAAATATAATTGATATTATTCCGAATGGCTGATATAATATTCTTACAAAAAGTTTTGTTCTTTTATATGTCGGTTAATATTGCACAAATGAGATAAAACGGTTTTGTGCAATATTAACGAAATTCAATTTTTTTATAAAAAATCGCCGATTTTGAGTGAAAATCGTTATTTTTGAGAAAAGTCAAGAATCTGTATTACAATTTGTATTACAATTTATTCGAAAAATAGTGCTAAAAAGTGAAAAATGGTGACAAAGTGAAAATAAATTTGAAAAACAAAAAAGTCTTGAAACCCGCATAAACACTGGGTTTTCAAGACTTTTCTTTGGCAGGGGTACAAGGACTCGAACCTTGGGCACGCGGTTTTGGAGACCGCTGCTCTACCAACTGAGCTACACCCCTATCAGTAAACTGCCTTATTATTTTACTACACAATCGACTATATGTCAATAGTTTTTTATGAATTTACTTTAAATATTTCAAAAATAATCACATTATGTCGATTTGCAATTCTGAAATTATATCAAAACACCGTTACAGTGGTCGATTTCGTGTTGGACGATTTGAGCTGTCCAGCCTTCAAAAGTTTTTGTTCTTATTTTAAAATCAAGTGTCTGATACTGCACGCGTATTTTCTTATACCTTTTTATTTTACGTGGACCGCCGAGCAGGGAAAGACAACTTTCTTCCGTTTCGTATGGGTCAGACCTTTTAATTATTTCGGGATTTAGCATTATCATATATTTTCCGTCATTATCAAAGCATATAATGCTTTTATTTACGCCTATCATATTTGCCGCCATACCTACGCATACTTCTTTATGTGCGGTTAAGGTTTCAAGCAAGTCTTGGGCGGTTTGTAAATCGGCGGCTGTTGCCGGTTCTGATTTTAATGCCAAAAATATTGGGTCATGTACAAGTTCTTTAATCATTTTAAAACCTCACAGTGATATTGATTACATTTGAATTATAACACAATAGTAACATAAGTCAAGTGTAGAGTAATTTTATTTTTACAGTGAAATATATTGACAAAATAATACAATATAGGATAAAATATTTATGAAATAAATAAAATTGGTGATGAAGAAAATGATGAAATTAACTATAGCGATTTGCGATGACAATAAATTAGTATTGGAAAATGAGAAAACACTGATTGAAGAAACGTTGAAAGAGATGGGAATGCCGTACAAGATGGACAAGTATCAAAATCCTGAAAATCTTATTAAAAATGCATGGCAATACGATGTGGTATTTTTAGATGTGGAAATGGATGAAGTCAACGGAATTATGGCGGCGGAAAGTATTCACAATATCAACAAGGAATGTTTGCTGTTTTTCGTAACCAACCACGAGGTTTATATGGACTATGCTATGAACGAGTATGCGTTCAGATTTTGGGTAAAGCCTATGTCTAAAGAAAAACTGAAATTTGGGTTAGAGTCGGCGATGAAACGGTTGGAGAACAACAACAAATGCATAGAATTCAACACCGACAGAAATGTTGTGAATATACCGATAAATAAAATTATTTTTATATGTGCCGAGAACAAAAAGACGACTATTGTTACGGTAGACGAAGAATTTGTAATAGACCGACCGTATAAAGCGGTCAAAGATATGATAAATTCATATTTCTTCTACGAGTCACACGCAAGTTACTATGTGAACTTAAATTATGTGAAAGCATATTCGCCGTCGCACGTAAAATGCGGAATAGGGAATCATGAATATGAAATTCATATGTCGCGAAGAAAATATACGGAATTTAATAAATATTTTATAGATTGGATGGGTGAACAAAAATGAGAATAGATGCAGGATTAATTAGTGGAGTAATGCTTGAATTTGTGATAATGCTATATTACGCAAATACAACTCTAAAACCGAAAAGAAATTATTATATAAGTGCTGCTATCGGTTTTGTGGGATATTTAATTATTTTTGGCTTATCACTATTCAATCGGGTATTAATTAATATTTCGACTTTTTTAGTAGTCAACTCTTTGATTTTTATAATGGGTTACAAGATAGATTATGCTGTTGCGGTATTCAAAGTATTTGTTATGACTACGTTTATGTTCTTAGGTGAAACTGCGATAACTTTTGTTTTGGGATTAGGATTGGATGCGTATACTTCAGAGAGTTTAACACCTGAAAAGTCAATGCTTGTAACTGCTGGAGGAAAGTTTCTTTATTTTATTGCAATACTTATAATAAAGAAAGTAGAAAATCGAATTGCAAAAAAATATGATTATAAAGGTATAGCTGCCTCAGAAAATTCGTCGCTGATATTAGTTGCTATGCCAATAGTAACTTTTGTATGTATAGCGATAGTATATCCTTTAAATCTTGATGGACGCATATTTTTCTCTATTTTTATTTTAGCAGTTACGGTTAATATTGTTGTATTTGCGGTTAATGAAATTATGCTGTCAAAAAATATGAAGATAAGAATACTCGAGAAAGAAAATTATCAAAATCGTGTTGAATTAGAGGAATATAAAACCATAGGTGAAAAGTATGAACATAGCAGAATAATGAATCATGATTTCAGAGAACATCTAAATGTTTTGAAAACTTTAATTTCGGAAGATATCCAAAAAGCTCAAGAATATGTGGGAAAGATTGAAAAAGAGTGTGAGGATTCAAAAATAGAAAAATACAGTGACAATAATATTCTTAATATATTACTTATTCGCAAGAAAAAAGAATGTGAAGAAAACGGAATTAAGCTAAACATAACTTCAACCAATCCGAAACTTGATTTTATCGACGGAATGGACACTGTTGCTATATTTTCTAATTTGATTAACAATGCAATAGAGGCTTGCTCAAACTCGGCAAGAAAAGATATATTTATTGATTTATATACAGTTAATAACGCATTTAGCGTTATTAAAGTTGAAAATTATGCCGATAAAGAGCCGATAGTTGTCGAAGGTATGCTTAGAAGCGGAAAAGATGACGGTAATTCTCACGGAATCGGTATTAAGAGTATAAATAATTCATTAAGCAAATATGATGGTAAAATGAGTTGGTCGTATGATAAAGCCAAAGGTATGTTTAGAACCGTTATTTCCATAAACAATTCACAAATTAACATTTGAAAATTATATTGACATTGTTGACATTTAATGTTATAATGTGATTGTAGGAATATAGGCAAACGTAAAGATAAGAAAGGATGTTTTATTATGAAAAAGTTCCTAAACAAAGTAGTTCCAACACTAATTAAGCTTGTGCCTGTTTGCTCGGCTTTGATGCTTGTAATTAACAGTAATTCAACATCAACATCATTTAACGGTCAAGCAAAGCCACCAAAGGCATTAAAGAAATATCGTAAGTTCTGATTATGTTTCGTAAATTTTCGGAATGGGCTATGGAGTATGCCATTAAATTGGGATATATAAAAAAAGATGAACAGGAAGAATATACATATGGACTTGACCTTATAATGAGCATTATATGTACAGATATAATAATGCTTGCGATAGGTCTGATAATGAAAATGATACCGCAGGTAATTATTTTCGGTTTTATGTATAAGTTCATTCGTAAATATGTGGGCGGATACCATTGTGACTCGGCTTTGACGTGCCTTATATCATCAAGCACGATGTGTTTATGCGTTCTGCTTGCTATTAAATATCTTCCGTATAACCTCGGCATATACATAGTCGCAACCGTTTTATCTATTGGGGTACTCTTTGCAATTTCGCCAATCGAGGCTATAAACAAACCTTTGGAAGAAATTGAAGTTAAAGTTTTCGGAAAAAGGGCGAGAATTGTACTTTGTATTACACTTGTAATATTTGGTGTAATTTGTGCGCTTGGTTTGACGGAAATGGTAAAAACAATGGCAATAAGCGTCGTTGATATTTTACTTTTTGCGGTTATGGGTAAGATAAAATTGTTGAACTACAAAAGGAAAAAAATTGAACAGAATTAACTCGAAAAATGTGACATTTTTATAAATGTCACATTTTTTGCTACCAAGTTTCCGGATTAAGCTACCACTTAGTCGTAAACTGTTTACTTTTTTAAATTTTTGAGATAATATTACTACATCAGATTTTATTAAAATTTTATATATTTCAATCGAAAAAACATCGGTTTAGCATATCTCCAAAGCAAAAACGATGTTTTTTATTTTTACAGGGATATATTGGAATTATCCGATTAATTTATTTTAGAATGGATTGACGGTAAAACGACAGTGTGATATAATTTTAGTAGTTTATGAGATTAGAGGAGAATGAGAATGAGTTATATAAGAAATGTTGAATTATCCGACGCGGAAGTGTTGGTTGAAATATACCGTCCGTATGTCGAAAACACAGCAATATCATTTGAATGTGAAACGCCGTCTGTAGACGAGTTTAGAAGCCGTATTGAAAATATTTCAAAAAAGTATCCTTACATTGTTATGGTGGAGGATGATGAAATTGTCGGTTATGCATATGCGGGAAGATTTAAAGGACGTAAAGCGTATGATTGGTGCGTTGAAACGACTATATATGTAAGAGAGGACAAAAAAGGCGGCGGATACGGTAAAAAGTTGTATCTTGAACTTGAAAAAAGATTGAAGAAACAAAACATTCTTAATATGTATGCTTGTATTGCGTATACGGACAATGTAGATGAGCATTTGACAAACAACAGTATGCAGTTCCACGAGCATATGGGGTTTAGGCTTATCGGTACATTTAAAAAGTGCGGTTACAAGTTCGACAAGTGGTATGATATGATTTGGATGGAGAAATTTATCGGTGAACATAAGGTTAATCCCGACGCGGTGACAAGACCGGAAATTTAGTTTACAATTTTCGATATGTGTGATAGACTATAGGAACAGTGCATAAAATAGTACATGAAATAGTACATAAGGAGGTTTACATATGGCGAATAAAGTAGAAGATTTAGTCAATGTGATTTTAGACAGCTACAATGAATGTGACATTACAGCGAGAATTGACGAAGAGAATATGCTTAACAAGGATATTCTTATAGAAATTATAGATGAAATAAGAAAAGTGCTTTTTCCGGGCTTTTTTGACAACAACAAGGTCAGAAGTGAATACTTAAAGTTTCTTGTCGGTGAAAGACTGGAATTTATACAGTATCATTTGAAGAAACAGGTATCAAACGCGTTTGCAAATCAAGATGTATGCAGAGAGTGCAGTAAGGCACAGGCAGAGGAAAAAGCGGAAGAAGTTGTTTTTGAATTTTTAAAGAAAATACCGAAAATAAGAGAATACTTAAATACAGACATTCAAGCTGCGTATGACGGTGACCCTGCGGCATACAGCACAGATGAAATAATTTTCTGTTATCCGGGAGTATTTGCAATCACTGTTTACAGAATTGCTCACGAATTGTGGCTTTTGGGCGTGCCTATGATTCCGAGAATAATGACGGAATATGCTCACAGCACAACAGGTATAGATATTCACCCGGGTGCGACTGTCGGCAAATATTTCTTTATAGACCACGGTACAGGTATTGTTATAGGTGAAACTACCGAAATCGGCGATAATGTAAAAATATATCAAGGCGTTACTTTAGGCGCACTTTCGACAAGAAAAGGTCAGCAGTTAAAGGGCGTTAAACGTCATCCGACTATCAGTGACAACGTTACGATATATTCGGGCACGACTATTCTCGGCGGTGAAACGGTTGTCGGTAAGGGTACGACTATCGGCGGTAATGCGTTTATCGTTAATTCCGTTTCGGAGGGTATGAAAGTCAGCGTGAAAAATCCCGAACTTGAGTACAGTGTCGGAAATGCGTCTATGAAGGACGGTTATTGGGATTGGTGTATATAAAAAATTTGCGAGCCTGTCGACAGCTCCAAAAATCACATCTTGCGATGTAATTTTTGAGTATTTTCAAAG
>OLNR01000054.1_pt1 | contig 114970 bp, 89 predicted proteins | sample 1672231 | NCBI WGS metagenome assembly OLNR01 (sample SAMEA3136662, study PRJEB25190) | human gut metagenome
TGCTCGGCCTCCATGAGGATGATGCGGGCCTTCTTGCGCTGCTCGGCCTGGGCCTCCAGGCTCATGGCCTCTTGCAGCTCCTTGGGCAAAAGGATGTCGCGCACCTCCACCGAAAGGATGGTCACACCCCAGGGCGCCACCTTCTCCTCCAGCACCCGTTTGAGCTCCCGATCCAGCTGCTCGCGACGGATGGCCACCTCGGCGGCGCTCGCCCGCCCGATGGCGTCGCGCAGGGCCGTCTGGGCGGCCATCTCCACAGCACGGGTGAAGTCGCCCACCTCGGTGCAGGCCGCGGCGGCGTCCCACACGTGCCAGAACAGCACGGCGTCCACGTTCATGGGAACCAGGTCGGCCGTCAGCGTCTCCTCGGCGTAAAAGGTCGTCACCCGCGTGCGCGTGTCCACCCGCATGGTGTTCGACTCGATGACGGGGATGGTCCAGAACAGCCCCGGCCCCGACACGCGGTTGAAGCGCCCGAGGCGCAGCACCACCACGCGCTCCCACTGCTGGGCGACATGGCAGCAGCCGATGGCGAGCAGCGCCGCGAGGGCCGCCACCACGATGACCTCCAACGTCACACGGCCGACCGTAAGCCAGCCGATGCCCAGCACCGCAGCGAGCACCGCGACGAACAGCACGGCGGAGAACAGCAGCACGCCCGTCGAGGACGCACGCTCCCCCACCACCTCCGTGGCCGCATCGGGCGCCACGCGGAACCGGCGCTCGCCGGAAGACTTCTCCTTGCGGGACATTTAGGCTCCCTTCTCGGCCCGGGCTCCGGGCTTCTCGAAATCGATGATGCGGGCAGACACCTCGCCGCGCTCGCGGGCCTCATCGTACTTCAGGCGCTTGATCTTTCGGCTCATGGCGCGCTCGATGTCATCTAGCCCCATGCCCAGCTCGCGGCACGACGCGATGCACTCGTCTAGCACCGCATCGGCCTCACCCTCCCCTTCCGCACCCATCTTCGCACCCAAATCGGTCACGAACACGCCACGACCCCGCGTCGATTCCAGGTACCCGTCGGACACGAGGCTCAGGTAGGCCTTGTTCACCGTGTTGTAGTTGATGGAGATCTCCGAAGCCAGGCCGCGCACCGTGGGCAGCTTGTCGCCGGGCGCCAGGGTGCCGTCGTTGATGAGGTAGGCGATGCGGTTGCGCAGCTGCACCCACAGGGGCAAGTCGCTTGTCGGATCAACTTCGAAGGGAAACATGGACGACCTTTCTCTCAAGGACTAGAAGGGAACGGAAACAACGGGCAGCATCCCGGCCGCCACTACGACCGCGCGCAAACAGGCGCCGCCAACAAGAACGCAACCGGCGCTGGCGAGCAACGCGCGCGAGGCGAGAGACGCCTCGGCGACGTCCTTACTCGCATTGCAACGCGCGAGGACAGCCTCTATCGCAAAAGGAGCAACAAGGCCAACGAGCACAAGGCCGCCCCAGAACGGCAGAGAGCACGCACCGTTCAATACGGAGGCCACCGATGCCAACGCGGCCGCATCGGTAGGCGTTGCCCCCGAGGAAGCCGAGCCGCCGTGTTCCAGCCACGCTGCACCGAGCCACAGCGCCACGACGACCGCCTCCAGGGCAAGGAGAACCATATCGGCGCGAACGACTTGCCGCATCGTTCGGCCGAAAACCGTCGCCATTCCCGAAAATACTGCCACCATGCCCACAAGCGCCACTCCGCACGAGAGAGCCGAGATCGCGAACAGCCCCGGCAGCCACGGGCCGAACCACAACGGCACCGACGGCATACCCGACAGCAACAGTCCCGTATAGATCACCGCGACGAAAGACACCGCCGCAAGCAAGACAGCGAGCGCTCTGAATAGAGGCAGAGACACCGACGGCACCCCGAGCCACACAAGAAGCATGGCTGCCGCCAACGTGCCACAAAGCAAAAGTGCCCAGAATCCTACGACCAGATAATTCGAAGGGGATGAAACCGCCAGCAAAAGGATGCGATCGAGGCGCCCCACATCAGCCGCAAGGCACAGGGCCCCCAGCACTAAGACTACCAGCGAGGCCACGAGTATCGGCACGAACAGTCGGCGATAGGCAGCGCTTCCGTTGTCTCTGAAGCGCACAACCACTCCGCGGCTCACGGCTCTCTCGTCAGCGAGGAGCATCAGCACTGCGGCAATCAAGAGCGCGCCCGCCCCTGTCCCTCCCAGAAAGAGGTAAGCAACCACCAGTTCGCTGAACACGACTCCTCCTCTTGCCCTAGACAATGCCTACGGAACCCACCGACCCCGCATTCCGGCGTTAAGATTATCATAAGACAATCGAAGAAGCGATGCGTCCGTCAGGAAAGATTCAGGGAGAGCAGCACCAAGAATTTCGAGTTGTTAGACATCCAACGCGCTCGCAGGTGATTGCCTGCTTCCATCTTGTCTTCTCATATATCGTATTTTATTACTTTTCTTACACATTTTGTTCTGCCACAGTTTTTGAGCGAACCATCGCGCGTACCTAAAGTCTAACAACTCGAAAAAACAGCCCGAATCCGACGGCAAGCTTTTCCGAGAAGGCCTTCGTTCCCGATTCGCACGGTTAATTCACGTTGAAATCGCGCCGCTTTTGCGTCGGCTACAGCAACACCTTCACGCCGAAGTAGGCGAGCACCACCAAACCCACGATGATGCGGTAGACGCCGAACGCCGTGAAGTCGTTCTTCTTGATGTAGCCCATGAGGAACTTGATGGAGATCACCGACACCACGAATGCCGTCACGATGCCCACCACGAGCACGGCGATCTCGGTGGCCGTCATGGCCAGACCCACGGCCATCAGATACTTGATGAGCTTCAGCACGCCCCAGCCGAACATGACGGGAATCGCGAGAAAGAACGTGAACTCCGCCGCCGCCGTGCGCGAGCAGCCGCAGAGCATGCCGCCGATGATGGTGGAGCCCGAGCGCGACGTGCCGGGGATGATGGCGAGCATTTGGAAGCAGCCGATCTTCAGCGACGTCTTCCAGTCGATCTCGTCCACGGTGCGCACGCGGAACAGGGCCATCTCGGCGTCGTCGCCATCGTCGCCCGGACCCACCTCGGGCACGGGACGCGCATGGGCGCCGCGGGGACGCCGGGGGGCGCGACTGGCCAGATAGGCTGCCTCGCGCCGACGGTTGCGACGCTCCAGCAGGATGAACACGACGCCGTAGACGATAAGGGCGATGGCCACCGTCCACGCGTTGTAGAAGTACTCGTTGAAGAAGTCGTCCAGCGTAAGTCCGATGGCCGCCGCCGGGATGCAGCCGATGGCCACCATGCCCCACAGCCGCCACGTGCCGCGCTTCTCGGCCGACGTCTTCTTCGGCGAGAACGGGTTCAGCTTATGGAAGTACAGGATGAGCACGGCCATGATGGCGCCCAGTTGGATGACCACTAAGAACAGCTCCAGGAACTCCGCCGACACGTTCAGCTTCACGAACTCGTCCACGAGAATCATGTGGCCCGTGGAAGAGATGGGCAGCCATTCGGTGATGCCCTCCACGACGCCGATGAAGAACGCCTTCAGAACTTCGATGAACATGTCCACAGAAACTGCCTCCGTACGATTTGCTTGTCTGTCGGCCCAAGCGGCGAGCGGCAACCCAGGCCAGAGCGCGCCGCCAACACGAGGAAAAGCGCACAAGGGGCACTCCCTCTTTCGAGCCTCGGAAATGCTATCACGGCACTGCGAATCGTCAGGATTCCTACGGAGAAAGTCCACGTTTGTCACTTTGGTCTACCGAGGCGCCGGCCAGCCCAGCGTTCGCAGCGCGCGACACAACCCGTCGTGTCGCGCGTGCCGCCCATTCCACCATGGCTTGTGCACGTAGCCGATTTCATGTCAGATACAACATAGCAAGTAGGTTCGTTTTCCCTGCTCAAATCCTCTTTTCGAAAGCAACGATGCGCCAACGAACACCAAGCATCGTGGTAATAAAACTATCGAAGATCGCACTTTTACCAACGATGTCAGTTCCATTGGGGTATCATGGGACACCCGCGAGAGACCGGAAGCGAAATGTTTTTCCGGCCCGGCAAACGCAGCTTTCAACTCAACAGGCCTCGCCCTCTTCCTGGCGCTCAGGCGCACTGCGGCACAACCCGCGGCGCACGGACGTCCTTGCCTCATCACGGATGCGCCCACCAACCGAAGGGTCTCCCCCTTCCGACAAAAGGATACTATCATGCTGAAAGCTGCCCACCCCGGCGGTCTGATCCCGCCCATCCTCCATCCCTCCCCGCTCAACCGCGAAAACACCGGCGAGCGCACCGACCGGACGGGCGCGCTCCTGTTCGCAGGCGCCGTGGCTTCCTTCGGGCTAGCTCTCGTGCTCATCGGCGCTGCCGTTTCGTTCGCCGCCGGAGCGCCAGCGCCGGCGAACCTCGACCAGTCGACCCTCGTGTTCGGATCCTTGGCAGCGGCCTGCGCCCTGGCGGCACTCGGCATGATGCTGGCCTTGCGGGAGAGAAGCCTGCGCACGCAGCAAATGCGCCGCGTCACCCGTGCCGAGCAGATCCAGGGAGAGCTGGACAGTCTGGGCCTCACGCCCAAGGAGATGCCCATTGCCAAGCTCATCCTGCAGCATCAAAGCTATGCGACCATCGCCGCCGAGCGGCACCTGGCCGTGCGCACGGTGCAATTCCATGCCACGAATATCTTCCGGAAGGCCTATGTCAGCAATCGGCGCGATTTCGAGCGTGTCATCCTGGCCGACGAGCGCAACGACGACCGGAGCGACGGCGGCCGTCGCGACACTCCCTGCTGCCGCAGCAACCAAACGACACCGCCCGACGGCCGAGGCGCCGCGCGCCCCGGATGCGCCCTCTGCGGCCAAAATACCTGCTTGCCCGGGGGCGGCTCCGACAACCCGGCGACGGGCCTCCCCGCGCAAAACCCTGGCAGCGAGCAAGAGCGCGGAGATCCCGACCGTCCCGCTGGCAGCCCCACGACCCTCCGCAGCAGGGCGGCCCTGCGCCACGGCAGGCAGGAGGGAGGACGGCCATAGCCAGCGCCGTTCGCTAGCGCGCCCGCACATCTGGTAGGCGGCGCCGGCACTCGCAGGCGCGTCCGCGAGAGGTCATCATTGGGGAAACAGGCGCCCGCGCGCCGCCTTCGTCGTGGTGCCCGCGTGCTACCGTGAACCCATGAGCAACTTCGCCGACATAGCGTGCCCTGCATCGCCGCAACTCGAAAGCGCAACGACCGCCTCCCCTGACGGCCGCCCGAAAGACTCGGCAACATTTGCGGGAAGCCGCTCTCGAAAGACGCCCGACGTCCCCGAAGGCGAGATGCACGGCCACGGCTCCGGCGGCCCCAAGGACGTCTGGACGCACAACGTGGAAGCCACCGCGTCCCTCCTCATCGCCTTCGGCACCCTCATCACCACCTGCAGCGCCCAGGGCCTTTTCACCCCCTCGACCGCCAGTCGGTGGATTCTCGAGTACCTCGTTCCCTTCCAGCTGCCGATTTTCTACTTCTGCCTGGGCTTTCTCTACCAGCGCTACCGCACGACGCGCACCCCTCGCGCCTGGGGCCAGAACCTCCGCCGCGAGCTGGCGCTCATGGGCATCCCCTTCGCGGCGTTCACCGTGCTCGTGCTGCTCACGAACTCGGCCGTCGGCGCGAAGCCGCCTCTGTCGGTCGCCGATCTCCTCCGCGCGCTCTTCATCGAGCCCGTCATTCCCGTCGGCTACTTCTATACCTGCCTCATCATTTACGCCATCACCCCCACCGTGAAGAGCCGCCGCAACGCCAGCGGCCTCCTGTTCGCCGCCGTCGCAGCGAAAGCGGCCATCGTGGCGCTCGCTTCGCTGCCCGCCACCGCCGAGATGGCCACGCGCCTCCCCTACGCCGTCACCTCCGTGGCCGAGAACTGGATCTGGGTCGCCGGCGGCATGGCCATGGCGCTCTACCGGGGCCTGCCCCTCGTGCGCGGATCCGAGAAGGCCTGGGCCCTCGGCGCCCTGTGGGTGGCCACCAGCGTGATCGCCTTCTACGCCGGCTGGACCGGCGAGACGTCCCACGCCGTTCTGGACGCGCTCGGCGTGCTGTGGGCGACCTCCCTGTTCTCCACCGTGTTCCGCAGCGGGCGGCAGAACCGCTTCTACGACTTCGTGACCCGCTACACCATGGCCATCTGGCTCTTCCACGGCATCTGCCTCGCCCTGTACTTCCATCTTTGGAAGGCGGCCGGCATCTCCGTCACAGCAGCACCGTGGATGGCGGCCGTGGGGGCGGCGCTCGTCTGCTACGGCATGCCGGTGCTGATCATGGCCGTCCTTTCGCGCCTTGGGAAGGCCGGCATCATCGTGTATCCGGCCCGCTATCTGCCGCCCGCGCCGGCCACCATGCTCCGGAAGACGCCGCACTAACGTATACTAGGGCCCATGAACAAGTCGCAAACATCTTTCCTGGCGGGGGGCGACCCGTATCTGGCGCCGTTCTCGTCTATGACCGACGGGCAGCTGCGCGACCCCAAGCAGCTCGTGGGCCTGGCCCGCGCCATCGACCCGGAGGGCGCGCCGGAGCGCTTGGCGTCGGGCCTGTTCGTCGCTGAGTCCGTGAACGTCATCGACCGCGCCCTTAACGCCGGGTGCGTCCCCTTCGCCGTGCTCACCGATGCGCGCTGGCTCGCCGCCTCCGAAGTGCTCTTGGAAAAGGTGCACACGGCCAATCCGGCCGCCCCCGTGGCCGTGGTCTCCTCGGAGGAGATGCGCTCCATCACCGGCTACGAGGTGACCCGCGGGCCCTTGGCCGCCTTTCACCGGCCGCCCGAGCCCGACCTGGCCGCCCTGCTTACTGGCGCCCACCGCGTCGCCGTGCTGGAGGACGTCACGAACTACACCAACATCGGGGCCATCTTCCGCAGCGCCGCCGCCCTCGGCATCGATGCGGTGCTGCTCACGCCGGCCTGCCATGACCCGCTGTTTCGCCGCGCGTCGCGCGTTTCCATGGGTACGGTGTTCCAAGTGCCCTGGGCCCGCATCGGCAGCGCGCGCGATTGGGCGTGCGAGGGCGTGGCGCGCCTGCGCGACGCCGGCTTTGCCACAGCCGCCCTGGCCCTGGCCGACGACGCGCTTTCCATCGCCGATACGCGCCTGAAGGCGACCGACAAGCTGGCCCTCGTACTGGGCACGGAAGGCGACGGCCTGGCCGCCTCCACCATCGCCGCCTGCGACTGGACCGTGCGCATCCCCATGCACCACGGGGTCGATTCCCTGAACGTCGCCGCCGCCAGCGCCGTCGCCTTCTGGGAAACCCGCCGGGAAGGCTAGCGTCGCGCAGCCACATCCCGTAGCTGGGAAGACTAGCGTCGCGCAGCCTCATCCCGTAGGGGCTGACCTTGGTCAGCCCTCATCAGGCAAGGTTATCCCTCTTGTGAGGGGCGACTGAGGTAGCCCCCTACGGATGGAGCGGAAGCTCGGCCCCCTACGAGCCGGTCGGAAGTCCCATGGCGTTCGCGATCGCCATCGTCACGCCCACGGCTATCACGCCCACGACAACCAGCGCGATGCCCAAGATTCGCAAACGAGCTCCCTGCAGAAGGCGAAGCCTCGGAGCCGCCCGACGTAAAACGCGGACGTCGGTCAAAATGAAAAGAAAGCCCGTGAAGAACGGAATACCGAACGTCCAATACTGAAAGGCGAGCAGCCAGAACGGCCAGGTGGCGTAACGTTCGTCGGGCGTGAACGGCATTGCGATGAGAACTGCCATGAACAGCAGCCACACCACCAAGAGGGCGACATCGACCACGAGCCCTGCCGTCTCACCGGAGGAGAGCGTCGAGAAAGCACGCCTTACCCGAGAAACGACTACGCCATGCGGTCTGTCATCGATCGGAGCTGCGGCACTCACCGCCGTCGCGGCCCAATCCGCAGGGGAAACCCGACCCGCGCCGGCGACCTGGGTCACAACGACACCCCGGTCTGCAGGAGAAGCCCCGGCTGGGGCGAGCGCCGCGAGGAACGCCGCCTTCAGGTCGCGCACCGTCTGGAAGCGGGCCGCCGGATCAAAGGCGCAGGCGCGCTGGAGCACGGGGCGCAGCGCGAAAGGCACTTCCGGCCCCGCGAATCCCGCCGCAGCCACCGACGGCGACGGATCGCGCTCGGCCAGCAGGTAGTAGAGCAGCATTCCCAGCGCGTACACGTCGCTGCGCTCGTCGGTCTGCCCGTAGCCGAACTGCTCGGGCGGCGCGTAGCAGCGCGTGCCGAAATGAGCCGTGTCCCCCGCAGCCCCCTCGCGAAAAGCCCTGGCAATGCCGAAGTCGATGATCGTGAGACCCGCATCGCTCACCACGATGTTCGATGGCTTCAAATCGCGATGGATCAAAGGCGGCGAGAACTGCTCGTGCAGCTCCATCACCCCGTCGCACAGGAGCGGGAACCACTGCGCCGCCAGGGCGAGCGATCCGTCGCGCTCGTACACCTCGTCCCGCAGCGTGCGCCCTTGGATGTATTCCATGACCACCACCAGCTCGTCGCCGGTGGTATGGACGTCGTAGATGCGCGGCAGATGCCGGAAACGCCGCCCGGCGCGCTGCGCTCGGAACAAGTGGCCGTAGGCATCCCCCATGGCCGCATCAACCGCGATGCGCTTGCGGACGAACGGCCCGAGCTCCGCCGCATTGGCCCCCACGAAGTACACCACTTCGGTCGTCTCGTGGGGCGCCGTCTTCAACACCTCATCGACGCGATAGCAATCATCGCGGGCAAGGGCGGCGAGGTATGCGGCAAGCGGGTCGTTTTCCATAGATGCCATGGTACCAAAGTTAGCTGATGGTCGCCTCGCCGAACCGGTAAAGCTCCTCCTCGGTTTTCTGCAGCGTGTAGCCATGGCTGATGGCGAAGATGACGATGGCATCCCGCCGATTCTTGCAGTACAGCTCGTTGGCGCCTCCCGCCTGCAGAAGGCGGTTCGCCTCGCGCAGCGTGCATCCCATGGCGAAGGCGATCTTCAGCAAGTTGTCCCGGGAGGCGCGGCGGGCGCCGGTGAATATCTGGTAGCCGAAGGTCTCGTTGATGCCCGCCTCGCGCACCACGGCCGCACGCTTCAGGCCCTTCTCCGCCAGAAGCGCGTTCAGGTACTCCGCCAGACTACGCTCGCCCACCTCGCGCCGCTTGATGAACGCCCGCGGATCCGGCGCATCCAAGAGCTCGGCCAGCATGTCCTCTGTCAGCGGTTCCTCCACGCGCTTCTTTCTCCTTCGACCCATATCACGAAGCCCCTATTGTAGCGCCCCGAGCGCCCGCCTTCGAAGACGGGCGCCCGAGACATGCGCCATCGGGCACGCTAGCTCAACGAGAACGTCTGCTCGGCGATGAGCTCGTCGCTGAAGCTGAAAAGCTCTTCCACCTCGACGGTAAGATCGCTCATGTCGGCGAGCTCGTAAGCCGACTCGTAGGTGATGGAGGAGCCAGACTTCACCTCATTCATCGACTTGCCGGACTCCTCGGCATCGGCGACCACAGCCAGCTCGAGCTCGGTTCCGTTCTGGAAAGCTTTGGCGTGAACCGCCACTGCGGGGCTGGTCGCCTCGTCGGAGTTGTTCGTGAAGGTGTAGGTCACCACGGCAGCTGGATTTCCCTGATAGTCCTCGGTCACGCGGCAGTCGTCGATGGTGACGCCGTAAGCGGCCTGCGTCGCCTCGCTCTGCTCGGCCGCCTGGGGCTCGGCCGCAGATCCGGAATCTCCGGCCGCTACGCCTTGCGCCGTCGCCGTATCAAGCCCGCTCTCCTCCATGGCCTGGTCGAGGGCGGCGCTGAAGGCGCTCTGCATCACGAGCACAAGGATGAAGGCGATCACAGACAGCACGAGGCCGGCGACGCCTAAGCCCTTACCGCTCTTTTTCCCTTTCGAAATGCCCACCAACCCGACGATGGCGAAGACGATGCCGAGGATGGCCAAAAGGAAGGAGAGGTTGTTGATGATCGGCAGAATCGAAGTGACCAGTGCCACGATTCCCAATACGAGAGAAGCCACGGCCATGGCCGAGCGAGGTTGCGTTTCCATAGATGATTCCCTTCTTCTAAACGCGCTATTCCTAACGGACAAGGAAGAAGGGTATCCGTTCTCGTTAACCGTTTCATTAGCTGCCAGCTAAGGCAACGGCAATTTTTCCCTAGCTCAGATCGACCTTGGCGCGCACGAGGTAGGCGGACAAGGCGACGCCGCCCGCGGCCACGGCAAGGTTCACCACCGTCTGCATGACGGACACCGTGCCGAGCATGAACGATGCCGTGCCCGTGTCGCCCATCATGGCCAGCACGCCAACGATAGAGAACAGAAGAGAGATCACCCAGCCAATTCCCATATACAGCGCCACGGCCGCGGCCACCTTATGCCGCCGCGCCCACCATGCGCCCAGCGTCAGCGAGAGGAACGCCAGCCCCACGGTGTAGGCGGCGGACACGAGCGCGTTCGCCACGCCTATGACCGACGAGGCCACACCACCGCTGCCCGTCAGCGCCGACCAACCGCCCAAAAGCGACAGCACCACCGACACCATGTCCCCATCGCCGTCGGAGATCGCGAGCACGGCCAATGAGGCGAGCGCGCAGGCCGCAAGCGTAAACACCGCCGCCAGCAGGAAGGCGGCGCAGAATTTCGCCGTCACCAGCGCGCCCGTGCGCACCGGCAGCGTGAGCGTGAGATAGCCCTCGTCGGTGAACATCGTGCGATAGAAGCGCATGGCGATGAACACGTAGACCGCCACGAGGCTGGCCCACACAAGAAAGGCGCAGAACAGCGCCGCCATCACGAGCACCACGGTCAGGTTGGAAGCGGCCGACGCCTCGTTGACATAACGGGAGGCGAATCCCGCCGCGCGGCTCACGGCGTCGGTGGCCTCGATGCAGCCGATGCCCACCACGCCAGCGACGACCATAATGGCCAGCATGATGGCCGCAGGCTTCACAAGCGCCCGCATTTCCTGGGCGAAGAGCTTTCCTAGCATCGGAACTCCTCTCGGAAGAACGCGTCCAGCGTCGTGCCCTTCCCCTGGGTCACGTAGGCCACGGGCGCGTGCAGAAGCATCTGGCCATAGCGCAGCAGGATGAAGTCGTCCAGAAACGCCTCCACGTCGCGCACGAGGTGGGTGGAAAGGATGATGGACGACTGCGGCCGATACGCGCGAATAACCGTTTGCAGGATGTAATCGCGGGCCGCCGGATCCACGCCGCCGATGGGCTCGTCCAAAAGATACAGCGCCGCGTGACGGGCCATGACGAGCGTGAGCTGCACCTTCTCAACGGTGCCCTTGGAAAGCGCCGCGCACGGGGCGCCCTCGGGAACGCCGAGCCGAGCGAGCATGTCCCGGGCCAAGGCGGCGTCGAAGTCCTCGTAGAAGTCGGCGAAGAAGGCGATCATCTCGCGCACGCGCATGGAACGGGAGAAGTAGGGCCGCTCGGGCAGGTAGGAGACGAGCGCCTTCGATTCCGGGCCCACCTCATAGCCCGCCACGCGAATGTCGCCCGCCGTCGGATGGGCCACGCCGGCGATCATCTTCAGCAGCGTGGTCTTGCCCGAGCCGTTCGGGCCGAGCAGCCCTACGATGCGGCCGGCGGCCAAGCTGACAGTAAAGCGGTCGAGCGCCACCGTGGCGCCATAGCGCTTAGTGAGGTCGCGGCACTCGAGCAAGGGCGGCGGCGCGACTTCGGGGACAAAGGCATCCACGGGAAGCCTCCTCATCGTTCGGAATCACTGGCTCCATCCTAGCACGGACGCCAACGGCCAAGCGGGAACCCCATCGAATGAGCGAATCGCTCCCGCCGCATAGGCGCATGGACCTTCCCACCGCATGGACGCATGGACGAATCAGTCATGCAGCGCGTTTCCGAAGGCATCGACAATGCACCCTCTTGTTTTGAGAAAGAATTTCGAGTTGTTAGAGTTCGCGCGCAGAAAACCAGCCGCTCCAAATCAGCAATTCAGGCAAAACCGCCATCAAAATGGCGAGATCGCCCTCTCATTCGCTCGACTAAGTCTAACAACTCGAAATTCTTGCCAAAAAGAGGGAGGCGCTTTGCTCCAAAAGCGAAAACCCTGGAAGCGCGCCGTCCCGCCCCCGTTAAACCCACTCGAAGGCCCAGAGGTTGGCACATTGGGCGAGCACGCGCTGAACGTCCCACGTGCGGGCGCTGTTGGCGGGGCTGTTGGGGTCGTGGATGACCAGCTCGCCGTTGTCGGCCACGCCGGCCACCACGAGAAAGTGTCCCGTGTCCGTGAAGTCGCCGGGGCGCACGCTGCAGATGACGGGATGCCCCTCAGCGAGCTCCGCCGCAAGACGCCCCGCGTCCGCCGGCACCTCATGGGAGGAAAGACCCAGCTCAGCCGCGCCGTCGGTCATGAGGCGCCAGGCGGTGAGTCCCCCCTCCACATAGCCGCCGGCCTCGCTGAAGGCGGCCATGGCGGCGGGATCCTTGTCGGTCTTCCCCGTCAGCGCGATGTAGACCATGGCCAGGCTCGTCGGCCCGCAGCCGGCCTCCCGCACCGTGGTACCGGCATAGGGCGCATCGCGGTACTGGGGATCGGTCTGGTAGAGGAAGGGCAGATGGCCGCCGCGCCACTCGTCACGCGGGGTGCTGGCAGGATCGTCCGCCTCGTCCGCGCCCGCGGCGGCCGGAGCGGTATCCGCCGTGGGCGAGGCGATGCCCGGTCCCGTAAGCCCCAGCCCTTCGACGTACAGGTTCGCCATTTGGAAGATAGCGACCAGCACGAAAATGGAGAGCGCCGCCACGCTCAGCACCGACCACAGATGCCAGCGCCGTCGCCCAATGCGGCGGCCACGCGCGGCGCGGCCCGTGCGGGCCAGACCGCCCAGCATGGCCCTCACCACGCCCGGCACGGCAGCCGAAGCCGCGAACGCCCGCGCCGACCCGCGAGACGGCCGCCGCTGCGGCGATGCACCCTGGGCGGTTTTCGAACCCGCGCTACGAGCCGACCGGCTCCCCGCGCCCTGCGGCCGCGCCCAAGCGTCCCGCCCGTAGGGATTGGGGGCAACCCTCGAAGCACCCGAAGAGCCCGAAGCGCCCGCCCTTCCGGCGCAGCTTAAGGGCGCGTCCCCTTCGTACAAGTTTCCCTCGTCGAAACGGTAGGCAGCAGTGTCCATAAATCTCTCCTTACGTTGCACCTCCACCTTACCGACGAGCCGGCTTACGCGTCCCATAGCGAAATCTGACATTTCCGGCAGGGCACCTTAACTTTTCCTGAAGCTGTCACGGGATGGCACGCCTGTTGGCAAAACCCGGGGCGAATCGCGTACAATAGCCCTTATGGAAAAATGCGCGCACATACTGGTGGTGGACGACGAGCAGGCCATTGCCGATCTGGTTGTCAACCTGCTCGTGGCCGAGGGCATGGACGCGCTGGCCTGCTACAGCGGACAGGCGGCCTTGGACATGCTCGCCCGCACGCCGTTCGACCTGGCCATCGTGGATATCATGATGCCGGGCATCGACGGCTTCGAACTCTGCGTTCGCATGCGCCAGATGCGAGACATTCCCGTCATCTTCCTCTCGGCGAAAGACGAGGAGGCCGACCAAGTCGTCGGCTTCACCCTGGGCGCCGAGGACTACGTCACCAAGCCCTTCCGGCCCCGCGAATTGGTGGCCCGCGTGAAAGCGCGCCTACGCCGACGCCAAGCAGTGCCCCAGGCTTCCTCGACCCTGCTTTCCGCCGGCGCCATCGAGGTGGACTTGCGCACCCATCTAGCCACGCTCCACGGCGAGCCTTTGCACCTCACCCCCAAGGAGTTCGCCATTCTCGCGATTCTGGCCCAGTCGGTCGGCTCACCGGTCTCGGCGGCCGATCTGTTCGAAGGGGCCTGGCACGAGCGCTTCGACGACGCGGCGGCCAACACGGTCATGGTGCACATCCGCCGCCTGCGCAAGAAGCTCGCCGATATCGACGCTTCCACGACGTTCATCGAAACCGCCTGGGGCGTCGGCTACAAGCTGCGCGGCGCGCCCGGCGACACCGGCCATGGCGCTTAAAAGCGAGCAGGCCCGCGTCCTGCGCCGGCGCGTGCTCGGCGGCCTCATTCGCAACCTGCTGCTGTTCAGCGGGGCCTTCGCCCTGGCTTGCTTGGTCATCGAGACCTTCATGGTGCCTTCGATCGCGAACTGGGTAGCCGACTCAACCTCGTCCTGGCGCACCCTGAACTCCTCCGAGCAGTTCCAGCAGATCCTCACCGACCAGGGACTGCTCGACGATGCCAACCTCTTCGACCTCTGGGTCAACGAGGCCGTCGAGAGCGGCTACTCCAACGATGCGGGCACTATCGCCGAGGTTCAAGGCGAAGTGAACGAGATGGAAGACGCCCTGGCGGAGTATGCAAGCATGATGGCCGACTCGCCCGAGAACGCCGAGGCGGCCGCGGCCTACGCCAAGGAACGGGCTGAGAAGCTCGGGGCGGATGTGGCCGTCGCCTCGGGCACCAACGCCGCGGCCATCGGCGACACGAGCGCCTTCATCGATGACGTGGCGCCCCTCGATGCCGAGACCGACGGCGCCCCGGACGACAAGACCCTCTGGGCCGTTCCCCTCCTTCCCTATCAGACCATTCTGACGGCCGAGGGCATTTTCACCGACGAGGCGAGCGCCGCCCATGCCATGGCGGCGCTGCGCGTATCAGCATCCCTGCAGGAGCTGGGGCTTTCCCTGCCCGAGGCCCAAACGTTCATGCCGCCGGAGACCACGGTGGACGTGGCCACGCGGATTCTCGTCAGCGCCGCCGTCCTGGGCTACGATCAGCCAACGTTAAACGACCTTCTGCAAAGCGCCTTTCGCCAATCCCAGGAGCAGGCCTACAGCGCCTGGCTTGACCTGACCTCCGCCGAAGAGGCGCGGGCGCTGGGCGTCTCCGACGACCACCCCGTCTGGCAAGTCCAGTACGGCGAGGACGGCGTCTACCGCATGCGCGACGTCGCCACCTACACGTTCGTCAAGTCGTTCAAGCTCCCGCTGGCTCTACTCGTCTTCGTGGCCGGCTGGCTCGTCATCATCCTGCGGGCCCTGAACCGGTCGCTGCGCTACTTCGACGAGCTGTCCGGGGCCGTGGGCCGCTTGCTCGCCGACAAGGACGCCCCCATCGAGCTGCCGGCCGATCTGTCCATCGCCCGCAACGAGCTGGCGGCTATCCGCTCGCAGTCGCTGGCCGACGAGCGCGCCGCCCACGCCGCCGAGCAGCGCAAGAACGAGCTGGTGGCTTACTTGGCCCACGACATCCGCACGCCGCTCACCTCGGTGCTCGGTTACCTAGACCTGCTGCGCGAGACAACCGATCTGCCCCGTGAAACCCTGCGCAAGTACGCCGACATCGCCTATTCGAAGGCCGAGCGCCTCGAAAGCCTCATCAACGAGTTCTTCGAGATCACCCGCTACAACCTGTCAGCCATTCCCATCGAGCGGGAGACTGTGGGAGTGCGCCTGTTCTGCCAGCAGGTGGCCGAGGCGTTCTTCCCCGAGGCCGCCGCCCGCAACATCCGCATCACCGTGGACGCCGCCGGCGCCGGCCAGTTCTTCATCGACCCGGACAAGCTCGCCCGGGCGCTGGGCAACGTGCTGCGCAACGCCGTGGCCTACGCCGACGCGAACTCCGTCATCGCCATCGCCGCGCGCCAGGACGCCCGCACGACCACCATCACCGTAGCCAACCGCGGACGCGAGATATCCGACGCCCATCTGGAGACCATCTTCGAGAAGTTCTACCGCGAAGACGGGGCGCGCTCGTCGAAGAAGGGCGGTGCGGGGCTGGGGCTCGCCATTGCCAGGGAAATCGTCGTGGCGCACCACGGCGACATCGAGGCGGCAAGCGAGCGCGGCGTCACCGTGTTCACCCTGCGCATTCCCACCCAGGGGGAGGAGATTGAAGGAGCAGCCGCCGCGCCGCGCATCCCGGGCGCGCCCGAGGGCCTCCAGCGGCCGGTTGCGCCCGTGCCGCCCCGCACCGCGCGGCCGGCGGGCGTGCGGGCAATTTCCACGCCGCCTTCCGCGACGACGCGCCGCGGGGCCTCCGCCCGTCCGAATCCGCAGCACCCCGTCGGCGAACGGACGCACGCGCCGCGCCAAGGTACCTCTCCGTTAAATCCTCGTAACGCTCGCCATGGACAGGTTCCCGCGCGTAAGACGGTACGCGATAATGATGCGACACCCCGGCGGCGCGGCCTGTCCCGCTAGCTTCAAAACCAAAGCGAGCGTCAGCCCGAAGCGCCGTTTTCCTACTCAGCGAACACCCAAGGAGGCACCATTGAACCCCATCCGCATCGGCATTCTCGGCTATGGCAATCTCGGCCGCGGCATTGAACTGGCCGTCGCCGCCAACGACGATATGGAACTGGTGGGCGTGTTCACCCGCCGCGACCCGGCCACCGTGCATCCGCTCGGCGAGAACGTCGCCGTCTGGCCCGCCACGGAGCTGGCCGCCCATACCGACGACATCGACGTGCTCATGCTCGCCGGCGGCTCCGCCACCGACCTGCCCGAGCAGACCCCGGCAGCCGCTGCGCTCTACAACGTGGTCGACTCCTTCGACACCCATGCCAACATCCCGGCGCACTTCGCCGCCGTCGATGCGGTGGCCCGCGAGACGGGGCACGTGGCCGTCATCTCGGTGGGCTGGGATCCGGGCATGTTCTCGGTCTCGCGCGTTTACGCCAACGCCATCATGCCCAACGGCGCCGACTACACCTTCTGGGGCCGCGGCGTCTCCCAGGGGCACTCCGACGCCATCCGCCGCATCCCCGGCGTGGTGGACGCCCGCCAGTACACGGTGCCCGTGCCCGAGGCGCTGGAGGCCGTGCGCTCCGGTGCCAACCCGGAGCTGACCACGCGTCAGAAGCACACCCGCGAGTGCTTCGTCGTGGCCGAAGAGGGTGCCGATACGGCTGCCATCGAAGAGGCCATCGTCACGATGCCGAACTACTTCGCCGACTACGACACCACGGTCACCTTCATTTCTCAGGAAGAGCTCGACCGCGATCACGCCGGCATTCCCCACGGCGGCTCGGTCATCCGCACTGGCACCACGGGTGCCGCCGGCGAGAACACCCACGTGATCGAGTACTCGCTGAAGCTCGATTCCAACCCGGAGTTCACCGGCAGCGTGCTCGTCGCCTGCGCCCGCGCCTGCTGGCGCATGGCCTGCGCGGGCGAGACGGGCTGTCGCACCATCTTCGACATCGCGCCTGCGCTGCTCTCGCCCATGACCCCCGAGGAGCTCCGCGCGAAGATGCTGTAAGAGGTCCTTCCAGCAAATCTTCCTCTCAATTTGGGGACATATTTTCGAGTTGTTAGACTTCCACATCCTGCAAAGCAAAAGAAAAGGGCTCGACACGAGTCCTTTTCTTGCTTTTCGGCCTCTTTTCAGCCTGTTTTTCAACCCCAGCTCACCAAGCCGCTCCCAGCCATGTCTAACAAATCGAAATTCTGCGACCAGAACGGCAACGAGATTGCTCCGGGCAAAAAAGGAGCGGCAGAAACCACTCCTAGAACTTCGCGAAGCGCTCCTGGCGTTGGCGGACCAGCTCGTCGGGAGCAAGGTCGGCCAGCTCCTTGTAGGCGGCACGGACGTAATCGCGCACGGCGGCGACGGCCTCTTCCGGATTCTCGTGGGCCGGGCCCTCCCCTTCCGAAATGACCGCATCGATGATGCCGCATTCCAGCACCGAGGCGGCGTCCATCCGCATGGCCTCGGCGGCCTCGGGCGCGCGGGTGCGATCCTTCCACAGGATGGAGGCGAAGCCCTCCGGCGAGAGCACCGAGTACACCGCATGCTCCTGCATGGCCACGCGGTTGCCCACGGCCAGCGCCAAGGCGCCCCCGCTTCCGCCCTCGCCCAGAAGCACGCTCACCACCGGAACGGTAAGGCCCGCCATGGCCACCAGATTGTCGGCGATGGCGTTGCCCTGGCCGCGCTCCTCGGCCTCGGTGCCGCAGAAGGCGCCCTGGGTGTCCACCAAACAGAGAATCGGCCGGCCGAACTTCTCCGCCTCGCGCATGAGGCGCAGCGACTTGCGGTAGCCCTCGGGCTGGGGGCATCCGAAGTTGCGGGCCACGCGGTCGGCCAAGTTCACGCCCTTCTCCTGGGCAATGACCGTCACGGGATGCCCCGAGATCCACCCGATGCCGGCGAGGATGGCCCCGTCGTCGGCGAAGGCGCGGTCGCCGTGCAGCTCGATGAAGCCCTCCACGATGCCGTCGAGGTAGCGTCGGGCCGTGGGACGGCGCACGTTGCGGGCGATCTGCACGGACTCCCAGGCGCTGCCCGAAGCGGCCTCGCAGCTCACCCCGGACTTGCGGGCCTCGCGCCGGGCATGGCGCTCCAGCTCGCGGCGGGACGCCTCCTCGGCTTCCTCGGGGGTTTCCGGGCGCCCGATGAGCTCGCCCACCACCGGCACCGACTCGGCCAGGCTGCGCCACAGCCCCGCGGCCTCCTCGTCGCGGATGCGCTCGCCAACGGCTCGGGCCTCGGGCGCCACGTCCACCGAGCCGTAGGCGTCCGCGCCCACCGACAGCGCGTCCATGACGCTGTGGTAGGTGACGATGCGCCCCGGGTCGTCGGCCGGGGCGTGCAGGGCCAGAAGCTGGGCCAGCACGCTGCGCATCTGGGAGCGCTCCACGATGGCGTCGACAAGCCCGTGCTCGAGCGCGAACTCCGCCGTCTGGAAGCCCTCGGGCAGCTCCTGCTTGATGGTGTCGCGGATGACCCGCTGGCCGGCGAACCCGATGAGCGCGCCGGGCTCGGCCAAGACGATATCGCCCTGCATGGCGAACGACGCCGTCACGCCGCCGGTCGTGGGGTCGGTGAGCACGGTGATGAAGGGCAGACGGGCCGCCCCCAAACGCTCCACGGCGCAGGACACTTTCGCCATCTGCATGAGCGAGATGAGGCCCTCCTGCATGCGGGCGCCGCCGGAGGCGCAGAACACGACGACGGGCAGCCGCTCGGCGATGGCGCGATCGATCATCGCGGCCACCTTCTCGCCCACCACGTGTCCCATGGAGCCCATGAAGAAGCCGGACTCCATGACCCCTACGGCCAAAGGCAGCCCCGCGATGGTCGCGCGTCCCGTGCGCACCGCTTCCTCAAGGCCACTCTTCTCGCGCTGATCGGCGATCTTCTCCGGGTAGCCCGGGAAGTCCAGCGGGTTGGAGTCGGGCATGACCGCGTTCCACTCCTCGAACGAGCCGGCGTCCACCGTGGCGGCCAGGCGCTCGTCGGAGCGCAGGCGCTGCAAGGTGCCGCAAGCCGGGCAATAGCCGCCGAGCTCGATGATCTCCTCCTTGTCGAAGAAGAGCTTGCACTTGTGGCAGCGGCGCCAATGGGTGGGGCCCTCGTCGTCGTCCGCCACCCGAGCCGGCTCGTTTTCCCAGGGCGCCTCGGAGGGCGACGCCGTACCGAGCGCGGGCGCGACGCCGGCGGGCAGAAGCTCCACCCAACCGGTGCGCAGAGTGCCCTCGGTGGCCGGGGCGAACACGCGCAGGCCGCGCTTGGCGGCGTGACGCAGGAAATAGGCGTCCTCCGCGAGCGACGCCTTGGTGCTGTCGAGGAAGATAAGCGTCGCACCGCAGGCCTTGGCCGCCGAGAGCACTGTGTAGATGTTGGCGGAAAGCGTGTCGGCGTCCACGTCGGCCGTGGTGCTGCCCAGGTTGTAGGTGGGCAGCATGCGCCGGGCGAAGCCGTCCAGCGAGCGGTTGTCCACCGTGGCGAAGACCACATCGAGGCCCGCCTGCTCCATGGGCACCACGAAGGCCCGGGCGTTCTTGGCCGAGGCGATGACGAGGGCCCGGGGCTTCTCGGCGGTTCGCGCCGCATCGACGGCGAAGTCGTCGCCGATGGTGGACCGAACGTGCTCGGAGACGTCGGCCACCTTCTCCTCCGGGTCGCGATGGGCCGCGCCGGGGCGGGCCCCCACCAGGGCCGCCGCCGTATCCGGCAAGGTGCCGGCCGCCTCCACGATGGCGTCCAGAGCGTAGGAGACCGCCGACTTCAGCGAGCCGTCCTCGGGCGCCTCGGGGGCCGCAGAGCCGTCCTCAAGCTCGGAGACGAAGTTCCCCGCCGTGTCGAAGCTGATGTACTTGGAAGCCGCTTTGGCCATAGCTACTCCTTGGGTGCGAGCACGTACTTCTGGGTGGCCGTGGCGCAGATCTCGCCGTCCACGGAGGCCTCCACCTCGGCCACCACGAGGCGTCGCGACGACTTCACGATGGTCGCGCGCAGCGTCACGGTGTCGCCCGGGGCCACCTGGCGGCGGAACTTCGCCGCGTCTATGCCGGTGAGAAAGCCGATGTTCCCGCGCAGCTCGGGCGCCTGAAGCACGGCGATGGAGGCGCACTGAGCGAGCGCCTCCATGATGATGACGCCGGGCAGCACCGGATGGTCGGGGAAGTGCCCGCGGAAGATATCCAGATCAGCCGGTACGTCCAGCTCGCCTTCGATGGAAGCGCCGGGCTCGATGGCCATAATGCGGCTCACCCACACGAACGGATCGCGATGGGGCAGAATCCCCTCGATGACCTCACGCCCCCAGGGCAGCGGCGCCATCGCGTTCTCCTCAGTCATACGTTTCTCCTTGCAACAATCTTTCGATCCTCATCTCGCCTTCCGTAGGGGCCGACCTTGGTCGGCCCTCGCTCGCGAGGACGTCGGCGCTTCACGTCAGCCCCATCGGGCTCCGATCCCAGGGCCGACCAAGGTCGGCCCCTACGGGGATCAACCCACCGAGAAGGCCCCTCGCGGAGCGACCTAGCCGCGATACGGCGAGAAGGCCAGAGCGGCGTTGTGGCCGCCGAAGCCCAGCGAGGTCGACAGGGCCACCTTCTGCGGGTAGTCGGTCATAGCCTCGGTGACCACCGCCACGGGGCAGTCCTCGGCGGCCTCGGCGAAGCCGGCCGTGGGGGGCACCGCGTCGCGGGCCACGGACAGGGCGCACACGATGGCCTCCACCGCGCCGGCGGCGCCGAGCATGTGGCCCGTGGTGCCCTTCACGGAGGTGACCGGCACCGAAGCGGCCGCTTCCGTGCCGCCCATGAGGTTCGCGAGCGCCTTGGACTCGGTGGCGTCGTTGGCCGGCGTGCCCGTGCCGTGGGCGTTCAGGTGCCCCAAATCGGCCGGGGTGAAGCCGCCCTCGGCCAGAGCGGCGGCCATGGCAGCGGTGATGGCGGTGGCCTCCGGGTCGGGCGCGGTCATGTGATAGGCGTCGCCCGTGCTGCCGAAGCCGGTGATCTCGGCGATGGGCGCAGCGCCGCGGGCCAGAGCGCTTTCCAAAGACTCGATGACGAGCGCGCCGGCCCCCTCGCCGGCCACGAACCCGCCGCGGCGGGCGTCGAAGGGCAGCGAGGCCTCTTTGGGATCCTCGGCGCGGGTAAGGGCCGACAAATTCGTGAAGCCGGCGATGCAGATGGGGCTCACGGACTCCTCCGTGCCGCCCACGAGCGCCGCGTCGATGTAGCCGTGGCGGATGTCGCGCAGCGCCGTGCCGATGCAATGGGCGCCGGTGGCGCAGGCGGTCACCACGTTCAGGCACTCGCCGCGCATGCCGTAGCGGATGGCCAGGTTGCCCGCGGCGATGTTCCCGATCATCGTGGGAATGAACAGGGGGTTCACGCGCTTGGGGCCCTTCTCCTCCAAGGTGGCGAAGCTCTTCTGCAGCTCGTCGATGCCGCCGATGCCGGTGCCGAACACCACGGCGATGCGATCGCGGTTCTCGTCGGTCACTTCCAAGCCGGACTGGGCCAGCGCCTCGTCGGCCGCCACGATGGCGTACTGCACGAAGCGCTCGAAGCGACGCGCCTCCTTCTTGGTCAGGCCGTGCTCGACGCCGTCGAAGTCGCGCACCTCGCCGGCGATGTGCACCTCGTACTCGCTCGTATCGAAGCGCTCGATGGGCGCGATGCAGCAGCCGCGCTCCATGAGCGTCTCCCACAGCGCCTCGGCGCCCACACCGGCCGGCGTCACCGCGCCCACGCCGGTGATGACGACGCGATGGGTGCCGTCGGGCCGCCGGGTCTGGATGCTCTCGTTCTCGCTCATAAAGACATTCCTCCGTCCACGCAGATGACCTGACCGGTAATATAGGACGCCTCGTCCGAGGCGAGGAAGCGCACCAAATGCGCGATGTCGTCCGGCTCGCCCAAGCGCCCGCTGCCGATGCGGCTCACGATAGCCTCGCGCTGGGCATCGGAGAGCGCATCGGTCATATCGGTGGCAATGAATCCCGGCGCCACGGCGTTGGCCGTGATGTTGCGGCGCGCAAGCTCCCGGGCGAGCGACTTCGTGAGCCCGATGACGCCGGCCTTGGAGGCGGCGTAGTTCACCTGGCCCGCGTTGCCGTACACGCCCACCACGCTGGACATGTTCACGATGCGACCCCAACGCTGCTTCATCATCAGCTTCGCGGCGGCGCGGCAGCAATGGAAGGTGCCCTTCAGGTTGATGTCGATGACGGCGTCGAAGTCGTCGTCGGACATGCGGGCGGCCAGGCCGTCGCGGGTGATGCCGGCGTTGTTCACGAGCACGTCCACCCGCCCGTTGGCCTCGGCCGCAGCGGCGATAAGCGCGTTGGCCTCCTCTTCTATGGCCACGTTGGCGGCCACGGCCAGGGTTTCCACGCCGAACTCTTCGGCGATCTCGGCGGCTACCGCCTCGGCGGCGGGCAGGCTGCGCTCAGAAGAGCTGTTCACCACCACGTTCATGCCAGCAGCCGCCAGCTCGCGGGCCACGGCGCGTCCGATGCCGCGGGTGGAGCCGGTCACTACGGCGCAGCGGCGGTTTTCTGATTCGGTCACGTCTATTCCTTTCCGAATTCCTCGACGAAGGCGTCGAAGGAGGGGCGATCCTGAATGGCAGCTCGGGGCGCGCTGCGGTCGATGCGCTTCACGAGATTGGCGAGCACGCCGCCGAAGCCCACTTCCGCGAACATCTTCGCGCCGACCGCCTGAAGCTTTGCCACGCTGGCCTCGAACTGCACGGGCGACACCAAGTGCGCCACCAGCTCCTCGCGAGCGCCGGCGACGTCAAGCGGCGCGGCGTGCACGTTGCCGATGACCGGCACCACCGGCTCGCGGAACTCCACCTTCGCCAGGTAGTCGGCGAAGGGCTCCTGCGCCGACGCCATGAGCGGGCTGTGGAAGGCGCCAGAGGTGGCCAGGCGCGAGAAGCGGCCCTTGCTCGCGGCCCACGCCTCCTCGGCGCGCGCCACCGCCGCCGGCGTGCCGGCGATGACGATCTGGCCGCCGCCGTTCAAGTTCGCGGGCACGAGCACCTCGCCCTCGGCGCACTGGGCGCACAGCGCCTCGGCCTCGGGCAGCGTGATCTTCAGAAGCGCGCTCATAACGCCGGGGTTCGCGTCGGCCGCCTCTCCCATGAGGCGCGACCGCTCGGCGATGAGCGCGAAGGCGTCCTCCTCGACGAGCATGCCGCCGAGCACCATGGCGGAAACCTGCCCGAGGGAGAACCCGAGCAGTGCGTCCGGCACGATGCCGCGCGCCTCAAGCGCCCGCCCCATGCCGACCGACAGCGCCGCGATGGCGATCTGGGCGTTGCGCGTGTCTTTCAGCTCTTCGGGCGACGCGTCGCGCACAAGCGCCGCCACGTCGCGGCCGAGCACGTCAGAGGCGCAGGCGAACACGGACGCCACCTCGGGAATATCCAGCATATCGGCGCCCATGCCGGGCTTCTGCGAGCCCTGGCCCGAGGCCATGAACACCAGGCCAGCCGGGCCCAAAGGCGCCAAGGGGGTCTCATCAAGCATGGCGGCCTCCTTACACGCGCTCGCGGCGGCTGTTCAGCTCGGCCAGCTCGCCCAAGGAGCGGCCGGCCAGGGCCTCGGCCTCGCGCACCATATCGGCAATGACGCCGGCCGCCGTGCCGCGCTCGGTCACCAGCGCGGCCACCTGGCCCGCCATGACCGAGCCGTTTTCCACGTCTCCCGCCACGGCGCGGGCGAGCGAGCCGGCGTACATGCCCTCCAGCTCTTCCCCGGAGGTGGCGGCCATCTCAATCTTGCGGCATTCGCGGGCGAACTTGTTCTTCAGGCCGCGCACGGGATGCCCCGTGCCGCGCCCGGTGACGATGGTGTCGGAGTCCTTCGCCTTCAGCACCTTCTCCTTCCACGCCTCGTGCACGCCGCACTCCTCCACCGTGAGGAAGCGCGTGCCGCACTGCACGCCCTCGGCGCCCAGCGCGAAGGCGGCGAGCATGCCCCGGCCGTCCACGATGCCGCCGGCGGCGATGACGGGAATGGAAACCGCCGCACACACCGACGGCACAAGGGCCATGGTGGTCAGCTCGCCGATGTGCCCGCCGGCCTCGGTGCCCTCGGCCACCACGGCATCGGCGCCGAGGCGCTCCATGCGGGCCGCCAGCGCCGAGGAGGCCACCACGGGCACCACCTTCACGCCCGCGTCCTTCCACATCTTCATGTAGTTCGCAGGGCTGCCGGCACCGGTGGTCACCACTTCCACGCCCAGCTCGCACACCAGCTCGGCCACCTCGCCCGCGCGCGGATCCATCAGCATGACGTTGATGCCGATGGGCTTGCTCGTGAGGGCGCGGGCACGGGCCACCTGCTCGCGAATCCACTCGGGCCGGGCGCCCCCGCAGGCGATGATGCCCAAGCCGCCGGCTTCGCTTACGGCGCCGGCCAGCCCTCCGTCGGCGATGCGGGCCATGGCCCCTTGCACGACGGGATACTCAATGCCTAAAAGCTCTGTGATACGGGTCTTCATGAAAGCAGCTCGTCCTCTCTTTCGCTGCGGCAACACGCGCCTTGAGATAAACTATCTGAGAAATCTTAAGGAATTCGCCCCAAAAACTGACCGCGCGTTTAAAATCTTCACCAAACATCTCATCGTTGAGCAGAAAACTTGGCGATATGGGGCATCATAGAGCAGGTTGAGGCATCATTTACGGAAAGGAACGGCTTTGGGCAGCGTCATCATCGGATCGGGCAGAGCGCTGCCCGCGCGCATCGTCACCAACGACGAGCTCTCGGAAATCGTAGACACCACCGATGAGTGGATCGTCCCGCGCACGGGCATTCACACCCGCCACGTCGCCATCGAGGAGACCTGCACCGACCTGGGCACCCAGGCGGCGCTGCGGGCGCTGGGGCTTGAGGAGGGCGGTTGGCAGCGCGAGGCGGGAGCGATCGATGCCGCCAGCCTGGACATGATCATCTGCCCGACGCTCACCGCCGACACCCACTTCCCCTCCGAGGCCGCCCGCATCCGCGAGCGCATCGGTGCCACAAACGCCGTGTGCTACGACATGTCCTGCGCCTGTTCGGGCTGCGTCTACGGGCTTTCCACCGCCGACCTCATCATGGCCGGCGCCGCCTTCGCGCGTCAGGAAGCCGCCCGCACCGGGGGCCCTATGCGCTGCAACGACGTGCGCCGCGTGCTCGTGGTGGCCGCCGAGCGCCTGAGCAAGCTCGTCGATTGGGAGGAGCGCGCCACGTGCATCCTGTTCGGCGACGGCGCCGGGGCCGTGGTGCTGGAATGGCGCGACGAGGCGGAGGCCGGTGCTGCCGGAGCCGGCGGCGCTGCCGGAGCCGCCGGAGCCGACGCCCCTGGCATCCTCTCCTCGTACATGGAAAACACCGACGACGTCGACCGCACCCTCTGGTGCGACAGCGCCTTCGCCTCCCGCGAGGTGCCCTTCGCCGCCGACGGCACGACCGCCGCCGCCGGCACCTCCACCACCGATGCCCCGCGCCTCGCCGCTGCCGACGCGGAAAGCGACCCCTATATGCGCATGGCCGGCCAGGCGGTGTTCAAGTTCGCCACCTCCGCCATGATTCGCTGCACCGAGGAGGCGCTTACCCGCGCCGGACTGACCACCGACGAGGTCACCCTGTTCACGCCGCACCAGGCCAACGAGCGCATCATCCGCTACGCCGCCAAGAAGATGGGCCTCCCCATGGAGCGCTTCCAAGTGATCATCGACCACGTCGGCAACGTCAGCGGCGCCAGCGCCCTCATCGCCCTGAACGAGGCGCTTTGCGAGGGCAAGCTGCAGCCGGGAGACATCGCCTGCATGACCGCCTTCGGCGGCGGCCTCACCGCCGGCTCCTGCGTGATCCGCATTTAGCCCGCAACCCCAGCAACTAAGGCTCAGTAGGCCGCGAGAAGGCGGAGGGGTGCCGCGCGCAGTTCTTTCTATGGCATAACGAAATGTCGGCAGCTCCCGACGAACCCTGCCATAGAAAGCTGTTTGAGCACGGCGCCCCTCCGCCTTCTCGCGGCCGGACAGGTTACTCGATACTTTAGGAGGCAGCCGCAATGCGGTCGGCGGCTTCTTGCACCTTCGCGTCGATGCGGGCCTTCTCATCCCCTTCGGCCAGTACCGGCTGGTAGGTGTTGCGGTCGGTCTCCGTGGAAACCGAGGCGGCGATGAAATCCACGTCGTCGTTCTTGGCCACCTCGTCACCGGTCACCGTGAACGTTTGCTGGAAGATGAGGCAATCTTTGTCGTCGGGGTTGGTGTTACCGCCGAAGCAGAAGTTGCCGAGGCTGTAGACAATGTAGCGGCCCTGATACACCTCCCAGCCCTGCACCACGTGCGGGTGCGAGCCCACCACTACATCGGCCCCCGCATCAATAGCGGCGCGCCCGGCGGTCTGCTGCCCCTCGGTGATGTCGTACTCGTGCTCCTGGCCCCAGTGCACGTACACGATCACGAGCTGGGCGCCCTCGGCGCGGGCCGCGGCGATGTTGTCGGTCATCTCCTTGGTGTTCTCGGCGCTGTCCTCGGGGAAGTACGACCCGATGAGCGCCACCTTCACGCCCTTCACATCCAGATACGCGATGCGGTCGTAGCCGAAGCTTTGCACCCCCTCGGCGTCCAGCGCGGCAATGGTGTCGTCGTAGCCCGTCTGGCCGTAGTCCTGGGAGTGGTTGTTGGCCAGCGTCGCCGCCTCTACCGAGGCGCTGGAGAGGATCTTGGCGTACTCCGGCTTGCCGCGGAAGGCGAACTTCTTGTCGGCCCGCTCGCCGCCCTCGGTCAGCGCACCCTCCATGTTCACCACGGTAAGGTCGTCGGAGCCGAACAGGTCGGCGACGTTGCGCAAGAAGTAGGTGGCATCGCCCTCCTCGGCCTGCCAGCGGCTGTTGAAGGACCGCTCGTTCTCGTAGTTGATGTCGGTACCGAGCGTGCAGTCGCCGGCGAAGGTGACGGTCAGCGTCACGGGCTCGGAAGACGCCTTGTCCCCGCCGGCCGTCTCTCCGCCGTCAGAGGCAGCCGGAGCTGCCGGCGTGTCAGTTGGCGCCGGAGTCGTCGACGCCGAAGCTTCGACGGCCGAGTCCCGACCCTCGGAGGCACCGGCACGGCCAGCGAGCAAGAGCCCAATAGCCGCAAGTTCGACAACAATAACAACAACGAGAAGGATCTTCAGCGGAGTCGGACAGGTCGGTTTCGCGTACATGTAATGCCTTTTCTAGAACCCTTAGAACACTAAGAGGCAAACGATCACAACAAGAAGAACGACGATCAGGGGAACGGCGATCTTGACGAACATCGGCACCCCGGAGCCGCCCTGGGTGCCGCCGTAGTTGGCCCGGCCGCTCATGACGCCGGCGAATCCGACGTCGGAGGCGCTCGAGCCGCGCGGACGACGCGCGGGCGCCGGAGCGCCGGGAGCCCCCTCGGCGGGCGCGACGAAGCCCTGCCCAGCCCGGGAATGCCAGGTGCGGTTGTCCATGACATCGATCATCGGGTCGTGGCGGTCGCGGTCGTCGCGGGAGTAGGCGGAAATCTGGTGGCTCTCGTTGAAGGTGCGCGAGTCGATACTGCCCCGGCCGTCGATGACCTCGCGGTTGAGCGCGCGGCCCCGCCGAGCTTCCGACAGGGCATCGCGAGAGGCGCGGGCGCGCTCGTAGCTTTCCATGGAGGAGCGGGTGAGGTCGTAGCTTTCCTGGGAGGACAAAGGCGGCACCACGCGCGTTCGGCGCTGGCCGGCGCGCTGGGCCGGGGTTGCGGGTGCGGGACGCTGCTGGGCGGCGCGACGAGCCTCCTGCTCGCGCTGCTGGGCCGCAAGGGCCTCGCGCCGGGCCGCGCGATCGGCATCGCGCTGGGCGGCGCTGGCCGTATAGGCGCGGGACGCCTGCTGGGAGCGCAGGCGCGCGTCACGGGCGCGCATCTCGTCTTGGGTCGCGTAGGACTGCAAAATGCTCTCTCGCGAGGGGCGCGTGGTGATCTTGCCCCGCGAGCCCTGGGGAGCCCGGCCGGCCGGAGCCGGCGCATCGGGTCGCTCGGGGCTGCGGCCGTAGGCATCCCCTCGGGGGTCTTGGTTCATTCCCATGGATGATCAACCTCGTGTTCGTTTCCGTCGTGCGTTTCGCGTGTTCGTTTGGTGGCAGCACGCCGGCCGCCAAAGCAGCTTGCGTGCGGTTGTGTCCATCGAAATACAGGTGGGCTCATTATAGGCAAAATATCGCCTTGCGACCTCCCCTCTTCGCGAAAAGCCCTCAGACCTCAACAATCGGCAGCGGCGAAAACCTCAACACGTGCAGCAAGGGGCGACCAACATCGCCCCCTACGGGAGCCAAACGGCAGCGGCCCCCACAACTTCTGCGCAACCCGCGCCGTTTCCGCTTGCATGCCGTCAACAATGGCGACGGGATGGAAACGGGCGTATTTCAAGGCGGCTTCTTTCTTCCGAACAAGTTCTCTTACGCATACGCGATTCCAACAATGCCCAGTTCAGAGCCTATTTGTGACCTGGACACCCTAAGATAGGCACTGTCAAGTTCCATTCTTGGCCCTTACCGCACGAGAGGGTTCGCCTCGCAAAGAAGAAGCCCGTCCGCGACTCCGTCGATAGGCCTCGTGAAAGGAAGAAGCGTCATGAAGGCATCGAAACTCATAGCCGCCGTTGTTTCCGGCGCCGCCGCGCTCGCCCTGGTCGGCGGCATCGCCTACGCCATGGAGCCCGATCATGATCCGGCGACCCTGCCCATGCCCGAGGCGGCCCAGGACACGTCCATCGTCAAGCAGGTGGCCTCCATCATCGTCTACGAGGATCAGGAAGAGGCGGTGGCCATGGCCTCCGAGTTCGACGACATCCACGACGAGCTGGCCATGGACGCGGTTTCCAGCCGCGCCTCCCTGTCCGCCAAGCACAGCGCGAGCCACGATGCCACAGCCAAGACCGCCGCGAGCGCTGCCGGCGAGACACCCGAAGGCTCCGACGATTCCATCGACGTGGAGGCCGTCGACGTGACCGAGCCCCTCGAGACCATCTCCCCCGAAGGCGATGAAATGGTAGCGGACTCCATCGACGTGAACGGGGACATCGTCACCTACGTCCCCTCCTACGAAAGCGCCTCGGCTCCCGCCTCCGGTGCGGGACTGTGGATGGGCTCCGATAGCACCACCGATGGCAGCTGGGGCTACTTCATCGGTCACAACCCCGGCGACTTCACCTGCGTCATGACCCTGAAGAACGGGGATCCCGTCACCGTGTGCGACTCCGATAGGAACACGCGCACCTACTCCGTCGTCGACGAGCTCATCGTGCCCGACGACACCTACTGGGAGGACATCCAGTCCCGCGTGACCGACTACGGCGAGTCGATCATTCTGCAGACATGCTGCGGGGACAACGCCCATTACCGTGTGGTCATCGCCGCCTAGCGACGAGCGCGCGACCCGCCCCCCTCTTTCGAGCCGCCCGGTCATACCGATCGGGCGGCTCTTTGCCGGCAGGTTGCGCTACCCTAGGGAATCACTGCGGAATGCACCCTCGAGAAAGGACCCTCATGGCACGCCTCGGCGTTATCGACCTCGGCTCCAATTCGGTTCGCCTGGTCGTTTACGAGACCAAGCGGGAAGATGCCGCCAAGCCCTTCCGCACGTTGGTCGACGAGAAGAAGATGGCCGGCCTTGCCGCCTACGTGACCGACGGGGCCCTCTCCAGCGCGGGCATCGCACGAGCCGTAACCGTGCTGGGCGACCTGCTGAAGCTGGCCGACAACCTCAACTGCGCGCGCGTCGATATCTTCGCCACCGCCGTGCTGCGCAACTGCGCGAATTCCGAAGCGGCGACTGCGGCCATCGAGACAGCCATCAACCATAGGGTGCGCGTGCTCTCCGCCCGCGAGGAGGCCCACCTCGGGTTCGTCGGCGCCTCCATCGGCACACCCCTTGCAGCAGGCACGCTCATCGATGTCGGCGGCGGCTCGACGGAGCTGACGGCCCTTGCGGCCGATGGCGACCATGCGGGGATCTCGATACCTTTCGGCTGCGTGCTCGCCTACGCGAACTACGTGCGCTGCGTCATTCCCACCCCGGCCGAATGCCGCACCATCGCCGACGCGTTCCGCAAAGAACTCCAGGCGCTACCGAATTTGGAGGGGTACCGAAGCGAGCGGCTCTACGGCATCGGCGGATCGGTGCGCGCCCTCGCGAAGATGGTCGCCGCCGTGTGGGGCGACGACACTCGGCCCAAGAGCATCAGCCGCAAGGACATGGAAGGGCTCGCCGATCTCCTTCAGGGCGACGTCTCCGTTTTCGCCCATCGCGCTGTGAAAGCCGCCCCCGACCGCGTTCACAGCCTCGTTCCCGGCATGATCATCGTGCGCACGCTCGCAGAGGAGCTGGGCGCCGCCGAAGTTATCCCCTGCAAATACGGCATCCGCGAGGGCTACCTCGTCACCCACATGCTTTAGGGCCCCGCCGATTTACCCCATGGAGCCGGTCAATCTCGCTTGCCCCACATCCCGTAGGGGCTGACCTTGGTCAGCCCTCTCAACCGGAATGATGCCCCCAGCTGCGTAGGGGGCGACCAAGGTCGCCCCCTACGGATCGCACTTGCAGGGCTCTACAACAGCTCGGCCGCCAAGCGCCGGGCCTTCTCCATCACTTCGCGCTCCAGATCGGCAATGGCCGGCGGCGTCCAGCTGACGGCGTCGGCCCCGGCCGCAATGGTGGCGCGGATGGCGTCGTCGGTCGGGCCGCCCGTGGCGATGATCGGCAGGTCGGGGTATTCCCAGCGCAAAGCCTCCACCACCTGGGGCGTGCGCGAGCCGGCGGCCACGTTCACGATGGAGGCGCCAGCCGCAATCTGGCGGCGCACCACGTCATCGGCGGTGCAGGCCGTCACGCACACGGGCACGGCCACCTTCTCCACGAGCGCCGAGATGGATTCCACGGGAATGGACGTGTTCACCACGACGGCGGCCACGCCGGACATCTCGGAGTGCAGGGCCGCCTCCACGCAGCGCTCGCCCTGGGTGATGGAGCCGCCGACCCCGTTGAACACCGGGCGCTGGGACGCGGCCACGAGCGCCTGGGTGATGGCCGGCTGGCAGGTGAAGGGGTACACCGCGAGCACCGCATCGGCGTCGCAGTGGCAGATGACGGCCAGATCCGTCGAGAACACGAGCGAGCGGATCTTGCGTCCCTGAATGGCGATGCCGGGGGCCGTACGCATGACCTCGGGCACGGAAAGCACGCTCTCGTGGGCCCGCGCCCGCTCCGCATGTTCTCTCTTGATGACCTTGGTCACAGCCGTGCTCCTCGCTCTTGCCGCCTTCGGCGCCGCACCGACGCCTTCTTTTTGGAACGCCCAGTATAGCAATCCCGGCGCCCGCGCTACCGCTGAAGTCGCCCCCTGCGCCATCTTTCCGCTTCCGAGGCGGCAAGGCGCCTTCGGTGGGGTACGCTTCTGCCGACGATACCCTGCGGCGCGCAGGCCTTAAGCCCGGCGCCGCCCACGGAAGGAGTGCCCTATGAACGTCGTGTGCCTCGATTTGGAAGGCGTGCTGGTTCCCGAAATCTGGATCGCCTTTGCCGAGGAAGCCGGCATCCCCGAGCTTAAGCGCACCACCCGCGACGAGCCCGATTACGACAAGCTCATGAAGTGGCGCCTCGACGTTCTGGCCGAGCACGGGCTGGGCCTACCCGATGTGCAGGCGACCATCGCGAAGATCGACCCCATGCCCGGCGCCCGCGCGTTTTTGGACGAGCTGCGCAGCCTCACCCAGGTCATCATCATCTCCGACACCTTCGAACAGTTCGCCAAGCCCCTCATGGAGAAGCTCGGCTGGCCGACGTTGTTCTGCAACGAGCTCGTTGTCGCCGAAGACGGCACCATCACCGACTTCGCCATGCGCTGCCCCGAGACCAAGCTCACCACGGTGCGTGCGCTGCACTCCTGCGGCATGCAGACCATCGCCGCCGGCGACTCCCACAACGATTTGGGTATGATCCTGGATTCGAAGGCCGGCTTTTTGTTCCGCACCACCGACGCCATCAAGGCCGAGTACCCGGAGCTGCCGGCCCTGGAAACCTACGACGAGCTGCTCGCCGCCATCAAGGACGCCCTATAGTTCCGTTCGCCCTAACGAGACGAACGGACCCGTCGACGCTGCGATTCCGACAGGCACCTCGCTGACTTCCTTGGGCGAACCTGGTATCTTTTGCATTCTTATGGAAGAAGCACTCCTGGAAATAATCGAGGCCGTGCGCAGCGGCGTCGTTGGCGGCGAAGGAGCCGGCAGCAGCGCCGACGCCGCATGGCTCGACAAGCTGGTGCGTCGGCACAACCGCGCCGCCCACGACGGCACGCGCCAGGTGGCCAAGCGGCGACTCCTCCCCTTCTACCTGCACGTGAAGGCTGAGGACCCCGAGCGGTGGGCGGCGTGGAAGGTGAGCGAGGCGACCGACGCGGCCCTCGTGCGCCTTCTGCAGGCCAAGCCCCGGCGCACCGCCTCGGGCGTGGCCACCATCACCGTGCTCACGAAGCCCTGGCCGTGCTCGGGCGCCTGCGTGTTCTGCCCGAACGACATCCGTATGCCGAAGAGCTATCTTTCCGACGAGCCGGCCTGCCAGCGGGCCGAGCGCTGCTGGTTCGACCCCTTCCTGCAGGTGGCCGCCCGTCTGCGCGCGCTCACGGCCATGGGGCACGTCACCGACAAAGTGGAGCTTATCGTGCTGGGCGGCACCTGGAGCGACTACCCCGAAAGCTACCAGCGCTGGTTCACAGGCGAGCTTTTCCGCGCCTTGAACCTTTCCGACGAGGAGCGCGTCCGCGAGGCGACTGAGCGCCGGACATGGTACGAGAGACGCGGCCTCCCCCGCGACCGCGATGCCCTGGCCGCCGCGGCAGCCCCGCTTCAACAGCGCATCGACGCCGGAGAGCTCACCTACAACGAGGCGTGGCGGGAGGCCTACAGCGAGGAAGAGGTGCCGCAAAGCTGTTCCTGGGACGATCTTTTCGCCCTGCATCGCGCCAACGAAACGGCACCGAAGCGCGTCGTCGGGCTGGTGGTGGAAACGCGCCCCGACCTCGTCACCGCCGAGGCCTGCCGCACTCTGCGCGCACTCGGCTGCACCAAGGTGCAGATCGGCATCCAAAGCCTGAACGACGAGACGCTCGCCGCCAACGGCCGTGCCATCACGTCCGCGCGTATCGCCGACGCCATGGCCCTGCTGCGGCAGTTCGGCTTCAAAAGCCACGTGCACTTCATGGTGAACCTGCTCGGCGCCGACCCCGTCTCCGACATTGCCGACTACCGTCGTCTCGTCACCGACCCGGCGTTTCTGCCCGACGAGGTGAAGCTCTATCCCTGCTGCCTTGTGGAAAGCGCCCAACTCACCGACTGCTACGAGGCCGGCTGCTGGCGCCCCTACACCGAGGAAGAGCTCGTGGAAGTCCTCGTCCAGGACGTGCTGGCCACCCCGCCCTGGACACGCATCTCCCGCATGATCCGCGACATCTCCGCCACCGACATCCTCGCCGGCAACAAGAAGACCAACCTGCGCCAAGTGGTAGAAGCCGCCGTTGATGCCACAGACGAGGAGGTTGCCGAGATTCGCTCCCGCGAAATCTCTGTGGAAGGCGCCGCCGTGGGCGACCTTTCCCTTCAGACCATCGCCTACCAGACCGCCACCACCGAAGAGCGCTTCCTTGAATGGATCACCCCCGAGAACAAGATCGCCGGCTTCTGCCGCCTGTCACTGCCGACGGCACTTCCCCGCGACACCGCCAACGAGTCCTCTCCCCCTCCCATCAAGAGCGAGCAAAGCGAGGCGAGGGGTTCCTCGCTTGCTTCCCCCTCCGCGCCGCAGGAGGCCATGATCCGCGAAGTGCATGTGTACGGGAAAGTGGCCGCCCTGCACCGCACCGGCGAGGGCACCCAGCATCTGGGTCTCGGGCGGGCGCTCGTGGAAGAGGCCTGCGCCCAAGCAACGGCGGCCGGGTACACCGCGATTAACGTCATTAGCGCCGTGGGCACCCGCGTCTACTACCGCAACCTCGGCTTTAAGGACGCCGGGCTCTATCAGAAGCGGCCGCTGCCATGAGCATCGCCGACGAGCAACGCGTTTCCGCATCCGGAGCAACGACCACGCAGAGCGCCTCGCAACCCGGCGCCTACTCCCCCCAGGTCATCCGCAAGCTGAACGCCCTCACGAGCGACTTCTACGCCCGCGAGGCCGCCTCGTTCTCGGCCACGAGGCAAGCCCCTTGGCATGGCTGGGAGAAGGCTTGGGAGCTCATCACGGCCCACGATGCCGTGCAAGGCCCCTTCCCCAGCCACGTCGCCCGCGTCCCCGATGACAGTGCCGGCGATTCCGGGGCGCCCCTCACCATCCTCGACCTTGGCTGCGGCAACCTCCGCTTCGAGCGCTTCCTCGCCGAACACACGAACGCCCCCCTGCGCATCACCGCCCTCGACAACTGCCCCGATCTGGCATCTCCCGCAATCGGCGCCCTATCTGCCGCCTTTCCGCACAGCCCTAGCAGCTCCTCTGCTGCTTCCAAAACGAAAGGAGGAGATGCTTCAGGACAGGGCACGAACCTCCCCGAAAAGACCACCGTAGATCTCCGCGCCCTCGACATCGTGGAATCCCTCCTCGACGGCACCTTCGCCGACCGCCTCCCCCGCAACCCGCACGACCTCGCCGTCGCCTTCGGGCTCATGCACCACCTGCCGACGTTCGCCCTGCGCGCCCGGGTTCTCGAGGGGCTCCTCGGCTCCCTGCGGCCCGGCGGCTTTGCCGTCGTGTCGTTCTGGCAGTTCCTGAACGACCCGCGCGTGGCTGCCAAAGCCGCCACGGTCACCGCCGAGGGCCGCGCCACCCATTGCCTCCCCACCTTCCAAGAAAACGACTTTCTCCTCGGTTGGCAGCACGCAGAGGGCGTCTACCGCTTCTGCCACCATACGCCCGAGGACGAAATCGATGCCCTCCTCGCCCCCATCCACAACCCCAACGCACCTTCTGCCAGCAGCTGCGCGTCCACCGCCTCCCTCCCCTTGCGTGAGGTCGCCCGCTTCTCCGCCGACGGCAAGCAGGGCAACCTCAACCGCTATGTAGTTTTGCAGCGCTCCCAATGCTAGGCGCATCCTCTGCTAAAGTGCGCACCATGGCAAGAATACCTGACATCCCCAAAGTCGCTCGCCGCCGCGAGCGCGAGAAGCGCACCATCTCGAACATGGTGGCGATTTATTGCGCCGGCAACCACGAGGCGACCGCACGCACCGAGACCAGCCATGCCGGCGAGGCGCTCTGCCCCGCGTGCAAGGCCATCGACGACTACTGCGTCCTGCGCACCGAGCGCTGTCGGTCCATGGCCCACAAAACAAGCTGCGAGGAATGCGGCAACCACTGCTACGCCCCCGCCCAGCGCGAGCAGATCCGCGCCATCATGCGTTACGCCGGTCCGCGGATGATCCTCCATCACCCCGTAGCCGCCATCCGCCACCTGCTGAAGAAGTAGAAGGCCCTACAAAAACCCGCGCAAATGGCGGTGGAAGGCCTCGCGAGTGGCCACGGAGCGCTGGCGGCTCACCGGCAGCTGTATGCCCGTGGAAAGCGTGGCGGTTTTGCCATCCACCCACTCAAGATAGTTCATGTTCACGAGAAAGCTCATGTGGCTGCGCACGAAGTTCGGCGGCAGCTGGTCCTCGAAATCCGACAGCTTTGCGTAGGTCTCCACCGTATCGTCGACCATATGCACGATCACCTTGCGACGGTTGCTCTCAAGGTAGATGATCTTGCCCACGGGAAGCCGCCTCACCGCGCCGCCGCAGGTCACTGGCAAATAGGCGCCCGTCTGCGACGCGAGCCGCTCGAGCGCCTTGCCGAGCGCAGCGTAAAGCTGCTCGGCCTGCACGGGCTTCAGCAGGAAGTACACGTGCGGCGTTTCGTAGACCGGCGTGGCGTATTCCACGTAGCCCGTCACGTAAATTACCTGGGTACCGCAGCCCTCGGGAAACAGCCGCGAGACCGCCTCGATGCCGTCGGAGAATCGTCCCGTGTCGTCGTCCATGCGCACATCCATGAGGCAGATGTCCACCGGCCCGTGGTGGGCCTGGAAGCTTTCGAGATCGGGCACGCTCTGAAAGGTGAGGATATCGAAGGACGAGAACGGCGCATCGGCGATCATGTCCGCCAGGATCCTGCATTGGCGAAGGTCGTCATCGACAACGGCCACAGTGTACACGCATCGTCCTTTCTCGTTTTCGGCTCCCGAATGCGCAAACGGCCCCGCTGCGCGCGGCGGCCATCGCAAGCTGTTATTATCTCAAAAGAGGATTCATTCCCTCCGCACCATGTCATTTTCAGTCGGAATGTTGTCACAAAATGCAAATCACTTCGGGGAACGGCACACGCCCTGACCTTCGCGGTTGGCGTCATTCAAAGCCCGTTCGGCCCTATGCCGCGAGACTCAGCGGCCCTTCTGCCGCCGGTTACCCGCCTTCCAGCCGCCGGCTAATCTACCGGCAGCGCACTATCAAGCTCGCCACCCACTGGTCTCCCTCGGCGGCACTCTCGAAAGACCCGTCGTAGCGCTCCGCCAGCGCCCCCAAGATATCGAGGCCCCAACCATGGGAGTCCACGGCGCACCGCCGCTGTCGCCCCGGCTTCGCCGAAGGGGCGCCGCCGCTTTTGGGGCTGCAACTGTTGACCACCCGCACAACAAGCATAGCGCCATGCACCGAGGCGTCCAGGCGCACGAATCGCCTGCCCTCAGCCTTCACGGCCCCGTTGATGCCATTGTCGAGCATATTCGAGAGCAAAGCGCACAAGTCTACATCGCTGATGGACACTCTGGCGGGGACGTCGGCATGCACCTCAAAGGCAACTCCCTCCTCGCCTGCGCGACGCGCCTTTAGAGCCAAAAGCGCATCGACAACGTCGTTGCGGCAATAGCGCGCAAAGGGCGACCCGACTGCAAGCTCTCCTGCACCGACGACCTCGTCCGTACCGCACTGCTCGATCGCCCGATTCAGCGCCTGAACCATGCCACGACGCACGTCGTCTGCCTCTTGCACCTCTCGCCGAGCAGCAGCCGCGCCCTGACGTGTCGCTTCCAGCAGCTCAGCTGCCGCACGGGCCTGATCCTGGGCCGACTCCTTGCGCGCACCCAGCGAAAGGCTCGGCAGTGCGAGACCATCGGCCACCAGACACGCTACCGTGGCGAAAACAACGTAGGGAACAAATCGATCCAGAAAGGGATCGCGCATAGCAAAGGCGCCGAACGCGACAAGAGCGCATGCCTGGGTCAGGGGAATCGCCATCGCAGCCAAGCGCCTCGAGAGCGGTACGGCACCCATGCGCACGCCGTACCAGAGGGCCATGGCCGAAAGCAGAGCGGAGCACAGAACAACCTCAGCCATCGACGCCGTCACAACGAACCTCCCTCTGGCATCTCCTCCGTCGAAACTCGTTCCGCCATAGCGCAAAGAAGCCGGCGAGCCTCTTCGGCGCGCCCCCTCTCCTGCAGCGCGCGGGCCGCCGCCATCTCGTTTCGAAGATCGTGCCGCAAATGGGCAACAGCCCTCACCTGGGCCTGAGCGTTCTCGTACTCCTCGAGGTAGGCAACGCGCTGGCGAGCCAGCTCTTCGCTGCGGCGCTGGGCGCGGGCGGCAACTTCCCAATGCCACGAGGCGACGATGGCCCCAATGCCGACCACCAGATACACCAGCAGAATCAACGCAATGACCGCATAGGCGCCCGTCCCCAGCGAACGGGCCATGCAGATCATGGGGACGCTGGCCATAAGCAGCTGAGCCACAAGCAATCCGGCGAAGACGACGCTACCCCGCGTGTCGGCCGTGCGCCATGCCCAACGCCGAAACAGGACAACCGCAGGTATCAGCAGTATTGCCGAGAGGCCCATGTCGAGAATCTCGTAGATGAGCCATTTCCCCAGATCGCTTCGATACAGCGCAAACTCGGCCGTGGAGTCCTCGGGGATCGGCATGCCGAAGATGGCCTCCCAGCACGTCCAGACAACGGCTCCCGCCACTATCGAGCACAGCTGAATCACGAACAGGGCGCTCACCTTGCGAAACGGGGAACCCCTCCAAAAGAGGAGCGGCAGCACAAACTCCAGGATGCCGCACACCATAAGGCCCGTCCAGAACCATGAGAGCACCGTCCCGAAGACAAACGCCCAAAGAAGGGTGCCGATGAGCTCGAGAGCCAGAAAAAGGCCACGCCTTCGCATCGGCAATATCTGCGTTGCTGCCAAAGCCATGATCCAAGGCTCGATGCACAAATCAATCACGTCGATCAGCACCGCAATCGAATCCACCAGTCTCTTCCTTTCGAACACTTCGAATTGCTCCGCGATGCGCCCGATGACTCCAGGCGAAGCTCGGGCAAGGCTCGGGCACTCGAGAGCAAAACTCAGGCAAAGCTCGGACGCACGAGAGAGCAAGAGCCCCAGCTTCACCCGGAGAAGAATTCCACAAGAACCCGTCCGCTTCAACGGGGCTCTTGCTCGCTCGTCATTTTCAGTCGTTTCGATGTCATCAATGACATCGACCCCCGGCGAGCGGCTTGCTGCCTCGCGCGATGCGACGGCATCGGAGCCACTACAATCGCAGGCCTGATTCTAGAAGTCCTTCAATGGTCCTACCGAAGGCATCGTCCCTCTCGTCTCTCGCTTCCGATAGCATAGAAAGCGGAGATGGAATGTCTCTAGCGAGGCTCACGCGCCTTCGATCCGCTCGCTCCATGATTTCTCGGCGTTTAGCAAGCCTTGCCTCCTGCTCGGCAGCCAACCCAAGGGGAATCACATGCGAAGCATTTCGGTCCGAGCTCTTTCCCTTCGTAGCCGTCTCCGCTACTGCAATCGTCCGTTTCGCCATGCTTCTATGGCGCAAAGCGGAAAGAGCACAGAGTTCTTCGCAAGAATCGCTCAAAAAACAATGAGACTGAAACACAAGCATAACCTTCTCCTCGCACGTTATGCGTATGCACTATATATGACACAAATGACATATTCAAGAGACACGAAGACCATCGAAGCAGATTCGCTCCCGCAGTCGCCCCATAACAGAGGCGAGTGCCAAAAAGCATTTCTTTCAGTTGTGTCTGCGATGATCTTGATAGTTTTCGAGATAAGCGGAAAACTCTTCCGACGTGTCCGAATTGCCGCTACGCCATGCTTTGTGATCGATTATCTCGCTTTCAAACCCATAGTAGCTGTCGATGTACGCGATGAGACCATCGAGAGCCTCGAGCTGCGCCGCAGGATAGTCCCCTTCGCCGCCCCTATGAACTAGCCCAATACCCACAGACCACGCATTCATGCCGTAATCTGATGCCCACGACCCAATGGGCGAAGAACCCTCCATATCGTCGCGCCCATCTTCTATTAGACCATACTTCTCATTGTGACCTGTGTCGCCATAGCCAGCATGATGCGCAATCTCATCAAGAGGAACGCATTGAGAAATTGAACCGTCTTTGCCGATGACAAAATGAGCGGCGACCAAATTGCCATTCGAATCCCACCAGTCAATAACAGAAGCAGGGTCGCTGTCGCCCTCTGTATCGTGCAGCACGATATACTTCTGATACTCAGCAGATTTGAGCCCATGGGAAAAGGAGGGCCGTATGTCTTGAACAATCGCCAAATCACTAGGAGCCGGTTCGCTGTACGATAGTTTCTCGGAATCGTCAGGAATATCTAAGTCCCCCGTATCGCTTGATCTATCTAAACTAGGCTCTTGATCTATCTCCTGCTCTTTCGGCTCTGCGTCAAAAGGAGAACTGTCGGGATACTCCTCCGCTTCGATAGCATCCGATTGAATCGCTTCTGACAGTTCGCTCTGGTTCTCTGGAGACGTGCAGCCATCAATGCCCAACATTACACTGCAGAGAAGAAGCACGGCAATATGCCGAAAGAAGTATTTCATAGCTCCACTTCCGATCGATCAGATGAACCTATACTCGTGCGCTTCTTCCAAGTTGAATCTTGAGGATTCGAAAGGGCAACTGACGAGTCCATGACAAAATGCCTGATCAAAGCACCACCCATTTTGAGGCACCACTAAGCTGCCGCTTCTTAATCTGGAATATGTGCTTTAATGGACTCAGAAATCGATCGCGTCCCGAAAAGCGCCGCTGTTGCCATCATGCAGGCCCCATCCCCGCGCATAACATCGAAGGCGATCCACACCATAGAATAGATGAGCGCAACCTGGATCAGCGGGAAGAGAGCAAACCGCTGAAGCCACGCAGCTCCCCGTCGCCCGACCCGCTCGCTTCTGCCGTCATCCAGCGGGAAGATGCGCCGGCATCACAGCACGCCTCCGGCCAGCTCCAAATCATCCGCGCAAGCTGCGCGATCGGGCAAAGTGCGCTCAGCCTCGCCCCTCGCTGCGGCGTCGGAAGCGCTGCCCAACCGCATGATCACGGTAGCGCGGAACACGCCGTCCTCGATGGCGCATTCCAAAGATCCCCCGTGTCGTTGCGCGATGCCGGAGATAATAGAAAGCCCCCAGCCATGAGCCTCATCCCAGGTGCGCTGCCGCTTGCGCGACCGTTTCGCGGACTCCTCCCAGGCAACGCGATCGGCTTCGGAGATGCTGTTTTTGGCCTCAATCACCAAATGGCCCTGCCGCACCGAGGAGCGCAGCGACAGAAACGGCTCGCCCGACGCGCTCGACGCGCTCGACGCACCCGGCTCGCTCGACGCGCCCGGGCCGCCCGCATTCCGCGCCCGCAAAGCAGCCGCCAGACCATTGTCCGCGAGATTCGCAATCACCGCGCACAACTCCACCGCCGGCACCCCCACGTTGTGGGGTATCTCAAGGGAGAACCGGGGGCGCACGCCCGCTTCCTCGCACGCCTTCAGCTTCATCGTCGCCACCGCATCGGCCGAGCGATGCTCGCACAGGCGAAAGGCCGTCGAGCCCATGATGTCGACAGCGCGCGAAAGCCGCTCCTGGGCGCTCCCCTCCTCTTGCTCGCGCAGGCGTCGCACCGCCTCGTCCATCTCCTCCGCCACCTCGCGGCGCAGCTTCATGATGTCTTCCATATCGGCCGCGATTTGCTCGCGATAGGCCACCTGCACGCGCTCTTGCTCCTCCAGCATGCGCACCCGCTCGCGCAGAATGTCGGCCTCTTGCGTCTTGCGCACCTCGCGGAACAGCTGGAAATCGACGGGAATGCAAGCCAGCGCGAGAAGCCCCACAACCCAGAGATACACCTCGGGCAGCTGGAGACGCACGATCCAAACAGCCGACACCGCCACCATGACGAGTTGGCTTGCGGGATACAGCAGAAACGAGATGCGATGGAGAATCGAGTGGCTCATGAGATGCCTTTCTTTAAAGAGAGCCCGGAACGTCAAAGGGAGCTCGCAACATCCTCAAGATAGTCCAAAGCAGCGGCGCGATCCCCGCGCTCGCACAGCGTCGCCACCACGGCCTGGTGGTTGCGCAGATCGTGGCGCAGGCGCGCGGTGTCGCCAAGGAGCTCCTGCACGGCGGTCAGCTCGCGCAGATATCCCGCCAATCGCTCCTCCAGAAACGCCGCCTTAATCTCAGCCCGCTGCCTCTCGGCAGAACGGCGCATCTGCAGAAACAGCAGCGCATCAATAGCCGCGCACAGCAGCAAAATTGCCGTGGAAGCGACAACGAACGCAGTCTCTCCCCGCGTGACGCTGAAGCAAATGCTCAGCACAATGAAGATGAGCGGCACCTGCATCAGGGGAAACAGCGCCAATCGCCGTATCCACACCGGAGAGGCAGCCCCTGATGCACGTCGGCCGCGTCGGCCCTTTTTCGCGTCGGGAAAGAAGCGGTGCACGACCTTCCCCATGCCGATCATGGCCGGCGTCATCACAAGCCCGTAGCCCGCCAGCCCCATGAAGATGGTGAGCGGGGCATAGGTCAGGGCAAGCTGATCGTTCATCATCTCCAAACCAGTACTCGACACCCAGATGACCGCCCCCGTCAACTCCCCCGCAGCCATGAGCACCATGGCCAGCGAGCACACGATAACGCGCTTTGGCAGAGAACCACCACAGTGCCCCACATCAGAGTCCAGCCTCAAACGCCCAAATACGCCAGCAGCCCCTCGCAGCCATCGCACACGTCGGCATAGGTGGTTTCGAAATCACCCGTGTACCAGGGGTCGTCGACGCTGCGGTTGGTGCCGGCGAATTCCAAGAGTTTGAGCACCTTGCCGTCCGGGTCGCCGCCGAGGATCCAGTTCATGTTGCGAATATTGGCCGTGTCCATGCCAATGATGAAGTCGAAGGCGTCGTAATCGGCGCGGCGCAGCTGGCGGGCGCGCTTGCCTTCGAAGCCGCCGATACCATGCTCGCGCAGCACCGCCGCCGTGCCCGGATGCACCGGGTTGCCAATCTCCTCGGTGCTCGTCGCCGCCGACTCAATGCGGAACTGCTCGGCAAGCCCCCGCCGCGCCACCATGTCCTTCAGCACGAACTCGGCCATAGTCGATCGGCAGATGTTGCCGTGGCAGACGAAAAGGACGCGAATGGGAGACTGGGGCATGGGGAAATCCTTTGCAAGGAGACCGATTGTTTAAAAGATACGGCGCATATTATCTCACAGCAACCCCCATCGCCCTAAGCCACAAGTCGCGGTTTTCTTCCAGTATCGCGAAGGCGCCATAGCACCCGTCGGTTACTTCTGGGAAAATACCGCCCAAGCATTGGACGGCTCGCTCGGCGAGACGGCCTTCTCGCATGCGCCTCGCGCTGCGGGCCGAGGGACCGAGCAGAGGGAACAGGAGCATCATGGCAGAGTTCATCTACCAAATGTACAAGGCTCGCAAGGCAGTGGGCGACAAGGTTATTCTCGACGACGTCACGCTGTCGTTCTACCCCGGCGCGAAGATCGGCGTCGTGGGGCCCAACGGCATGGGCAAGTCCACCCTGCTGAAGGTCATGGCCGGCCTCGAGGAGGTTTCCAACGGCGAGGCGCGCCTGACGCCCGGCTACACCGTGGGCATTCTTCTGCAAGAGCCGCCGCTTGAAGAGGACAAGACCGTCCTCGAGAACATTCAGATGGCCTTCGCCGATGTGCTGGCCAAAGTGGAGCGCTTCAACCAGATCGGCGAGGAGATGGCCGCGCCCGACGCCGACTTCGACGCGCTCATGGACGAGATGGGCAAACTGCAGGACGAGATCGACGCCGCCAACGGGTGGGACCTCGACTCCCAGCTCTCCCAGGCCATGGACGCGCTGCAGTGCCCCGACCCGGACGCGCCCGTGAGCATCCTTTCCGGCGGCGAGCGCCGTCGCGTGGCGCTGTGCCGTTTGCTTCTGGAACAGCCCGACCTGCTGCTGCTCGACGAGCCCACCAACCACCTGGATGCCGAATCGGTGCTCTGGCTCGAGCAACACCTGAAGACCTACCCGGGCGCCGTGCTCGCCGTCACCCACGACCGCTACTTCCTCGACCACGCCGCCGAGTGGATCTGCGAGGTGGACCGCGGGCAGCTCTTCCCCTACAAGGGCAACTACTCCACCTACTTGGAGACCAAGGCCGCCCGCATGGCCGCCCAGGGACAGGCCCAGGCCAAGCTCGCCCGCCGCATGGAGCGCGAGCTTGAATGGGTGCGCAGCTCGCCGAAGGCCCGTCAGGCGAAGTCGAAGGCGCGTCTGGCCAACTACGACGCCATGGTGGCCGAGGCCGGCAAGGCGAAGAAGCTCGACTTCGCGGAGATCCAGATTCCCGCCGGCCCTCGTTTGGGCTCGAAGGTGCTCGTTGCGAAGAACCTGCACAAGGAGTTCGACGGCCGCGTGCTCATCGACGACTTGTCCTTCGAGCTGCCCCGCAATGGCATCGTGGGCGTGATCGGCCCCAACGGCGTCGGCAAGACCACCCTCTTCAAGACCATCGTGGGCCTAGAGCCGCTCGACGGCGGCGAGCTGGAAGTCGGCGAGACGGTGAAGATCGCCTACGTCGACCAGAACCGCGCCGGGATCGATCCGGACAAGAAGCTGTGGGAAGTGGTGTCCGGTGGCACCGACTACATGATGGTCGGCGAGACGGAAGTGCCCTCCCGCGCCTACGTGGCCGCCTTCGGTTTCAAGGGAGCCGACCAGCAGAAGCCCGCAGGCGTGCTCTCCGGCGGCGAGCGCAACCGGCTGAACCTGGCGCTCACCCTGAAGGAGGGCGGCAACCTGCTCCTTCTGGACGAGCCCACCAACGACCTGGACGTGGAGACCCTCTCCAGCTTGGAGGCGGCGCTGCTCGACTTCCCCGGCTGCTCGGTCGTGGTCAGCCACGACCGCATGTTCCTCGACCGCATCGCCACCCATATTCTGGCTTGGGAAGGCGACGACGAGAATCCGGGCCGCTGGCACTTCTTCGAGGGCAACTTCGAGGCCTACCAGGCCGACCGCGAGGCACGCCTCGGCAAGGAAGCCGCCAAGCCCCACCGCCTCCACCGCAAACTAACCCGCGACTAGGCACCGACAGTGGCCCTGGGGCCGACGAGGGCGCACTTATCATATTCCCCCATCGAAGAGGGCGGTCTCACAGGGATCGCCCTCTTTCTATCTTTTGATTGATATGTTGCTGAGTTTTCTCTATCATTTTCTCGAATTCATGTCGAATATGTCCTAATCTAGCTGATATAATACCCCTATTAGGCAATCTATAGATTGGATAATCATGAGAGAACACGACATGTCCCAGCAAATTAAGGAGATCCGGAAGCACTACGGGCTCTCCCAACAGGCCTTTGCGCGGCTACTCGGCATCGGCGAGGCCAGCATCACTCGCTACGAGAAGGGTATCGCCCCCACCAAGGCCAACGCCAACCTCATTCGCGCCGCCATGATTCCCGAGTTCATGGCCGGCTGCCTCGAGCGCGACGGCGACGCGCTTACCCCCAAGCAGCGCGCATCGGTCGAGAAGATCGTCTACGCGGAAGTGACCTTTGACGAGGGAGGAGACATCATGACCATGACGGAAATCTACGAGATAACGTTGCAGCAGGAGGTGTTGAACGAATCCGCCTGGGATATTATGGCGCAAATCTCCCGAGCGCGCGCCGACGCGAAGCTCAAAGGCAACGACGAGCTGACGATAATCTATGACGACATCGAGCAACAGATCGCTCGGCTCGTACCCGAAATTCTCTCAGAGTCGGCGGCCAATCAGCATACTATCGACGAGATACGAGGGCAGCTGAAAGGCTTTCAGCAATTCCTCTCGACCCAGCTCGCAAAGGCGGCCTAACTATGAGTGACGAAGAGAAGTACACGGAGAGGGAGTTCAGCGAAAAGTTCGAAGAGCTGCGCTGGAATCTCCTGAACGCCTATCGCCCTACCCTTGAATCGCCACCTCAGGCTTTTTTGCTCGGGGGCCAGAGCGGGGCAGGGAAAACCACGCTCCACAAGATCATCCATCGCCGACTGGACGGCAATGGCATCAGCATCAACGGGGACGACTATCGAAAGTTCCACCCCCGTTTCTTGGAGCTTCAGCGCATCTACGGAGACGAGGCCGTTAACTATACTGCGCCATGGGCAGGACGCATGACCGAGGCGCTTATCGACTCGCTTTCGCGCATCGGGTACAACCTCGTCATCGAGAGCACGTTGCGCACGGCAGAGGTGCCCCTGAAAACGGCGGAGCTGCTGCGCCAGCGCGGTTACGGGGTGTCCCTCGCGCTCATGGCCGTAAAGCCGAAGATATCGCTCGTCAGCTGCCAGATACGCTACGAGGAGATGCGCGTGGCCGGCACCACGCCCCGAGCCACCGATCCGGCGCACCACAACAAGATCATCGACCAGATCGTCTCCAACCTCGGCGTCCTGGAAGCAAGCGGAATGTTCGACGAGATCGCCCTCTACGACCGAAGTCAAACGTGCTTGTTCCCTCGCGAAGGGGCCGGCGATAGCGCCGAGGAAGCTTTGTGCACCATCCTCTTCGGCCCCTGGACCTCTGAGGAGCGGCGCCACTACAACGAACTCAAGGCCAAGCTAGAACAGCTGCGCAGGAAGTAGGATACCACGGGATAGTCGCGCCCTGTCCCTCGATGCGAGAGCCAGGGCGCGGGTCAATCCCGTACAAGCACACACCTCCGAGCCATGGGAAGGAGGTGAAACCGATGAGGGAGTTTTTCACCTCAGTGCTTGCGGGCGTCGCGTCCGCAGTCGTCTGGGAAACGATCAGGTGGGTTTTCGCGTCCATAAGGGCGCAAAAAAAGCCCGCCGATCCTGACCAGGCCAAGCGGGCTTGACACCCTGCGGGGGACGGTTCGGTTCCGTCCCTCGTAGTTTCGCATTGTAGCATAGAGCGTATATCTTTTCAGTCTAAAGATGCACGATTCGTCATGAACGCTCTGTAGCCGACTCTTCTTCCCCAGTGTCGTCAACTGGCTCAGAATCATCAATCGCCTCGAGCCCATCGGCCGGCTCGGGATCACCGGGCTCTTCGGCATCATCAGTCTCCCCGGCCTCCTCGGCGAGGGCGGCGTCTTCGGCCAGAAGGCGGTTGAACTCCTCCACGTCGTACAGCTCGCCGGTGTCGCTCAACTCGTCCACCACGGGAATCTCGACGGCGTCGTCCGCATCGCCGGCAAAGTCCTCGCCCCAGCCGTCCGCAACGCCGTAGTCCTTCATGCCGAAGCGCGCACGACCGCAGCTCACCAGGCGCGGCTCGAAGCCTTCCGCCTCATCGTCGCCCACAGCATCGGCATTGTACCAGTGGCACTCCTCCACCGGCACGGCGGCCACTGCAGCAGCTGCGGCGGCGGCCGGTGTGGCGCCCTTCTTGGAACGCAGGGCGTTGCGGCGGCGCAGAGCGGCCTGAAGAGCGGTCTCTTCCACGACCTCGCGCGCATCGCCATCGGTACCCTCCCCGCCTTCGATATTCTCCTCGTCGAGCAGCGGATTGAAGGTGCCCGCTGAAGCGGCGGCCGCCTCGACCTCGGCAGCGCGCTGGCGCGAGGACTCGACCGCCAACCCCGCCACGGCGCCCGCAGCGGCAAGGCCGAGGACGCCCACGGACACAGGACCGGCCATCTTTACGGCATCGAGCCATTCCACCTCGCCGGTAGACGCCAGCGCCTCGTGCATGGAGCCGCCCACGCCGTACTTCATCACCTGCACCACGCGGTGTCCGCCCTGCTCGCTCACGCCGAGCACCGAGGCTGCGGCCCAGCCGCGCTCGCGCAGCGCCGCCGCGCGCTCATTGGCCCGGGACACAATGGCATCGCGCTCGTCGAAGGCCAGAGCATCCAGCGGGCAGGCGGCCACGCAAGCGGGCACGCCCCCCTCGGACACCTCGGCCGCGCACCCGTCGCACAAAAGCACCTCACCGCGCTCGCCCCGATGACGCGGGGCCGCGGCCGGGCACACCATGGAACACAAGTGGCAGCTCACGCAACGCGCCGCGTCCAGCGCGACGAAGCCCGTTTCCCCGTTGACCGCCACAGCCCCCGTGGGGCACACCTCCGCGCAAGGCGCCTGGGCGCAGTGCACGCAGCCAGCGCGGGCCGCTTCCCATACCGTGCTGCCGTCGGCCAGCGTGCGCTCGAAGCGCGCCACGGCAAGCGGCGCCTCCTCGTCCAGCACGGCCGCCCGCCCGAACGCGCGCGCCGTCTCGTTCTCTGAAGACGAATCGGACGCGGAGGGCGCCAAGCCGAAGCGTCCCTTGCAGGCAGCGACGCACGCCTGGCAGGCAGAGCACCGACTGCTATCGAAAAGAATTGCCTTGTCAGCCATGATGCCCCCTACGCCTTCTCGATATCGACCAGGAAACCCTTGACGTCGCGGGCCGCCCCCACGGGGCTTTCTGCCGCAGGGGCCAAAACGCCCCACACGGCTGCCGCAGCGCCCTCGTCGCCGAGGGTCATGCCGTTCAAGCACACATAGTGGCCCTCGTTGTCCTCGCATTGGAAGGGGCGGATGCGGTCGGTGACGAGCACCGGCGCCTCCACGGATCCGCGCTCGTTGAACACGCGGACCCACTCCCCCGTGGCCAGGCCGCGAATGCGAGCCAAGCTCGCCGACATCTCCACGAAGCAGCCGGGCTCCGCGGCAGCCAGCGTCTCGCTCAGGGCGCGCCGGGCGCCGTCGCGGCCGTCCGCGCCGTTGATGACCGCCGCAATGGGATAGGCCGCGCGATCCGCCTGCATAGAGGAGTAGTCCGGCGCCAGCGCATCGGCCACGGCGGCATCCACCGCCCCGTCATCGCCTGCGGCACCGGGCATCTTCGCGGCGGCCGCCAGCAGCACCGGAGAGGCGTAAGCCCCGTTCAGGCGATTGTTCAACGGGGACTCCAACGGTTCGTAGTGCTCGGGCACAGGCCCGTCGCCCAGTCGATCGGACACCAAAAGGCCCACCTGTTCCCAGGTACCGGGGAAGGCCTGGTTGTCCGGCTCGAGCCATCGTCCGTCGCGCAGAATCGGGAAGTCGGGCGCGTCGATGCAGGCCCAGCTCTCCCCCTCCCAAGTAAGGAGATTGCGCTCGCGCACCCACGGCTGGCCCGCCAAATTCGCGCTCGCCCGGTTGCCGCGCACCCGCACGTTGCCGGGCCATGTGAAGCCCCAGCCGGGGAAGAGCCCCAGACCGCTCTCGTCGGCGCCGTCGCGACGTCCCACGGGTTGCTCGGCCGCATCGGCCGCACTGGCGCCGTTCGACCACAGCCCCGCCAGGAAAGCCGCGCCGCAGGCCGTCGAGCCGTCGGCGCGCAGCCCGTCGGCGCCTTCCAAAAGCACCAGCTCGCCGCCGCCCCAGTCGCTGTCCTCGACGACATAGCCGTTCATCGCCCAGGCCACCTTCACCAGATCGATGCTGTCGGACGTCACGTAGTCCCACCGGGCCTTAAGGATCGGATCCGTCGCCGTACCGCCCTTGGTGTCGTACAGGTTGAACACGCGCTCCCACATATCGCCGATGATGGCAGCGTCCGTGCGGCTCTCGCCCGCCGGCTCAACCGCCGCCTCAGCATGCTGCAGAAGGCGGCCGCCGCTCGCCCGGATGCCGGCCTTCTCGAAGCCGAGGACGCTTGGCAGCTGGAACACCGTCGTCTGCTGCTGGGAAGGATCCTCCACCCGTTCCCAAAACGTAGCCGTGAGGTTCGGCGAGCCGTCGGTCACGACGAGCCACGCTAGGCGCCCCACGTCGTCGGCCGTAACGCCCGAAGACGCGCTCCCCACCAGATCGGCGCCCCACAGGAAACACCCCTGCAGCAAGCCTGTGCACAGCGCCTCGCTGAACGACGCACCGCCAGCCGGTGCCTTGGGCAGCCAATCGTAGCCGTAGTCGTTGTCGAAGGCCGCCTCCTCGCCCCACCACTCACGCAGGGCCGACACCAGGGCACGGGGCCGCAGTGAACCCGCGCCGGCCGGCTCGGTGTGGGCCTCGAGCCACGCCTGGAGCGTCGTCTCGCTTTCAGTGGGCCAGGGAAGATCGCCGCAGAACATGTCCGGCGAAAGCCCCATGGCGTCGGCCAGCCCCTCGTTCGCGGTGCCCCCCAGGTAGGAGATACCGCCCCCGGGCACGCCGATGTTGCCGAGCAGCAGCTGCACCACGGCGGCCGCGCGCGCCGCCTGGGCCCCCGTGCCGTGCTGCACGAGACCGGGCCCGGCCAGCACCTTGCCCGCCCCCTCCACCGCGCCCGTGGCCGCGAAGGCCCCATAGGCGCGCTCGAGCAGCGACCGCTCCACGCCGCACACGGTGGCCACCGTGTCCAAGTCGTAACGGGCGAGAAACTCCTGCAGGCGCACCCAGGCGCAAGCCGGGTCCTGCAGCGTGATATTGCGCTCGCAGCGCGGCTGGGACGGCACGGCCCAGGCAGGGACGCCCTCGCCGCGCACCCAGGAGAACTCGCCGTCGAAGCGCATGTTCCACGTGTCGAAGCCGTCGGTCTGGTAGCCCCAGCTGGTTTTGTCGTAGGTGCCGGTCATGGGATCCCAGCCGAAGAAGGCGCCGGAGGACGCATCGAAGGAGAAGGCGGGGTCCATGAGGTAGGAGGCGTTGGTGAAGTTCAGCACGTACTCGGGCTGCCACAGGGAATTGTCCATAGCGTACTTGGCCAGCCCCCCGAGAAACGCGATGTCGGTGCCGGGCCGGATGGGCACGTGGATGTCGGCCATCTCGGCCGATGCCGAGCGCAGCGGGTCCACGACGATCCACAGCGCCCCCGCGTCCCGGGCGCGCTCGATCCAGCGCAGGGACAGCGGCTGGCTTGTGGCAACGTCGGCACCCAAGGTGAGCAGACAGTCCGTGTTCGCGATGTCGCTCCACAGCCCGTCGGGCTCGGCGATGCCGAGGGTGGCCGCCACGCCCGCGGCGAAGGCGCGCCGCCCGAAGGCCGCCTCGGAATCGATGTTCACCACGCCCCAAGATCGCAGCGCCTTGGCGAGCAGGAACTGCTCCTCAGCCACAAGGCGCGCGCCGCCGAAGCTGCCGATGGCCCGAGTGCGCATGACCGGCACGCCGCGGGGACGCTTCCGGGCGCTGTAGTCGTTGTCGCCGTAGCCATCGTCGCCGTAGCCGCCGCGATCGCTCCAGTCCCATTCGTCGAAGCCCGTCTCGCCCTGCGTCTCATCGTCGGCCTCCGTGCCTTCGATGCTCTCTTCGAAGGTGGCGTCGCGAGTATCCTTCACCAGGTTGGCGATCTCGTCCAGCGCGCGATCCCAGGAGATGTCCTCCCACGCATCCGACCCGGCGCGCCGCACCCGGGGCGAGGTCAAGCGCCCGGGACTGGTCGTCGTCGCGCCTTCGCTCGCGGCGTCGTTGCCGCCCGCGCCATTGCCACTATCGTCATCCGCGTCGTCCTCGGTCGTCCCCTCGGGCGCCTTCCACAAGTCGGTCAGCGCCTGAGCGCGCAGGCAGAGCCGCCCTTCAGAGAATGGATTCGCGCCGTCGCCGTGCACGGCCGCCACCCGCCCGTCCTCCACATCGAGCACCAGCGTGCAGGCGCCCGGACACTCCTCGCAGACGACGACCGGCCCCGCAGGGGCCGCAGGCTCTTCGGCCGGCGCCTCGTCGGTGCCGGCGGCCTCTTCGGCGGCCTCTTCGTCGGCCCAGGCTCGATTCGGATCCAAACCCCATGCCGCGCTTCCAACCGCCACCGCGCCGGCGCCGGCCAGAAAGCCTCTCCGCGTCAATTTCATGGACGAACGTCTCCTTCGCACAGGCCCGCGTCCTGCTAGCGCAAGCCTATTCACACCCTGTCTCTTAGAGCCTTCATTTTCACACAAGAGACCGTCGTGCGCGCGCTCAAAAACCCCGAGCGCGCGCCGTAGGCGAGATGCCCACAAGTTGTCCACGATTACGGCGCTGATCTGCCCATTGATGAGGTTTCTCCTTGTCTTTTCCCATTGGAAACATTCGCCCCCTAACCTAAGCGCATCAGAAAACCGCACCATGAAGGAGGCCCCATGGCCCGCATCAATCGCAACTACGAGAAGCTGCCCGGCAGCTACCTGTTCTCGGAAATCGCCCGCCGCACCGCCGCCTACCAGGAGGCGAACCCCGAAGCGCGCCTCATCAAGATGGGCATCGGGGATGTCACCCGCCCGCTCGCCCCGGCCGTCGTCGCCGCCATGCATGCCGCCGTAAACGACCTCGCCGCTGCCGAAACCTTCCACGGCTACGGCCCCGAGCAGGGCTACGCCTTTTTGCGCGACGCCATCGCCGAGCACGATTTCGCCGCGCGGAACATCGCCATCGCCCCTGACGAGATCTTCGTCTCCGACGGCGCCAAGAGCGACTGCGGCAACATCGGCGATATCTTCGCCGAGGACAACATCGTGGCCGTGTGCGATCCGGTCTATCCTGTCTACGTGGACACCAACGCCATGGCCGGCCGCGCCGGCGACTACGATGCGGACACTGAGCGCTGGACGAACATCGTCTACATGCCCACCACCGCTGAGAACGACTTCACGCCGGCCCTGCCCGACGTGCCCGTCGACCTCATCTACCTTTGCTCGCCGAACAACCCCACGGGCACGGTGCTCTCCCGCGAGGCGCTGCAAAGATGGGTCGACTTCGCCAACGCCACCGACGCCGTCATCCTCTTCGATGCCGCCTACGAGCGCTTCATCGCCGATGCCGCCATTCCCCACTCCATCTACGAGATCCCCGGTGCGAAGACGTGCGCCATCGAGTTCCGCAGCTTCTCGAAGACCGCCGGCTTCACGGGAGCCCGCTGCGGCTACACCGTGGTGCCTCACGATCTGGTGCGCGAGGGCCAGAGCTTAAACGCGATGTGGAACCGCCGTCAAACAACGAAGTTCAACGGCGCCTCCTATGTCATCCAGCGCGGCGCGGCGGCCATCTACACCCCCGAAGGCGCGGCCCAGGTGGACGAGACCATCGACTTCTACCGCACCAACGCCCGCACGATCAAGGAGGGCCTGGCCGCTGCCGGCCTTGAGGTGTACGGCGCCGACAACAGCCCATACGTGTGGTGCCGCACTCCCAATGGCACCGACTCCTGGGGCTTCTTCAACCGCCTTCTGGAAGAGGCGAACGTCATCACCACCCCCGGCGCCGGCTTCGGGCCGGCCGGCGAGGGCTATATCCGGCTCACCGCCTTCGGCGACGCCGAGGACACCAAGGAGGCGGTCGAGCGCATCAAGCGGATGCTCGATGCCGAGAGTCGCGACTAGCCGAAGCGCACCACGGAATCGGCGCTCAGTCGAGCCCGCGCGCCGATTGCTGACGCTTGTCAACAATCGCTCCACAATTGATCGTCGACCGCGCAACTCAACAATACACCGCTATACTGGTCGCATTGCATCGTCCCCGATCCAAGGAGATCACCATGAACACCAACCATGCTAAGGCCATCAAGGGCATGAGCATCGCCAATATCGTGCTCGCTGCCCTCGGCATTTTCGGCATGCTCATCGCCTGGGCAGGCCTCGGCGTCGGCGGCGCCGCCATTTCCGGCTCCGGCTACGACTACTTCTACACCGAAGACGGCCTCTATTTCACCACCGATGACGTGTCGGCGCTGCTCGGCATGCTGGGCTTCCTCGTCTTTCTCGTGATCGTCTGCGCCGTGCTCATCCTCGTCGCTGGCATCCTCGGCGTGCGCGGCGCGGCCAAGCCCGAGAAGCTGCGCGGCATCATGATCTGGAACATCGTCGCCGCCGTGGTGAGCCTCCTTTCCTGCTGCTGGGTGTCGCTCGTGCTCTGCATCATCGTGGCCGTGTTCGCCAACAAGGACCGCGCCCTGTACGCCGCCCCCGCTCCGGCCGCTCCCTACGGCTACGCCCCGGCCGCTGCGCCTGTCGCACCGGTAGCCCCGCAGCAGCCCGTGCAGCCCGCAGCCGCTGCGCCCCAGCAGCCTGCCGCCCCGGCCGCCGCTGTTCCCGTGGCCGCTGCCGTGGCCGCCGAGGCCGTTGCCGGCGCAGTGATGCCCGCCACGGCCGCTACGGCCCCTGCGGCAGAAGTCGTCGCCACCGAACAGGTCGTCGCGGCCGAGCCAGCAGCAGACGAACCCGTAGCTGCCGTCGCAGAGGAGACGGTCGCCGAGCCCGTCCCCGCCGCCGTGGTGGAAACGGTCGAGGAGGACACCTTCGCCCCGGCCGAGACTCCCGAGGAAGCCGCCGAGGCCGCAGCCGAGCCGGCCATCGTCCTGCCTGACAACTACATCGAAGACGCCCAGGCCGGCGTAGCCGTCGTCGAGGAGATCTCCTCCGACGCCGACACCGCAGCCGCCGACACTGCGACCGACGACGCCGACAACGACAAGCTCACCGCCTAACTTCGACTCGCGGGCAAGCCACATCGCTGCCGCCATCACCCGCCACGAAGGCCCTCCCACTCTATAGCCGGAGGGCCTTCTCTTTCTTGGAACGATCTTCTTTCTCTTTCTCTTTCTCTTTCTCTTTCTCTTTCCCTTTCTTTCTCGAGCCGATCTCCTCTTGCCCCAAATCGGCGCATATACCCCATCCACCCGCAGAGCACCGTTCGCTAACCCGTAGCACGAGAGGGGTTTTTGCCAGGCCACCGCAGCCTTCCCGACAAAAAGCCCCCTCTGGCTGCGGGTCGAAACTCAAAAAGGGGCAAAAACCCGTAGCCGGACGTGGGTTTTTGCCAAAGCAGCGTAGCCCGAGGGCCCAAAATGTCGCAAACGGGAAACGGCGATGGCAGAAAACCGTCTCAGGCTACGGATGGGTGCGCAACCGCAGGCGGTCAACGCCGTCTGCTTGCCTTCCCATCTTCTCTGCCAAAGCGCCCGCAATCGGCGGGGGCGAGCAGGATAGTTACCGAACTGCTTCGGAAAAGCTACGGGGCGGGGACTTGCCCGTCCGGAGAGAGACCTATAATCGACCCATGAGACAACGCGCGCCCGCGCCAACGGCACCAGTGGCGGCGTCAACAGCCGCGCCGGTGGCGGCACCAGCGGCGGCATCGGCGCCAGCGCAGCAGCCACATCAACGGCCGCACCAGCAGCAACGGCGCCCATAACACAGCGAGGCGCGCCGACCCAAGAGGCACAAGCGCAAACCATCAGGGGTGAGAGTCATGAACCGCGAGAGGGAAATCGTCAAGGCGAGCATCTACGGCATCATCGGCAATGTGCTGCTTGTCGCTTTCAAGATGGCCGTCGGGTTCATGTCCCATTCCATCGCCATCATCTTGGACGGCGTGAACAACGCCACCGACGCCTTGTCCTCCATCGTCACCATCGTGGGCACGAAGCTCGCCGGGCGCCGGCCCGACCGCCACCACCCCTTCGGCTACGGCCGCGTGGAGTACCTCACCAGCGTCGTCATCGCCATCATCATCCTCGTGGCCGGCTTCATCTCCCTGCGCGAGTCCATCGACAAGATCATCCACCCCGGCACCCCCAGCTACTCGGCCATCACCATCACCGTCATCGTGGTGGCGATCCTCGCGAAGATCGCCATCGGCATCATGTTCAAGCGCTTCGGCGACAAAACGAACTCCGAGGCCCTCATCGCCTCGGGCATCGATTCCAACTATGACGCGGTGCTCTCGGCCGGCACGCTCGTGGTGGCGGCGGCCCAGAACTTCTGGAACCTGAACATCGACGGCGCCGTGGGCCTCATCATCTCGCTCGTGGTGCTGAAAGCCGGCTTCGAGGTGCTCGGCGACGCGCTCTCCCCGCTCATCGGCGGCCCCGAAGACAAAAAGCTCGTCGACGACATCACTGCTTACGCCAACAGTTTCCCCGACGTGCGCGGCACCTACGACGTGGTGCTGGACAACTTCGGCCCCAACGAGATTTTGGGCTCGGTGCACATCGAAGTGCCCGACGATATGTGCGCCCGCGACATCCACGCCCTCACCCGCCAGATCAGCGAAGGGCTCGCCGAGAAGTTCGGCATCCTCGCCACCGTGGGCATCTACGCCGCCAACACGACCGGTGCGTTCGCCCCTCTGCATGCCGACCTCGATGCCCTCGCGAAAAGCGACCCGGCGATCCTGCAGATGCACGGCTTCTACGTGGACGAGAAAACCTCGACCATCTACTTCGATTTGGTCATAGGCTTTAAGGCCGACGACGATGCCATCCGCGACAAAATAATCGCCCATCTGAAGGAAAAATACCCCGATTACACCTACAATGTCGTCATCGACCACGATTACGAAGACGATCAGCCAACGTAGGCGATCATGGGGAAAGGGGCGCACGATGGCGGGCGAGAGCCAGAAACTGAAGCTGCTCAACCTCGCCAAGATGCTCTACGAGCGCACCGACGAGAGCCACGGCCTCACCTGTCCCGAAATCATCGCCGGGCTGGCCGAGGCGGGCATCGAGGCCGAGCGCAAATCGGTGTACCGCGACTTGGACACCCTTCGCGACTTCGGTCTCGACATCGCGAAGCTTCCCACGTACCCGGTCAGCTACGCCCTCGTCTCGCGCACCTTCACCGCCGCCGAGCTCATGCTGCTCACCGACGCCGTGCAGTCCTCGCGCTTTCTCACGGTTCGCATGGCCCATCGCCTCACCGAAGGCCTGGCGTCTCTGGGCTCCTGCCACCAGGCCGCCGCGCTTTCCAAGAACGTGCACGTGGAAGGCCGCATCAAGATGCAGAACGAATCGGTGTTCCACCACGTGGACACCTTGCACGAGGCCATCCGCCGCCACCGGCAGGTGGCCTTCCGCTACGTGAAGCACGACGTGAACAAGCGCCCACAGCCCCAAGGGGGCGGCCGCATCTACTGCGAGACGCCGGTGTGCCTCATTTACTCCGAGGGCTGCTACTACCTCATCGCCTACAACGAAAAGCACGACTCCTTCCCCAGTTACCGCGTCGATCGCATGCAGGGGCTGCGCATCACCGACGAGGCGGCCGTGCGCAACGAGCGCATCGCCACCTTCGATGCGGCGGCCTACACTTCTCGCACGTTCTCCATGTTCGGCGGCGAGACGACGCCGGCGACGCTGCTCGTGGAGGAATCGGTCATGAGCGCCATTATCGACCGCTTCGGCAAGGACGTGGAAAGCGCGCCGGTGGATGCGACCCATGCCCGCGTGCACGTCACCGTGGCCGCCAGCCCCGTCTTCTTCGGCTGGCTCGCCCAGTTCGGCACATCGGTGCGCCTGGAGGCCCCCAGCGCCCTGGCCCGCCAGTACGCCGACTACCTGAAAGATATCGCCGACAGCTATTAGATCCTTTTAGTGAACGACTTTCTCGATGAGGGACTGAAGACGGTGAACGTCGAGCGGCTTGGGAAGATGCGCATCCATGCCACTTTCCAGGGAGCGCTTGCGATCCTCGGAAAACGCGTTGGCGCTCACGGCGATGATGGGCAGCGATGCGCGCAGCGGGTCGGGCAGCGCGCGAATGGCGCGGGTGGCGGCATAGCCGTCCATGACCGGCATCTGAATGTCCATGAGCACCAAGTCGTAGGCGCACGCATCGGCATCTTCGATCATCCCCACGGCCACCTCGCCGTTTTCCGCCGTGTCCACCGCATAGCCCGCGTCGTCCAGAAGACAGCAGGCGATCTCGCGGTTGAGCTCGTTGTCCTCCACGAGCAGAATGCGGTGCACCGGGCCCCGCCCGCGGCTCGGACGCGGCGCCTCGGCGGCCACGTCGGCCGGAGCCTGGCGGAAGGTGATGTCCACGGTGAAAGTGGAGCCCTCCCCCGGCGCGCTTTCCACGGCGAGCTCGCCTTCCATAAGATCGAGCACGTTGCGCACGATAGTGAGCCCGAGTCCCGTGCCCTGAACGCCCGAAGCCGTGGTGTTGCTCTCCCGTTCGAAGGGCATGAACATGCGCTCCATGAACGCGGGCTCCATCCCTACGCCCTTATCGGCCACGACGAAGCGGAAGCTGGCAAAGCCCTGGGGCGCGCCGGCGTTCTCGGCCACGCTGATGCGCACGGTGCTGCCAGCCGGCGAGTACTTGATGGCGTTGTCCACCAGCTGGGTGAGCACGTGGGACAGGCGCACGGCATCCACGAGCACGCGATCGTGGGCCAGAGGCTCAATGTCACAGGCCAGGGTGACGTCGGCGCGGTCCGCCAGATCCACCATGTCCATGCGCGCCTGCAGAACCAGCTCGGAAAGCGAGCATTCCGCCTCGGCCAGCTGCACATGGCCCGCTTCCATGCGGCTGATCTCCAGCGTCTCGTTCACCACGTCGAGCAGCTGCTCGGAAGCGGCCAGCACTTTGTCGCTGTAGGCGCGCACCCGCTCGGCCTCGCCACCATGGGCCGAGATGAGCGACGCGTAGCCCACCACGGCGTTCAGCGGCGTGCGGATGTCGTGGGACATATTCGAGAGGAACGTGTTTTTCGCCACGTTGGCGGCCTCGGCCTCGGAAAGGGCGTTGCGCAGCATGGTGCGGTGCTCGAGCTCGCGGACATAGGCCTCGCGCAGCTGGGCGTTCACCGCCTCCAGCTCATCGGCCCGCTCGCGCAGCTTGTCCGTGGCGTCGTTGATGAACACGTAGAAGAACTCGCCCGCGTCCAACGTGACGTGACGGCCGTAGTCCTCTATCCAACGCACCGAGCCGTCGCGGCGGATGATGCGGTACTCCACGTAGTCCATGGAGTACCGGTCGGCCTGAATCTGACGGCTGATGGAGTGTTCCACGGCCTCGATGTCCTCGGGGTGCACCATGCCGGGGAAGGTGCCGCCCGTCAGCGCGACGAACTGCTCCTCGTCAGCGCAGCCGAAGATGCGCAGGCAGGCCTCGTTGACGTAGACCACCGCCTCGTCGCCATCGGCATGGTAGACGAAAAAGCCGCCTGGCATATGAGCGAGAACGTCGCCGATGTCGAGCTGGGCTAAAGCGGGGAATATGGAGGGCGCCGAGGTTGCCATGTGCTGCTTTCTTCTGTCGGTCGAAAAGGTGCTTTCCGTATGCTACCACGGCCGTTGCCCAGCGCCCCCGAAGCTGTCGATGAGCCCACGAATTTGTAACGAAAGAGAAACGTGGAAGGCTTACGAGAAATCGAACATGGCGGTGGAAAGGTAGCGCTCGCCCGTGTCGGGCAGGATGACGACGATGTTCTTGCCCGCGTTTTCGGGTCGGCGCGCCAACTTCGCCGCCGCCGCCACGGCCGCGCCCGAGGAGATGCCCACGAGCAGTCCATCATGGGCAGCCAGCTCGCGCCCGGCCTCGAAGGCCTCCTCGTCTTCGATGGCGATGACCTCGTCGTAGATAGCGGTGTCCAGCGTCTCGGGCACGAACCCGGCGCCGATGCCCTGAATCTTGTGGGCGCCGGCGCGGCCCTCGGAGAGCACGGGGGATCCGGCCGGTTCCACGGCCACCACCTGGATGGCCGGGTTCTGCGCCTTCAGATAGGCCCCGGTGCCCGAAAGCGTGCCGCCGGTGCCCACGCCGGCCACGAGGATGTCCACCACGCCATCGGTGTCCTCCCAGATCTCCGGACCGGTGGTGCGCTCGTGCACGGCCGGATTCGCCGGGTTGGAGAACTGCGAGGGAATGAACGAGTTCGGAATCTCCGCCGCCAACCGCTCGGCCTCCTCGATGGCGCCCTTCATGCCCTTGGCGCCTTCGGTGAGCACCAGTTCCGCCCCAAAGGCGCGCATGAGGTTACGCCGCTCCACGGACATGGTCTCGGGCATGACGATGATGATGCGGTTGCCCCGCACGGCGGCGATGGCAGAAAGGCCGATGCCGGTGTTGCCGGAGGTGGGCTCGATGATGACCGTCTCGTCGTCGAGGACCCCGGCCTCCACGGCGGCGTCGATCATCGATTGGGCGGCGCGGTCCTTCACCGAGCCGGTGGGGTTGAACGACTCCACCTTCCCGATGAGCGTGGCGGGCAGCTCGTGGGCGCGCTCGTAGTTGGTCAGCTCCACCAACGGCGTGTGTCCGATCAACTCGGTGATGTTCTCGTGGACGGTCATGGGAAATCCTTTCTGGCTGAAACAAAGCCGGCAACCGGTCGGAGACGTGGGGTGTTCTGACCGAGCGAGTTCCGCAGCGAACGAAACAGTCCAGTGGACTGTTTCGCAGAGCGAGGACTGTCTGAGCGAATCAGAATACCGCGCGGCTCCGACCGACGAGGAGATGCATTGCCCCCCATCCTACTGAATAGCCCCACTTCGTCAACGGCCCGCGCCATAGCGGTTTCCGATGGCGAGGCGGCCGAGAAAACCGTGGCGCACCGTCAAGTTCTCCCTTCCATCGCCGCCCGACGGTCGTATAATGCCTAGCAGTTCCCTAGACTTGAATCCTAACCCGCCATAGGAGCTTCCCATGACCCTGCAGCAACTTCGCTACCTCATCGCCATCGCGAACCACGGCTCCATCTCGGCGGCGGCGCACACGCTGTACGTCTCGCAGTCAAGCCTATCGGTGGCCGTACGCGACATCGAGCGCGAGACCGGCGTCACCATCTTCGAGCGGTCCAACCGCGGCATCACGCTCACGAGCGATGGCATCGAGCTTTTGGGCTACGCCCGCCAAGTAGTGGAGCAGGCCGACCTCATGGAGCAGCGCTACTCCGGCCGCGGCGGCGAGGCGGCGCAGCGTCTATCCATCACTTCCCAGCACTACGCCTTCGTGGTGGAGGCGTTCCTGGAACTGGCCGAGGAGTACGAGGGCGCCGGCTACAACTTCAGCCTGCGCGAGACCCGCACCTCCGAGGTCATCGAGGACGTGCGCGACTTCCGCAGCGATCTGGGCGTGCTGTACCTCTCCACCTTCAACGAGAGCGTCATCGGGCACGCCATTTCCGACGCGAACCTCTCCTTCAACCTGCTGTTCACTGCGCAGCCCCACGTATTCGTCAGCGACAAGCACCCCTTGGCCTCGCGCACCGAGGTGACCGTGGAAGATCTGGAGGACTACCCCCGCTACGCCTTCGAGCAGGGGGCGAACAACTCGTTCTTCTTCTCCGAGGAGCCCTTGGCCGAGCTGCCCCACAAAAAGTGCATCTCCGTAAGCGACCGCGGCACCCTCTCGAACCTGCTCGCGCACCACAACGGCTACACCATCTCCACCGGCGTGCTCTCCAGCGAGATGTACACCGGCATCGCCAGCGTGCCTTTGCAGACCAAAGAGCTCATGCGCGTGGGCTACATCGTCCACAATGAGCGGCAGCTGTCTGATCTGGCCCAAAGCTACATCGAGAAGCTGAGCCTATTCGTGGAAGGCTACCAGATAGGCCTCGCGGGACTGTAGGGCACGCATCCCCGTCCGCCGTCCCTGCGTATGCCGACCTAATCCTGGGGCCCCGTCTCGCGGCCATCGAGGCCGAGCAGATCGAAGAGCTCCTGACGCGTGTGGATGTCGAGCTTCTGGTAAATATGGCGCACGTGGGCCTTCGCGGTGCCGTTGGCGATAAGCAGCTCCCTCTCAATGATGCCCACCGTCTTGCGCTGGGCCAAAAGCAGCAGCACTTCCTCCTCACGCGCCGATAGCTTGTAAGTTCGCGCGATCTCGTCGCAACGATCCGCCAGCTCCTGCTTGCGGATCATCGCCGCCGAGTCGGTGCCGCCGGACAGAAAGTTGGCACCCCAGCGGCTCGACAAGTCACGCTCGGAGAGCAGCACCGCCGTGGCCAAGGCCACGGCCACCACCGCCAGCGCAGAAACCGCCACCTCGCCGCCGATTCCGAACGACTCGAGTGCCCCGACCCCCGCCGCGGTCACGCGGCCGAGCCACATGAAAATTTGGCGCACGCCCCGTTCGATGCCGAACAGCCAGATAGCGGAGACCCCATAGCGGTAACAGATATTGGCGCAGATCAGCATGATGAGGATAGACTGGGCTGTATAGGCGGCGGCCATACAGAAACCGGCCGCGTAATTCTGCGTACCGCCGAACACCGGCACCAGGAACAGCGCGGCCACGATGAGGGGCAGCGCGAACCGGTAGATAAGCGAGAAGTCGAAGCGGCCGCCTTGGAAAGAGACGCCGACGAACACGAGCACCGCCACGAGCACGGCCCCGGGCGCCGAATGGGGGCCGAAGACGCCCCCGTACATGCCGTTTTCCATGAGACCGTAACCAAAGGCGTAGGCCGCCATGAACAGCACCGCCTTCCACGGCACCGAGAAGCGCGTCCACGCCGTGGCCGGACGCTCTTGGGGAGGAAGATGGGCGAACCCACGCGAAGCCGCCCAGAACGAGAGCGGAGGCAAAAGCGCCGTCATGACAAACAACCACGGCAGCATGAAACCGCGGTAGACGTACAGCACCACTGCACCCGCGACGATGGAGGCCGAATAGTAGAGAGCGACCCGCAAAGGGTTCAAACAACCGTACAGCTCGCTCCATGTCAGGATCACGAGGGCGATGCCGAAACCGCCCGCCACCGCGGCGGCATAACCGGCCCATGCCGCCAACGACGCCACCCAGCAGCTGGCAAACATCAGCGTCGTCGACGCCACGAGCATCGCGGAGCCCAGCACGAAAGGCCACCGCTTGTCGAAGAAGGGGCCGATGCGCCGGGCAAGGAGGGTGCAGCCGAGGGCGGTGACCACCATCGTCCAGTCGAATAAGTCGCGCGCCGACACGGTAGCGGCAGGAAACACCACGAATGTTCCCACAAACACGATCTCGATCCAGGCACGGTACAACCCGAGACCGAGGAATACCACGGGCACGGCAGCCACCGACCGGGGCCTCCGAAAAAGCGGGGCCCGTTCTGCTGCGGCATCGGGCCGGGCACTCTCGGTCGGGGAAACGCAATCGGACGCCATGTCGCAACCTCCTTATAGGCGCAGTTTTACCAATGAATTTTTCCCAGCATTCCGAAAAAGTTGAAGGGGAAAGCGATAGATGATAGATTCGATTATAGAACAAGACCAGCCGTCCGCCCTTCCCCGACGAGCCCCAAATGCCCACTCTGCCCGAAATAGGGGGTTATATAAGGGGGTTATAAAAGGGTTGGGGAGACAGGTTACACAATTAGGCCCCCTAATTCCCGCAGCGGTCGATGCACACAAGCATTCGCACCCCTATGGTGGAGTTGTCGGCAGGAATGCTCAAGGCCGACACGGGAGCACCGAAGCGCGGTGCCCCTTCGATACACCAAGGAGGGAATTATGAGCACTATTTCTCGCAGGGACCTGTTCAAGTTCGGCGGCGTGGCCGCCGCGGGCGCCATGGGCGTGTCCATGCTCGGGGGCTGCGCACCCCAGCAGCCGGTAGCCGCCACCGAGGAGGCCGCAGCAGCAGCCGGGGATGGAACTCCGGCATTCTTCGTGAAGCCCGAGCCCATCACCGACATCGCCGACACCCGCGATTACGACGTCGTGGTCATCGGCGCCGGCGCTGCGGGCGTGCCCGCCGCCATCTCGGCCCATGAGGCCGGCGCGAAGGTGGCGCTGCTTCAGAAGGAGGCCACGGCGGTGTCCCAGGGCAACACCTGCGACTCCATCATCGTCGACCAGACGGCTCCCGGCGGCGTGGAGGCCGTGGTTTCTCTCATCAACGCCGACTGCTGCCACCTCTCCGACCGCGAGCAGGTGCGCCTGTGGGCCTACAACTCCGGCGAGGCTTTGAAGTGGCTGTGGAACATCGGCGAGCAGGCCGGCGCGCAGATGGTCGATTCCACGGCAAAGTGGACGAGCAACATCAGCAACATCAACGGCTACGACGTCACCTACTTCGCCTTCGACTTCGGGCCGAAGCCCTACAACACCGGCAACGGCATGCGCGACATCGCCGATTGGGCCGAGCAGCAGGGCGTCGAGATTTTCTACTCCACCCCGGCCGCCCAGCTCGTGCAGGACGAGTCCGGCGCCGTGACCGGCGTCATCGCCGAGGGCGCCGACGGTTACATCCAGTTCAATGCCGCCAAGGGCGTCATCGTGGCCACGGGCGACTACGAGAACGACGACGAGATGATGGCCTACTACGAGCCGGCCATGGCCAACATCTACCGCAAGGAGCAGAACAAGACCGGCGACGGCCAGAAGATGATGGTGTGGGCGGGCGCTTGCATGGAGGACGCCTGCGGCTCCAAGGTGCAGCACGACTTCGACGCCGGCCCGGGCTCCATGGCCGACATGCCGTTCTTGGCCGTGAAGAACGACGGCTCGCGCTTCTGCAACGAGGCCGCCTGCGAGATGGCCGTCATGGGCAACTTCCTGCGCAGCGAGGCCGACCAGGGTTGGTACAGCCAGATCTTCGACAGCAACTACATGGCCGACACCGAGGGCTGGCCGGGAGTGGCCCTGCCGCCCGAGGCCATGGCGAGCTACATGCCCGAGGTCGAGGGCGAGAAGACCGGCGTCTACGAGAGCCTCATCAACACCTTCTCTGCCGATACCCTGGAAGAGCTCGGCCAGAAGCTCGGCCTGACCGACGTCGACGCCTTCGTGAAGACCGTCGAGCGCTACAACGAGCTGGCCGAGAAGGGCATCGATGAGGACATGGGCAAGCCGGCCCAGTTCCTGAAGGCCATCAAGCAGCCTCCCTTCTACGGCATCCACCGCCACATCGGCCTGTCCACTATCATTCACGGCGTGAACGTGAACAAGGACATGCAGGTGCTGAACGCCGAAGGCGCACCCATCGAGGGCCTGTACGCCATCGGCAACTGCGCCGGCAACTTCTTCGGCAGCCCCGACTACCCCATGACGGTGCCCGGCCTCTCCCTCGGCCGCTGCCACACCCAAGGCTACGTCGTCGGCCGCGCTGTGGCCAGCAAGTAGGCCGCCTCTCGCAGCAACGGTGCGGGCCCCCTCCCGACTTTCCGCACCCTCCCAGCATCACCCTCCCAAGTGCACGGGGCGCCATCGAGCGCCCCGTCGCTTTTCGACCACTCTTTGGCCCGAAGGACTCCGTTAGTTCCAAAAACGGGAGTCCGACACCCGAGCACGGCCAGTCGGAGCCAAAAAACGAGAGTTTGGCATCCACGCCAATCTCCTTTGCGGGAAGACTTTCCGCAAGCATCCTTCCGCAAAACGCTACAGAGCCCGTGCGATGGTGCCGCCGCCGAGGACGATGTCGCCTTCGTAGAGGACGGCGGCCTGTCCTGGGGCAGCGGCGCGCTGGGGCTCGTCGAAGGCGACGGTCAGCTCGTCAACACCAGTCTGCTCGGCCACCGCCGGCACCGGGTGCTGGCGGTAGTGAGTCTTCACCAGCACCTCGCGCGGACCTTGCCAAACGTCGCCGCTGATGAAGTTCACATCGCTAGCCACTACCCCCACGCTGAGCAGCTCGTCCTTAAAGCCAACAATGAGCCGGTTGGCGAACGCATCCTTCCCCAGCACGTACAACGGTTCGCGCGCCGCTACGCCGATGCCCTTGCGCTGCCCGATGGTGTAGCGGATGAGCCCCGCGTGCTCCCCGAGCACGCGCCCTTCCCGATCCACGATCTCCCCCGGATTGAAAGCAGTGTCCGCGCCACAGCGGCCCTCGATGAACCTCGCATAGTCGCCGTCGGGCACGAAGCAGATGTCCTGGCTCTCGGGCTTCGCCGCCGTGACGAGGCCGCGGGCACGGGCCAGCTCGCGCACCTCGCCTTTGGTCAGCTCGCCCAGGGGAAACAGCATGTGGGCGAGTGTGTCCTGGGTAAGGTGGTACAGCACGTAGCTTTGGTCCTTGACGGGGTCGCATGCCCGCAGAAGCTGCCAGCGTCCCGTGGCCGCATCCCACCGGCGCCGGGCGTAGTGCCCCGTGGCCACGTAGTCGAGCCCCAGCTCGCGGCGGCGCTGCTGGAGAGACTCGAACTTCAAGAACCGATTGCAGGCGATGCAAGGGTTGGGCGTGCGGCCCTCGAGATAGGCGTCGCAGAAGGGGCGTACCACCGCCGCATCGAAGCGATCGCGCAGGTCGAAGGCATCGTGGGGGATGCCGAGGCGCTGGCATACCTCCCGCGCGTCTTCCACATCGCGCGACGACCCGCAGGTCGATTCCTGGTCGTCCCGCAGCACCATCGTCGCGCCGCGCACGGCATAGCCCGCTTCCTGCAACAGCAGCGCGCACACGGAGCTATCGACGCCCCCCGACATCGCCGCCATCACGCCGGACGTCCCGAGCGCCACAGCCATCTCCCTGTCATCTTCGAAAGTCATGGGGCGCATCATAACACAGCACGCCGAAACGCCAATCATCCTTCGCTATGGGCAACCTCTTATCCTGACGATGGCCCACAGCAGCTCTCTTGGCTCCCTCTCCCCGTTTTTCCCTGTTTCTTCGCCTCTCGAAAGGCACGAGCGAATTCCTCACACGCACGTCGAAGCCATCGTGCTAAGCTGAAAGCATGCAGGGGTACCGCTCGGCGGCACGCGAAGCCGTCCCGTGGTTGAGAGGGCGCAGGCGCCCAACCCTTCGAACCTGTCAGCTAACACTGTCGTAGGGAGCATGCTCGCCAAGCACAAGGGGCGCTTCCTGCGGGGAGCGCCTTTTTTGGCGCGGCCCGCAGGACAACGCTCCGGCTTCCGGAAAGGAACCGCCATGTCCGAACATTCCACTACCACCGCCTCCCCCACCCGCACTGAAGCGGAACTGCGGACGCTCATGGCCCGCGCCGTGCGCGAGGTGCGCGAGACGAACCCGCTCGCGCCTTCTATCACCAACACCGTGACCCAGAGCTTCGTCGCCAACGCCCAGTTGGCCGTCGGCGGCTCGGCGGCCATGGTGTATTTGCCCGACGAGGGCGAGTGCGTCGCCGCCCTGGGAGGGGCCGTCTACATCAACCTGGGCACGCTCATGCCCGTCTACGAGCAGACGGTTCCCGCCACGGCGCGCGCCTGCGCGGCCGCGGCCACGCCCTGGGTGCTCGACCCGGTGGGCGTGGGCATCGGCAGCCTGCGCACTCGGCTCATCGAGGCCGTGCGCGAGAATCCGCCGACCATTTTGCGCGGCAACGCCTCGGAGATCATCGCCGTGGCCGACCTGTGGGGGCTTGGCGGCAACTCGGCCGATGGCGCTTCCGGCGACGGCCCCCGCGGCGTCGATAGCACTGATTCCGTGGATGCCGCCGAGCGCGCCGCCGTGGCGTGCGCCCGCTTCACGGGAGGCGCGGTAGCCGTTTCCGGCGCTACCGACCTTGTCACTGACGGCGTGCAGGTGGCGCGGCTCTCCGGCGGCTCGTCCCTCATGACCTGCATCACCGGCTCTGGCTGCTCGCTGGGCGGCGTATGCGCCGTTTACGCCTGCGTGGCCGATCCCTTCGTGGCAGCGCTCACCGCAACGGCCGCCTACAACCTGGCCGGCCTGCGCGCAGCCGAAACCTGCGACGGTCCGGGCAGCTTCCAAGTCGCCTTCCTCAATGCCCTCTACAACCTCACCACCGAAGAAGTGACTGAGGCGCCTCTGGCACTCACCAGCACATCAGCCGCGTAATCCCATAGCGATAGCCCGCAAACCTCGAAGCCGCATTTGCAACCAAAGAGAAAGGCCGCCCTATGAACACCCTTGTTGCCGTTGCCATCGCGCCCTTCGGCGTGGGAGACGAGCTCGCGCCCTATGTGGCCGAGGCCATCCGCGTCATCCGCGACTCCGGCCTGTCCCACCGCACCACCTCCATGTTCACCGAGATCGAGGGCGACTGGGACGAGGTCATGGCCGTCGTACGCGACGCGACCATGGCCCTCGCCGACCAGGGCATCCGCACCGAGGTGGTCCTGAAGGCCGACATCCGGCCGGGGCACACCGACACCCTGCACACCAAGGTCGAGAAGGTGGAAGAGCTGCTGGCCGAGTAGGGGTTCGTCCACATCTTTCCATCATCTACATGGAGCCTCTTGCGCTTTCGCGTCGACCCGCTATGATGCTGCCCGACATACGACACGAAGCGAAAGAGGTTCCATGCTCCGCAAGATCATTCACATTGACGAGGACAAGTGCACCGGCTGCGGCCTGTGCGTCGACGCGTGCCACGAGGGCGCCATCGCCATGGTCGACGGCAAGGCGCGCCTGGTGCGCGACGACTATTGCGACGGGCTGGGCGACTGCCTGCCGGCCTGCCCCACCGACGCCATCTCCTTCGTCGAGCGGGAAGCCGCTCCCTACGACGAGGCTGCCGTGGCGGCACACCTGGGCGCCCGCAACGGCGGCGCGACGGCTGGCAGCGTTCCGGCCGCGGCCGAGCACCGCAGCGGCTGTCCCGGCTCGGCCGCCCGCACCCTCATCGACGACGCTCCGAAGCCGGCGCCGTCGCCTGCGCACCAGGGCGGATGCCCCGGTTCCCGCAGCCGCTCCCTGAACGGAGCCCCGGCACCAGCCGCTCCTGTACCGGCTGCTCGCACCGCCGCTCCGGCCGCTACCGGCGCCACCGACGCGCTTTCCGCCGTGGCCGCCGCTCTGCCGAACCGCTTGGCTCAGTGGCCGTGCCAGATCAAACTCGTACCGGTGCAGGCCCCCTACTACCAGGGCCGCGGGCTGCTTATCGCCGCCGACTGCACCGCGTTTGCCTGCGCCAGCTTCCACGAGCGCTTCATGAGCGGCAACGTCACCATCATCGGCTGCCCCAAGCTGGACGAGGGCTCCTACACCGACAAGCTCGCCGCCATCATCGCCGCCAACGACATCACCTCGGTCACCGTCGCCCGCATGGAGGTGCCCTGCTGCGGCGGCCTCGAGCGCGCCGCCGCCGAGGCCTGCGCCCAGTCGGGCAAGGACATCCCCTTCGAAGTGGTCACCTTCGCCGTCAACGGCGACGTCATCGGCTAGAAACAACCGACGCGCACTTGATTGAATGCGCCTCCTAGTTCATCGAGGATGACCAGGTCAGCCCAGCTCGACCATAACCGCCTCCGAGACGATCCCGGCTACCTCCGGGATCGTCTCTTCTTCCAAGGAAGAGAAGCTCATCACGAAGGCGGGACGGCGCCGACCCCTCCCCTCGCTGCACCCAGACCGCACCTCGTCGCATACCCTTCGGGCACCCTCGACTTCGCGAGCCTCGCACCGGCAGCCTACCGTTTCGTTCGAGCTGCGCCCAGGAGCTCCCGCCTCGCAACCCGTGAACCGATAACGGCCCAAAGGCGCCAGGCGCACGCCCCGAATCGCAGCGCGCCGGGCCACGCGCTCCTCGAAAGTCGCACTATCTCTCTCGTCTCCTTCGACACTCCTAACCTCCATGAGAAAGTGCAGCCCGGCACCCGCATTGGCAAAGTGCAAATGATCGCCGGCCGAAGACGCCGCTAGTACGTCAATCAGCGCGCTCAGCCGCCGCCGGTAACGCGTCCGCTGGCGATTGACATGGCGCTCGTAGTCCCCCGACTCCATGAACCGCGCCAACGTCAGCTGCTCCAATGCACCCACCGTGCAGGCGTAAAAGCCAAGTCGGTCGCGGAACCGTTCGGCCAGCGCCTCGGGCAGCACCATGTAGCCAATGCGGAAAGCACCCCCGAGCGTCTTCGAGAACGTGTTCGCGTAAATGACCCGCCCAGCCCCATCGAGGGCCGCGAGTGGAGGTACGGGACGCCCCGCCATGCGGAACTCGCAGTCGAAGTCATCTTCGATGAGGTAGCGCGACTGGGCACTGGAAGCTTTCACGCTCCGACCGCGAATCTCCCTAGCCGCTGCACCGTCCTCGGGCGCGGCAACCCCACTCTGGGCCCATTCCAACAACGAGCGCCGGCGCGACACCGGCACCGTGATACCGGTGGGAAACTGGTGCGACGGCGTGCAGTGCAGCACGTCGATGCGGGCACGCTCGAGCGCCTCCAAGACCGGCCCTTCCCCATCGAGAGCGATCGGCCGCACCGCCACGTCGTTCGACTCGTAGATGCGCGTAAGCCGCGGATAGCCGGGGTCTTCCACGCCGTACGCCAGATTACGACCGAGCAGCTGCACGAGCAGGCCATAAAGCGACTGGGCACCGGAACCGATCACGATCTGGTCGGGATGCACCTCCATGCCGCGAAAGCCCCGCAGATGCGCCGCGATGGCCGCCCGCAACCGAGGCGATCCCTGAGGCCCCGACGCCTCCAGCACCGTGCGCTCGCTCTCGTCGGCCAACACGCGCCGCAGCGTCCGTGCCCACGCCGCGTAGGGAAACACCCCTTCCGGCGCCGTCGCCCCCGTGAAATCGGCGAGCCATTTGCGTCCGGCGCCATTCTGGCCGCACCAAGATGCCCCACATCCGGCATCGTTCTGGCCGTTCCAAGATGCCCCGCATTCGGCCCTGTCATCCCCGATGCACGCGTTGCTCCGGATTTTCGTCGCATTCCCGCAGAGGCTCGCTTCGCCCTGGAACCCCCCACACGCCCCCGAAACATCCCCTTTGCCACAAGCTATACAAAAGGACTCGTCTTTTGTGGCAAGTTTTTCGAGGGTTTCGACGTCGCCACCTTCCGAAACCCCCATTTTGGCTACGCCGAGCGCGCTTTTGCCCTCGAAACCGGCTTTGGAAGGCGATTTCACGGTTTCACGCGTCGAAACCCTCGAAAAACTTGCCAAATTCGAGCCGATTTCCTGCACATAGAAGCCGCTGCGGGGCACGGCGCGCACATAGCCCTCGGCCACCAGCTGGTCCAAGGCCCCCTCCACGGTGACGACGCTCACCCCCAAATGCTTTGCGAATGCCCGCTTGGAAGGGAGGCGCGCGCCGGCCGCAAGAACACCGGACTCGATGTCGGCTCGAAGCGCCCGGTAAAGCTGCTCGTACAGGCTCGTCTCCCCTCCACGATTTAGCACATACGTGAGCATCGCTTTCCCTTCCTCCTCCTGCAGCACGCTTTGAACGAGCTGCTCCTTTACGACCACCTGGTCTTCTGCCAGATCGCCAGCTCGTCGGCTCTTTGCGAAACCGAGGCCATCTCCAACTGACCTTATTAAAACTTCCCAAATTGAATATAACACTAAGCTCAGTTATCCCTTACCCTTCCGCTCATATCTTTTGCGAAAGGAAGGATCCTCATGACCGAAACCGCCCCCGCCGCTAACCAGGCCGGCAACCCCGCTACTCCCATCACCTCTGCTGAGCGCGTAGCCCTCAACCGCCAGCTCGCCCAAATGCTGAAAGGCGGCGTCATCATGGACGTCACCACCCCCGAGCAGGCCCGCATCGCCGAGGCCGCCGGAGCCGCGGCCGTTATGGCGCTCGAGCGCATCCCCGCCGACATCCGCGCGGCCGGCGGCGTTTCCCGCATGAGCGACCCGGCCATGATCAAGGGCATCCAGGCGGCCGTTTCCATCCCCATCATGGCGAAATGCCGCATCGGGCACTTCGCCGAGGCACAGATCCTCCAGGCCATCGACATCGACTACATCGACGAATCCGAAGTGCTCTCGCCGGCTGACGACACCTACCACATCGACAAGACCGTCTTCGCCGTCCCCTTCGTCTGCGGCGCCCGCGACCTCGGCGAGGCCCTGCGCCGCATTGCCGAGGGCGCCACGATGATCCGCACCAAAGGCGAGCCGGGCACCGGCGACGTCGTGCAGGCCGTGCGCCACATGCGCCGGATGAACGCTGAAATCCGCCGCATCCAGAACCTGCGCGACGATGAGCTGTTCGAAGCGGCGAAGGAGCTGCAAGTGCCGGTGGAGCTGCTGCGCGAGGTGCACGAGGCCGGCAAGCTGCCCGTCGTGAACTTCGCCGCCGGCGGCATCGCCACCCCGGCCGACGCGGCCCTTATGATGCAGCTGGGCGCCGAGGGCGTCTTCGTGGGCAGCGGTATCTTCAAGTCGGGCGACCCGGCCCGACGCGCCGAGGCCATCGTAAAGGCCACCACGAACTTCAACGATCCTGAGATGCTCGCCGCCTTGTCCGAAGACCTCGGCGAAGCCATGGTGGGCATCAACGAGCAGGAGATCCAGATCATCATGGAAGAGCGGGGGCAGTAGAACCCATGTCCCCAACCATCGCCGTTCTCGCCCTGCAAGGCGCTTTCATCGAGCACGAGCAGCGCCTGCAATCCCTCGGCTGCACCACCATCGAGCTGCGCCAGGCCGCCGACCTCGCCCGTCCCTTCGACGGCCTGGTGCTCCCCGGCGGCGAGTCCACCGTACAGGCGAAGCTGCTGCATGACCTGGGAATGTTCGAACCGCTGCGCCAACGCATCGCCGAGGGCCTCCCCGCCCTCGGCACCTGCGCCGGCCTCATCCTGCTCGCCGACCATTTCCGCACCCTGCCCGTCACCGTGCGCCGCAACGCCTACGGCCGCCAACTCGGCAGCTTCCACGCCGAGGGTCGCTGGGAAGAAGGGGCGAAGGGGACAGAAGAAGCCGCGGGAGCAACCTGCGTCGCAGACGCGAAGGACTACTCGAGCAACAGCGCCACACTCGCTTCCGAGCCGGTTCCCCTCACCTTCATTCGCGCCCCGCGCATCGAAGCTACCGGCCCCGGCGTCGAGCCCCTCGTCACCCTGAACGACGCACCGGTAGCCGTGCGCCACCGCAACCAGATCGCCGCCGCCTTCCACCCCGAACTCGACGACGACAACCGCCTCTACGAAGCGCTCCTCGCGCCTTTGAAGCGCGCCTACTGAACCAACCGATAGACGGCGCCCGGGCCGCGCGACGGCCCCAGCCGTTCCACAAGAGACTTGTCCATCAGCCGATTGAGCGCGCGGCTGATCGTTGCCTTCGACTTACCCAATGCGTCCATAAGAATCCGCGAGCTCACCGGTGCGGGCGCCTCTTCCAAGAAGTCGACGATGTCGCACTCCACCGTACCCGGCGCCAGCACATGAATGGTATGGAAGCGACCTGTTTCGTCTGACCACTCCGTGACGGATCGCACGATCTTCCCGCCCGCAGCGCCCTCAGGCAGCCGAACACCACCGCGGCCGCCACCCCCCGCGCGCTCTCCGAGCCCGAACCCGAACCACCCTGCCTCCGCGCCAGCGCCGGCCTTGTACAGCGCCACCTCGAAAGCGGTGATGTGGTCAATGGCTACTGGTTCCGGCATATTCGCCTCGCGCAAGCTGGCCCGAATCTGGAAGTAACCCGTGCCCTTGTTCTCCACCACACTGCCCACCTCGGCAAACCCCTCGGCATAGGGGGTGACGCGCAGGATGTTGGCCAGTGCCTGGTTGCGCGGGAAGGAAACGCCAAGCTCGCCCAAACGGTCGACCGTCATAGCCCGGCACAAACCACCTGGACTCAATATCTCAATGCGGTCGTCGTACATGGTCACCTGAACCTGGGAGGTGCACCCGTCCGGCGAGTAATCGCGGTGCATAAGCGCGTTGGCCACCGCCTCGCGCACGGCCGTCTCGGGATACTCGGGTCTATCGATGCGAAACGCCCCCTCCACCTTCGACGAGACGCGCACGTTGCGTCGCAGCGCCACCATCAGCTCCGATATCATCACGGGGATGGGCCCGACGATCTCGCGAGAATCGAGAAAACGCAGCCCCTCGGCGCTCACATCGGCCTTCGACGTCCCCGGGATCACCGTAAACGAAAGGCAGGCCCGCGGGAAATAACGCTGCGGAAAGCGCCCGAGCGCCATAAGTCCCGCCAATGTGGGTCGCACGATCCCCTCCCCGTCACGAGCCGTCACGCAGAGCGCCTCAAGCAGCTCCTCGTCGCTCATACCCTTGAACGCTCGCGGCGAATCGGCACGCTGTCGGCGCATGAAGCCCTCCAGAAGCTCTTCGTCAAAGTCGCCCATCGCAGCCCCTTCGACCACTTCGCGATCGTAGTGCGGCGGCCGACGCCCCTCCAGCAGGCGGTCCACCTCGTAGGGGCTCAGCCTCCGATCACCATCCCCCACACGCGCATAGGAGCCGTCATGCATTGCGCGCGACTTGACGAAGCAGGGCTTAAGCTCGGGCGGCAGCTCGGGCACCGTGGCCACCACCACGGGCGACCCTTCGAATTCAACGATCTCCACTGACGCCCGCACGGGCGGTTCCATCTTCTCGCCGCACATCTGGGCAAGCGCGTCGGCCACAGCGCGCGCCTTAAAGCCCGGAACAGCCTGGAAACCCGCGCGCTCCGCCAACCCCAGAACCACCACGCCGCCCGATGTGTTCGAAAACGCGCTCAGCGTTTCCGCCATACTTTTCGGAAGCCCTTGAGCGGCCGCTTTCACCTCTACCCGCTTCGTGTCGGTGCCAAGGCGCCGAGCGAGACCAATATAGCTCTCCAGATCGAAATCGTACACGCCCATAGCCCACCCCCGCAAGTAGTTTCAAGAAGTCTCATTAGTATGCAACAACTTGAAACTATTTGCAACAACGCTTGTATTTGTTGGTGCGCGCAAACCCAACATTGTGCAAGACCCCAGTTCAGAGAATTCAAATCACGATTTGACTGTAACATCTGCGGGACCGACATCACCGGCAACACCTCCGCCCATGCGAAAGAACACATGAAGGCCGGTGAAGGATCTGGGCATCATAGTGAAATCCGTCAGATAGTCACCGGCTACAACACGGTTAGCCATAAGAAAGAGGGACATTGGGAAACGAGGGTTGTCGGCGGTCGTTGGGAATAGACGTTAGGCAGGGGTCATTAAGGATGCGCTTGATATTGCTGTCAAGCCCTGATAGACGATTTGTCCGTTTATCAGCCACAGTTGCTTAGATGCCGGCAGAGCATGAAACAATTTCTGCCAGTAGGCGTCATTTCGCGATGCGCATCTTTTATATCCAATAGGCTGCATGGGTATCGCTAACCCACACAGCCTATTGGCGCCCAATCTCTCTAACGTACTTATCTGCGACTATTGAATCTTCTGCGACCGACATAGAGCAGCAAAGAAGCCAGTCCTATAGCAGAAGCGCAAAAGAGAATCAGAGCAATACGCACAGGCAAGCCTAAGCTGTCACTTGTTTCTGCCAAAAAGCCTAAAGAGCTAGCAGGCTTATCAGTATCAGTGACGGAGTTCGCGTTATCTGTCTGACCCGAATTGATTTCCTGGTTACCTCCTGATGCCTCAGGTGCATCCGAACCACCGTTATTCCCTTGGCCACCGTTCATGCTTCCGCTATTGCCCTGATTGGTTCCACCGTTGTCTCCGCCTCCCTGCTCGCCACCACCTGACGGATCGCGTCCGTCATCGGTTACGCTCACGGTAAGATTCAATCTCTCGCTGTATTCATCAAAAGGCATCCCCTCTTTATATGCGGCGATTCGATACTTCGTATCTCCCGTAACACTGATAGGTCCGGTGTAAACGCGTCGCGTCCCGTTTGCATCGCAGGGGCAGGTGTCGTCGGTGGTGTAGTAGATGGTCGCTCCTTCGGTGGTGGTTGTCAGGGTTAGCTTCGAACCTTTCGGTACCGTCACGCTGTTCTCTTTTGGAGCCAACGCATCGAACGTGTTCGTTCCGATGGTTGCGGTGGGCCGCACGGGTTGCGCTGCATCAGAAGTGGTGCGAATCGCCAGCTCCTTGGAAAGCGACGTGCCAGTTGCCGCAAGGGTGAGCGCCGTCATTCCGGGAAGGTCACCATAGAGCGAGAACGATGTCTTGCCCTCGGAATCCGTCATGCCAGTTGCGATGCCCTCGCCAGAAGCGTCCAAGGCGCTGATACCGTCGAGCGCCGCGATGCTGGGCGCATCCACCTGTGCCGTCACCGGCTGGTTCGCCACAGGGGTGCCGTCCGAATAGCGCACGTAGGCCACAACTTGGACAGGTTCAGGAGCATCGCTTTGCAAGACGACGGCATTCTCATAGTTCGCAACGAGCTGCGCCGGACGTTTCTCGACGGTGAGCGTCTTCGACCATGACCCGAACAGATCGCCCAACGAACACTCCGTATAGCTCTTCGCACCGTTCAGCTTCACCGAAACACTTGCTCCTTCGGACAAGGGTTCTTGCGGGTAGATGCGCAGGACCTTGGCAAGCGCTCCTCCTCCGTCGGCCTCGCTGGCGTCTTTCGAGTCGACCCATTCAAGACGGGCGCTCTCGCCATCCACGAGGGCGCTCGTTCCTGCTCCCTCATCGGCTTTCATGTATTGGCTGAATTCCAGCTCTATATATTCGGGGCAGGCATTCGCAGCTACAACGCTTGGTGCCTGCGTTGACTTCAAACCTACCTTCAGCCCGGTTCGGATGGGGAGCACCGAAAGCCAGTCCGTCCTTGCTACGTCATACCCTTCTTTGGCGACCCTCACCTGATAGAAGCCGGTTGGCGTATCCCATTGGAAGGCTCCGTCTGCGCCCGTGGTCAGCGTGCCCTCCTGCTCGTAGTCTTCGGCATTCCATTTCCGTGCATTGCGGCCGTTTGCATCGTCTGCAACATAGATGGTCGCCTTGGCACCTTCTACGGGATTACTATCCAGCGCCTCATATACGATGCCCGACGGGTCGATGATCACATTTGACCCGATGCCGTAGAACTTGTCCCAGTCGATGATGTTCCTGACATCGTCGCTGCCATTGTTCTTCTTAGGAACTTCCTTGCAAACGCTCTTCCTGTAAGCGGTTGCCTGCTCATAGGCGTTCTTTGCCTTGTCGAGGTAGTGCGCGCGCAGCAGGTGAATCGAGGTGGATCCTGCATCGATCGCCAACGAGGCCTTGCTCACCACGCCGCCAGCAGTGCTAGCCCCCTCCGTCACTACAGAGCTGCTCCCCATGGTTGCGACAAGGATGATCGTCGATCCCACCGTGTTCCAATAACCGGTCATTACATCGGTGTAGTTATGGTCGTCCTCGTTCTCCATGAGCTCTCGGTACTTCTCGGCCGCATCGCGTTCGGCGTAGAGCGCCTTGAGGCAGTTCTGGCATGCTCCATCGCAAGGGTTGCGCTTCTTGTAATAGAGAATCCATTGGTTTATGGATTCGATGTCGGCTTCAAGGACGCCTAAGGCATCCATGTTGTCTAACCATGAGTCCATGGCGAATCTCAACCCCACACCACTTCCGATGACGCCGACGCCGCCCAGAACCTGATTGACATTCGTGCACTTTGAGATTTCATTGGCCACCTCTTCTGTCTCCTTAGCCCACATCTGGCTCTTCGCCCAGGCTTTCACCATGGGCGTGATCCTCTCAGGCGGAACGTCCTTGAGGATGCGGCGCGCAAGCACGTTGTCGAGCACACTCTTTGCGCCCTCGTCGATCACGCCGCTCACCATGTCAATCCCCATACCAAAACCATCCAACCCGGCGGCTTTGAGTGCATCCACCTTGGCGGAGCGCATATGGTCATCTTTCTCCTTATGTTCTGAGAAATCGACCTTGTAGGTGTTCTGCTTCTTTGCGTTCGGATCCGTAGCTCCTTGGGGTGCGCTTTCCGTCACCAAGCACGAATAGCCCGTGTAGACGCCTTCCGTCTTGCCGTCAGCACTGTTCTTCTGCGAGTCGGTGACATAGAGCTCGGCTTCGAGGCGGCCGTCTTCCAAGGTCTGGACTTGGACGCCCTTTGCGCTGTCGCCTTCGGAAACCTTGACGACGCCGCCTAGCTTGTCCTGAAGGCAGTTGTCCATCAGGGCCGACGGTGAGCCCGATGCGCTCACCTTGCCGATGCCCGCGCTCGTTCCCATGGCATCCAGGCTGTTTCGTATGGAGCGGTTCGTCAGCTTTCCGCACGCATAGTTGTTGTCTATGGACTCCTTCATCCTGTGGAAGAAATCCTTCACTTCCTTGATCGTTGCGGCATCCTGACCCGCATACCACCCATCTATCTCCGCATCAGTCGGAATCGAGTACTCGCCGATATCCGGGTCTTCTCCCGTGAAGTAGGGGTCGTCGATCGCAGCAATCCAGGTGTCGTCCGCATCTATGGGTGCACGGAGGCTGTCTAGGCTGATATCCGCGCGCTGCGCCTCAATCTCAGCCAGTGAAGCCTGCGCCTCCGCTTCGGTGAGCGTGCCTTCTTTGACACGCTGCTTTATCTCATTTTCGAACGCCTGTAAGGACGCATCTATTCCTTCGCAGGTTTTGCTCAGCTCGCTGCCGCTGGACGACGTGTCTCCGAACAGATTCTCCAAGTAGAGGTATCTGTCCTTGGCTTCCTGTTCGGCGCGCTTCTTGATGCGCTCCTTGAAGTCCTCGTCGTCCACGTTCGACGCATAGGCCAAGGCGAAGTTGTTGAACGTATAGGTCTGCGGGATGAAGAGCTCCTCGGCATCCAATTCGGAGATACTGAAAGACCCCGAGTCGGGATTGTCTGCCAGCAGCTGCAGATAAGTTTCGTCCACGTACTCGCCGACAAAGCGCGTATATTGCTCGTCGCTTGATTTCTTTGTAAGCGGGATGGCGACCGTCCTGTCGTCCTGCATGACCGCATACATCCATAAGGTGTCGCCGGCGTTGATCTCGTTGCCTGCTTTCTTCACGGTGACATCGAACGTCCAGTAAGCGCACGATTTCCGGGCAAGCTGGTGATGGATGGTCAGGCATTTGTCGCTCTCCTTGCCGTCGGCGATGAGATCCTGCGTCCGGCCTTCATTCGTCACCTTAAACGACCAGATCTGTGCCTGGGGTCGGTAGGTGCAGTCCGCATAGGAAGAGAAAGTGGCTCCTTCTGTGGTAGCAGTTGCATCCACCTTCACACGGTCTCCGTAAAGAAGGGAATCCGTTAGGCCTTCCGGCAGGTCGAAGCCTACCGTTGCTTTGCCCTTGCTGTTCGTGGTAACCGATTCGCCGACGTTTTGCCCGTTGATGGAAAGCTGTGCGGTTGCGCCCGGACTTGCATAGACGATGGCGTTATTGCCCTTCTGGCCCACATAGCCGGACGGCACCTCAACGCTCATCCCAAGGGATGCGAACGAAAGATTGCCCGCAGGCACCGTGGCCCCAGAAGCTGAAAGGGAAAATGGCATCGAATATACCCGTTCCTTCGTCGGTGTCAATGCGATGGATATCACCCCGGAGGTGGCACCAGAAGGGATCTTCACGGAAAGAGCGCCTTCTCTCGATGTGCATTCGAGGGTCTCGCCCGTATCCAACGCGGCTGATGCGTCGCTGTAATCGTTTCGGGGAATGTCAAACGTGAGGGTCGCATCCATGGATCGGTCGAATTCGTAGCTGATCTGAAAGATTGCTTCGCAGCCGACGACGATGGCGCTTTGAGACATTTTCGCAGTGACGGACTTCACGCCGATCGATGCCAGGGCATCCTCCGCCTTGAAATCGGGGACGCTAAGCGCAAGTTCGCTGGTAGCTTCGTCTTCGATGCGAATATCCCCACTGGCATAGGGAAGCGCGAGTCGCTTGATCACGCCTAGGTGAGAGGCGCTTACATTCAGTGAGGGCTTGAATGCCACTATCGTGTAATCGCCTGCCTTCAGTTTGCCGGTATCGAAATGCCAGGCGGGATTCTCTTGGCCGTCAGGCCAATACACTTGCGCATAACCATCCTGGATGCACCGGGCATTGCTTGCAGTGCCGTCGAACACCAGCACGCGGCTCGTCCCTTCGAAGGCGGCGTTGAGCGAGATGGTCGCACTGCCCCAGCGCGGAAGGACGGCGGCGAACTCTCCCGCTTCTTCGTTGAAAGTTGCAGTTGCAGGGGAAAGAGCGAGCGACTCTGCAGGGGTCACTTCAAGGGAAAGCTCGGCGAGGGCGGCAGGATCGTTGGCGAGCGATTCGGACAAGATGAGCTGACCGCGCTGCACCAAGTAATCGTCGGTGGCGCTCTCACCCGTCAGGTTTTTCCCTGGCTTGAGCTCTGCGCCGTTGCGCTTCAACGTAAACGAAAGGCTGTTCCAATTGGATACGGGAGCATATTCGGGATTGCCGCCGGTATCGCTGCTTCCCGTTTTGCATCGCAGGCTTATGGGATAGACCCGCTGAACCGCCAGTTTCGAAAAACCGGTTATCGTGCCCGCGTCCCAATCGCCCGTCATCTGTCCAGCGGGACGCAGCAGCTCCTTGTCGTAATACCCTGGCATCGTTATGGTGATGAGCGTTTCTACAGCAGGTTTTAAGCCTTCTGCCGTGAAGGCGCCGTCATCCGCAACGTTTGCTTGATAGGTGGAATCACCCTGCTGCACGATAACCTTCACGTCGGTTGTCGCGACACCCTCGGGAAGGTCGAGTTTACCCGTGACCTTCACGGTATTGATGTCGTCGTCGAGCCAAACCCAATTGATTCCTTTTCCTTTCTCTAGCTGTGAGAGCTTCCAGGGGTCTGACTCCGTGCCGTCTGTGCGCTTCTTGTAGGCATAGACAGTGGATCCATCATCGCAGGGCGCATACACGCTGCCTTCGTAGTAGATATCGTCATGAGCTAGGCGCACATCCGGGTTGTCGATGCGCAGCATCACCGCACCGCATGAGTCGAATGCGCCACCAAGGTACTGAAGCGATGTCGGCAGCACGATCAGGTCTTGCGAGGCAAGCCCGTCGCAATCGGAAAACGCACTGTCGCAGAGGCGCTCTATGCCGTTGCCGTCTGGGGATGTCTCAAATGCAACAGAGGTAAGGTCACCTGCCGAGCCTGAGCTGAAGGCGTACTCCCTGATCTCCTTGACGAAGCTGGGGAACGTGACGCTCTGCAGATGTTGGTATTTAAACGCTGCCACCGAGATATAGACGTCGTAGCTTCCGTCGAGCACGGCTGCTATGTCCATCGATTTAAGGCCGCCATCTCCGTAGAGCATGACCACGTCGCGGGTTTGCCCATCGACCGTATCCTCATAGCCCTTGTTGAGATAGGCATACACTTCGGCATCATGCAGTGGGTCCGGCGCTGGCCAGCCGCAATCGAACGACCAGCCCGGATCGTTCCAGTAGCCGTTGTCCTGCACGAGCGTTCCTACCCACATCTTCTTACCGGAGCAAGAGGCGGACGTCTTCCACAGGAGCGACTTGTCCAACTCGGGGTAGTTATCGCATTCGTAGTTGTCCAGCGTGGCAAGGTTCTGGGCGCTCACACCGCTCTTGAACGGATTGGGGCCTGGTTCTACGGACGCTTCTGTGACTGGCTGGCTATCTTCGGCGCCTTCTGCCACATCAGCATCATCCGAAGAGACAGTAGACTGGTTCGAAGCATCCTCATCCGGAACCTCTTCGTCGGAAACGGATGCGCCACCACCAGCGATGCTGTCCGTATCATCCTCGGATGCGCCATCAAGCAATATGTTGCTGGAGACTGAAAGCGCATCATCGGGCACATCGACTTCAGAATCGCTCACAGGGAGCAGTGCCGCCTGAGCGTCTTCGCTCGCGACTGCGTCCACCCGACTTGAATCTTCGGCAAATCCGACGATGGGACACATGGTCACAACCAGTGCCAAGGAGAGTGCGACGGCACAAGCTTTTGCAAAAGGAGATTTTGCTGTCTTGTCTTTTCTGGGCATGGCGGTTTCTATCTTTCTCTTGGTGAGGGATCCCGTTCATTCTCCGAAATCGAGGAACGAGGCACAATAGAGTTGCCAGGTTCGGCAATTGCCAAAACGGAAATCGTACGCTAGGGGGCGCATTTCCTGAGTACCATAGTCATTGCAACCTGCAAGCAACGAGAAAGCGCGAAATGAAGTTTCACGAACAACTGAATGCATATATCGAGCAGATCGACTGCATGGCGAAAGAGGTGAGCGAGCAGTCGGGAGTATCCGCCGCCACTCTGAGCCGATATCGTACGGGGTCGAGGCTCCCCGATACGGAATCCGACGCCTTTGAGAATCTCTGCTCTGCGATCGCCGAGCTGGCACGGCAGAAGCAGCTTGGCGATATAACCGCGGAATCAGTGCGTGAGCAGTTCATGCAGTCATCCGACCTTCGCCCCCGCGACGCCGATCGGCTCCTCGAGAACTTCGACCTCCTCCTTGCAACGCTCGATGTGGGCATCAGCAAGCTCTGTCGCCATATAAACTACGATGCCTCGACCGTGTTCCGCTTTCGCAATGGCTCGCGCCGTCCATCGGATCCCGAAAAGTTCGCATCGTCGGTGGCGGAGTACGTGACGCGAGAATGGGACTCTGCTCGCGATAGAGCCGTGCTGGCGCATCTGCTAGGTTGCACTGAAGAGGAGCTAGCGGAAAGCTCCGTTCGGTACGAAAAGCTGATGGAGTGGCTGTTCGACGATCGCGACCATAGGGATCATCCCGTGTCGGATTTCCTGTTCAAGCTCGACGAGTTCAACCTGAACGACTACATCAAGGCCATCCACTTCGACGAACTGAAAGTTCCTTCCGTGCCGTTCCAAATGCCCACATCGAAGACGTACTTCGGTCTCGACCAGATGATGGAAAGCGAACTTGATTTCCTGAAGGCCACCGTGATCTCCAAATCAACCGAGCCGGTGATCATGTACAGCGACATGCCCATGGGAGAGATGGCGAAGGATCCGGAATTCCCGAAGAAGTGGATGTTCGGCATGGCCATGATGCTGAAAAAGGGGCTTCACCTGAATCAGATCCATGACTTGAACCGGTCCTTCGAGGATATGATGCTGGGACTTGAGAGCTGGATCCCCATGTACATGACGGGCCAGATTTCTCCGTTCTATCTCAAAGAGCCGTCGAATAACGTTTTTCTGCATCTTCTGAAGGTTTCCGGAGCCGCTGCCCTTTGCGGTGAGGCCATTGTGGGCCACCATGCCGAGGGAAGATACTATTTGACCAAATCGAGGAAGGAGTTGGGGTACTATACGGCGCGAGCCCAGGAGCTGCTGAGCGCTGCGCGACCCTTGATGGATATCTACCGCATCGACAACAAGAACGAGTTCAACGCTTTTTTGCAGGTCGATTCAGAAGCAATCGGGAAGCGCAGGAGCATCCTCTCTTCGCTGCCGCTCTACACCATCGATGCGTCCCTTCTGGTGGAGATGCTTGCAAGGTCTGGATTCGATGGAGAAGAGGCGGCCGGCATTGCCGATGCCGCCTCTTCGGCTCGTCGGCGCGTCGTGCATATTCTTGAGACTAGCGAGATCCATGTCGAGATACCGCTGCTTACCAGAGAGGAGTTCGAGGTCTATCCGTTGAACCTCGACCTTTCGAACGTATTCTGCGAGAAGGGCGTCGCGTACACGTACGAGCAGTACCTTGCGCACCTGGAGGATACCGACCGTTTCGCAGCGGATCATCCTCGGTATCAGGTAGAGAAAACTTCTTCACAGACGTTCAGGAACCTACAGATCAGCATTCACGAAGGCAGGTGGGCTATGGTGTCGAAAGAGCTTGTACCATCAATACACTTCGTCATACACCACCCAAAACTAAGACGTGCGATAGAGGAGTTTATTCCGCCTGTGGCCGAGAAATAGCCTCTGCCGCTGTTGTCTGAAGCAAATCGCGCAAACTGCTGGCAGGACTGCCATTATGTTCATCGATTATGAGGCTATCGTCCTTTCGCCATATGGCCTCAATCTTGCTATTGTTTGCGTCTATATCATCAGAATCAGGAGCCTGGTAATCGGAAAGCCCGCATGACATTAGAACACATCTAATGTCATTACAGTTGCCTTATTCGTTCGAAAGTAATTGGGCTTCGATGCCAGCCTCTCTGCAAGGTGACGTTAGATGTATTCTAATGTCATTCCAAGGCGGAGGAATACTTCCTATGTTGCATCCTGGGCATCCTCTTTGCTTGGAAGGCGCCTTGCGTAATAGCGGAACACCTCGTCGTAATGGTCTTCCACGAACTTTTCCACCAAAATAGATGTCTCTGTTTTAGTAGTAGCTCGGTTCGCTTTGCTGTAATCTTCATTGTCTTGCTGTGTTTCGCCGTGCGACATTCCTGAACCTCACCTCCTATTACGCATAACGCGAAGAGCGCACCCTATGGGCGGCTCTTTTTCGAAAAATTTTTCATTAGGTCGTGAATCCCAAGATTCGATTAGATGTTCTAGGGCTCTTGGAACGGCGCAGGGAGGCACAACATGTCATAACTGATATGACACGGTTAGCCCTGCGAAGAAGGACATTGAGAAATGCTGGTTATCGACGTCCATTGGGAGTGATTTGGAATCCTCTCGCGTATCAATGCGATGTAATAATTGCTCATTATCACGAGCAACTCCGAACTATGAAATATAATTTTCCAGAAATATGAGTAACTCAAGTTTGGTGAATGGCTATAGTGATTTACGAAATTCTCGGAAGCGCTCAACGATGCGCCAGGCAATTTCGCAGTATATCAAGCCCATCAAACACAGTCAGCAGATGCAGATCCTTGAACAATGCAAGACAAAAGCATATAATCGTCTTACTATTAGTAAAGGAGGTCGGTCCTATGGCAACTGCTTCTGTAACGGTGAGAGTCGACGAAGATACCAAGCGCGCCGCAGCTAACATCGTGGAAGATTTCGGCTTCGATCTCTCATCAGTCACGCGCGCGTTCTACCGTCAGATCGTACGCGAGCAGCGCATTCCCCTCACGCTTGAATATCCAACGCCTAATCTCGAGTCTCGCGAGGCAATAAGGGAAACGAAAGAACTCATCGCATCGGGAGATCCGGGCTACGCCACCGTATCAGAAATGTTCGAGGCGATGGGAGCATAGCGGTGCTGAGAGCCAATTACACCCCGCGCTTCCAGAAAGACGTTAAGCGCCTTAAGAAGAAGCACGTAGCGCTAGATCCTCTGAAAGAAGTCGTGGAATTGGTGGTCGCCGATACCCCAGATAGCCGATCAGAACTTGTTCGCCGGCATAATATGCATCGGCTCAAAGGCGAGTGGTCGGGAAGCATGGAATGCCATGTCGCAAACGCTGGCGACTGGTTGCTTGTTTGGGCGCAGACCGACGATCAGGCGTACTTTCAGAGAACCGGTGGCCACGACGATCTGTTCAGTGGATAGGAAGTGCTTTAGGATTGTGCAATCCACCAGGCAATATTGTTTTTCTGAGCTTACTCAGACCCTGTTCTCGCATTTTTCTGAACCGGAATTAACCTCATGTTCACACTTTTCTGAACTTGGAACATTAGCGAGCTAGTGCTATGCTCACTCCCCCTCGCAAACCGGAAAAGCCTCATCGTAGTCGGGGTCGTCCTCGCGGCGCACGAATTCGTAGAGAAGGCGGCGCGTGGCGGGCAGCTCTTTCTTCTTCAGTTGGTGTTCCCACAGCACGAGCACCTTCCAGCCGGCCGCCTCTAGCGCCGCCAGGTTTTGCTCGTCGCGCTCGACGTTGCGGGCGAACTTAGCCTCCCAGTAATCGAGGTTCTTCTTGGGCACCGACAGGCTGCACACGGGACACCGATGCCAGAAGCAGCCGCGGATCTCGATGGCGAGCTTGCGCCCCACGAACGCCACGTCCGGACGCCCGGGCGCTTTCCTCCAATCGCAGCGGTAGCCGGGAAAGCCCATCTCGCGCAGCATGCGGCGCACGAGCACCTCCGGCTTCGTGTCGCGCCGCTTGTTGCCCTGCATCGATTTGTGAGTGGCCGCCGACACAACCCCGAAATCGTAGCGGTTCGTCTTCGATAAGCGCACGCGAGATTCAGCGCCCTCCTCGCCTTCTGCAGAGTCTTCGTCGGCAGCCGCCGCTAAGACTTGCTCCCTCGCCTCGATTGAGCGATCAGTCACGCCGTCGGGAGCATCGCCCGCATCGCCCTGCGCAATCGTCTCTTTCGTTTTCTCTGTTGGCTTTTTCATGGCCGTTATTATAGCGCCTGCGCCTTCCCGCTTGCGGAACCCTGAACACTCCAATTAAGAAAGCGTAAGGTGTGCGTCTTTTTGCAAATGCTGTCACGCGGCGCGCAACCCAAGCGCTACCATGGGAGCCCCCCATCGGCTCGCCAGTCGCAACTGGCGCATTCCAGCGGCAATCACACGTCGCCGGAGCCGGCCGCCCCAAAAGCGAACCGAGCCCCAAGCGACAACGCAGCAGCCGAAGGCAAGCCAAACGAAACACCGAACCCAGGAAGGAGGAGGCCCCATGACGAACGCGCCATTCGCGCTCGACCGTCGCGAGTTCATCGCGCTCGCCGGCGGATTGGCCGCCGTGCTCGTCGTCGGCGACGGTGCCTATTTCTCCTCCCGCAGGTCGGCCGCCCACGCCCAGCCTGTACCTTCCGAATCCGGTACCCTGACCCAACCCGAAACGCCGCTTAACGGCACGATCGCCTCACCCAACACAGAGACAGCAGCGGCCGCCACGACCTCTCCCGAGACCGAGTCAGCAGCCGCGACCAATACCGAAATGCCTCCGACGACGCTTGAAGACCTACCCTGGAACCTGCGCCTCGTGAACCGCGACCATCCCCTCGCCGCCGACTTCGCGCCTAGCAATCTGGCCGAGTTGCCCGACGCAAGCTGGGTGGAGCCCCACGTCAACCACCGAGTGGATGCCCGCATCGTCGAAGATCTCACAGCCATGCTCACGGCTGCCGAAGCCGCCGGCACACATCCCATCATCTGCTCCTCTTTCCGCACCTACGACTACCAGGAGAATCTCTTCGAAAACCGCATCGAGCGAGCCGAGCGCGAGGAGCATCTGGAAGGCACCGAAGCCGAGGAGGCCGCCGCATTCTGGGTTGCCCCACCGGGCGCCAGCGAGCACCAAGCCGGTCTCGCCGTCGACATCGTGGACGCTGACTACCTGGAACTGGACGAAGGCCAGGAATCCACGGCCACCCAGCAGTGGCTCATGGCCCACTGCACCGAGTACGGCTTCATCCTGCGCTACCCCACGGACAAAAGCGCCACAACCGGCATCGGCTACGAGCCCTGGCACTACCGCTACGTCGGCAAAGAGGCCGCCTCCGACATAGCGGAAAGCGGTCTCTGCCTCGAAGAGTGGCTCGTCGAAACGTACCACGTCCAGGCCTGAAGCCGCTCCGCTCCTTTTCCGCAACTGCACCCTTCCGCAGCCGCCCTCTCCGAAACCTGCCCTCTCCGAAACCGCGAAACAAAAATGCCGAGCCGTCCCACAAGAAAGGCGGCCCTAAGGCCACCTTTTGCAAGGAGTGGGTATCGCAAGAACTTACAGCATCCAGGGCTGAACAATCGTGATCGGCACCGCCGCGCTCACGATGAGCAGACGCAGCATGAAGCCGCCGACGAGCACGCCCGCATCCGACAGCGCGCTGATCATCTGGCCCGTGCGCGAGGTCTCGAACTCGTGCTTGGCCAGCCACAGCATCCAGCATTCCAGAATCGTCGGGAGCACCAGGCCCACGATGACGAACAGCAGCCAGAACGCGACGGCCCAATTGCCCGACACCAGCGACATCACGCTCTCCCAGCCGGCGGGGCTCGGGTTGAACGCCGTGATGAACAGCAGCGCAGCAACCAACACGAACTCGATGACGGGCAGCCAGAAGTGGAACTTCTTCATGACGACCACCTCGTTGAACTCATCGGGCGCATAGAACACGCCGACGAGCAGCACCGCGGCCATGCCGGTGGACACGGCGGACACCAGGAACAGAATCGGCAGAAGCGCGCTGTTCCACAGGGGGAATCCCTGGCACACGCCAAGCAGGCAGCCGGTGTAAATGGCGACGCACAGGCCCATGACGAGCCCCACGCAATCGAGCCACATCGGCACCTCGCGCTTCATCAAATCAAGCAGGAGCACGATGAGCGCGACGACCACGAACACCGCCAGAAACACCACGCCCCAGGTCATGACCGACCCGAAGTTCGTGAGCAGAAGCGCGAAGCGCAGCGGATGGGCGAAGCCCGCGGCAGCGTCGAACATCAACAAGCACAGACCGATGATAACCACGATCGGCGCGATGAGGCGTCCGACGCGCATGAGGCGCTTACACTCCGGGTGGCGATAACGAACGAACACTGCCGTTGCGAACGCACCGCCGCCCAAGCCGGCCAGGAAGAGGTACCACGCGATGATGGCGCCCCAAATGGGTTCGTAGATCATGTCAATCACCTCACGTAATAGATCTTGGCGCGGGTCAGATCGCCGGCGATGGGAGCCGCACCCGTGCGCGCGATTTCCTTGGAAATCTCGCTGTCGGAATCGTCCAGATCGCCGAAGATGCGGGCACCGGTCAGGCAGGCATCCACGCACGAGCACATCTTCGTGCCGTTCTCATACGAAGAAAGCGTGCAGAAGCGGCACTTGTCCACCTCGCCCGTCTTCGAGTTGCGCGTACGCACCTGGTAGGGGCAGGCGGCCATGCAGTACAGACAACCGATGCAGCGGCCGTGATCCACTTCGACGATGCCGTCAGAGCCCATATGCGCGGCCCCGGTGGGGCACACGCTCGCGCACGGCGCGTCCTCGCAGTGCATGCACTGCAGCGGGATGTGCTCCACGGTCACGTTGGGGTACTTGCCCACTTCGCGCTCCTCGAAGCGAATGAACGACTCGTCGGGGAGCAGATCGTTCTGGCGCTGGCAGGCCGTGCGGCAGGCATAGCAGCCAATGCACTTCTTGGTATTGATGAGCATTCCGTAGCGTGCCATCATTCACCTACTTTCTGCACGGAAACCAACGTCTCCTGCGTCATGGCCGAGCCATAGGCCGGTTCCATGTGGAAGGGAACGAAGTCCATGAAGTTCAAGCCAACCCCATAGGCCGTGCGCTGATCGGGAGACTTGCAGCCATAGTGCGAGGGCATGTAGATGGCCGTCGGGTTAATGCGCTCGGTCACCTTCACCTTGATGGGGCCCTCGGCCATCGTGTTCGACAGAATGACCTCGTCACCATCCGCGATGCCCAGACGCTCGGCCACCTCAGCGTTGATCCAGATGCGGTCGAGGCCGTAGGACTTCGTGATGTCCATCAAAGGCTCGCAGTTGGCGGTCTGCGTATGCGTGTGGATGGCCTGCTTGCCGCCGATGAGGCGGAACTCGCCGACGGTCTCGTTCGGCATCACCTGGGGCTCGACCCACACCGGGCACGCGGACAATCCAGCCGCCTCGCACGCCTCGCTCGTAAACTGGATCTTGCCCGTCGGGGTCTTCCACTCGGGAACCTTGCCGTAGGCATAGGCCTTCTCGGGGAACGAGATCGTGCCGACCTGGCGCAGCTCATCGAGGCTCGTGCCCACGCTGCGCAGCTGCGCGTCGGCCAGCTCGTCAACGGTGAACGGGAAGTACTGCCCCACGCCGCACGCCTCGGCCAGCTGCGTGAAAATCACGTCCACCGGACGCGTGTTGGGGTGAATCACCTCGAGCACCTGATCGCGCAGGGAAACAACCGGCACGCGTCCGCCCACGAACTCGGGCAGCTCGCGACGCTCCAGGTAGCTGCACTCGGGCAGCACGTAGTCGGCCAGCATCGCGGTTTCCGACATCTGCACGTCGACGACGACCATCAGATCGAGGTTCGCGAAGTCCTCTGCCAGCTGGGCGGGGTTGGAATAGCCGGCCGCCATGTTCGAGTTGTAGAAGAACAGGCCCTTGACCTTGCCCTCCTTCGCCATCTCGGCGACGTAGAGGTTGGTGCCCATGGAAGAGAGCGCCAGCGGGTACTCCTCGGCGCCCCACATCTTCGCCTCGACCTTCGGCACCTCGGGGAACTTCGCCGGATCGAGATCGCCCGCCTTCACGCTGGGGAGGAACAGCGCCCCGCCGGGCTGGTTCCAGCAGCCCAGAAGCGTGTTGAACAGGCAGAGCGCTCGCGCCGTCTCGCCCGAGTTCGCGTACGAGCACCCGAAGGCACCGCGCCAGCTCGGCTCGATGGAGGCCGCAGGGGCCGCCTCGGCGAACTCGAGCGCCAGCCGTTCGATATCGGCAGCGGGAATGCCCGTGATGCCCTCGGCCCATTCCGGCGTGTAGCCCGCAATGGCGCTCGCCCACTCGTCGAATCCGACACTGTTGGCCGCCACGTACTCGGCATCGTAGAGATCGCGATTAATAAGCACGTTGGACATGGCCAAGATGAGCGCCAGGTCGGTGCCAGGGTTGATGGGCACCCACTCGTCAGCGAAAGCGATGCTGTTGTTCAGGCGCGGATCCACCAGCACGATGTGCGCGCCGTTCTCGTGCGCCTGCTGCAGCGCGGCCACCGAGCTGGGCCGGATGGCGTCGGCATAGCTGCGGCCGATGAACATCGTCATCTTCGAGTTGGCCACATCCGATTCGAAGTTGGCCGCCCCGATGGCCTGCGTGAACCCGGACTCCTTGGAGAGGTTGCAGGCGGCGCCGTGCGTGTACACGTTGGGGCTGCCGAGCGCGTTCATGAAGCGCTTCGTGTAGTACTTGCCCGACGGGCGCGGATCCTGCACCATGGCAAGCGCCTCGGGGCCGTACTGCGCGATGATATCGTTCACCTTCTGGCCGATCTCGCTGAGCGCCTGATCCCATCCTATTACTTCGAATTCGCCGTTTTCGTTCTTCTTCATCGGGTCGGTGAGTCGATCGGGCGAATAGGCGATCTGGGAATAGCCGTACCCGCGCGCGCACAACTTGCCCTGCGCGTTCGGATGGGCCTCATCCCCAATGAGCTTCGTGAGCTCGCCGTCTACGACGTAGGCGTAATAACCGCACTTGCTCGAGCAGGAATTGCACAGCGAGTGCACCACTTCGGTTCGCTTATCCGTCTCGGCATCAGCATCGGCTTCGCCGCGAACCGACAAGCTCACAAGGCCCGCGCCGGCGGCCACGGCAGCCACCCCGGCGCTTCCAACTAAAAAGCTGCGCCGTGTTAAAGCGTGTCCTGACATAATGGTCCTTCTCTCTATCGTTTAAGCCTCGACGATGGTGACCGCGGAAACCACGCCCTCGTCGATGGCCTTCTGGGCAATATCCTCCCAATCGATGAACTTGATGGCGCCGTTGGGGCACTGCTCGGCACAGCGACCGCAGGAGATGCACTTGGTCGACGTGCCGGTCTGGGCGTTGATGTGGGGCATGTTCCAAGGGCAGGCGGCAGAGCACATGCCACAGCCGATGCACACGTCCTCGTCGACAACGCGAGCGCCGGTCTCCTCATCGGAGTGGATGGCATGGACGGGGCAGTACTTGGCGCACTGCGGATCGACGCACTGCTTGCAGGAGGCGACCGTGAACTGGCAGTTGCCGAAGATGCCGTCGTTGGTATCGACGCCGGAACCGAAATTGTAGTTGTCCCACACGCGCACGCGGGCGATGGACTGCTGGGTCGCGCCGTCGTTCTTCAGGGTGCACATCATCTCGCAGCGCTGGCAGCCGGAGCAGCGAGCGCGGTCGGTGACGATCATTTTCGTAGGAGTGGTGCGCAGCTCGATGCGGCCCGAGGCAATGGAGGCGGTGGTCACGCCCCAGGAGGCGAGCACGCCGCCGACCACCAGGCCGGCAACGCCGCAACCGGTCATGGCGAGCACGGTGCGACGGGTAAAGAAGGGCTGCTTCTTCTCGGAGGCCGGCGCAGAGCCGGGCTCGGTAGCGGACACCGGGGCCGCGGGCGGCTGCTCGGTGGCCACGGTTTCATTTTTCTGGGTGTCAGACATTTGAACTCCCCCTTGTAACTTCATACTTGTCTCAGAGAGAACTCAAGATCGCGACGCCACGCAACAGAGGGCATCATAGTCATGAATGAAGAAGCTGTGTACCCTCTTTGAGGGGGATTACCGAACGTTTGATTTCTCCTCATCCGTCCGTAGAGGAGCCGTCATGTTTCCGTTGAAAAAGATCCCCTCATTGAGGGGAGGGGGATAAAATTGCCCTCCCTTATACTCGTACGCGACGATTACTCCAGATCGACGACTGGTACCACGCAACATGAGTACACGAAGAGATTTGGAGCTTCATCATGGCTGATTCAAAATTGGATCCCAACAAGTCCTATGGCTGGACCGGTAAGATCCTCCGCGTCAACCTGACCGACAAAACCGTTTCTGTCTCGCCCACCGACCCTTATAAAGAGTATTTGGGCGGCATGGGAATAGCCAACAAGATCATGTACGACGAAGTGCCCGCCGGCACCGATCCGCTCTCCCCGGAGAACAAGATCGTGTTCGCCGTCGGCCCTCTGACCGCCACCGGTGTTCCCCTGGCGGGCCGCACCACCATCGCCTCCCTTTCCACCTATACCACCGATCATCAAGTTGTTGACGCCCACACCGGCGGCATGATCGGTGCGGCCATCAAGAAGGCCGGCTGGGATGCCATCGTCATCGAGGGCGCTTCCGACGAACCGGTTTACCTGAAGATCGACGATGACGACATTGAGATCAAGCCCGCCGATCAAGTGTGGGGCCAGGGCACCCGCGCCACCACCGAGGCGCTCTCGCGCAAGGAGGGCACCGACTTCTGCGTGGCCACCATCGGCCCTGCCGGCGAGAACCTGCTGCCCTACGCCTGCATCATCAATTCCCGCAACCATTCCGCCGGCGCTGGAGCCGCCGCCGTCATGGGCTCGAAGAAATTGAAGGCGCTCGTCGTGCGCGGTAGCCAGCCCATCTACGTGGCCGACCCGCAAGAGGTGGCCGACCTGTCCGACTACATGCTGCGCGAGATCGTCGGCTCCAACAACAACCACGTCGTACCTTCCACCCAGCAGGAGTGGGCCGAGTACTTCGACAAGGGCAGCCGCTGGACGGCCCAGAAGGGACTGACCTGGGCGCTGGCCGAAGGCGGCCCCATCGACACCGGCGAGCCGAAGCCCGGCGAGATCAACACCGTGGGCTACCGCTGCATGAAGGCCTTCAAAGACGAAGGCCCAGAGGCCGAGAAGTACACCATCAAGATGGACGGCTGCCACAGTTGCCCCATCCATTGCTACTCCGACTTGCGCGTGCCGGCCTCGGCGGCCAACGGCGGCTACGAGATCACGGGCAACACCTGCGTGCCGAACTTCCCGTTCACCAACTACATGATCAAGATTTTAGGCGACAACACTTCCGTTGAAGCCGGCAGTGAAGACGCCCTCATCTGGGATCAGGTATTCGGCTCCACCATGGACGATTTGGGCCTGTGGTGCAACTACGGGCAGATCTACCGCGACATCGCCCACTGCTATGCTACGGGCCTGCTCCAGAAGGTGCTGCCCCCCGAGGAGTACGCGGAAATCAATTGGGAGGGCTTCAAGAATAACGACCCCTCCATGGTGCCGCCCCTTCTGGCGAAGATCGCCGCCAACGACTCGGAGATCGCCTACATCGGCCACGGCCCCATCGTCTGGACCGAGCGTTGGAACGATCCAGACTGGTGGAACACCCCCGCTTCCACGCTCATCAACGTGCGCGGCTGGCCGGTGCACCATGCCCATGAGTGCTTCGGACAGGTGGGCCTGCTCTATAACATGGTCTTCAACCGCGACGACATGATCCACTCTGCCGTGAACTTCCAGGGCTGCGGCTTGCCCTTCGAGCTTAAGCAGCAGATCGCGGCCGAAGTGTGGGGCGACGCGAGCGCCATCGATCCGGACAAGAACTACACCCCCATGAATGAGTATAAAGCGAACTTCGCCTGGTGGTCCATCGTCACCGACGTGCTGCACGACTCGCTCACGCTGTGCAACTGGGTATGGCCCATGACGATGAGCCCCACGAAGGCTCGCGACTATCGCGGCGACCTGGATCTGGAGGCCAAATTCATGAAGGCCGTCACCGGCGAAGACGTGACGACGGAAGACCTGTACAAGATGGGTGCGAAAATCACCACGCTGCAGAGAGCCAACACCGCGCGCGGCATGGTGGGTGCCAACGGGCAAATGGGTACCAATGACTTCCGCAACGTGCACGACGTCGTTACCGAGTGGCCCTTCACCATGGATCCGGACATCGAGGTGTTCACCGAGGGCACCAACAAGATGGACAAAGAGGATTTCCAAACGGCCCTCACCATGATGTACGAATGCTTTGGCTGGGATCCCGAGCTGGGCTGCCCGACGGCCGAGTGCCTGGACTACTACGACATGCCCGACGTGAAGGAAGACCTCGCCGCCCTCGGCCTGCTTCCCGACGCCTAGGGAGATGCGCAGAGCGAAACCAATCTGCGCTGAAGGCTGATCCGTAGGGGGCGACCTCGGTCGCCCCTCCCAAGCGGCATCACCTCACCTGATAGCCGACCCCTTCTAACGCGAGCTCCGAAGGAGCTCCCCCTTCGTGAAAGGAGCCCCCGCAAACCGGTTGCGGGGGCTCCTTTTTTGCACGCACCCGTAGCACGAGGCGTGTTTTTGCCATCAGAGAAGAGCGCCTACGACATTTTTGCCTCTCGGGCTGCGGGTCGTCTTCGCCCGAACAACAAGCCCGATGCCCTGAACAGGTATTTCTTGTTCTTTTGGAAAGTTAGTCGCCTAAAACACCGCAGCCCGACCCACAAAAATGTCCAACTCATCTGAAAAGCGCGACAAAAATACGGGTCGAGCTACGGTTTCGACAGCGCAGCTCACAGACTGAACCGCCGAGGCTTGGGCAGGCAAGTCTTACACGTTGCGAATGCGCTCGACGGCGTCCCACTCGGCGAGGGCCTGGGCGCGGCGAGGAGTCAAATACGTCGTGGAATAGAAGTAGACGTCGCCGTTGGAAGCCTCCACGCGCTCGATGTCGTCGGCGCGACCCTGCGCGCGGGCCTCAGCGAAGGCCGCCTCCACCGCTTCGGCCTTCATGCGAAACGGGTCGTTGGCCAAGCTCTCCCGCGCCATGGGGCGGGGGTAGACCGACGACTCCTCGCGCACGCATTCGATGAAGGTGGCCACGGGGTCGTCCTCAGCGGCGAGGAACGCCCAGCGGGCGTAGGCGTCGGTCATGGCCGAATCGTCGTAGAGGTAGTAGCTCTCGGCACCCATGAGCAGGCGGATGTGCGCGAACTCGGGATGCGGGTCTTCCTCGGGAATCTGGTTGGAAGTCTCCTGGGGCGGGGCTGGCGGGTACCCTGATTCGCTCAAACAGTCCTCGCTCTGCGAAACAGCCCACTGGGCTGTTTCGTTCGCTGCGGAACTCGCTCGGTCAGGGCACCCGCCAGCCCCTCGGACGTCTTCTTCTGTCGCGGAGCTCGCCCGATCGACGCACTCAGCCTCTCCGCTCGGCTTCGCCTTCGCCGATCGCTCCGTCCCAACCTCTGCCGCATCCGCTGAGACGGCTTTGCGTTTGAAGGGGGATGCGCCCACGGGGCGGCCGTTGGAGGAGGAGAAGGCGGACTTCACGTGCTTGTTGGCGGCGCGGCGAGGTGCGCCTCCGGCATCGGGGCCCTCCACGTCGCCCGCATCGCGCGAGCCGTTGGGATCGCCGAATTCCATAAGCGCATCGTAGACGGCCATTTCCAAGTCTTCGGGCATCATCGACGGGGGCACCAGACCGGCAGCCTCCCATTCGCAGGGACACGATAGGAGGCTTTCCCGCGAGGCCGCGCGCACCACGTCAAGCACTGCCAGAATGGCCTCCCGACGCGCCTGCTCGGGGTCGAGGGCGTCATCTGCGACCTCACCATCGGCCGCTGCACCCGCAGTGGCCAGAGCCTCGCCATGGGGCAGCGCGTCGGCGATGTCCTCGCCGGCCGCCTGGGCGCGGGCCAACTCAATCACCGCAGCGCGGATCTCGTCTTCCTCGCGCACGGCTACTCACCGTCCATGGCCGCCACAAACAGGTCGGTGCGCGTATCGCGCAGCGAGCAGTGCTCGCACATCAGGCAGGCGACACTGTAGGAGTCGCAGGGCACCACCGCATCAAGCTCGGCCAGACCGGCCCCCTCCCGTGCGAGGAAGTCGCCGATGAGCGCTCGCACCGCCTCCACGGAGAACGTCAGTGTGTTCGCCTTTCCAGCGGGAACGCCGCCCACGGCCTCCCGCACATCCTCGATCGTGAGAGCCAGCGCCTCGTCGAAGGTGCGCCCCTCGATCATCGAGCAGGTGGCGCTCGCACACCCCGTCATCGCCAGGCATCCGCGCGTCTTGAAGCCGGCGGCCTCGATGACGCGCGTCTCGGGATTGATGCGTCCGAACAAGCGGAACGCCACCTCGCCGCGCTTCGACTTACCGACCATCGCCTGGGCGTTCATCCCCTCGGGGCGACCGCCGTTGTGGTAGTCGGCCACAATGGCCAGAAGCTTGTCCGAGTATCCGGCCACTTCGTCGTCCACTTCGGTTTGGTACACATCGGCCGTGCGCAGCAGCACTTTCTGCTTCGGCTCGTGGTATATGTCGCGACCCTCGCTCATGGGCTCCTCCTCTTCTTCGATTGTCCACCTGCAAGATTACCAGAACCTCCGCTGCGCCCCTCCCCTTTTTCAGGCGATGTCAGATTGCGGAAACGTAACGGCTCCCTCGGCAGATTCGCCGCAGCCAAGATTCCCCGCGCACAAGTCGGAAAAAGAGCTATGATGGGGAATCGCGGGAAAGCCATGATGGAACATGCATCGGGCGAAAGGGGGATTCATGAGCGTTGTCGTGAGCGGACTTCTAAGCCGCGCGAAGGCCTTTTGGCCCATGCTCGCAGGCATCATCTGCGCACGCACGGCTCTCATCGTGGCGTGCTACGGCAGCTACGCCTCCACTGACGACGGCATCTTCACCGACGGCTCCATGTTTGTCACCTGCGCGCTCTTCATCGTAGCGTTGCTCATCTTCTCGCGGTCTCGCCGCGAGCTCGGTGCTACCGCCGTGCAGTGGATCATGGTGGGAAGCATCATCGTCGCCGCCGGAGCCTCCATGGCGCTCTCCCTGCTCGACAGCACCGACCAAACTCTTGCGGCCACGGCTTTCGCCCTCAGCATTGCCAGCACCCTGGCCCTGTCGCTGTGCATGTTCTACTGGCTGCGCTGCCTGCGCGGCACCGACGAAGTGACGGCCGCCCTGTTCGTGTTCTCGGCCTTCTTTATCAGCGTCGGCATCGTTTACCTGCTCTCATTTCTGCCCACCCGGGCGCAGAACATCATCGGCATGGCGCTCATCGTGGCTCAGTTCGCCTTCCTCGGCCCGGCCGGCCTGCGCGCCGAGCACCCCACGGAGCGGCCGCACCGCCGGGCCCGTACCTTCTTCACCTTCGCCCGCAGCAACATCCAGGACTCCCGATTCCTCGCCGCCTGCGCCGTCGGCATGGCGCTTCTGGGATTCGTCGACGGCTTTCTCCGTGGCTACCCCGACGGGCTGCCCATCTCCTTCACCTGGGGCTCGCGACTGGCCTACGCCCTGTGCTCCATGCTGATATGCGCCCTGCTCATGTTCCTCGTCGTGCGCCGCCGCGAGCGCGTCATGACCGTGGACGCGTTTATCACCATGGCACTTCTGGCCTCTCTCAGCCTCGTTCTGTTCGGTGCTTTCCCTTATCGCTGGGAAATCGGAGCCGTGGCCGTCAACACGTTGAACATCGTCATTTGCGCCTACTGCTGGTACGTCATCATCGCCTTCACCAGCTTCGGAACCCGCGACCCCTACGTATACGCCATGGGCGGCTGGGTGATCTGTTTCGGCTCGCGTTCCCTCGCCCGCATGCTGCTGTACTTCACTTACCCGTTGGCCGGCAACGATTTGCTCATCAACTCGCTGCTTGGGGCTCTTGTCCTCATTTCCACCCAAGTGGTTCTCGTGCAGTTCATGCACGCCGAGCGCGGCGAGTCGTCCGCAGAGAACGATCGTCTGGAAGCCGAGAACGAGCGGGTCACGCGCCAAGCCGAAGCCGATGCGGCCGAGTCGGCAGCGGCGCTGGCCAAAGCTGAGCAAACGCTGCAGAGCGTCGTGTTCAACGCCGCGAAGCGCGAGGCTTCCGCCCAGCAAACAGCCTCCGAGGCTCTGAAGGCTGCCGAGGCACGCCAGTGCATCCGCTGCAACGAGGAATGCGCCGCTATCCGGGAGCAGCTTCTCCAGATCGACCCCTCCTCGATCTCTCTCGCCTCCGCCCCTTCGTCTTCCCCCTCGGCGACGATGCCATCGCCTCTCGCCTCTTCAGCCTCGGCCGCCTTGGAGCCATCCCCTATCCCTTCCCCGTTCTCCATGGGCGAGCTGTCCGACTCCATGCGCCGCAACGTTGAGCGCATGGGCGAGCACTTCCTGCTCACCAGCCGCGAGATGGATGTGCTCACCCTTTACGCGCTGGGTCACACACAGAAGAAGGTGGCCGAAGAGCTGTTCATCACCCCCGCCACCGCCCACAGCCACATCAAGCGCATCTACAGCAAGTGCGGCATGCACTCGCGCCAGGAAATCCTCGAGTACCTCAATTCTTACGGAAACTGAGGCCGAACGTTGGAAGAGAAACGACCCCAAGCCCCGAATCGTACCGGCGAGCCGATCGCGCCGCAACGCTCGAGCGCCCCACAGGAAGCCGCTCTCTACCTGCGCTGGCTCGGCATTCTCTGCGCCATCATGGCCGCCTTCTGCCTCGGCGTCTTCGCCATCGGCTACAAAGACCCCAGCGTAGGCCGCGTGGCGACCCTCGCCGGTCTCATCGTCGCCAGCGCCGGCTTCTTCTGGCTCGCCCACCGCAAATCGGGCAAGTAGTTTTACCTCGAGAGATGGCGAAAGGCGTCTAGAGCGTCGCTCCCACTTCCCTGAGCACCTTTAGAATGCGCTGGAAATGATGTCAGCAGAAAACGCACCTCCGAAACAGCTGCCCAGCGCGCTGGCGTGAACTGCGTTAGCGAAGTGAAACTCGATTAAACCTCGTAGCTCTCCTTCAGGGCTTTGAATGCGGGCATCGAGCGTTCGATGGTGTCGCGGGCGATGCAGTAGGACAGCCGCACCCAGCCGCCGACGCCGAAGCTGTCCGAGGGAACGATGAGCAGCTCGTACTCCTTCGCGCGATCCGAGAACGCCTGGGCGTCCTCTTCCAGGGCGCGCACCCACAGGTAGAAGGCGCCGTCCGGCTCCACGTACTCGTAGCCGAGCGCGGAGAGTCCCTCGGTCAGGGCCGTACGGTTCTCCGCGTAGGCGGCCACGTCCGACGGCTCCCCCACGCAGCGGGCCGCCACGCGCTGCAGCAGCACCGGCGCGCACACGTAGCCGAGCGCCCGTCCCGCGCCCGCCACGGCCACCGCCACCGCATCGCCGTCGTCGGCGCTATCCGAAACGTATACCCATCCGATGCGTTCGCCGGGCAGCGAGAGCGCCTTGGAGTAGGAGTAGCACACGATAGTGCGGGCATAAAGCGACGGCACCCAGGGCACTTCGATGCCGTAGGTGATCTCGCGGTAGGGCTCGTCGCTGATGAGGTACAGCGGACGTCCCAGCGCTTCCTCACGCTCGCGCAGCATGACCGCCAGGGCCTCAAGGCTCTCGCGGGTGTACACGGCGCCCACCGGGTTGTTCGGCGTGTTGATAATCACGGCACTCGTCTTCGGCCCGATGGCCGCGCGCAGCGCCTCGATGTCGGGCTGGAAGCTCGGAACCGCCGCCGGCACTTCCACGATGGTACAGCCGGCCGCCTCGATCCAGGTGCGGTACTCGGGGAAGTACGGCGACACCACGACCACCTCGTCGCCAGGTTGGGTCACAGCGGCAATGGATGAAGCCAAGGCCGCCGCGGCACCGGCCGTCAGGTAAAGATGGCCCGGCGTCGCCGTCGTGTCGTAGCGATTGGACAGATACGCCGCGATGGCCTCCTTCACCTCGGGCAGACCCGCCGCGGGCGAATAGGCGTGAAGGGTCACCGGATCCATGTCCAGAAGCTCCAGCATGGTTTCGCGCACCAAATCGGGCGCCGGCACCGAAGGGTTGCCGATCGAGAAATCGAACACGTTCTCGGCGCCGATCTCGGCCTTGCGCGCCATCCCGTAGGCAAACAGCTCGCGGATGGCACTCGGCTCATCGCCCAGCCCGTACATCTTCTCGTTGATCATGGCAGTCCTTTCGCACACTCTCGCCAGCCGCCGCGCGCGGGGACTGGCCCTCATTGGCCCTAAGCCCAGTCGGATTCTCAGTTCCCCCTCAGGATACTACAACGGCGCCCTCCCCCAGGCTCGCTTCCGCCGAGCCGACCACAGCGGCCCCCAGCTGGACGATCTTCTCCTGCAAGCCAGGATGAGCGCGGAACGCGAAGGCGCGTCCTTCCTGTTCTCGCACCAAATACCCCTCGCGCTCCAGCCCCAGAAAATCGGCCCGGGCGGTGCCGTAGGCGATGCGGAAGCTGCGCTGATGCGGCGCGATGCGCAAAAGAGCCCCGGGTTCGCGGCACAGCGCCACCAGGATGGATTTCTGGCGCGCATTGATATGGGACTCGAAGATGCGCTCGATCTGCTCGTTGAGCTGCTCGAGATAGGTGATGGAAACCGCCAGCCGCTCCAGCTCGCGCAGGTACAGACACACATTCAACTCGAAATAGGGCGTGAAATCGAAGCCGAAACCGTAGTCGGTCGACCACGACTCGAACACCGCCTCGTAGCGGGCCGCATCCACCGGCGCCTCCGCCAAGGTCGGATCGAAGCCCTCCGGTATCCAGCTGAGCACGGGAAAACCCCACTTCAACGCCAGGATATTCCGCAAAAGCAGTCCCACGAGCACGTTCAGGCGCGGCAGCACGTTGAAGTAGCGGAAGAACCAGCTGATGTTGAGCAGCCGCAATACGGGACCGAAACGCATGTCGTCCCCTGCGGCACAGGCCCGCTGGCACACCAGATCCATCAGCACCTGGGACTCCGGGGGCGCCAAGCGCGGATCCAACGGCGCGAGCACCCGCTCGGGCAGCTCGGACAAATCCACCCCCTCGGAAAGCTCGTAGTACAGCGTCTCGATGAGCCCGTGGGTCACCGCGCGCCGCGCCAAGCTGTCGCAATCGCTCGAAAGACGAAAGTAGTTGGCCACCAACTGATCGAGAGACGTCAGCGGGGGCGCCCCCGCGAACAGCTCGTGCACCCGCTCCTCGTCCACCGCGATGCCCTCGTCCGCCAGGCCGCGCACCAGCGTGCGCTCGATGAAGCGCGTCACGAACGGCGACCCTTGCATGTCCTTGAGCGATCGCGCCAGCGAGGAGTCCTCCTTCGAGCGCACCTCCAGCATCTCGGTGTTGAACGACAGCGAACTGGTCGTGACCATCCACATGTCGGCCGTGCGCTCCGGATCCTCAGGGATGAACACGGCGGCCTGCTTGCGCACGGCGAGCAGGATGCGCCAGATATCCTCCTTCGAGTAGCCCTCGGGAAGATCGTAGTCGTCCAAGTCGTCGAAGAGCAGAATGCCCACGTCCACCGCCGTGCGCAGCTCGTGGAAAATGGGCAGGCTCATAAAGGCCACCAGCTCATCCACGGAGAGTCGCTTCGGCATCGCCTCCGTCTTTCCCCGCATCGCAGACTTTCCCGCCATCGCGCCGCCTTTCCTTGAGCTTGCCCTCTCGCTCCCATTCTATCAGCTTCGGAATCTCCTATTATCAGAAGTTGATCTTAAAGATAGTTATAATTGAGAATGTTATTATTATTTTGTACCAAAGTTATTATCAGAAATTTAGATATTGATAATTGAAGAGCGGGCCTTTATAGTGAGGTCAGCGAATACGCGAGCGACCAGAGGAGGCCCATTATGGGAGACTGGCCCATCATCATCCGCTAATTCCAGGGCGCAAACCGCCCGAATTCCCTGCGGCTGCCCTCCGCAGGACTCTCTGAGGTGAGAACCCCGCTGCGAAAGCCCTTGAAACGCAGCGGGGTTTCTTGCGTCTTGACACTTGTCAGAGCTTAAAGCCCTCGACAACGTCTATAAGCTCCTGTTGAGAATGAACCCCCAACTTCACGTAGATATTCTTGGTGTGAAAGCGAGCCGTGTTCAGCGATATGACGAGCTTCTCACGAATGACACCCACCGTGCGCCCCTGGGCCAAAAGCGCAAACACCTCTCCCTCCCTCGGCGTGAGTCCATACTCGGCGCCCACCGCTGCGCACTTCTCCTCGATCGAGGCCACCCCAGCAAACATCCCGGACGACATCTCCCTACCAGGTCGTGTCGCTTCCGCACCTTCGCCGCAAGTTCCATCGCGGCGCCCACGCACCTCCATCACGGCCGGAGGTCGCAGAGGCTCCGGCGACCGGATGGCCCCGATAGCCTCGACGAAGCTCACATTCTTCAAAACGATGAAGCAGAACGCCACGAACACCATAGCGCTCGCGAAGCTCGTCCACACGAGCGCCTCCTCGGTCCAGCCGAGCAGCGTCATGGCGCTGTTGCCAAGCACAGCACCGACGCCCACCCCCGACCAGTACAACGCCAGCATGAGCGCCGCCGTGGGCAGCGCCGTCACGCGGTTGCGCCCGGCGATGCTCCCCACGAGCAGGACGAGCAGCAGGTTGAAACAGGAGGCCCCTGCGTCAATGAGCGTGTTCGAAGCCGAGGCGACACCCCCCGACACCACCCGATCGCTCGGCTGCAGAAACATGCCGGCGATGATGAGCAAAGCGCACAGGGCAAACAGGCCGTCGGCGTTGGGCATACGCCCCCGCGCCAGGTACATCACGAGAATCACCGCGAGCGGTATGAAGGCCACCGGCAGGGCCGGCGCGTCGTTGAAGGGGCCGGGCAGTGCTATCACGAGACCTTGGGCGATGCTGAACACGAAGATGGTCACGAACAGCAAATGGCCCGTCGGCAGAAACGACTGGGGATTCGCCACGGCCATCTCGGCCTGCGGCTCAGAACGCGCGGCCTCCTGCAGCGGACGGGCGACAAGCGGCCGCACGCAGAGGAAGAGCACCACGAAGCAGCCGGCGTTGGCCGCCACGGCGGCCGTCGGCCCAAGCGCGCTCGCCCAGGGCTGCAGCAGGTAGGCGCACAGGCACGCCGTCATGGCCACCACGGGCCGCCGCGCCGCCTCCAGCTGCGCGAAGGCCACATAGGCCAGCACGAACAGCCACGCCTCGGCAAGGGAATCCAGCAACGAGCCGACCAGCAGTAGACCGGGGCTCGCCCAGGCGAAGCCGCAGCTGTCCAGCACAAGATAGCCCGTCACCGACACCAGGGCGATGCCGTTGAACAAGCGCGGATGCAGACATCCGGGGCGATGGCGCGCCACGACCACGAGGGCCGCGAGCACCACGACCCCGAACAGGGTCGCCCATTCGCGCACCCACGGATCAATGGACACCAAGCCCGGGTAAATGCTGCCATTGGTAGCCAGGAAGCTGAACAGGGCACAGGCGATGGCCGCGGCCACCCGCACTGAAGCCGCCATTCGGGCGCTCTCGCCCGATCTTGCGGAGGAAACCCCCGCCTCGCCTGCCGGCCGCACCTCGTCTACCATAACACCCCTCTTTGTCGCGCGCGCTAATCTGGCCGGCCCATCCTACCACGGAAGCCCCATCTGCGCCCCGCATTCTGAATGTGGGATGTCCCACCCTGCACCTTTTCCGACGAATTGCGAAAAACCGCCCCGACGATGTGGGGCGCCATCGATGCTTGAGCTCTAAGGTAGTAGCCAGAGAGACATCCACCATGCGGTCGGCGCCCGTCGCGGGACCGGCCCCGAACGAAGGAGGGTTCACCATGACCGATTCATCCGGACTTTCCCGCCGCGGCTTTCTGCAGGCCGGCATGCTGGCCGGGGCCGGGGCGCTTGCCGCCGGGGCGCTTGCCGGCTGCGCGCCGCGCCCCCAGGAAACCCCGCACCCCGAAACCGCCTCGCAAGAGGCCCACACCTACTGGCTCGGCGAAGAACCCGCTGTGGCCGATGCCGACATTGTGGACACCCGCGACACCGACTTCCTCATCATCGGCGCCGGCAACGCCGGTATGATGGCCGCCGGCACCGCGAGCGACCTCGGCCTCGACTTCATTGTAGCCGAGAAGGGCACGAGCGTGGGCGACACCCGCGAGTACGTGGGCGCCATCAACTCCAAGTACGCCCTGGAAGTGGCCGATCCAGTCGATGAGATGAGGGTGCTCAACGAGCTGACGCGCTATGCTTCGGGCCGCGTGGACCAGCGCGTCATCAAGACCTGGCTTCGCGAGGGCAAGGAGATGATCGAGTGGATCACCCCCATCATGGAGGCCAACGGAAAGACCCTCGGCGTCACCCCCATGGAGGCCGATCATCCCGCTGGCGGCACCTACTACTTCGCCCCCACCATCGAGCACTTCTTCAACCCCACTTACGAATACCCCATGCGCAACGACATCCTGGAGTGGCACATCCAGGAGGCCGGGCACGAGATCAGCTACAACTACGACCTCGTGAAGCTCGACCACGACGGCAACCGCGTCACCGGCGCCGTGTTCGCCACGCCCGAGGGCCTCGTGCGCGTAAACGCCGCCAAGGGCACGCTGCTGGCCACCGGCGGCTACGCAGCCAACCCCGAGATGATCCGCGCGAACTTGCCGCTCGTCCCCGCCTGCTGTACCGCCGCTAGCTACTCGCCGCGCTGCGACGGTTACGGCCTGCGGGCAGGACTTTGGGCCGGTGGCATAAAGGACGTGAACGGCGCGCCAGTCATCTTCGATCGCGGCGCCGTGCCCGCCGGCGTGGACTGCGGCTATGTGACCGACGCCGATGGGCGCGAGCACTTCCCCGCCACCCACTACCAGCTTAACATCGGCAGCCAGCCCTTCCTGAAGGTGAACCGCAAGGGCGAGCGCTTCGTGAACGAAAGCCTGCCCTATGACACCCTGTGCAATGCGGCCAGCTACCAGCCCGGCGGCGTATGGTGCCAGATCTTCGACGGCAACGCCGTAGACGACATCCTGCGCTTCGGCACCACGGGCTGCGCCGCCTACACCACCGCCTTCATGCAGATGGGCATGCCGCTCGACGACTTCATCGCCATGGATGGCGGCACAGGTCTCATGCAGAAGGCCGACAGCCTGGACGAGCTGGCCGTGCTGCTCGGCTTTGAAGGCGAAGCGAAACAGCGCCTCATGGACACCATCGCTCACTACAACGACACCGTGGAGTCGGGCGTCGATACCGACTACGGCAAGGAGCCCCACCGCCTCTCGAAGATTATCGAGCCGCCCTTCTACGGCTGCTGGTTCGGGGGTGCGTTGCTTACTACCTTGGACGGCCTGCGCATCAACGAGGACATGCAGGTGCTCACCGCTGACGGCTCGGTGATCGAGGGATTCTATGCCGCCGGCGACGTGTCTGGCTGCTTCTACTCCGACAACTACCCCGAGTACATCGTGGCCTGCGCTTGCGGCCGCACCTGCACCGAGGGCCGTCATGTGGCCCGTCTGCTGGCCGGCGACCTCGCCTAGCCCCTAGCCCACCTGCTGAAAGGAGCGATTACCATGAGCGAAGAGAAGAACCCCACGACGGCCTCGGCCACCGAGCACGACCCCGTTATCGCCGGCACACCCGAGGCCGCCGGCGCCTCCCCTGCCCCCAAGCGCCGTGGACGGCGCACCGCCGTGGTGGCGGCCGTGGTGGCGGCCATCCTCGTGGTGGCTGGGGTCGGCATGTGGGTCTGGCACGAGCAGCCCAGCTTCTGCGGCGCCATCTGCCACACCCCCATGGACAACTACTTGACCACCTACGAATCCGACCTAAACAGCCCCGCCACCGACAAGTGGGGCAACGAGGTGGCCGATCCGCGCACCATGCTCGCCGCCTATCACGGCAAGCTCGGCAACGACTGCATGGACTGCCACGTGCCCACGCTCAGCGAGCAGATCGGCGAGGGCGCAGCCTGGGTCGCCGGCAACTACAACTTCCCGCTCGTCGAGCGTACCGCCAGCGAGCTGACGAAGGCATCGGGCCGCGACGCCGACGAGCTGTGCCTGAACGAGGCCTGCCACAACCTCACCCGCGACGATCTGTATGAGAAGACCGCTGACATGGGCACCTACAACCCCCATTGGGCCCATCACGAAGAGCTGGAATGCACCACCTGTCACAAGGCCCATCGCGCTTCGGTCATGTACTGCACTCAGTGCCACGCCCAGGCCGAGGTGCCTGAAGGGTGGCTCTCCATGAGGGAGTCCAATGAGCTTAGCGGCGTGAAAGCTCCCGTCGCGGATTAGGGGCGAAGCCATCTAAAACAAGCAATTCCGGCACTGCGTTTTATCTGGGGAAATGCTGCATATTCCCAGGTAGAAGAACCGCTTGCGCAGTGCCCGAAAACCGTGTTTTAGCCGCATCGGTTCCCGAAACGCGAGTTTTATTCACGCCGGATCCGGAAAGCACGTCTCAGCGGCACAGCGGCACGGCTGCGCAGCCGCACGGCATCCACGGCCACAAACGAAGGGCCTCCCGCAGGAGGCCCTTCGTTTGTCGCTGCAAGGCAGCACAAGCTTACTTCACGTCGTCCAGCTTCTTGCCGGAATGGTCGTGGGTCATGCACATGGCGATGAACGCGACAACTGCGATGGCCACCATGTACCAGGCCGGCGCGATGGCGTTGCCCGTGAGGTCGATCAACCAGAACGAGATGAACGAGGCCGAGCCGCCGAAGATGGCGTTCGCCAGATTGAACGAGAGGGCAAAGCCGGAGTAGCGCACATCGGTCGGGAACGTCTCGGTGAGATAGCTGGCCAGCGTGCCGTCGTTGATGGTGAGCAGAAGGCACATGAACAGCTCGACGATCAGAATGATCCAGAAATTCATCGTGCCGAGCAGCATGAACGCCGGAACCGTGAACACGATGAAGCCCACGCAGGCGCCGATGAGCATCTTCTTGCGGCCCACCTTGTCGGAGATGCGGCCGGATAGGAAGATGAAGGCGATGTAGACGACGAGCACGATGGTGGTGATGGTCGACGCGTCGCTCGGCGGGTAGTTCAGCGTCGTCTCCAAGTAGTTCGGGAGGTACGTGAGCACCGCATAGAATCCCACGGCATTCAGCACGCAGGCGCCGAACGAGATGAGCAGCACCTTGAGATGCTTGGTGAACAGCGTGCGGATGGGATGCTCCACCTTCTCGCCCATTTCCTTCATGCGCTCCTGCATTTGGGCATATACCGGGGAATCCTCGAGATGGGTACGGATGTAATGGGTGATGTAGCCCAAGGGAAGCGCCAGCCAGAACGGGATGCGCCAGCCCCAATCGACGACGAAGGCCGAGTCGGCTCCCCAGACGGAGAACATGAACGTGGCCAGAAGCGAGCCCACGAGCAGGCCTGTTGCCGTGGAGGCGGGCACCATCGAGCAGTAGAACCCGCGATGATTGTGCGGCGCGTACTCCGCGATGAAGGTGGCAGCGCCAGCGTACTCGCCTGCCGCCGAGAACGACTGCACCATGCGCAGCAGCAGAAGCAGCAGCGGCGCGCCCACGCCGATAACGGCATAGCCGGGCAAGCATCCGATCAGGAACGTAGCGCCGCTCATGAGGAGAATAGATACCGACAGGGCCCACTTGCGACCCTTCTTGTCGCCCATGTTGCCCCAGAAAATCGCGCCGATGGGGCGCACGAGGAACGAGAGCGCGAACACGCCGAACGTGCTCATCACTGCCACCGCGTGGTCTTCCGCGGGGAAGAACACCATGGCGATAACCGTGGCCAGATACGAATAACTTGCGTAGTCGAACCATTCGATGAAGTTACCGAGGAAGGAAGACCCCGTCACCTTGCGCAGGACGGCATGTTTCTCTGCTTCGGTCGCCTCAGCGTACGTCGTTGCCGGCCGTACCGCTTCCTTAGTGCTAGATGCCATGGTAATCACCCAACCCCAAGCGCTCCGTTGTAAAAGTTCCGGTCATGGCTTCTCCTTTCAATAAGGCCCTGACTTAAGCGTTTACCTTACCATAGGAATCAATTTATGCAGGCGGGATTAGCAAAATAGTTAGTCGCACAAATCCGCTTTTTCCATTTTGACCTGGAATCTTGCCGAAAAAGAAGGGAGCTTGATCCAACTTATGACAACGAGGACGCGCAAAAAAGGAGCCCGCACGATGCGGGCTCCTTGCACAGATGCCGTAGGCTGATGCGAAATGCTTACTTCCACATCTCGGGGCGCACGAGGGTGGGATCCTCGACGCGGTTCGGGAAGTAGTCGAGGCACTCGCCCTCGCGGTAGACGTCGGCGGTGGAGCAGTGCAGGCCGCCGCCGAACGGGTAGGCGTCGCGCAGGTCGCAGGGGATGACGTTCATGCCCAGCTTGTCCATCTGCTCCTGCTGATGCACCTCGGAGGCCTCCACGATGACGGTCTTCGGGTCGAGGACCAGGCAGTTCATGGACAGCCACACGGAGGAGTAGCACAGCGCCGGCGGCTCGGTGTGCGCGGGCTGGGCGGCCTCGACGATCTGCCAGTCGTTGGCCTCGAAGATGGCGCGCTGCGGCTCGGGCAGCGGGCGGTGCGGGTTGTTGATGATCAGGCCCGGGCGCAGCGGCACGAAGGTCGCGTCGATGTGGATCGGGTAGGGGTCGCCGGGGAAGTTCACGGCGTGCACGCGGTACTCGGGGTAGTAGCGCTGGAACCAGTCCATGGCGGCGCGGTTGGTGGTCAGGCCGTGCTGGATGAACAGGTCCTTGCCCATGCGCATCACGTCGGCGGCGTCCCACATCGGCTCGACCTCGGTGGTCACGAAGTCCTTGTTGGCGGTGCGCACCAGGCGCTCCTCAAGGGTGATCTTCTCGTCGTAGTAGTTGTGCTTGTAGGAGCGGTCGGTCAGGCGGGGACGGGGGGCCTGGGTCCACTTGAAGTCGGGATCCTGCTCGAAGTACTCCTCCATGAGGGGCCAGTAGGCCAGGTACTCAAAGTAGCGGCAGCGGAAGGAGTTGGCGGCGGCCATGATCTCGTTGCCGATGGTCAGCAGGATGTCGCGCGGAGGCATGCAGGTCATCATGGAGTCGTTGCGGAAGTCCGGGGTGCCGATGGCCTGGTTCCACTGCAGAGGCGTCGGGCGGTCGACGACGACGCCGCGGTCCTCGAGGATCTTCACGAGGTTCTCGAGGCACTCGTTGCCGCGCTCGACGGTCTCCAGCGGACGGAGGCCCCACATGCCGCGCATCTCGGAATCGACGGGCACCTTCTCAGAGGTGGCGGGCTCCTCCGGCGGGATGACGGAGTTGTCGCAGCGGCCGACGATGACGCGCTTCAGCGGATCCCAGTCGTTCCAAGAGCTGACGATCTTTGCCATAACATGTGCTCCTATCTCATAGGCACTCTTCCGTCTCTTTTGAGACTAGGGGCACTATATCATTTTTTGCACGTGCACAAAACCCTTTTACCGAAGAAAGTTTTCAATTTCCCAAAAAATCATTGTCATCTCGTCAATCACTGGGTTAAGGCCTTTTTGTGCAAGTGCTTCGGTCATCAAGAAATAGGGATGCTGCTCTAGCCGAGCGGAGTTGCTGCCGTAGCTGAGCGCGAGACGCTGTTCTTGCCGAGCGGAAGATGCCGCCCTAGCCGAGCGCGACGGCGGAATCCAGCAGCATGCGCGCGATCTCGCGCACGTCGTACCCTTCGGAAATGGCCTTGACCGCTCCCCCGTCCACCAGGGCGACCACTAGCGACGGCGTCAGACTGACACCGGCGCGAACAAGAATGCGGTTCACGGCCGCGTCCAGCGCCTCGCGACCCTTGCGGTAGGCCTCGGTAACGACGGGGGCCTCGGAGGCGGCGATGAGCTGAGCGTAATGGGCGGGCATGGAAACCGTGTCATCGGGAAGGCAGGCCTCCAGCAGAAGGTCGACCAAGCGCTCGCGGCATTCCTCGGGATCGAGGGCGTCAGCCGCCTGGGCCACCTTCTCGGCGCGCGCGATCCACAGTTCAATGTTGTAGCAGCCGGCCTCGTAGAGAAGCTCGGTAACGGAATCGAAGTAGTAACCGACCGAAGAAGAGGCCGCACCGGCCCATTCTGCCACTTTGCGGTAGGTAACGGCCTCGGGACCACGCTCGCGAAGCAGGGCGGCCGCAGCCAGCACCAGCGAGGTTCGCGTAATCTGAGCTTTCAGGGATTTGGGCTTGGACAACGGCTTAGTCATGAGAGACTCGCTTCCTTATTGATTACTTGGCGTGACTCTACCAGAAAATGCCCAACAATGAAACCCCAGATGAGAGTTATTTTCTGGAAATATTTGGAGTGCCATCAAAGTTTCGCTTCATTGTGCAAGTGCACAAGCAAGCGGCAGCCAGGCGACCCTCCCCGATCGCCCGGCTGCCGCAGAAATTGTCGCTTCCCGACTACTGGATCTCGGTCAGCTTCTTCTTGGAGTTGTCGTGGGTCATGCACATGGCGATGAACGCGACTACAGAGATGGCCACCATGTACCAGGCCGGCGCAATGGCGTTGCCCGTCGCCTCGATGAGGGCGATGGAGATAAACGACGCCGAGCCGCCGAAGATGGCGTTGGCGAAGTTAAAGGACAGCGCGAACCCGGAGTAGCGCACCTCGGTGGGGAACGTCTCGGACAGATAGCTCGACAACGTGCCGTCGTTGATGGTGAGCAGAAGGCACATGACGAGCTCCACGATCAGGATGATCGCGAAGTTCTGCGAGTTCAACAGGTAGAACGCCGGCACCGTAAACACGATGAAACCCACGCAGGCGATGATGAGCATCTTCTTGCGGCCCACCTTGTCGGAGATGCGGCCCGAAAGGAAGATGAAGGCGATGTAGGCCACCAGGCAGATCGTCGTGATGAGCGACGAGGAGCCGGCGTCGTAGCCCACGGTGTCCTGCAGGTAGTTGGGCAGGTAGGTGAGCACGGCGTAGAAACCCACGGCGTTCAGCATGCAAGCGCCGAAGGACACGAGCAGAGGCCGCAGGTGCTTGGTGAGCAGAAGCTTGATGGGTTTGTCGTCGGACTCGCCCTTCGCCTCCAGCTTCTCCTGCATCTCCTGGTACACCGGCGAGTCGGACACGCGAGTACGAATGTAGTGCGTGATGAGTCCGAGGGGACCCGCCAGAAGGAACGGGATGCGCCAGCCCCACTCGGTCACGAAGGACGAGTCGTGGCCCCAGGTCATGAACATGAACGTGGCGAGCGCGGAGCCGATGAGCAGGCCCGTGGCCGTCGAGGCGGGCACGAGCGAGCAGTACAGGCCGCGGTGGTTGGACGGCGCGTACTCGGCCAGGAAGGTGGCCGCGCCGGCGTACTCACCGGAAGCCGAGAACGACTGCACCATGCGCAGGCACAGAAGCAGGATCGGCGCCAGGATGCCCACGGCCTCGAAGGTGGGCAGAAGGCCGATCACGAAAGTGGCCGCCGACATCATGAGGATAGAGGTGGCCAGCGCCCACTTGCGGCCCTTCTTGTCGCCCATGTGCCCCCAGAAGAAGGCACCCACCGGACGCATGAGGAAGGACAACGCGAACACGCCGAAGGTCTCCAGCAGCGCCACCGTGGGATCGCCCGGAGGCATGAGCACGAGCGCGATGACCGTCGCGAAGTAGGAATAGGACGCGTAGTCGAACCATTCAATGAAGTTCCCGAGGAAGGAGGAGACCGCCACGCGCCTCAGTGTCGCGTGTTCCTCGCTATCGCGCTGGACTGCAACCACTGTTTCGCTAGACGCCATGGAAATCACCCAGATCCTTTCCGAACCCCTTTTTATTTTGTGTTTTCCGCATCGGGAAACACCCCCTTTAGAAACGAGGGAGGCCCGGCATCCGTGTCTCGCAGATGCGCGAACCTCCCCATCTTCGTGCAAGCTGGCACATCCCGGGGTCGGGAGGTTACACCTCGTGCCAGCCAGCACACGTGCCGCACCTTTTGGGCCGTGCGCGCCCTTAATGCGCCGAGGCCGCGCGAGAGCTTCGCACGGCCCCAGTTACATCCTAGTAGTCGCCCATGTAGTCAACTTGGGCCTTGCTGGCACGCAGCACGAACGCCTTCTCGGCCTTCTTGCCGCCGGCAGCCAGCTTGGAGAGCACCACGCGCTTCAGACGCGGATACGGATTCATGCCATACCACGCGAAGGCGGTGCCCCCGGTGTAGCACTCCACGATGCTGTGCACGGGAAGCGAGGCATCGCGCTCGGCATCGAGCTTGAGGTACTCGGCGATCTCGTCGGCGCACACATCGCGGATTACTTCCACGCTGATCTCGAGGTCGCGGGCCAGCTGCTTGAGCTGGTACTCCACCTCGGCCTCGTCGGCATGGGGGAAATAGGTCACGTCGTAGGTGACGGCAGAGAGCCCGGACGCCTTGGCGAAGGCGATGAACTTCTCCAGCGACACCATCTGCACATGCTCCTCGGTGCGCTCGGCGATGTCGAGCTCAGCGGGGAAGCCGGCCACGCCGTTCTGAGCGAACACAGCCTCCAGCTGCTCTTCGGTCATCGCGGGCTCGAACTCCACCGACGAGGCGATGTGCGTCAGGTTCTTAGTCATCTTCATAAGAAGCCTCTTCCTATACGGCAGTCATTTCTGACGCGCTGCTTACAGACCCTCGATGTCCTCTTGCTCGGCAATGCGGGCGGTGAGGTTCTCGGCGATCTCCTGCTGCTGCTTCGCTTTGCGCTCGGCCACCATGCCCTTGACGGACGGGATGGCGCCACCGGCGATGATCATGAGACCACCGATGATGGTGTTCACGGTCAGCGCCTCGCCGAAGACGACCAGGCCCACGAAGATGGCCACGGGCACCTCCCAGTAGGCGATGGTACCGTAGTCAGCAGCCGGCAGGTTGCGGCCGGCGACCAAGAGAAAGCCCAGAGCGATAGGACCGCAGATGATCCACAGCAGCACCGCACCGATCCAGTTGAAGGTGGTGAAGTGCACGGACAGCGCCCAGTTCTCCATGCCGGGCTGAGAGCCCAGGGAGTTCAGGATGATGGTGATGAGGCCGGCGCCCAGCACGGCGAAGATGAAGTTCCACACGCCGCGGGCCGTGGTGTCGGCGTCCTTGCGGTAGCCGTTGAAGAACATCGACAGGCCGTAGAACAGGCCAGACAGAAGGCCGAAGGCGTCGCCCACGCCCTTCTGCGGGAACTCGGGCGTCGAGGTCTCGAGGCTGAAATCAAGGCCAAAGACCTGACCGCCCACGCCGAAGCCGAGCAGACCCTCGCCGAACAACATGCCGATGAACACGACGAGCAGGCAGATCCACTGCAGGCCGCTCATGGGCTCCTTGCGGAAGATGCGGGCCGCCAACACGCAGATCACCGGGCCGGTGTAGATGAACAGTACGGCATTGGCAACGGTCGTGAGCAGCGTCGAGGTCACGTAGCATGCCAAGGACATACCAATCATCAAACCGCCGAGAGCGATGGCGGGAGTGAGCTTGAGCTCCTTGAAGGTCTTCACCTTGTGGGTGGCGACCATCAGGATGACGAAGAACAGCACGCCCATGCCCATGCGGCCGCAGGCCATGAGAGCGCCAATGGAGTCGCCGGCGTTCAGGCCCATGGTGCCATCGAACATATCCGTTCGCGTGGCCCAGCGGCTGAACAGGGGCACGAGGCCCATGCCGGTTGCAGAGATGAGCATGGCAATGGTACCCCACCCGGTCTTCATCTGATAGCCCTCGGTGGCGTTGGTGTTTTCCTGTGCCATAATCCCTCCTTTTTCTTTCCTCTGAGGTGAGATAGGTTGAATGGAACGTCCCCTCGCCCTTAAGAGAGGCGCCCCGGACACGGAACATGCCCTTAGTTCCGTGAAACAAAGAAAGGGAACAGGCCGCGCCTTTGCGTTGAAACCTGTTCCCCTTTCTTTTCTAACTTGTGCTTCTCAGGCAGCTGCCCTTAGCTGCTGATCGGCGATTCTAGCTCTCAGGCTGCTTTTCGAGCCCAGGAGCCCACGATAAGCGTCGTGCTTACTTCCACATCTCGGGGCGCACGAGGGTGGGATCCTCGACGCGGTTCGGGAAGTAGTCGAGGCACTCGCCCTCGCGGTAGACGTCGGCGGTGGAGCAGTGCAGGCCGCCGCCGAACGGGTAGGCGTCGCGCAGGTCGCAGGGGATGACGTTCATGCCCAGCTTGTCCATCTGCTCCTGCTGATGCACCTCGGAGGCCTCCACGATGACGGTCTTCGGGTCGAGGACCAGGCAGTTCATGGACAGCCACACGGAGGAGTAGCACAGCGCCGGCGGCTCGGTGTGCGCGGGCTGGGCGGCCTCGACGATCTGCCAGTCGTTGGCCTCGAAGATGGCGCGCTGCGGCTCGGGCAGCGGGCGGTGCGGGTTGTTGATGATCAGGCCCGGGCGCAGCGGCACGAAGGTCGCGTCGATGTGGATCGGGTAGGGGTCGCCGGGGAAGTTCACGGCGTGCACGCGGTACTCGGGGTAGTAGCGCTGGAACCAGTCCATGGCGGCGCGGTTGGTGGTCAGGCCGTGCTGGATGAACAGGTCCTTGCCCATGCGCATCACGTCGGCGGCGTCCCACATCGGCTCGACCTCGGTGGTCACGAAGTCCTTGTTGGCGGTGCGCACCAGGCGCTCCTCAAGGGTGATCTTCTCGTCGTAGTAGTTGTGCTTGTAGGAGCGGTCGGTCAGGCGGGGACGGGGGGCCTGGGTCCACTTGAAGTCGGGATCCTGCTCGAAGTACTCCTCCATGAGGGGCCAGTAGGCCAGGTACTCAAAGTAGCGGCAGCGGAAGGAGTTGGCGGCGGCCATGATCTCGTTGCCGATGGTCAGCAGGATGTCGCGCGGAGGCATGCAGGTCATCATGGAGTCGTTGCGGAAGTCCGGGGTGCCGATGGCCTGGTTCCACTGCAGAGGCGTCGGGCGGTCGACGACGACGCCGCGGTCCTCGAGGATCTTCACGAGGTTCTCGAGGCACTCGTTGCCGCGCTCGACGGTCTCCAGCGGACGGAGGCCCCACATGCCGCGCATCTCGGAATCGACGGGCACCTTCTCAGAGGTGGCGGGCTCCTCCGGCGGGATGACGGAGTTGTCGCAGCGGCCGACGATGACGCGCTTCAGCGGATCCCAGTCGTTCCAAGAGCTGACGATTTTAGCCATGGTTCATTCCTTTCTTGAGCACGCCCTAACCGTGCTCGCGACGATGAGGAATAATTACTATCGACAAAACCGATGAGCTGATCGGTCGGCTTTATCGATGGGTTCAATATAGCACCATTTTTGTTCACCTGCAAGAAAAAATTTCCCAGTTGAGCAACTATTTTTTTTGTTGACCTGTTGTGCATACGAGCAGAATAGGAAGAGCGCGTTCTCCACCTTCGCGGAGAACGCGCTCTTTTAATACATTAAGTTAATGTCAAGGGGCGCCTATCGCACTCCCCCTGACAGGTTGCGCATCGGTGCCTAGTCGGCGACGATGACGGTGCCCGTCTCGCCGCGCAGGCCGGCGGCCGCGCACTCGAGCGACGTGATGAGCGCCTTGCCCTCCGGGTAGGCCTCGACGTACTCGATGCAGGCCTCCACCTTCGGGAGCATGGAGCCGGGGGCGAACTGGCCCTGGGCGATGTACTCGCGGGCCTGGGACACGGTCATCTCGGAGATCTGCTCCTGCTCGGGCGTGTTGAAGTTGATGCACACCTTCTCCACGGCGGTCAGGATGATCAGCATGTCGGCACCGAGCTCGGCGGCCATGAGGGCGCTGGAGCGGTCCTTGTCGATGACCGCGGGGGTCCCGACGTAGCCGTTCTCGGTCTCGAAGACCGGCACCCCGCCGCCGCCGGTGGACACGACCACGTAGCCGTCCTCCACCAGGTCGCGCACGGCGTCGAACTCCACGATGCGCTTGGGGATCGGGGAGGCGACCACCTGGCGCCAGCCGCGGCCGGCGTCCTCCTTGACGGTGATGCCCATGGCCTCGGCCTTGGCCTTGGCGGTCTCCTCGTCCATGAACGCGCCCACGGGCTTGGTGGGGTTCTGGAACGCGGGGTCGTCCTCGTCGACGACGGTCTGGGTCACGATGCAGGCGGTCGAGCGCATGATGTCGCGGGACTTCAGGTCGTTCAGGATGGCCTGGGACAGCTGGTAGCCGATGTAGCCCTGGGACATGGCGCCGGCCTCGGGGAAGGGCATGTCCGGGGTCTTG
>OLNR01000063.1_pt1 | contig 102395 bp, 94 predicted proteins | sample 1672231 | NCBI WGS metagenome assembly OLNR01 (sample SAMEA3136662, study PRJEB25190) | human gut metagenome
TTTGCAGGCGTCGGCCTTTTTCCGTTGTCGAAAAATTACAGATGCAAATGTGCTTGATGGATTCTTCAAGAGGCTTGAGATTTACCCGGAAATGAAAACAGAGCGCTTCACAGCAGTGAAACGCTCTGTTTTGTATGAGTATCATCGGATTTGCGTGCGCCGGAGCTTCATGCTGTATTGCTCAGAAATCCGGATGAAGCAGTTCCGCGGCAGCCGGAGATTATTCGTACAGCGGGAACTTCTCGGTGAGTGCCAGAACGCGTGCGGAAATCTCGTCCTTCTTCTCATCGTAGTGATAGATGCAGTCTGCAATGCAGTCCGCGATGACCTTCATCTCTTCCACGCCCATGCCGCGGGTCGTAGCGGCCGGGGTGCCCAGACGAACGCCGGAGGTGATGAACGGGCTGCGCTTCTCACCCGGAACGGTGTTCTTGTTGGCGGTGATGTGAACCGAATCCAGACGCGCCTCCAGATCCTTGCCGGTGCACTCCTCGTCGGTCAGATCAACGAGCAGCAGGTGATTGTCGGTGCCGCCGGAAACCAGCTTGACACCGCGTGCCTGCAGCTGTGCAGCCATAGCCTTGGCATTCTCGACGATCTTGCGTGCGTACTCCTTGAACTCCGGCTGCAGTGCCTCGCCGAAGCAAACCGCCTTGGACGCGATAACATGCTCGAGCGGACCGCCCTGGGTGCCCGGAAATACAGCGGAGTTAATGCGCTTTGCCAGAACCGCGTTGTTGGTCAGGATCAGGCCGCCGCGCGGACCGCGAAGCGTCTTGTGAGTGGTGGTGGTAACAACGTCAGCATACGGCATCGGGTTCTGGTGCTGACCGCCGGCAACCAGACCGGCAATGTGCGCCATATCGACCATCAGGTAAGCGCCGTAGCCATGTGCGATCTCAGCCATTTTCTCGAAGTCGATGGCGCGCGGATACGCGGATGCACCTGCAACGATCAGCTTCGGGCGATGCTTCTTGACAGCCTTCTCAAGCTCAGCGTAGTCGATGAAGCCATCCTCGTTTACGCCGTAGGAAACAAAGTGGTAGTTCTTGCCGGACTGGTTGACCGGAGAGCCGTGGCTCAGGTGACCGCCCTGAGACAGATCCATACCCATAACAGTGTCGCCCAGATCGAGCAGAGCGAAGTAAACCGCAAGGTTGGCCTGTGCACCGGAGTGCGGCTGAACATTCGCATACTTTGCACCGAACAACTCACATGCGCGCTTGATTGCGATGCGCTCTACCTTGTCAACAAATTCACAGCCGCCGTAGTAGCGCTTGCCGGGAAGACCCTCAGCGTACTTATTGGTCAGCACGCTGCCCATAGCAGCCATAACGCCGGGAGAAACGATATTTTCGCTGGCGATCAGCTCGATATTCTGGCGCTGACGGTGCAGCTCCTCGTTCATCGCACTGCCCAGCTCGGGGTCGATCGACTGGATCATACCGATGGAATCCATCATTTCTTTGTACATTTGAACTACCTCCAAGCTTTAGTAGTATAAAGTTCTCTTTGACTATACCATTGCCCTTCTAAAAAAGCAAGTCGATTTTACGAAAAATATAACCAAAAATGAAGGATTGTAAAAAGCCTCCTGCAAAAATAAAAAAGGCAGGCTGCCCTGCCTTTGCTCAGATGTTCTGATAGAACAGTCCGTCCCTCGTGCAGTACCACAGCAGCATACCGTGCCGAATATAGGGCAGACGCACGTCTAATCCCCATTCCGGGTACTGCTTTTTGACGATCATCGTGTCTCCGGTGAGAAATGCAACGAACGAGATGTAGTGCTCGCGGTGCATTTCATGCGGTGCGGTGATATACCATTCGCCGTCGCTGTGCTCAATTTGCAGTGCATTTTCCTCGTCCGGTTTGTGCATAACGAGGTTGGTCAATTTTGCACCGCAGCAGGTCACATCTGCGTCATCGGTCGAGAACAGCAGGTTGCCGCAGGCCGGACAGCGGTAAAACCGCATTTTCTTCATATTGCCGTTAGTCATATCGTTTTCCTCCAGATCGCCTCTCAGCAGGGCTTCGGTGTCCACGCCGAGGGCCTGTGATAACAATGGGAGAAGCGAGATATCGGGAGCACCGCCGCCGCGCTCCCATTTGGATACCGCCTTGTCGCTGACGCTAAGCTGTTCAGCCAGCGCAAGCTGTGTCAGTCCCAGTTTTGTCCGCATTGTACGGATTAGTCTGCCGGTTTTTACCTGATCCATTCGGATCACCTCCCTTGCGTTCTATTATACGGAAAACGGAGGAGAATACAATGAACGCTCCGTAGAGTTGCGGAAAATTGAGAATGGAGAATTAACGTAAGAGCGAACCTGCGGCATCCTGCTCCCAAACTTATCGGGAACACTTTTTCCGCTCGTTTATAGCGGTTTTCTGCACTTTTTAATTTGTTTCACTTACTCTTTGGCGCTCTTATCTCCACTGTTTCCGGGTGCTCCAGTGCCGTATGTGGTAATCTATGTGGTCAAAAACGCTTCCCGCCCGGTTTCCGGTGAACTGTCACCGGTGTCGGGCGGGAAGCGTTTTGTGTTTCAGACCGTCTGCATTGTAACTCTGAGCAGGCAGTTGTGCAAGTTGTTTCTACGCAGACAGCAACTCAAAGGTTGAGCCGCAATAGACAAAGAATAACCTCACACATTTGCCTTCTGGAGATAAAACTCACTCTCCGCAACTCGCGTCACAAAATCATACTCCGGCCGCGTTGCCTTTGAGGGCGAAATATTGTAACGCTTAAACACCGAACGAAAATATGCGAAGAACGCTCTGTCCTCCTCTGTCATCGGGGCAACCCAGCCGTTCTCAGCACCATGGGCTTCGATTTCCTCTAACTCTGCCATACGCTCTTTATCCATGTCAGTTGCTCCTTTCGGTGAACTTTCACCTGTACAAGCGGAAATCGTTTTGGACTGCCTAAATTGTAACTCTAATGGTAGGGGTGTGCAAGTGGTTTTCTGGGAGGATAGCAGCTCAAAGGTTGAGCCGCTATAGACAGAGAATAGGCAGGTAGATAGGCAGAGGTACTTTTCTTGCTCCCTGGGTATAAATCCCTTAATACAGGCATAATAGTAAGGGATTTATGGCACAGCCTATTGACTATTCTCTTATTTTTCGATATTATTTAAGGGAAAACGAAGAGAGGTGAGGGAATGAGAACCTTCAATTACTCCGCAATCAAGGAGCAGAAGTGGGACTCGGATGTTCTTGGCCTGATTGCGGCCATATACAAGGAAGCCGGCAAGCAGGAACTGTATTTGAAGCAGCGCCCGGAGGAACTCGAAAAACTCGTGGAAATTGCCAAGATACAGAGCACCGAGGCATCAAATGCCATCGAGGGCATCGTCACCACGAGTACCCGAATCCGGCAACTCGTCGAGGAGAAAACCACGCCGAGAAACCGTGACGAGCAGGAAATTGCTGGATACCGCGATGTGCTGAGTATCATTCATGAGAGCTTTGACGCGATACCAATTACGCAGAACTATATCCTGCAGCTTCACAAAATCCTGTACAGCCACATGAATAACCCGCTTGCGGGCCGCACAAAAAGCGTGCAGAATTATATCACTGCCACCTATCCGGACGGTCATGTGGAAACACTGTTTACGCCGCTTGCCCCTTATGAAACGCCGGAAGCGCTGGACAGAATCTGCGAGGAATACAACCGTGTGATTGGAAATATGGAACTGGAACCATTGATTGCAATTTTGGTTTTTGTCCATGACTTTCTGTGCATCCACCCCTTCAATGACGGAAACGGAAGAATGAGCCGCTTGCTCACGACGCTGCTTCTGTACCGAAACGGCTTTTATGTCGGCAAATATACCTCCCTCGAAGCCAAAATTGCTAAAAACAAGGACCTGTACTACAACGCGCTTGCACAGGCGCAAACCGGCTGGCACGAAGGCACCGAGGATGTAGTGCCCTTCGTCAAGTACCTGCTCGGGACGATCCTTGCCGCCTACAAAGACTTTGAAGATCGTATGGCACTTGTGGAAACCAAGCTGCCTGCACTAGAAATGGTGCGCAGAGCAAGCAAGAATAGAATCGGGCGGTTCAATAAGCAGGACATCCGGGAACTCTGCCCAACGCTCAGCGACAGTTCCATAGAGGGAGCCTTGCGAAAACTGGTCGTAGCCGGTGAACTGAAAAAGGAAGGACGCGGGAAGAATACCTGCTATTTCAGGCTAAATTAGATTCCGTTCAATAGGAGCAACTTTTTAGAGGATCGCACCTGTTCATACGAGCAGATGCGATACATTTTACCGGCTTAAAAGACCGTGTACAGTAGAGCTATAGACAAAGAAGAATCAATTTCCGCAGTAAGCATGAATAACCTGTGTAATGAACTTTGCTGTGCCTTTACCACCAGCTCTGTCTGAAATGCTCATCAGCCACAATATACGAAGAAAGTGAAAATGATTCTTGACAAGCCGTAAGGCAATTCATATAATTGTATTTGTACACGAGAAAAGTTAAAAGCGCATCGATTCGGTATATAGATTTTGTTTCACGATTTATATATTCCGGTCATATTGTATTTTCAACGGTTCTCTTGTACATATCAAGAGAGCCGTTTTATTTTGCTTCAAGACAGGAGGGATTTCCATGGATACGGCATTTATGCGAAAAACATTTGCGCTGATCGCAAAAGGATTGATTGAGAAAGAACAGCTTCTGCAGACGGAACCGACAAGGTATCCCTACAGCAAAGCCATGCAGCATGGGATCAACATGTTTTTGGCCGCAAGTCAATGGGCGGGGAGCCAAGCCGCTGTCGAGTATCCCGACGAGGTCTCTTTCCTTACGCATTTTATCACCAGACCTGTTGAGAAATGGTTCGATACATGGGAATCGGGAGCTGTCGAGCAATTGCATCTTCAGGAAGAGCCGTTTTATGCCTATGACGCCTTTGCGTATCAAAAAGCCGGTAACGTATATGTTCCCAGCTCGGATTGCTATGAGTTCCTGGAAACGCAGGACAGTGACATCATGAATGGAACAGATGAGCGTATTCTCTATGAAAAAATAATTACGTTAAGTCAAGAAGATTACTGCAGGGTCAGAAGATATATCATCGAGCATCCGATTATCACACTCGAGGATAGGCGCACCATGTCTCTTGAGCTGGCCGATGATCCGATGGCCAGAGATGCCTTCCAGTTTGCCTACGAGGAAATTACGGAGGAAAGCTACCGCTGTCCTCGGTGCGGATGGACGATGATGCAAGGAAAATACGGATACAGCTGTCATTCGACGCATTGCACAGATACCCTCCCCGAACTCACGGATGAGATGAAGCTGGATATTTCGGCTGGTGATCTCTATCGGTTAAAGAAAGGCATTATGCGGTATTTTGCCGCGCCGGGAAAGCTTGAACTTGAAATTGCGGCGTTTTGTGAGAAAAAGGAACTTCGATGGGCGTTGTGGCCGCAGATGGACCGCTATGATGTGGAGATCCGGTTCCCTGACGGGGATATTTGGGAAATCGATGCAAAGGCATATCGAAATCCTATCGCGCTCCGCACGAAGATTCAGAATGACGGTGGATTTCCTTCCGGGGACTATGCGCGCGGCTATTTTGCGATTCCCAACGAATATACGGTCAATCAGCGAAACTATACCGCGATCATCAACTGCGTACTGAAGGATCAAAAGAATGTAGAGTGCGTGACTCTGAAGACGCTGAAAACCGCAATTACGAAGAAGGAGGCAGCATGCAATGATGAATAAGAGCAGGGACGGCTGGTACGCTCCTCTTGCGGCACGATTTCAAGGCATGGAAGAGCCTATGCCGCTTGCCAGATTTGCGGCGATCGAAGCGATTCTGCATTTGCTTGCCTTGAATGCACCGGCCACCGATCCGGCAAAAGCCTATCTGTTATTTACCCAATATCAGCTTATTGGCACAACGGCGTGTACGGCTATGGAACACACCTTGCAGCAGGCCCGGCACACATTGGGTTACTATCGTTCTCAAAAATACTGGCAGGATGATTTGCGGGCATATCAGGATCCGAAATATGATGCAGTTCGCGCTTTTTCGTTTGAGAAATCGGGGGAAAGTCGTTCGTTTTCCAAAGCAGAGGGGGAATATCCCTATCCGTATAAGCAGCGCCAAAGGGAGTGGGAACGATTTTGGACGGAAAGACTTGAAGAAGCCAAGCCGACTTCTTATGCCGGAGCCGGAACATATCGCTATCCGTATCTGAATCTGGAAACCGGGGAAACCGAAACTGTTTCAGTCAGATTTGACAGTGACTGTACCGCACCCGTTCCACCGGGAATTCCTGAAAAGGGACGCAGTGAACCAATTTCCGTCACTCTGGACGAACTGCTGAACACCGCAAAGGAAATGGCCGGGATGCATCCCGGTGACCCGTGCTGCGAGATTTTATCGACCAATATTCTCAAGCAGATCAATGAGGCTTCCGTCAGTACATGTACGAAGCTCACGATTGTTGAGGTCGTCAATATCGTTGGCATGGTTGGCGCGGGCAAATCCACGCTGATCAAGGTGTTGGCATTTTGGTGTCATAAAAATGGGTACCGGATGACGATCGTTGTTGACACGGTAGCCGAAGTCATGAACCTGCAGAAATATTTATCAGCCTTTGGGGTTGAGGCAAGCCCGTTGATTGGCCGCGGTGAAAGGCTAAAATATATCAATCAGGTCGCGCAGCCCTGTGAGACCTGTTTGCCGGCAGAATTTTCTCAATACTTAACGCCGTTATGTTTGGTTGATGGGATGGATGCGCAGCATAGTGAAGCGGTCGCTTTCGGCAAAGAGCCATGCTACGCCCTGAAAAAAGGGAACAAGAATCACCTGTGTCCGTATTTTCATCAGTGCCTGGGCACCAGAATGCTCCGTGAATGCTATACCGCTTCCGTTGTTATCACAACAGTTGCGGGCTTTGCGGCATCTCGGGTAGGAGCGCAGCGGGAAACCTTTCTGGAGTTGGTAATGCGCGGCTTTGATGTGGTCGTCTTTGATGAAAGCGACAGAGTTCAAAAAACGCTTGATCACTTTTTTATGCCGGAAACGAGCTTTAATAGCTATATCCGCGAATGTGCCGAAGATTGCAGCGCCTATATGCGGCTGAGCAGCAAACGCAGAGAGGAGAATCTGGCCGAGCAGAGATACGATGAAATGCAGCGCCAGAGCGTGACAGTCCTGAGCTGTCTCGTAAAATCTCTGCACCATGAATTGGGTACATGGAAGAAAATTGCGCATGGCGATCCTTTCTCGGCACTTACCCTCTTAGAGGATATGTACCGGGATGAGTCGGAATATAGAATTCCATATGCCGTCTATCAAGCCATCTATGACCTGATCGATATGCAGGATGAAGACGGCATCCGTCAAGGTACGCTATGGGCCGTTCTTGAGAGCTCCTGCAAGAGTACCGACGAGACGTTCTTTAACCAAATGTACCGCGTTTGGCTGAATGAGCTGGGCGATGATTTTTCGCGGTCTGAGAAGGATAAAGTGAAACAAATCCAAGATGCCCGCATCAAGCTTATTTTGCGGCTCATTTATTTTGATCACTTTATCCGAGACCTCAGCGATGCGTATGAGGCTAGCCATGAAACCTCTTACGGACAAAATGAGCTGTTCGGATTCCTGCAGACCCGTTTTCGGCAGCAGCAGTATTTCCTACCCTCTGCGCTGTGCGGCAACCTGTTCGGCCTGAAAAAGACAGACGACGAAGACATTATTCTGTTCCGCCAGTTCGCGTTTGGCCGAAGCCTGATGAAGGATCTTCCGTATCTGCGCACTGACGCACAGGGCGATCCTGCGGGTCCTCATGTGATCATGCTGTCCGGTTCCAGCTGGGCGGAGGGCTCCTATGAGTACCACATCAATCGGCCGGTGAACTATATCCTTGAGGCAGATTGTGAGAAACGCGCATTTTTAGAGAAAACGCGTTTCTTTGAATCCGGTTTTCCGGAGCGTATTTCCGGTGCGTCGGATGATCAGCGCATGGTGCAGCTGCGGTTTGCGACCGAACGGACTGTCGATCTGATCGTCAGAGAATATGAGAGAAGGACCGGGAAGATCCTGTTGGTCGTCAACAGCTATGTTCAGGCACAGGAAGTACAGCGAACACTGGAGACGGCCCTGCGGAAGGTCAATTGCCCTGCACAGGTTTGCCGGATGATCTCTGATGCCGTCAGTAGCGAGAATGTTCAGGGAACGGTGCGCCGGGGGGAGGTCAGCCGGTTTGCCGGGATGAAAGAGGAGATCCTGATTGCGCCCGCTATGGCGATCGAACGCGGACACAACATTGTCGATGAGTACGGCCACTCTGCCCTTTGCGCGGTGTTTTTCATGGTGCGGCCGATGGCTGTTCCTGACGATATCCAGCAGAAGGGCAGCAAGCTCAATGGATTTGTGGAATCCCACTGTCATCGGGGGCCACAGGAATCTCTGTTCGCATACAATGTGCGCATCCGGCAATTTGCGGCACAGCAGTGGGCCAAGATGAGCAAAAGCAAATCGTTTGGTTTGGCTGAGCTGGATACCGAAGAGCGGAAAGATGTGGTTGCAACACTGTTTGTTTTGATCCTTCAGATTTTTGGCCGGTTGGCGCGTGTAACGGATGTGACAAAGCCGGAACCGCATGTTTATTTTATTGACGGCGCATTTCGCGGCCGCGAAGAAAAGCAAGGTGACTTTGACTGTCTCTCCGAGTTGGGCAGGTACTTAGATGCATTGATGACCTGCAAAGACAGTGCGGAAATTGCCGAAACGCTGTATGCTCCATTTTATAAAGCTTATCGAAAGGACATTCCGTATGAATCATAAAATCTATCCGCTGGCATATAAACTGTCTCCCAAACAAACCTGCACCCTGTATTATTTGGGTTTTCCCACATCCTGGAAAGCGGTCCTGCTAAACATCGCACGGAAGACGAACCCGAAGTTTAAGGATGAGTATGGACTTCCAACGAATGCGCTGAAGAAGCTGGTCGACAGTTGGATGGAAGGTATCATCGCTTTAGCTCCGCTAAAAAAGGACAGCCATGATGAGCGTTGGCTTACGTCCTGCTATGAATACTCCGAGGAGAATTTGCGGGCATTGTGCGGCATTATTATGACCTGGGTAAAAGCCACATATGTCACGTCTTCAAGAGTAAACCCCATAGCAAAAAAACTCGCAAAAGAATTTTGCGATACGATGAATTGGGAAGAACTTGCGGCGGTTCGCTCCACGGACGAAGTCTGTCTTACGCTTGAGAACGGAACGGTTTGCGAAGCCGCTTATCAGGCGATTCCGCTTCTGGCGATCAACCGTTTGTTGGGAAAAGAGATTACCCTGAGCGGGCAAACGCTACACCTGTGCTATGCCGCCAAGAATCAGCTGGTCAGCGATCCGATCACGGATATGAAAAGTCATCATCAATACTCTTTTGTATTTGATCTATCTGTACAGACAACTCCTCCGGGAAGAAAAGCGCTGCTGCTGTGCCAGATGAGCATTCGCCGCTGGATCCCCGATAACCGCAATAAAGAGCGGCCCCCGTTTTTAACGAATGCGGTCAATTCCCATATCAAGATCTCAGAGGGCAAATATTGTCAAGTGCCCATTGTCTATGGTTACGCTGCCAAGCAGCCCGTATGGAAAGAGCAGGACGAGGAGTGCTACAACATTTGGGGATATGAGCAATTGCCATCGGCGGAAGCTGTTGTGAAAAATCCCGCGGCATACGCGGGAAAAATTCTCCTTCCCTATAAAAACGGCATGGCCGGCTTTGTGGCTCCCAAAATCGGAACAGGCGTGTCCGTTGTTGACAAGGCGTCACTGTACCAGTCGGTGTCTGCTCTGCTCGGTGATATGATTTGTGAGCAGCCCGAAGCGGAGCGGGTCATGCTGCGAGGACAGAAACTCAAAAAATATGACTCTCCGCAGGAATACGGGGATCCTGAAGTTTTCCGGAACTGGGTCAGGCAATGCGCCGCGACAGACCAAATCACATTCGAGCTGTATGGTCTGTGGAAGGATGCTTTACAGCAAAGACTGCTGAAACAGATCCAGGCCAAAATTGAACGGGATTTTGGCGATGAAAAGGATATATCCAGCCTGAAAGTGCGGTATGTGTGTAAAGAAACCGGCAGTCTTGCCGACGAAATGCCGGACAATAAAAGGCAAACGCAGATTACGCGATGCGGCGAAATCGTTAAGCAATTAGGCGATACCAATGGGGTAACGGCTTGTATGTTCGTTTTGCCCGGGCAAGAAAACTATGGCGCTGGCGATCCGAAATCCGTCCTTCGCAATGCGTTTGCCCAAACGGGACGAGTTGTGCAGTTCGTTACCCCGGAGGAGGATGCCAGCCAGAACAAAATTGAAAATGCTGTGTATGACCTCTATCGGCAGTTGGGTGTTGTAACCCTGCTGGATTCTGAACGGGACCAGCCTGATTTGGCGCATACACCCTGTGTGGGGATGCATTTGTGTACGCAAGTTCATGGGATCTCCAATAAAGCGCGTTTTCTTCCGTTTTACATTACGGTTGATTTGATAGAGGGAAAGACGCAGGTACATTGTGACGCGTTCTCAAAGCGGACGGTCTCTTATCGGGAAGCGTGCCTTGAGATGGCGCGGCTTTTCTGGAACAGCGATTTGGAACAGCGCTGTGTTGCCGCAAGCCGCACCCCCGCGAAGCAAAAACTCATAGAGCTGAAAAACCGGTACGATACACCGGAAAACAGAGTGCTGGTTTTGGTACAATCCGATGGAGATACACGGGTAGTATGGGGCGGTATCTCCGACAAGGAGATCGGCGGATATGACAGGGCAGAGGCGTATTACCCGACTCAGGTAAACGTCGGGACACCGCATAGTCCGTACTTACTCTCCTTGGCTGATTCAGGCGTGCGGATCGTCCGGATCAGGAGCAATCAGGAAGTTCCGGATTATTTCACGGAGTTGAGCGCGAAAGCTTCTGACGAAAATTTGCAGCGTTCTTCCGCATCGGGTATTTTTAAATACGAGGATGTGTATTGGGGCATTCATACGAAGCCGAACGATATGCGCTATACACATAGTCTGAAAGAATCCAAGATCGATTACCCCAAACATTTCTTTGCCGAAAAGGACATGATTGAATTGTACCCATTGCAGCTTCAACCGGGGGATGATGCAGCAAGCTGGATCTTCTATACCAACGCATTGAGAGATCTTCCGATTCAGTACAATCAGTCGACGGTTCTGCCCCTACCACTCCATTTGGCAAAAGGCCTTGAAGAGTATCTTTTCAAGGTATAAGTAGATAATACAAAAGTAGGCATCACCTCAAAAATAGAGGTGGTGCCTACTTTTCATTTCAGTTTTGCAATGAGATTAATTAGGGGGAATGCCTATTTTAATATGATAAATGGCTAAATGTGTGTAAAATTTTCCGAATTAGTAGTAGTTCAGGTAAGTTGCCAGAGATAAAGAGATACGCCCCAAAACGCTAACTGAGATTTATGCTCGCCTTACCCGAAGAAATACTGCTTCATATCTGAGACACCGCCATCCTTATCGCAGAACCACTCGTAATCAGAGTGGCAATTTTGGCAGTGATCAATTACATCGAATCCGCCGGGTGAATGTTGGTTGTCAGTAATGCTCATGCCCTCCAAGGGCTTCCCACAGGCGGGGCACGGTCTGATCTTCCTTGCCTGACGAGTGGCACGCTCTCTCTGCTCTGTTTCAAGTGCATCTAAAAGACCCTGCCAAAGATTTGGATTCAGTTCATGCTCTGCATAGTCTTCAAGGTGCCGCCGAATATCATCGGCAGCCAATACGAGAAACTTATCATCCAGAAGCCGAATGTGACGCTTGATATAATTGGCAACTACCACGGGCATGCAAGTATTCCTGCCTACCGCATACCGCATTGCCGACAACAGGATTAAGCGAAAATCAGAATCGCAGATCGGAGCGGGCAGATCCTGAGGGAACAGCAGAAACTATAAACTTGATTCTTACTGATCCGCCGTATAATCTCGGCAACTTTATGAAAAGCAGAGATACCAACCTCAAAAAAATGCGTGACAACTTCTTTGGGGCTGCGGGTTGGGATAACCTTGAATATGATGAGTGGGCAAATGCTATGGACGCTTTCTTTGCGCAAGCTGCGCGAGTTCTGAAAAAGGGCGGGTCTATGATTGTCTTTATGGCGGCCATCAAAGTCGAAACCACCATCAGTCTGGCCGAAAAGCACGGATTTTATTATAAGACCACTGGAATCTGGCATAAACTGAATCCTATGCCCCGGAATATGAATTTGCACTTTGTAAACTCTACGGAAACATGGATTTATTTTACATACAAAACACGCACCGGCACCTTTAACAACAATGGTGTGGTGTTGCACGATTTTATTGAAACCGCAGTAACTCCTGCCAGTGAGCGTAGATATGGTAAGCACCCTACGCAAAAGCCAGAGGTGCTCATGAGTCATTTTGTTGAGGTTTTGTCTAACGCAGACGATTGGGTTCTCGATCCTTTCATGGGAAGCGGTACATCTGGAGTCGTAGCGAAACGAACCTGTCGCAATTTTATTGGAATTGAACTGGATAAAAATTACTTTGATATGGCAAAAAAACGCATCGAAGGAGGTCGAACGGAATGAAACCTACAGTCATTGACCTCTTTGCAGGCGTTGGCGGTTTGTCACTTGGTTTTGAACAAGCCGGTTTTCATGTTGTATTGGCAAATGAGTATGACGATGAAATTGCAACCGCATACCGAAAAAATCACCCTGAAACAAAAATGGTGGTCGGTGATATCACGGCGTTAGATCTCGAAAACACTTTCGGAGTGTTTTCCGGAAAAATCGATGTAATTATTGGTGGTCCCCCATGCCAAGGGTTCTCTCCAAAAGGGCAGCGTAAAACAATTCACGATGAGCGTAACTTCTTATTCAAGTATTATGTTAAAGTCGTAGACCTTGTTCGACCCGGATATTTTGTAATGGAAAATGTCCCGAATTTGCTGACGGCTGAGAATGGATATTTCCAGAAGGAAATTATTGACCTTTTTTGCGATTCCCCGTATCCATTCTGGAAGAAAATCCATTTTTGAAAGCCATTCTTTACCCTGACCAATCTTTTCAGTAACTTTGTCAATACCTTTAATTTTGCAGTATTCAGCCATCCACTCACGTCGAACGGTGACATGGATTTCTTCGGGTAAGGTCATACCAAACAACGAAATTCGAAGAACGACTGATGTGTCAGCAAGTGCATCTTTCAACTCATGTTCAATTAGATGTGTCTTTCCACATCCCCATTCACCTGAAAGCAATAGTGCCCCTACAGGCTCACATTCGTGACAGTAATACACTAATTCTTCTACTGTTTTCATGAGGATAGTTGTCTCCTTCCAATCTGGTGTCAATTCATCTTCAAGTGATAAAAGCCGCATGAGAATATTCCCATACGGCTGCCTTGGTAGCACAAAGGCCTACCGTTAGTTAATTATACTGCGATTCGGCAAAAAATTACAATATTAAGTCTGCGCTTGTCAAAAAGGCATGTTAAGAATGACAAACTCAATGTTTGCGCCGCAATAGACAAAGAATAAGAAAAGCCCTCTGAAATCAACGATTTCAGAGGGCTTTTGGTCCGAGTGAGGTGACTTGAACACCCAACCTCGACATCCCAAATGTCGCGCCCTACCAGTTGGGCCACACCCGGATATTCACTTTTCTGCCATGATACCACGGCGAACGGTAAAAATAAAGTTTTTTCTGTCTGTGGTCATTCCTGTGGTCAAAGCCGCTTTTGTGCCGCTTTCGGCAATCGGGGAAAATCCCGCAAACGCAGGCGCTGCAAGGCTTTGCGTCGTTTCGCCCTGACCCGTCCCGGATACCGCCACGGCACTCCCAAAGCAGGCGCACTGCAAGCATAAGGCGACACCGCATAATTAAAGCCGCGGCTCCTTTATGCGGCATTGCCATAAAAATCCCGCGTGAAATTCAACGCGGGATTTGCTGTCTTATCGGAAGACAGACTGCGGAAACGCTTCCGGATCGGCTGCCTTTGCGGCGGCATCGTCGAGGCGGACCTCGCCGCTGCGGACGAGTTCACCGAGCGAATCGTCCATCAGCATCATGCCCTGATTGCGGCTGGTCTGCATGGTGCTGATCAGCTGATACGACTTGTTCTGACGGATCAGGTTGCGCACGGCAGAAGTGCCGGTCAGAATCTCAAATGCGGCTATGCGGCCGCCCATGGTGCGCGGTACGAGCGTCTGACAGACAATGCACTCGAGCACCTCGGCAAGCTGAATGCGAATCTGCTCTTGCTGCTCCGGCGGGAATACGTCTACGATACGGTCGATCGTACCGGCAACACCCTTGGTGTGCAGTGTGCCGAATACAAGGTGACCGGTCTCGGCAGCCGTGATAGCGGTCGAAATGGTCTCCAGATCGCGCATCTCACCGACGAGAATAACGTCCGGGTCCTGCCGCAGAGCCGCCCGCAGACCGCTCGCGAAGCTGTCCGTGTCCGCGCCGATTTCGCGCTGGTTGATCATTGAGCGAATGCGCGGGTGTACATACTCGATCGGGTTTTCGAGCGTGATGATATGGCGTGCCGCGGTGCGGTTGACGTGGTCGATCAGTGCCGCCAGTGTGGAACTTTTGCCGGAGCCGGTGGGACCGGTCACGATAACCAGTCCGCGCGGCTTTTCGGCCTGCTGTATAATGATATCCGGCAGGCGAAGCTGCTCCGCAGTCGGGATTTCCATCGGCAGCAGACGCAGCGCCAGCGCCGTGTGGTGTTGCTGGCGAAACAGATTGCAGCGCATGCGCACGGAATCGGCAAACGTCACTGCAAAGTCGGACTCGCCGATGGTTTTCAGCTCGTGCAGCTGATGCTCATCCGCAAGCTGCTGCGCCGCATCCTGCACATCCTGCTCGGTCAGAGGTACGTCACCGTGGGTGCGCAGCTCACCGTCGATACGCAGCATCGGCGGGAGACCAACGGTTAAATGCACATCGGAGGTGTTTTTCTCCTTGGCGTAAAAAATCAGAGTTTGTAAATCGTACAAGGCGTGTCTCTCTCCTTGGTGTCCCAAAGCAGGGGACAGAGTTTATATGGGTATTGTACCGCAAATTGCCTGCCGCTGCAAGTAAGGATAAATGAAAACGGCTTCGGAAATCCGAAGCCGTTGCGACCGTCGAAAAACTTTGTTTTTTCGATAATCTGCGAGAATGCTTATGCGTTCTTCTTGGGTTTGCGCGTGTTATTTCGGCGGGTCGTTCCCTTTATTTGAACTGCAGTGCGCTATGACTTCGTTCAGATAGACCGACATGCCCGCACACAGGACACCCTGCACCACACCTTCAAACAGAGCGGCTGCCCAGTTGCCGTAGCTGGCATAGCGCGATACGACCGACAGACAGGCCAGTCCAATCCCGCAGAACGTGAGTGCCAGAGGGATAAATTGATTGGGAAACCGCTGTATTGCCTTGAGTCCGCGTCCGATACAGTATAAAACCGCCACCAGAACCGCGAAATCCGCCTTGATATACTGCGTCAGTTCTTCCATGGGTTCACCTCCCCTTAACAGCCTATGCGGAAAGAGAACGATGTTTGCCAAGGCATATCGCAGGGCGGCATGACCTCATGCCGCCCTGCGATATGCACATACTTACAGGCGGCGGGCCGGGGTCAGCCCACCCTGCATGATATGTTTATCGCAATCTACTCCTCACTCTCTGCAAGCTGGACTTGCAGATTTTAGTTTGCTGCTGTATAATACAATAGATTAGGAATGTTTACCGCCAAATAAAAGGCTGGAAAATATGGGAGATACGAAGATGAATACTGCTTCTATTCTGGGCGTGCAATTTCACGCCGTTACCAAGCAGCAGGCTGTTGAGCTTGCAATGAGCAAGATCCGTTCCCGGCAGAAGGGCTACGTTGTTACCCCGAATCCGGAGATCGTCGATCTCTGCCGCCATGACGAAAAATTCATGGGCGTTGTCAACCATGCGACGCTTGTCCTGCCGGACGGCATCGGCATCATCTATGCTGCGAAGATCCTCGGTGAAAAGCTGCACGGTAAGGTAGCCGGCATTGAATTTGCCGAGAGCCTTGTTGCCGCGATGGCCAAGGAGAACATGCGCCTGTATCTGCTGGGTGCGAAGCCCGGTGTTGCCGAAGAGGCAGGCGCAAACCTGTGTGCGAAGTATCCGGGACTGGTACTCGCCGGCACGCATGACGGCTATTTCTCCGACCCGCAGGAGGTTGTTGACAGCATCAACGCCGCAGGCGGTGCGGATGTTGTGTTCGTCTGTCTGGGTGCGCCCAAGCAGGAGAAATTCATTGCGGACAACATGGACGATATCCACAGCACACTGTTCTGCGGTCTCGGCGGCTCGCTGGATGTGTTTGCAGGCGTTGCCAAGCGTGCGCCGGATATCTTCATCAAGCTGGGTCTGGAGTGGTTTTATCGTCTGCTCAAGCAGCCCAGCCGTATCGGCCGTATGATGAAGCTGCCGAAATTTCTGCTCATCGTTATCAAGGAGCGGCTTTTCGGCAGGAAGGGAAAGTGATAAGAATGAAAGTAAAACTGCTTGCTTACACGCCGGACCCGGAAAAGCTGGTCGCGGCTGCAGCAAAGAACTGCTATTCCTCCACGGACGTGGACAGCGTGCTGGATGGTCTGACCGAGGAAAAGACCGAGAGCTTTGTCAACATGCTTTCCGAGATCGGCCACGAAAGCCCGATCGAGCATGTGTCGTTTACCTTTGCAATCGAGGGTGTATCGCGTTCTCTGCTGGCGCAGATCACGCGCCACCGCATTGCATCGTTCTCGGTACAGAGCCAGCGCTATGTGCGTGAGAAGGGCTTTGAGTATGTCGTTCCGCCGGAGATTGATAAAATTCCGGCTGCCCGGGCAAAATTCATTCAGGCGATGGAGGACGATCAGCGTACCTACGAGGAACTGACGGCCGTACTGATGGAAGGCTACCTCAAGGAGCTGCTCGAGCAGGGCGTTCCGGAGAAGGCTGCCCGCAGCAAGGCTGAAAAGCACGCCATTGAGGACGCACGCTACGTTCTGCCGAACGCCTGCGCGACCCGCATCGTCATGACGGCGAACGCCCGCAGCCTGAAGAACTTTTTCCGCCTGCGCTGCTGCAATCGCGCTCAGTGGGAAATCCGTGCGCTTGCCGAGGAGATGTACAGGCAGGTATACGCTGTTGCGCCGACGCTGTTTGGTCACTGCGGACCGGCCTGCGTGGACGGCGTCTGCACAGAGGGCAAAATGTCCTGCGGCAAGGCTGCAGAGGTGCGCGCGCACTATCAGACGCTGCGCGAGGGAAAGTAACCCTCAATCAATCTTGCGAAAGGAATTATATGTTACCATTTAGAGAAATTACCTTAGAAGATAAACCAATGGTCGAGCACTGCGGCTCGCATTACAACTATCATCTGTGTGAGCGCTGCTTTGTCGATCTTTTCATGTGGCGCAGCCACTACAATACGCAGATCTGCTTCAAAGACGGCTTTATGCTGGTGAAAATGTCTCCGCTGGACGGCGGACACGAGTGCTATCTTGCGCCTGTCGGTCAGGGCGACCTCGGCGCGGCGCTGGATGCGCTGGAGCAGGATGCCGCTGAACGCGGTCTTCCGTTCGTCATCGTCTCGGTCGCTGAGCCGATGATCGAGCGTATCGAAGCCGTTCGTCCGGGCAAGTTCACGTTCTCGCACGACAGCGAGGACGGCGACGATTATATCTACCTCGCGGACAAGCTGCGCACGCTCTCCGGTAAGAAATTGCAGAGCAAGCGCAACCTCGTCAACCGCTTCAAGGCTGCCTACGAGGGCCGCTGGAGCTACGAGGATATGACCAAGGATAACATCAAGGACGCATTCGCGTTCCACATCCACTGGTGCAACCTGAACGGTTGTGCGCATGAGCGCGACTTTGAGGGCGAGACCTGCGCGATCGTGCAGGCGCTCCACAACTTCGACTACCTGAATCTGCGCGGCGGACTGCTCCGCTTGGACGGCGAGGTTATCGCGTTCACATTCGGCTGCAAGGCTACGCCGGATATGTTCGTGGTACAGATTGAAAAGGCCGACCACACGATTCAGGGCGCGTACCAGATGATCAACCAGCAGTTCGTACAGCGCAACTGCAATGATGTGGAATACGTCAACCGCGAGGAGGATCTGGGACTCGAGGGTCTGCGCAAGGCGAAGAAGTCCTATTATCCAGCCATGCGCGGCGTGAAATATGTGGCAACACCGAAAGGTTGATTGAAATGATGCGATTTGCCGAAAAAGGCGATTTTCCTGCCGTTCGCGCCCTCTGGGAAACCTGTTTTCCGGATGAGGGCGGCTTCAATGACTACTTCTTCGCGCACTTCTATAAAGAGAAATATACACTGCTGTATCTCGAGGATGAAACGCTCGTGGCGATGGTGCAGATGCTCCCGTACCGCATGACGGTGGGTGGCCTCTCCCGCGAGGTGACGTATATCTACGGCGCGTGTACCGACCCGGCGCACCGCCGCAAGGGGTATATGGCGCGGCTGCTCGAGCGCTCGTTCGAGCTGGACAGGGAAGCGGGGCGCATTGCGTCCGTGCTCATTCCGGCAGAAAAGTGGCTGTTTGATTTTTACAAACCGTTCGGCTACGAGCCATTCTTCCATATTTCCCGCCGGGAGATTACCTGCACGGCAGGGGCGCGCGAAGCGCCTCGGCGGCTGACCTCGGCGGATGTGCCTGCACTGGCGGCGCTGTATGACAAGCTGGTGCCGAAATGCCGCATCGAGCGGGACACGGCGTACTGGAACGCGCAGCTTGCGCTGTTCGACACGCTCGGTGCGGGCGTATACGGTTGGTTCAAGGACGAAACGCTCACCGGCTATGCGTTCTGCTGGGAGGACAATGCGCAGGAGCTGCTCGGCGCAGATGACGTGCAGCTGCAGGGTCTGCTGGACGTGTTGCGGCGTGATATGCTCGCCGTGACGGAAACCGGCAGCGAAATAGCACTCGGTGTATGCAAATGGCATGAAAAAGCGGACGAAACCGCTGGATATATGAATTTAATGCTTAACTGAAAGGTGTGATAAACATGGTATATGTATTGCTGGCAGAGGGCTTCGAGGAAGTCGAGGCGTTGACTCCGGTCGATCTTCTGCGCCGCGCAGGCGTGGAGACCAGGCTGGTCGGTGTGACCGGTGCAACCGTGTGCGGTGCACGCGGCATCAATGTCGTAACCGACCTGTCCATGGACGAGGTTGACCTTGCAAAGGCCGATATGCTCGTTCTGCCGGGCGGCATGCCGGGCACGACCAATCTGTACGCGGACAAGCGCGTCACCGATGCGGTTCGCACGATGGCAGATGCAGGCAAGTACGTTGCGGCCATCTGCGCGGCTCCGTCCATCATTCTGGGCGGCATGGGTCTGCTCGAGGGCAAGAAAGCCACTTGCTATCCGGGCATGGAGGACGGCATGACGGGCGCGACCCCGGTCAAGGCGAACGCCGTCACCGACGGGAAGATCATCACCGGCTGCGGCGTGGGCGGTGCGCTGGATTTCGCGTGCGAGCTGATTACCGCGCTGTGCGGCAAGGCCAAGGCGGACGAGATCGCAGAGTCGGTCGTACATCATGTGTACGGATAAGAAAACGCTGCGGGGGCGCTATCTTGCGGAACGGGCAAGTCTGTCCGCTGAGGAAAAGCAGGCGATTGACCGCGGCATTGCACAGAACATTCTGCAAAGTGAGTTCTATCAGCAGGCAGACTGCATTTTCTGCTATGTTTCGACTGCTGAGGAGATTGATACCCGTACGGTGCTCGAAAACGCGCTTGCGTCCGGCAGGACGGTCTGCGTGCCGCTGTGCGGCAAGGGCGGCAGCATGACCGCGCGGAAAATCACCGCGCTCTCCGAGCTGCAGGCCGGTCACTACGGTATCCTGGAGCCGTCTAACACGGCGCCCGAGATTGCACCGGAGAACATCGACCTGATTCTTGCGCCTGCGCTCTCGTGCGACAGAAAAGGGTACCGTCTCGGCTACGGCGGCGGCTACTATGATCGGTTCCTCAGCCGAACAAACGCGGTCTGTGCGGCGCTGTGTGCATCGCAGCGCATGAGCGCAGCCCTGCCACACGAGGCGTTCGACCGCTGCTGTCATTACATTATCACCGAAAGAGAGGTGCTGCGCACCGATGAATCAAGATAAACGCACACTGTTGCCGGGTCTCAGTCTGTTTGTGTGCTTCTGCCTGCTGACAGGCATGGAAAAGCTGATCACGCACTTTAATCTGCCGCCGTCGCTGATGGCGCTCGGTGAGATCGTGTGCTTCGGTCTGGCGCTTGCAATGGCGCTGCCCGGTATGGATCGGGAGCGCTTTAAGCAGCGGCTTGCATTCAAAATGCCGCGTAAGGGCGGCTGGCTGCTCATTTTGTTTATGGGCGCGGCGACCGCATTTGCCGCCCTCAGCCTGAACATGCTGGAATATCGTCTGCTGGCGCATACCGGTCTCCGGCTGACGATTGCATCCCTGCCGATGCCGCTCGGCGGTATGTCGTTTGCATGGCGGCTGCTGATCGGCGTTGTGATAGCAGCTCTGGTCGAGGAGATCTATTTACGCGGTGCACTGTTCAGCGTGTACGGTGAAGAAGTCGGTACCTCGGCGTGCCTGCTGTTCGGCGGCATCGTGTTCGCACTGCTGCACGGCAGTCCGCTTGATCTGGCGGCAGGCTTCTGCGCCGGACTGGCGTTTACCTATCTGACCTATGTGTTTGATACCGTATGGGCGGCGGTACTTTCCCATGCTGCGGCGGCATTTGTCACCGTGGTGATGCAGTGGATAGCAGATACCTATGCACCGTTCGGCATTTGGAACATTCTGCTGCCGCTGACTGTGCTCTTTTTCCTGCTGTTTGTGTTCTTAACGCTGGACACACTGGGAAAAATGCTGGCGCGCGGTTCCATTCCGCACTTTGAGGTCAGCGCCGGCTGGTACGACCTGTGGCTGCTGGTGAAAGAGCCCGGATTTATTGTGTTCGTGCTGGCATTTGCCGGTAAAATCATTCTGAATTACTGGATCGGCTGAGGCTGATCCGCAGAGAGGTGAATTATGGATAATCATTTTAACAACGATGAAACGCGGCGCGTACCGCTGCCGGGTTCGGAATCGCCGGTGCCTGAGCAGTTCACGCCGGAGCATTTCGATGACGATCGGGAGCCGGAGCAGCCGCAGAAGCAGCCCAGACGCCGCCGCAGCCGCCGCCAGATGAACGCAGGCTGTGCAGGCTCGATGGTGTACATGATCGCAGTAGTCGGCGTTTCGCTGGTGCTGTCGATTGCAGCGCTGTTCATGGCAAACGACATTTTTGCCTTTGTCAAAGCGGATGCGGTCAAGGAGATCACGGTTTCGGAGAACACCTCGGTATCCTCGCTCGCCAAGGAGCTGGACGACCAGGGCGTTATCAATTATCATTCGGTGTTCAAGCTGTATCTGACGCTCAAGCACCAGACCGATACCTCGGTTCTGGCAGGCGCCTATCAGCTGAACCCGTCGATGGACTACGGTCAGATCGTAGATGCACTGGCCAACACCGCAAGCACGGAGACCGTGCAGATTACCATTCCGGAGGGTTATTCCATCTCGCAGATCCGTCAGGTGCTGCTGGACAACCATATCTGCACCGAGGATGCGCTGGATGAGGTGCTGAATGACTATTCCTTCAAGCACGATTTCCTTGAGGATGAAAAACCGGCCGCGGAAGGCTGGCTGGAAGGCTATCTGTTCCCGGATACCTATGAGGTATACAAGGGCAACGCTGCGGTTGTCGATACCATCAACAAGATGCTCAACAACTTCGGCAACAAGTATGACGCGGACATCAAGTCCGGCGCGGAGAATCTCGGCCGCTCGATGCACGATATTGTCACGATCGCCTCTCTTGTCGAGCGTGAGGCACAGCGTGACGATGAGCGCGCACGCATTGCGGGCGTTATCTACAACCGTCTGAACAATTCCTCCGAGTTCCCGTATCTGCAGGTGGATGCATCCGTTCTGTATGGTCTGGGACGCACCGGCGGCAAGCTGAGTGACGAGGATCTCAAATCGGATTCCGAGTACAACCTTTACAACCACAAGGGTCTGCCGCCCGGACCGATCTGCAACCCGGGTTATGCTTCGCTGTACGCAGCAAGCCATCCGGAGGACAACAATTACTACTATTACGTTGCTATGCCGGACGGCTCGCACCTGTTTGCAAGCAGCTATGAGGAGCACGAGCGCAACATCGAGGCTTCCAATCAGGCACAGGCGCAGGCTGCAAGCGCTTCGGCAGACACGACAACAACGGAGGCAACCGGTGAATAACACACCTGAATTACTGTCGCCCGCAGGCGATCTGGACAAAATGCGGTTTGGCATTGCCTACGGCGCGGATGCGGTCTATATGGCCGGAACGCGCTTCGGCATGCGTGCCGCTGCAACCAACTTTGACGATAACGCGCTGCGCGAGGGCATTGCCTACGCGCATGCGCACGGCGTCAAGTGCTACATTACAGTCAATATTATGCCGTCCAACCGCGACCTTCCGGCGCTTCCGGCCTATCTGGAGCTGCTGCAGGACGCAGGCGCGGACGCACTCATCATCGCGGATGTAGGCGTGCTGCGCATGGCGCGCAGATACGCGCCCAAGGTTCCGGTGCACATCTCGACTCAGACCAGCATCCTTAACCACGAGGCGGCAAACTACTGGGCGGATGAAGGCGCCGAGCGTATCGTGCTCGCGCGTGAGCTTTCCCTTGAGGAGATCGCCGAAATCCGTGCCAAAACCCCGAAGGAACTCGAGATTGAGGCCTTCGTTCATGGTGCCATGTGCATTTCGTACTCCGGCCGCTGCCTGATCTCGCAGTACATGACCGGCCGCGACGCCAACCATGGTGCATGTGCACAGCCGTGCCGCTGGAATTATTCTCTGATGGAGGAGAAGCGTCCGGGGCAGTTCTTCCCGGTCGAGGAGGACGGACGCGGCACCTACCTGTATAACTCCAAGGATATGTGCATGATCGAGCACGTTCCGGAGCTGATCGAGGCCGGTATTACCTCGTTCAAGATTGAGGGCCGCAACAAAACTGCGTACTATGCAGCCTGTGTCACCGGTGCATACCGTGCCGCGATCGATGCGTACAGAAAAGACCCGAACGGCTTCGTTCTGCCGCAGTTCTGCCGCGATGAGGTCAATAAGGTCAGCCACCGCGAGTATTACACCGGCTTCTACTTCGGCAATCAGGAAAACGGGCAGCATTACGGCGACAGCCAGTATATCCGCGAGTACGAGGTTGTCGGCATGCCGGTCGAGTGTGACGACAGCGGCAAAGCCGTGTTCGCACTCAAGAACCGCTTTTTCGATGGGGAAGAGCTGGAGCTGATCCAGCCGGGTCAGGTGCCGTATGTGTTCCGCGCAGAGAACGTCACTGATGACGAGGGCACGAAGCGCGAGCTGTTCAACGTGCCGCAGATGCGCGTACACTTTGCGTTCCCGTTCAAGGTCAGCGAGTGGGCCATTTTGCGGAAGGTCAAGGAACGGCCGGAATAGTTTTAATAGAGTGAGGAGTGGAGATTGGAGAGTGAAGAGATTCTCTGAGGCTTCACTTGCCGTAGGGGCGGACCAGCGTGTCCGCCCTTTCTTTTTGTGAGTGCGAGGAGAAAACAGGTACACGCAAACAACAAACGCTCTCCACTCTCCACTCTCTTAAAAGCTCTCCACTCTTCACTCCTCACTCTTCACTCTTTTTGAACGGTTGCAACCTCCCTCAAAGTGTGGTATCATTACAATTAAGTATGGAAACCTTTCGGGGTGAATTGAACCGAAAAATTCTAAGCAAGGGAAGTATATACATGAGCGATAACCAGAAAAAAACGATTTTCTCCGGCGTGCAGCCGTCCGGCAAGCTGACGCTGGGTAACTATTTGGGTGCTATCCGCAATTTCCCGATCCTGCAGGAGCAGTACAACTGCATTTACTGCGTGGTCGATCAGCACGCCATCACGGTCCGGCAGGAGCCTGCGGCGCTCCGCCGTGCAACGCTTGAGCTGATCGCGCAGTACATTGCCTGCGGTCTGGACCCGGAAAAGAGCATTCTGTTCATCCAGAGCCATGTGCCCGCGCATGCGGAGCTGGCGTGGGTGCTCAACTGCTTCACCATGTTCGGCGAGGCTTCCCGCATGACCCAGTTCAAGGACAAATCCGCCAAGCACGCGGACAACATCAATGTCGGTCTGTTCACCTATCCGGTTCTGATGGCGGCTGACATTCTGTTGTACCAGACCGACCTCGTTCCGGTTGGCGTGGATCAGAGCCAGCACATCGAGATCTGCCGCGATATTGCAAACCGCTTCAACAATCTGCATCCGAATACCTTTACCATTCCGGAGGGCTACTACCCGAAGGTTGGCGAGGGTGCCAAGATTACCAGCCTGGTTGACCCGAACAGCAAAATGAGCAAGTCCGACCCGAACCCGAACGGCTATATCCTGCTGATGGACAAGCCGGAGGACATTATGCGTAAGTTCAAGCGTGCGGTTACCGACTCGGATTCCCGCATCATCTTTGACCCGCAGAACAAGCCGGGTGTTTCCAACCTGCTGCAGATTTACGCTCTGGCGACCGGCAAGACCATCGAACAGGCGGCAGCCGAGTTTGACGGCAAGGGCTACGGTGAGTTCAAGCCCGCAGTCGGCGAGGCCGTTGTCGAGCTGCTGCGTCCGATTCGTGAAAAGACCACCGATCTGCTGAACAACAAGGATTATCTGGAGCAGGTCTACAAGGAGGGCGCACAGAAGGCCTCCTATCTGGCGCGCAAAACGCTGGATAAGGTTTATCGAAAGGTAGGCTTTGTCGCACGCTGAGCCAAAAGGGAGTAAACCATGTCTGAATATATTGTTATCGGCACGATCATTGCAGCGTTTGCCGTAGCTGCCGTGCTGAGCTATTTTTTCACACCGCCGGTCAAGAACTTTGCACACAAGGTCGGCGCGATCGACGTGCCGAAGGATGCACGCCGCATGCACAAAAAGCCGATCCCGCGGCTGGGCGGTCTGGCCATTTACGGAGGCTTCCTGTGTTCGATTCTGATTTTCGGGCAGCTTGATGAGACCATGCTGTGCGTTCTGCTCGGAGCGGCCATCATTGTCGCACTCGGCATTTTCGATGATGTGCTGGCGCTCGGCGCCAAGCTCAAATTCGTGGTGCAGATTGTGGCGGCAGCCATTCCGGTCTGCATCGGCGATCTGCAGATTGGTCTGTTCACCAATCTGAATCCGCTGTCAGATACGCCGTTTGTCCATCTCGGCATTCTGGCAGTGCCGGTCACGATTATCTGGATTGTTGGCATCACGAATGCGGTAAACCTGATTGACGGTCTGGACGGACTTGCGGTCGGTGTTTCGTCTATCGCGGCGATTACCATGCTTGCCGTTGCACTGCTGACCGGCAACATGCCGATTGCCATCACGATGGCGGCGCTCGCCGGCGCGTGCATCGGCTTTATGCCGTACAACCTTAACCCGGCTAAGATCTTCATGGGCGACACCGGCTCGACCTTCCTCGGCTACATGCTGGCGACCGTGTCCATCATGGGTCTGTTCAAATTCTACGCAGTCATCTCGTTTGCGGTACCGTTCCTGATTCTCGGCCTGCCGATTTTTGATACAGCCAACGCCATCATCCGCCGTGTGGCGGCAGGCAGAAGTCCGATGAGTCCGGACCGCGGCCATGTGCATCACAAGCTGATCGACATGGGCTTCAACCAGAAGCAGGCGGTTGCTATCCTGTACGCTATCAGCGCAACACTCGGCCTGACCGCCGTGGTGCTCACCTCGTCCGGCGAGGTTAAGGCAATCGTGCTGCTGCTGGCGGTTCTGGCGGCCATTCTGGTAGGTGCATGCATTATTTACGGTGCGGAACACTGGAGCAAACACGCATCCGAAAACAAGGAGGATAAAGACGATGAATAAAATCAAGGTAATGACGGTTTTCGGCACCCGCCCGGAGGCCATTAAGATGGCGCCGCTGGTGCACGCGCTCGAGCAGAATGAAAACACCGAATCCATTGTGTGTGTTACCGCACAGCACCGTGAGATGCTCGATCAGGTGCTTGATATTTTCGATATTAAGCCGGATTATGACCTGAACATCATGCAGCCGCGTCAGACGCTGGCGACCATCACCGAGAAGAGCCTGCACGGTCTGGATGAGGTGCTCGAAAAGGCACAGCCGGACATCGTGCTCGTCCACGGTGATACCTCGACCACCTTTGCCGGTGCGCTTGCGGCGTTCTATCACAAGGTGCCGGTTGGTCATGTAGAGGCCGGTCTGCGTACCTACGATAAGTACAGCCCGTTCCCGGAGGAAATGAACCGCAAGCTGACCGGTCAGATTGCAACGCTGCACTTTGCGCCGACTCCGCGCAACCGTGATAATCTTGCGAAGGAAGGTATCACAGACGGCGTGTTTGTCATGGGCAACACGGTTGTTGACGCAATCCACATGACCGTAAAGCCGGATTTTGAGTTCCGCGATGAGCAGCTCAGAACGCTGGACTTCGAGAACAACCGCGTTGTCCTCGTTACCGCGCACCGCCGCGAGAACTACGGCGAGCCGATGGAGAACATCTGCCGCGCCATTGCCGAGCTGAGCGAAGCATATCCGGATGTACACTTCGTTTATCCGGTGCACCTCAGCCCGTATGTCCGCGAGACTGCGGAGAAATTCCTCGGCGGCAATAACCGCATTCACCTCATCCATCCGCTGGCCGTGGACGAGATGCACAACCTGATGGCACGCTGCTATCTCATCATGACCGACTCCGGCGGACTGCAGGAGGAGGCGCCCAGCCTCGGCAAGCCGGTTCTGGTGCTGCGCCGCGAGACCGAACGTCCGGAGGCCATCGAGGCCGGTACGGTCAAGCTGGCAGGCGTGGAGCAGGCCAATATCGTTAAGCTCGCGCGTGAGCTGTTTGACGATGAGGATGCTTACACAAAAATGGCGCACGCTGTCAATCCGTACGGCGACGGAAAGACCTCGCAGCGTATCGTGCAGGCGATCGAGCAGTATTTTGGTCTGCGCGAGGACGGTCCGGCTCCGTTTAACCCGTGAAACCCGTAAAAAAAGAGAAGCATACGCCGAAACACTATCTGCCGGACACTACGCCGAAGATTGCGGCTGCGGGCGCTACCGTGCTCGTGCTGTTGGTGGTGCTCAGCTTTGTGCTGTCCTCCGGCTGGATGCACGGCAGCAGCACCGGCATTATCCTGCCCGGCAGTGAGGGCGATTCGCCAACGGTTGGCACAGGCAGTGCGCTGCTCACTGGGCAGAGCGTGGATGATATTACCATTGATGTCAATAACGCCAAGACCGTTATTGCAACGCTCGCACGTCCGGCGGCATACAGCAGCAGGATCGAGAACACGATCTACTATGATGGCGGCTCGGCGGCTCTGTACTGCCATCGCTATGTGCGGGATAATGTGATGCGCACGGATACACTCGGCAGTGACAATCAGGTGCAGTCTACGCTGATTCGCGTTCCGGACAGCAAGGTGTACGCGTGGAATGCAGGGGACAGCACTGCTTATCAGGGCAAAGCCGGCGATTTTACCGATGACGCAGCGGCTATGCTGCCGACATACGAGGATGTTCTGGCTGACGAAGTACAGCTGACTGCTGCCGGCAGGCAGGATATTAACGGTGAACCGTGTATTGCCGTTACGTTTGAGCAGGACGGCTACCGCTGCGTATATGCCGTTTCAACGGTCAGCGGTCTGCTGGCGCAGGCGTCGTTCTATGACGGCGATACGCTGACGCGCAAAGTCACCGTCAGCGAGCTCAGCACGGAAACGCCGGACAGTGAATTGTTTACGCTGCCGGACGGCGAAAGCGTTATATAGAAAAAGTGGAGAGTGGAGATTGCAGAGTGGAGAGACAGCGAAACCGTTTCGCTATCTTCACTCTTAACTCTCCACTCTTCACTCTGATAGAAGGAGATTACACATAAATGTCTGAATATATTAAGATTTCACCGGAGATTCGTGCGCTCGGCCGTGAGGCTGAACGCGAGATCCGTCCGTATTTCGAGCGTCTCGAGGAGATCTGTGACCGCAACACCGAGAAGGTGCTGGCGGCATTTGCGAAGAACCGCGTATCCGACAATCTGTTTGCCGGTACGACCGGCTACGGCTACGATGACTACGGCCGTGACACGCTCGACAAGATCTACGCCGATATTTTCGGCACCGAGGCCGCACTCGTGCGTATCGGCTTTGTAAACGGCACACACGCGCTGTCCTGCGCGATGTTTTCCGCCGTCAAGACCGGCGATACCGTGCTGTCCGTCACCGGACCGGCGTATGACACGCTGCAGAACACCATCACCGGCGATTACTGCGGCAGTATGAAGAGCTACGGCATCGGCTACAGGCAGGTTGACCTCAAGGACGGCGAGCCTGACCTGCCCGCCATCAAGGCAGCGGCGGCAGATGAGAATATCAAGCTGGTATTCATTCAGCGCAGCCGCGGCTACGGCGTCCGCAAGACGCTTTCTGTCGAGGAAATCGGCGAAATCTGCAAGACCGTGCGCGAGGTCAACACGACTGCGGCCATCATGGTCGATAACTGCTACGGCGAATTCACTGAGGAGATCGAGCCGACGCAGGTCGGTGCGGACATCATCGCAGGCTCGCTCATCAAGAATCCGGGCGGCGGTCTGGCCCCGACCGGCGGCTATATTGCAGGCCGTGCCGATCTGGTCGAGAACGCCTCCTACAAGCTGACCGCACCCGGCATCGGCGGCGAATGCGGCTGTACGATGGGGCAGAACCGCCTGCTGTATCAGGGCCTGTTCCTGGCGCCGCATGTCACCATGCAGGCCATCAAGACCGCGATGTTCTGCGCAAAGGTCATGGAAAAGCTCGGTTACGAGGTAAGCCCGAAGGCAGAGGAGCCGCGTTACGACATCATCCAGACCATCGCGTTCGGTGCGCCTGACCCGCTGCGCCGCTTCTGTGAGGGCATTCAGGCCGGTGCACCTGTCGATTCCTATGTAACGCCGGAGCCGTGGGCAATGCCGGGTTACGACGATCAGGTTATCATGGCTGCAGGCGCGTTCGTGCAGGGCGCGTCCATTGAGCTTTCCGCCGATGCACCGATGCGTGAGCCGTATGTCTGCTATATGCAGGGCGGCCTGACATATGAATCCGGCAAGCTGGGCATTTTGCTTGCTGCAGATAAAATTACCAAGGCAAAGGCACAGTAATGGTGAATGAAAAATAGAGGATGATGGTATCCTGCATTTTTCAATTCTTCATTTTTCGTGCGAAATCGGTTGACAAAGTGCGGATATGAGCGTTATAATAAATCTGTATTTATTAAGTTATAGGCAATGACGGAAATCCTGTTTTCCGAAAAGCATTTGGCAGAGAGCGTGCGTCACGGCTGCAAGCACACGCAATGCGGAGAAAACAGTACCGATTCCCGAGCCGCACAGCGGAAAACCGCAGTATGCTGTGCCGTGTCGTTCGCGTTAAGAACTCCGAGCGGCAGTCCCTCAAGGGCTGCAAGCAGGGTGGAACCGTGGGCAAGCGCTCACCCCTGAGAGATACAGGGGTGAGCGCTTTTTTGTTACTCTGCAGTAATGGAAAATTGAAAATAGAGAGTTGAGAATTGTGGTTACGCGCAAAGCACGTTATAAAATTCCGTCCCGTGGACGGATACCTTCATTTTCCATTCTCCACTATCAATTACTCCACTCGTTATGATTTTACAAGAAAGGTCTGAATAAAAGTGTCCGAAGAAAACAAGTACACGTTTGAGAACAAGGAATACCGCGACACCTACCGTCACACGGTATCGCACATTCTCGCGCAGGCGGTCAAGCGCCTGTATCCGGAGGTCAAGCTGGCCATCGGCCCGTCCATCGACAACGGCTTCTACTACGATTTTGATGCGCCGTTCTCCTTCACGCAGGAGCACCTCGATGCTCTCGAGGCAGAGATGCGCAAGATCTGCAAGGAGAAGGAGAAGCTCGAGCGCTTCGAGCTGCCGCGCGCAGAGGCCATCAAGTTCATGGAAGAGCGTGAGGAGCCGTACAAGGTAGAGCTGATTAACGATCTGCCAGAAGATGCTACCATTTCCTTCTACAAGCAGGGCGAGTTCACTGACCTGTGCGCAGGCCCGCATCTGGACTCCACCGGCCGCGTAAAGGGCAACGGCATCAAGCTGATGAACGTCACCGGCGCTTACTGGCGCGGCGATTCCTCCAAGAAGATGCTGCAGCGTATTTACGGCACCGCATTCCCGAAGAAGGACGAACTCGACCAGTACCTCAACATGCTGGAAGAGGCGAAGAAGCGCGATCACCGCAAGCTGGGCAAGGAGCTCGGCCTGTTCATGCTGACCGAGGAAGGCCCGGGCTTCCCGTTCTTCCTGCCGAACGGCATGATCCTCAAGAACACCCTGATCGACTACTGGCGCGAGGTGCACAAGCGCTACGGCTACGTTGAGGTCTCCACCCCGATGATCCTCAACCGCAAGCTGTGGGAGCGCTCCGGTCACTGGGATCACTACAAGCAGAACATGTACACCACCGTCATCGATGACGAGGATTACGCCATCAAGCCGATGAACTGCCCGGGCGGTATGCTGGTCTACAAGGCTCAGCCGCACTCCTACAAGGAGCTGCCGCTGCGTGTCGGCGAGCTGGGTCTGGTACACCGTCATGAGCTGTCCGGCGCACTGCACGGTCTGTTCCGCGTGCGCTGCTTCACGCAGGATGATGCCCACATCTTCATGACCTGGGATCAGATGAAGGACGAGATCAAGAACGTCGTTCGTCTGTTCGATGAGGTTTACTCCACCTTTGGCCTGACCTATCAGATCGAGCTGTCCACCATGCCGGAGGATCACATGGGCGAACTGAAGGACTGGCAGTTTGCGGAAAAGACCCTCGCAGAGGCCATCACCGAGATCGGCAAGGACTACGTTGTCAACGAGGGCGACGGCGCGTTCTACGGTCCGAAGCTGGACTTCCATCTGGCAGACTCCATCGGCCGTACCTGGCAGTGCGGCACCATCCAGCTGGATATGCAGCTGCCGGAGCGTTTTGAGCTTGAGTACACCGGCGCAGACGGCGAGAAGCACCGTCCGGTTATGATCCACCGCGTTGTCCTCGGCTCCATTGAGCGCTTCATCGGCGTTATCACCGAGCATTTTGCAGGCGCATTCCCGACTTGGCTGGCACCGGAGCAGGTTCGCATCATGCCGATGACCGACCGCAACATCCCGTGCGCCAAGGAAGTCATGCAGCAGCTCACCGACAACGGCTTCCGCGTCACCATGGACGACCGCAACGAGAAGATTGGCTATAAGATCCGCGAAGCACAGGTTCACAAGGTTCCGTATATGATCGTCATTGGCGACAAGGACGAGGAAAAGGGTGTTATCTCGGTTCGTACCCGCAAGACCGGCGAGACCACTGCTATGGAGACCGGCGAGTTTATCGAGAAGCTCGCGTATGAGGTTGAGAATAAGCTGAAGTAAGCAGCAAAACGGAGAGCGGAAGCGATATTCCGTTCTCCGTCACAATAGAATAAAGGTTCATAGAGTTTTGTCATGTATGCAGGGAGGGTGCGGCATGAAAAAATTTGTTTCCGCGTGTCTGATGGCAGGTCTGCTGACTTGTGCCGCCGGTGCGGCACAGGTCGGTACGATCAACAACAACTATCCCGGCGATACCGAAGCGCAGGCGCAGATGCTTTATGATCTCGGACTGTTCAAAGGCACCGACAAGGGCTTTGCGCTGGAGAAATCCATGACCCGCGCAGAGGCCTCGGTGATGCTGACCCGTCTGCTTGGCGCAGAAAAGACCGCGCTGGAAGGAAACTGGAAGCATCCGTTTACCGATGTGCCGCAGTGGGCGGACAAATACGTCGGCTGGCTGTATCAGAATGGTTTGACCAAGGGCGTTTCCGCGACACTGTACGGCTCGCAGCGCAATGTCACCTGCGGCCAGTATTGCATTTTTCTGACCCGGGCGCATTTGGATGCGGACAGCTATCAGGGTATGGCTTTTGTCGATAACGATGAGGTACGGCAGACGGACGAGGAGGGCTTTATCCGCGGAGATGCGGTTTCGCTCTCGGCGCGGCTGCTCAGTACGAACTACGCGAAAAATGGCGATGAAAGCGACCGCAGTGTGGCGGAAAAGCTGATCGACGACGGCGTTTTCACGGCGGAACAGTTCAAAAATGCGGCATGGGACGTTCTGCCGCGTGATTACGGCAATGATTACCAGTACGATGGCAAATGGAACCTGATTGCTTCGCCGTTCGTCTGCCAGATCGCAGATGTGACAGTGGCGCAGTGTCCGATTGACGGAGTGCAGCCTGTCAGCGGTACAGACCGTTATGCGCAGAGCGATATGGAGCAGTCGGATTTTATCCTGTACCGCATGGACAGCAAGACGATGAAACTGACGCAAGTGCTCTCGCTGCCGCAGGAAAGCTCTGTGGAATATCTCGGCCGTGCCGGAGAAACCGATTATCTGCTGGTGTACGACCGGAAAACGGAAACGTATTCGCTGTGCTCAGTGCACGGCGATACGGTCAAAACCGAACTGACCCTGACCGAAGCACAGCAGCAGGCAGCACATACCGTTTATCAGAGCGTACGCGGCTGCATCATCTGCCCGGACGAGACGACCGGTTATAAGCTCACGGAAACAGGCGTGGAGCCGTTGGGCGTGGCAGCGGGTATCTGCCGGCTGACGGATAACGGCATGACTGTTACGCAGAACTGTACGGCGGACGAAACCGTGCTGACGGCGTATAACTGGGACGGTCAAAAGACAGACAGCTATACCATCTCGAATGCGTATCAATCGGATGATGCCGAGGTGCGCAAGCATTGTGCGCCGCGGATAATTGGCAGCGACGGTGCACTGTTCTGGGGCACAGCTGGGCTGTACCGCGAAGAGAACGGCCGTCTGGTGCAGGTGACAGATTCTCCGGTCATCAGCGTAAAGCAGGATGCGGATGGGGCCTACTATGCTGTTTCCTGCGATAAGTCTGAGCGGACGGAATACTATTCGGATGGTATCGGATACATGGCGGGTGATATGCTCGTGCGTATCGCGCCGGACGGAACGCAGACCACGCTTACAACACTCGATGACATTCTGATCGACGAGGTAAAGACGGTCAAAAGCGGTGCTGTTCGCTTCGCAATCGCTATTCCGACAGAGGGCCATAGAAGCGGACACTATACCTGCCTGTTGAAAGACGGAAGGATTACCGTCCGGTCTGCAACCGATGATGTATTCTACATCTGGGGTAACGATGCGCTGGAAAACGAACAGGAAAAAATAGATAAGATTATTGCGAACCAGAAAGGTGAAGAATAATGGCAGAAAAGAAAAAGCTGGTCAGCGAGATCACGTCTATGGACGTGGACTTCGCGCAGTGGTACACAGATATTGTTAAAAAGGCTGAAATGGCCGATTATTCGTCCGTAAAGGGCTGTATCATCATGCGTCCATACGCACAGGCGCTATGGGAGAACATCCAGCACACGCTGGACGGCATGTTCAAGGAGACCGGTCACGAGAATGTAGCAATGCCGATCTTCATTCCGGAAAGCCTGCTGCAGAAGGAAGCCGACCACGTTGAGGGCTTCGCGCCGGAGTGTGCATGGGTAACGCACGGCGGCAACGACAAGCTGGAGGAGCGTCTGTGCGTTCGTCCGACTTCGGAGACGCTGTTCTGCGAGCATTACGCAAAGATCGTTCGCTCCTGGCGCGATCTGCCGAAGCTGTACAACCAGTGGTGCTCGGTTGTCCGTTGGGAAAAGACCACCCGTCCGTTCCTGCGCAGCCGTGAGTTCTGGTGGCAGGAGGGCCACACCGTTCATGCTACCGCCGAGGAGGCTATGGAAGAGACTCTGCGCATGCTGAACATCTACGCGAAGTTCTTCGAGGAATGGCTGGCCATTCCGGTCGTTAAGGGCGAAAAGACCGAGAAGGAGCGCTTTGCCGGTGCAGAGAACACCTACACCATCGAGGCCATGATGCACGACTGCAAGGCTCTGCAGTCCGGTACCTCGCACTACTTCGGTGACGGCTTTGCACGCGCATTCGGCATGCAGTACACCGATAAGAACAACACCCTGCAGTATATGTATCAGACCTCCTGGGGCGTTTCCACCCGTATCATCGGCGCAATCATCATGACGCACGGTGATAACGAGGGCCTGGTTCTGCCGCCGCGTATCGCTCCGACCCAGCTGGTTGTTATTCCGGTTGCGGCTCACAAGGAAGGCGTTAAGGAGAAGGCAACCGAGCTGTACGAGCAGGTCAAGGCAGCGGGCATCCGTGCCAAGATCGACCTGAGCGACAATACCCCGGGCTGGAAGTTTGCCGAGTATGAGATGAAGGGCATTCCGCTTCGTCTGGAGGTTGGTCCGCGCGATATCGCTGAGGGTCAGTGCGTACTGGTTCGCCGCGACACCCGCGAAAAGACCGTTGTTAAGTTCGAGGATCTCGAAAAGACCATTCCGGCACTGCTGGAGGATATCCAGAAGTCGCTGTATGAGAAGGCGCTCGCAAACCGCGAGGCGCATACCTATACTGCAAAGTCTCTTGACGAGATGAAGTCTATCCTTGCTGAGCACACCGGCTTTATCAAGTCCATGTGGTGCGGCGACCTCGCCTGCGAGGAGAAGGTCAAGGAAGAGACCGGTATGCCGAGCCGCTGCATGCCGTTCGAGCAGGAGCACATCGCAGATACCTGTCCGGTCTGCGGCAAGCCTGCAAACAAGATGGTTGTCTGGGGCATCGCATACTAAGCGAAGTCTCAGAACCCAAAAACTGCGCAAGCAAAAAGTCCCTCATCAGTCGATGAGGGACTTTTTGCGCCAATAGAGAAACTTTTTCAGCAGATCGAACGGTTTGTGCGGCAGTGATCAGATACTCCCAGCCGGCTGCGTGTAAACGGGTAGATAGATTATCTGCAGGAATTATTGCCGCTGCAGGAATTGTTATTGCCGCAGCCGCAGCCGCTGCGATTGTCATTTACGCCGGCACTGCCGGTGAACAGACAGCCTGCCTTGTCGCTCTGCGGCGGGAAAAAGGCGTCGATGGGGAAGTCGAAGCTCGAGAAGATCTCGCACGGGTCCTGCTCACCGCCGACACCGCTGTTCGAGCAGTCGCGCCGCGGCAGACATACGTCGTAAGCGGGCATGAGCAGCTGAATGTCGCGCTCGAGTCGGATGATCGAGAACTGACCGAGGGTTACGAACAGCTGATAGCCATCGTTGCTGAGCACGAGATCGTCACCGCCGAAGCACGAGCAGATAGAGCGGGGAACCTCATGCAGCGCGCAGCAGCAGCAGTTGCAGCTGGTTTCCGGCGCAACCACACGCGCGTCCAGCATGATCGGATCAACGACCTCTACGACCGCAGTCGGCTTGTTGCTGTCAGGCCGCAGCTGCACATCGCGGCCGTCCTCGATATACTGCGAGGAAAAGATGCGCGCGCCGCCTTCGCCGCCAAACAGTACAACACGTTTGTCAAATACCGCCAGTCCGTCCACGATACGCGGACGACCGATTACGCAGCTGATTTCACATTCAATGCGATAGAAAAAGCGGATATCAACGCTGTAGAAACCTCGATTAAACTGAATCCGCTCAACATCAATAGAAACACAGAGCAGTTCCGCTTCACGCGGCTTCACAGATGCAATGCCACCGGCATTGATCAGCTCCTGCGCATCGCGGGTGAGATACACGCGAATGTCACGCAGGCACTCCTTACTGCGGCAGGAGTCGTAAACCTTTTTGGTGTGGACGCAGACCGCTTCGCGGAAGCCGCCTGCACTGTTGCCGTTATTGCCGCCGATCGGACCCGGGCAGCAAACTTTTTCAGCCATGTATATTACCTCCAAACAAAAATTGAAGCAACTTCAGTATCAATCTATTCGGAGATTTTCCAGGGTGTTACATCAAGAAGTCCCTCTGTACCTTCAATACAGGGGGACTTCCGTCAAAGAGGAATGGGCTGTTTATACGTCCATCCAGACGCCTCCGGCCGTATGGCTGCGCACACAGGCCTCGACAAAGCGAACGCCGAGCACGCCGTCCTCCACAGTCGGAAAGGTGTCGGTCGTGTTCTCACGACCTGCCTTGCGATCGGAGAGCACATTACAGAACGAACGGTAAATATTCGAGAACGCCTCGATAAAGCCTTCATTATGGCCTGCACCGACGCGGGAAAGCCGCGTGCTGGCATCGAGCAGATAGTCTGCACCGGCGGACAGCCGCTGACTCGGCTGGCTGCGCGGCGTGTAGATCAGGTGATCGCAGTCGGTCGCAGTCCATTCGAGCGAGCCTTCGGTGCCGATGACGTAGATACCGCTGTCACACTCGTGTCCAATCGCAATCTGGGATGCCCAGAGCGTACCGGTTACGCCGCCCCCGAAATCCATCAGCACGTTTACATTGGTATCGAGCGGCAGATCACGCGGATAGGTATCCATCATCGCCAGCACGCGCTTGACGTGCAGACCGGTAAACTGCGTTACCATCTGCTCTGCATGTGTGCCGAGATCGTTTGCACACAGCGAGGAACCGACCTTTTTCGGCTGAAAACGCCATGCCGAGGTGTCCACCTTGCCGTCAACCGCACCGGAAATGACCCAGTCCTCCGGATGCTGCACGCGGACGTGCAGAATATCGCCGATTACACCTGCGCGAATCATCTCACGCGCCTGACGGATGAGCGCATAGCCGGTGTACGAATACGTTATGCCGAACAGCAGACCGCGCTCCTCTGCAATGCGGGCAAGTTCCTCGGCTTCCTCAGTGCGGAGCGCAAGCGGCTTGTCGCATATAACGTGGATGTCATGCTCAAGAAAGCACTTTGCAATCTCGTAATGCGTATCGTTTGCCGTCATGATGGAGACAAAATCAATACCGTCCTCGCGCGTGGACTCCTTGTCTGCCATTTCGCGGAAATCCGCATACACGCGGCTGGTGTCAGGCAGGTGATACGCCTCAGCGGTCGCGCGGTTCTTATCCATGCTGCGGGAGAAGCAGCCGCAGACCAGCTCGGCGGAATCGTCCAGCATAGCGCCCCAGCGGTGGAATTTGCCGATGTATGAACCAAGCCCGCCGCCGATCATACCAAATTTCAGCATAAATAATTACTCCTTACATTTTACATATCAAAGTTTACGGCCTCTACCTTTCCCGAGGTCTGTGATGCGATCATTGCATCCGCGATGCAGCAGGCTGCAAAGCCGTCCTTGCTGCCCGGACCTGCGGTCGGCTCAATGCCGCGCAGATGGTTGATCCAGTGCTGCAGCTCGTTATCATAAGCCTCCGGGAAACGTTCTGCCCAGTTGTCTATAATCTCATTGCCGACCTTGAGACGCGAACGGACGATTGGTTCTGCGGGCAGCGGCAGACGGATTGTGCCCTTTTCACATACAATTTCCATGCCGATCTCGTAGCCGTAATAGCTGTTGACCGAGCATTCCACGTCAATCAGGATGTTGCTCTCGGTCCACATGAGCGCCAGCTGTGGGTCATTCAGACCGTCAGCAGCGAACGCGGTGTTGCGTGCCGCCAGCATTTGACCGCGGACAAGCTCCTCGCCGAACAGCCAACGAAACTGGTCGATCTCGTGGATGAGCACATTAGTTACCTGCATGGCGTTGGTAAATCCGGCTGCGATGCGCGGCGTGCGGCTGATGCAGTGCGCCATCAGCGGCTTGCCCAGCTCACCGGAATCCAGAATGGCCTTGATCTTACGGTAATCCGGGTCATAGCGGCGCATAAAGCCGACCTGCACCAGATTCCTGCCGGCAGCCTGCTCAATGCGGACAATCTCGGCGCAGTCCGCCTTGGTGGTTGCCAACGGCTTTTCGCAGAATACCGGCTTGCCGGCTGCGATGGCCTTGTTAGTCATCTCGGCATGAACGCCGTCCCACGCAGTGATGACGATAGCGTCAACCTTGTCGGATGCGATGAGCGCGTCCACGCTCTCCATACTCTCCGCACCGTATGCAGCAGCGAGCGCATCCGTCTTTTCCTTATTGATATCGTACAGCGCGGTGACAGCAACGCCGTCGATCCGCTTGGTCAGTCGCTTGAGGTGCTCCTGACCGATAAAGCCGCCCGCACCGATGATACCTGCCGAAATCGTTTTCTTCTCCATGATCCGTGCCTCCTTTTTGTTCTTCGTGGCGCTCTTTATGCCTCTATTATAGAACAAAATTACACAGAGTCACGTCAGGAAATTAACCTATTCTGTGCAGAAATTAACATCAGAAGTTCATGGAGCGGAATTTACTCGGCGTCATTTTCTCGCGGCTGCGGAATACGCGGGAAAAGTGGCTTGCGCTGTTGAAGCCGCTCTGCTCGGCGATCTGCTCGATGGAGAGCGCCGAACCGGTCAGCAGCACCTTTGCGTGACGCAGACGCTGCTCCTGCAGATAATCATGCGGACGGAAGCCGATGTACCTGGCAAAACAGCGAATGAGATGCGTGACACTTACATGGCACAAATCGGCAAGTGTTTCGAGCGTGACCTCTTCCCGGAAGTGCTCAGCGATATACTCGACCGCCGGACGAATCACCTCGGGAATATCCGGCTTGGCGTCCGGCACGGCAAGACAGCACAGCACGGATTGGATGCAGACCGAAATGCGGTGCTCATTGCACATCTGCTTGTCTCCGTAGTAGAAAATCTGCTCAAAATATTGGAGAATCTCATGATTTCCGTCAAAGCAGATGCCGGTGCCGCCAGTCAGCAGCCGGACATAAGCCGCGCTTTCGCCGCCGGAAAAGTGAAACCAGAGGAACTCGGTCGGCTCGGTGACGTAATACCGGTGGGGAAGGCGGCAGTCCATGAGTACAAGCTGTCCGGCGGTAGCGTTCGCGCTCTGTTCTCCGCAGAAGGTGTGCAGTGAACCGCTGCGTACATACGCACACAGGTACATATCCAGAAAATCCCGCTCGACCTCATAGCCGGGTACGCACTGGTAGCGTCCGTACTGGATGAGATAATACAGGTGCTCCTGCGCAAACGGAGATGGAATGGTAAAGTCCACATGCGACGAGAGCAGCAGGCCTTTGTCGGGTGGTTTCACAGGCATCACCTTCATGAGAGTATACAAAAATTATAATGCAGATTTACACAAAGAACAAGAGCGTATCCGGCAGATTGTCTGAAATGCACATGGAAAACGCAAACAGGGGAATTAACCCATCAAGTCCTCATCGGTGACGAAAAACTCGTTGTCGAGTTCCGCGCATCGGCGGTCAAGCTCCGAGGTCGTGCCGAGCGTGCGGCGCACGGCGTCGTACTCGGCTTTCGCGCGGTGGTTCACCTTGCCGGTGCGCGTTGCGCGGATGAGCAGGTTCTTCGGGGTATCGAGCGGCGAAATATACTCAACGACAGAAACCTTGTAGCCTTCGGCTTCCAGCTTGAGCGCACGCATGCTGTCGGTCAGCACATCGTTGAAACGCGCCTTGAATACGCCGAATTTGGTCAGCGGCTCGAGTCCGGGCATGGTGTACTGATCGAGCAGCTCCTTGTGGCAGCACGGCACGCACGCGATGTATTTCGCCTTGGCGCGGATAGCTGTGCCAAGAGCCAGATCGGTCGCAATGTCGCACGCGTGCAGCGAAATCACAGCAGTGACGTTTTTCGGCGGCTGGTACGTCCGCAGATCCGCGCAGATGAACGTCATATTGTGATAGCCGAGACGCTTCGCCATCGCACGGCTCTCGTCAATAACGTGCTCCTTGATGTCCACGCCGATGACACGGCAGCGGCGATGCAGTACCTCGTGAATGTAGTAATTCATGACAAAGCTGAGGTAGGATTTGCCGCAGGCGCAGTCCAGCAGCACGATCTCGTCGCTGTCGTCCTGCTCAAACATGGGCGCAACCAGCTCAACGTAGTGGTCGATCTGATTGTACTTGCGGATCATGTCGTTTTTCAGCTTGCCGTCTGCGGTCAGGATGCCGATCTCGCGCAGCAGTGCCGCCGCCTGATCGACGCGGATGAGGTACTGCCGGCCGCTGTCGAGCAGCGGATTGGCGGCAGCCGCCTTTTCCTCGGCGGTCGCTTCGCGCTCGGCCTGCTTCATCTGTACGCCGCGTGCCGTCACGGACAGCGTAACGACCGTGCTGCGTTCGGTATAGGTGAGCACGCTCTCGTCGTATTTCTCAGCCTGCTCGGCAAAGAAGGCGCAGAATTCAGCCGCGTCTACGCGGCGGTCGCTGCCCTGAAAATGCAGCGTGTAGTCCTCGTCCGCGCGGGACAGCTTTGCGTCAAATTTCTTTTTGCCGGAAACCAGAGTGCAGTCTGCCTGCACAAAAAAATCGCGGTTTTTGGTCAGCCGTGCTGAAATGCCTGCCAGCAGCAGCTTGAGCTTCGCGGAATCTCCCTTTTGCATGAATGTCACAACCTTTATTGTAATGTTTTTTGTTTTAGTATAGCACAACGGAAAGCATTTCCGCAATTCCAAAGTATAATTTGTGGAAACGAGTGAGATAATATTACCGAAATCACAAAAGGAGGTCATTCTCTATGAGTAACGATCGCTGCAACAAGTCTATCCACTGCACGGTGGAGCAGTGCGCAAACCATTGTCCGACCGCTTCTTACTGTGCGCTGGACAGCATTACCGTTGGCACGCACGAGGCTAATCCAACGATGGATCAGTGCACCGACTGTAAGTCCTTCCAGCGAAAGTGCTGCTGATTTCCCCTCGCAATGCAGAAAAAGGAGCCGGATTTGTCCGACTCCTTTTTCGAGTGTACTTATAATAATTGAGAATGGAGACACCCACCGCAGTGGGCGTCCAGCGAACAACCGCCGCAGGCGGCTCTTAGCGAGTCGAAATGGAAAATTGAGAATTATGGTGTCGCACGAAGGGAGATAATTGAATGCCGTCCGAGGGACGGTAAATGGAATGAGCATGAGATTCAATTTGAAGTTCATTCTCCATCCTCTATCTTCAATTCTCCATTTTAAGCTCCGGCATCACCACATGCCGCATGGTAAAGTAGCACGCCAGACCGCCGATGCAGTTGGACACCGGCTCTGCCGCAAATACGCCGCTCACACCGAGATTCCAGCAGTACGGCAGCAGCAAAGTCAGGGGCACAACAATGAACGCCTTGCGCAAAAGCGAAAAGAACACCGCGTATTTCGCCCGACCCAGTGCGCGGAACGTACTCTGACCGGAATACTGGAACGCCATCATTACAAAGCCGAAAAAGTAAATGTGCAGCGCCGGAACAGCCGCCGCGACCAGTTCCGCGTCCTGATTGAAAATGCGGATGAACAGGGCAGGGAAAAGAGAGACCAGTATCCAGACAAGCATGGTATATCCGATAGCGATCTGCGTCATAAACCGGATGGCGTCCCGGGTGCGCCTGTACAGCCTCGCGCCATAGTTGTAGCTGATGGCGGTAGATGCACCGTCCGCGATGGCGAGCACCGGCGTTTGTGCGATCTGGCGCACGGAGTTAAGTACAGTCATGACACTGATGTAAAGGTCGCCGCCGAAATTGCGTAGAGTAGCATTGCACGCCACCTGCACGAGCGTATCCGTAAACGACATGACGAAGCTGGCGATGCCGAGCACGGTAATGCGCTGGATACAGTGCCAGTCCGGCCGGAAACCGCGGAAATCCAGCTTTAACTCGGCTTTTTGGCCGGTTAAAAACTTGACAACCCATGCAGCAGACAGAAGCTGCGACAGCACGGTCGCGATAGCAGCGCCGCGCACGCCGAGGTGCAGTGCGAAGATAAAAATCGGGTCGAGCACGATGTTGGCTGCCGCGCCGAGTGCCACGGTGAGCATGCCGGTTCGGGCAAAGCCCTGACAGTTGATGTACGGATTGAGACCGAGCGACAGCATGACGCACAGCGTACCGATCAAGTAAATCACGATGTACGAGGACGCATACGGGTACGTCACCTCACTGGCGCCGAACAGGTAGAGCAGCGGGCGATGAAACGCGATGCCGAGCACGGTCAGCACGGCACCGCTCAGCAGCAGCATAAAGCCGGCGTTGACCATGATGCCTTGTGCGCTTTCCCGGTTGCCTTTGCCGCGCGCCATCGCGCACAGCGGAGCACCGCCCAGTCCGAACAGATTGGCAAACGCGGTAATGAGCGTCACAAAGGGGAAGCACAAGCCGATACTTGCCAGCGCAAGCGTGCCCTCGCCGGGGATTTTGCCGATATAAATGCGGTCTACAATATTATACAGCAGGTTGAGCAACTGCGCGATGAGCATCGGTGTGGCCACCGCAAGTATCCTGCGGCGGATGCTGCCCTGAGAAAAATCAATTTGCTGCAAACGAATACAGTCCTTTCAAAATCAGAAAAAAGCAGGGAGAAGTCCGAGCTTCTCCCTGCACTATTGTAACACTGCTGCTGATTTTCGTCAAGAATCCAGCAAAATCAGTGCGCGGTACAGCATTTCGCACGCCGTTCGGCGGTCGAGCGGGTGTTCTGGGTTCTGTGCCTGTGCAGCGGTGAGTACGGAGGCGCGTTCCAGCCGAGCGATTGCCGGTTGTGCCCAATCCTGCGGAGAATGGTCGGACATCGACCAAGCGTACTGCACACCGCTCAGCGTGCCGTCAAGCAGGTGGTCGAGCACCACGCCTGCCTCGGCCGTTGTGATGGTTTTCTCGCCGCGAATCTCACTCACGCCGGAGACGGTCGCGTAGCCGCTGACCAGTCCGTTTGCGGCTGCGGCGCTGATATACGGCTTAGCCCACGCGGAAAGTCCGCTGTCATCCGCAAAGTCGGTCTGGTCTGTCGGTTCAACGGACAGGTCTGCCGCGGCGGCTGTCATGGCGATGAACTCACTGCGTGTTACCGGTCGGTTGGGATGGAAAAACGCACAGCTGCCGATGGTTTCTCCGGTCATTACACCCTTTTGCGATAGATAGATCGCCGCGTAATGCGCCGGATCACCGTCCATGTCCGAGTAGGTGAGTCCGGTCTTATTCTTTTTAATCTCAATCGTGATAGCGGCAGGCTGCGCTGTGTTTCCCTCGGCATCCACGGCGGTATAGTGGAAGCTGTCGCGTCCGGCTTTGCGGCCCGGTGTGTAATATAAGGTACTGCCTTCGATCTTCGCTGTGCCCAGCCGCGGCTTTTCGGTAAGCTGATAGAGCACTACGTCGTTATCTGCGTCGGTCGCGGACAGTTCAGCCTCCACGGCGATATCCACGCAGGTCTGCGCCGTGACCGGCTGCACCACCGGTGCATTGTCCGCCGCCTGCGCGGTTACGGCGGCAGCGCCGATCAGTCCCGCATAGGCGAGCACGGTTGCGAGCAGCACCGCAATGATGCGAATCTGCCTGTTTTTCAAAATCCTTCACCCTTTCCGGTCGTTTCTTCTATCGGAAAGTATGCACGCGGCTGTTAAATTTTATACCGGATCGGCAGAATTCCGGTTCGTGTATGTTTTCTTCCTGTCGGGAAACGGAAAATTCCGCAAAAGCCCTTGCCGAAAACGCAGAAATGTGGCATAATTCTATTATATATACATTGGGAAAACAGAAAGGAGATTGGCGATGGAAAATCATCAGCTTGTTCTGGTGCTCGACTTCGGCGGTCAGTACAATCAGCTGATTGCACGACGCGTCCGCGAACATAATGTTTACTGTGAGGTCAAGCCCTATAAGACCTCGATTGAGGAGATCAAGGCGCTCAATCCGATCGGCATCATCTTTACCGGCGGTCCGAACAGCGTTTACGAGGAAAAGTCCCCGAAGTGTGATCCGGCTCTGTTCGAGCTGGGCGTACCGGTTCTGGGCATCTGCTACGGCTGTCAGCTTATGGCGCACACCCTCGGCGGCGAGGTAACCGCAGCACAGGAGGACACTGCGCGCGAGTACGGCAAGACCGAGACCTTCTACAACACGGACTGCAAGCTGTTCAAGGGTCTGCCGGAGCAGGGTATTTCCTGGATGAGCCACGGCGACTACATGGCAAAGGTGCCGGAGGGCTTCGAGCTGGTCGCTCACACCGATATGTGCCCGACCGCTGCCATCGCTGACGAGAAGCGCGGCTTCTACGGCGTACAGTATCATCCGGAGGTAAACCACACCGAGAACGGTTCGCTCATGCTGAAGAACTTCCTGTACGAGGTCTGCCATGCAAAGGGCGACTGGACCATGGGCGACTACAAGAACAGCTCCATCAAGGCCATCCGCGAGAAGGTCGGTGACGGCAAGGTTCTGCTGGCGCTGTCCGGCGGCGTTGACTCCTCGGTTGCAGCTGCTCTGCTGGCTGAGGCAGTAGGCAATCAGCTGACCTGCGTATTCGTAGACCACGGTCTGATGCGCAAGAACGAGGGTGATGAGGTTGAGGCAGCTTTCTCCAAGTGGGACATCAACCTGATCCGCATGAACGAGGAGGACGCATTCCTCGGCGCTCTCAAGGGTCTGACCGATCCGGAGGACAAGCGCAAGGCCATCGGTGCACAGTTCATCCGCACGTTCGAGAAAATGGGCAAGCAGATTGGCGAGCAGGTCGGCAAGATCGACTATCTGGCACAGGGCACCATTTATCCGGACGTGATCGAGTCCGGCAAGGACGATGCCGCTGTCATCAAGAGCCACCACAACGTAGGCGGTCTGCCGGATTTCGTGGACTTCAAGGAGATCATCGAGCCGCTGCGCATGCTGTTCAAGGACGAGGTTCGTCAGCTCGGCTTTGAGCTTGGTCTGTCCGAGCAGCTGGTTATGCGTCAGCCGTTCCCGGGGCCGGGTCTCGGCATCCGTATTACCGGCGAGATCACCAAGGAGAAGTGCGACATTCTGCGTGAGGCAGACGCAATCTTCCGCGAGGAGATCGCAAATGCAGGTCTGGACAAGGAGATCAACCAGTATTTTGCAGTTCTGACCAACACCCGCACCGTAGGTGTTATGGGCGACAGCCGCACCTATGATTACGCACTCGCGCTGCGCGGCGTAACCACCAGCGACTTCATGACCGCTGACTGGGCGCGCATTCCGTATGAGGTGCTTGATAAGGCTTCCAGCCGTATCGTAAATGAGGTTGTCGGCGTAAACCGTATTGTGTATGATATTACCAGTAAGCCGCCGGCTACGATTGAGTGGGAATAATTTCGGAAACCTCCGAAATCCGCATAAATACAGGCTTTTTTGCCTGTCGCTTTGCCTGCTGATACTGATTTGATACTAAGTTAGTCTGAACAGTATCGCTGAGAAAAACCCGCAAAGGACAAGTAAAACCGCCCTGCTGAACGACAAAATTCAGCAGGGCGGTTTTTTGCTTGTCTTTATTTATTTTTGCGCCACTTAATAGTCGGTGTGACCTTGCCCAGATCGTCGCAGGTATCCGGCCAATTCAGTTTCCACTCAAAGTATTCTTCTCGTGTGATTTCTCCTGCCCGGTATTCCTGCTGATGCACCAGCCATTCTCGCATGAAACTATCAACTATGCAATCAAAATAAAACCACCCCAAGTCTCGGGCAGCGGAAAACTGTCCGGGACTTTCTCTATACGGTATTTTTAACCGAAAATTTGCTGATTCGGTCGATGAATTGCGAATTTTGACGAATCGGGTTAAAACGTTGCACAAAAAACGCTGAAAAGGTTGACAAACGCGGAAAATATCGCTACTATATATGTGCAGACAACGGAAAAGCAGGTGTCTGTCAACACTCCATTTTCTGATGAATCCGTTCCGTGAAGAAGCAGCCGGAACGGATTTTTATTTGTTTACAAGCGCATAATCGCGCATACCCGGTATCGCACCGCCGGAGACTTCCCATAGATACAGACTGGCCACGCTGCAGTACGGACTGAATCGCCGATGATATTTCTCAAACAGTTTGCGGTCAATTTTGCGGTGGTGATATACCATGCGCAGTCCGCGCTGGATCGCCAGATCATCGTAGCTGAACACGTTCGGCCGCTGCAGGCAGAACAGCAGGATCATCTCGGCAGTCCATACGCCGATACCCTTAAGCGAACTGAGTGTGCGGATTGCATCCGCGTCGCTCATGTACTTCACGCTTTCCAGATTGAAAGCACCGCTGCGTATCTTTTCGGCAAAATCCGTGATGTATTCCGCCTTGCGGAAGGTCATGCCGAGCGACTGCAACAGGGGAACACCGGCTGCAGCGATGCTGTCGGCGGTTACCGTGCCGAGCGCGTCCTGCATGCGCTGCCAGATGGTCGTCTGTGCTTTTGTGGAAATCTGCTGCCCGATGATATGGTGCACGACCGAGGAAAACAGGTCGGTGTCCACTGTTCGGTTAATATGGCCGAGTCGGTCGATGACAGCGGCAAGTCTGCTGTCTTTGGCCTTGAGATAATCGGTTTCGGTCTGTCCGTACGCGAAATACATGGCTGTCACTTCCTTATGCAAACAGTATAACAGAAAGCGGTTTGCAAAGCTAACAGGAGAGGATAAAACTTGGCAGTTCCACCTAAATTTTCGGCAGCACTACCAATTTTTACTTTGCGATTTCGGTGATACTGCCAGATACTCTGTGCTTGACATTAACCAATCCGTTGCGTTATAATTCTTATGAAAAGTTTATTAGCCGAATCGGGGGCGTAGCTCAGCTGGGAGAGCGTTTGACTGGCAGTCAAGAGGTCATGGGTTCGATCCCCACCGTCTCCACCATACAAAACAGGGACAAGAGGTTTTACCTCTTGTCCCTGTTTTGTTCTATCTTACCCGGAAATACCAAACAGCTGTCTGCCGTTTTCGGTTGTAATCCGTTCAACCTCTGCGGCACTTATGCCCTTGATCTCCGCAATAGTCTCAGCCATGCGATGCACATACAGCGAGGAATTACGGCGGCCGCGAAACGGCTCGGGTGCCATGTAGGGCGAATCGGTCTCGATCATCAGTCGCTCAATCGGCACTTCACGAATGACTTCCTTCGCCTTTTTGGCATTTTTGAATGTGATAACACCGGTAAACGACAGATAATAGCCGAGTTTCAGCAGTTCGCGTGCCATTTCGACGTGACCGGCATAGCAGTGGTACACGCCGATCACATCCGGATACCGACGGGTGATCTCCATGCTGTCGGCGTGCGCATCGCGGTCATGCACGATGACAGGGAGGTGCAGTGCACGCGCCAGCTCCATTTGGCGGGCAAATACAACCTGCTGCCGCGCACGCGCACGCTCGTCTTTTTCCCAGTAATAGTCAAGACCAATTTCGCCGATGGCGCGAACCTTGCTTTCGTTCTGTGCCAGTGCGCGGATGGTCTCCAGATCAGCCTCCCAGCCGTCCTCGATGTTCTCCGGGTGAATACCGACCGCCGCATATACAAATGGATATTTATTCGCGTAGCTGACCGCCTTGCGAGAGCTTTCCACATTACAGCCGGGATTGAGAATCAGGCCGACATTGTTCTCGGGCATGGAAGCCAGCAGCGTATCGCGGTCCTCGTCGAACCGTTCATCGTCATAGTGTGCATGTGTATCAAAAAGCATAGTAAACCTTCCTCAAATCCAGCCGAAATGCCTGCAGGCGTTCCAAAGTCCGTCCTTATCCACGTCGGTTGTGATGTAATCCGCTTTCTCCTTGAGCGCGGCGCGGGCATTGCCCATCGCAATAGACAGCCATCCCTGACCGAACATGCAGATGTCGTTCATACCGTCGCCAAACACCACAATATCCTCATCCGGAATGGATAAAAGCTGCTGAAAATAGCGAATACCTCGCTGTTTTTCCTTCGGCTCAACGAAAATCACATGAGGATTGTACCGCACAAGCGGCAGACCGCCCGCGTCAATATGATTCTCCTCATCAGGCGTGCAGACGTAGTAAACCTTGTACAGATGCTCCAGCCTGTGATAATCAAAATGCGGGTCCCACAGAACAGGGAAGTAGTTCTCCGGTGCATACGGAAGATAATTTTTATCTGTTGTTACGCATAGTTTCTCATTCTCCGGCGACACCGCCCACGGAATACCGGCCTGCTCGAGCCGCTCGATCAGCGCAATGCAGTCGGCCGCCGGCAGCGACTCCATCTCGACAATTTCGCCGTTGTGCGTTACGCTCCAGCCGCCGTCCGCTACAATGTCCGTGAAGCCGTAGCGCGCGGCAACGGCTGCTGCAGATGCCTGCAGCCGTCCGGTCGCAATGGCGGTAAAGTGGCCGTTCGCACGAAGCTGCGCCAGTGCCTTTACTGCGCTTTCCGGCATCATGGTGGTGAGATCGGTGGAAAGCGTGCCGTCAATATCAAAAAAGAAGTATTTTTTGTGCATGTAAAACCCTCAATAACAGAGTGCAGAGTGGAGAGCCATAAGAGAGTGGAGAGTGGAGATTGGAGAATGAAGAGAACGTAAATCTTCGCTCCCAACTCTCCACTCCTCACTCTCCACTCTGTTAAAACCTCTCCACTCTTATTACAGTATCATGCAGAGCGTGCCTGCCGCAATCAGAATGCCGCCGATCACGCCCTTGACCGTCACGGTCTCGTGCAGGACAACAAACGCCAGAATCATCGTGATAACAACGCTCAGCTTGTCGATCGGAGCCACACGGCTGGCCTCGCCCATCTGCAGGGCCTTGTAGTAAAACAGCCACGAACCGCCGGTCGCCAGTCCGGACAGGGTAAGGAATACCCAGCTTTTGGCGCCGATTGCGCTTACGCCGCCCTGTTTTCCCAGCAGGAAGACCATGCCCCATGCCATCACGAGCACCACAGCGGTTCGGATAGCAGTAGCAAGCGTGCTGTCCACGTTTTCCACGCCGATTTTGGCTAAAATCGTTGTCAGTGCGGCAAATACCGCAGAGAGCAGCGCATAAATGATCCACATTGCATTTCGCCCTCTTGCCACTTTATTCGCTTCCCATCTAATTGATAGAAGAATTTTTTATAGAGTGAAGAGTGGAGATTGGAGAGTGAAGAGAACGTAAATCTCCACTCTCAACTCTTCACTCTCCACTCTGTTACGCAGTTAGCAAAGTTTGGAGCCTGCTGCGATAGAGTCGTCCAGCATGAGCAGGTTGAGCTTTTCGTCCTTTTCGGCGGAGAGCAGCATGCCGTTGGACTCCTGACCCATCATCTTGCGCGGCGGCAGGTTGGTAACGGCAACGACCGTCTTGCCGACCAGCTCCTCCGGCTTGTAATACTTGGCAATACCGGACAGAATCTGACGCGGCGTGCCCGAGCCGTCATCCAGCTGGAACTTGAGCAGCTTATTGCTCTTCTTGACGTTCTCGCATGCGAGTACCTTGCAGACCGTCATATCGACCTTGCAGAAATCGTCAAACGGGATATCCGGCAGGAACTCAACTGCAGGCTTCTGCTCTGCCTCGGCAGCCTTCTTTTCCTCCTCGATCTCAGCGAGCTTCTTCGGAATGTCGATGCGCTCAAACAGGATGGAGGCTTCGCCGACCGGCTGACCCGGCTGCATACCATCAAACGAGGTCAGGCTCTCAACGCCCTTATTTTCAACACCCAGCTGTGCGAAAATCTTGTCGGCGGTGTCCGGCAGATACGGCTTCAGCTCAACAGCCGCAAAGCGGATTGCTTCGAGCAGATTGTACAGTACCGTGCCCAGACGCGCCTGCTTGCTCTCGTCCTTGGCGAGCGCCCACGGCATGGTCTCGTCGATATACTTGTTGGAGCGGCGCAGCAGTGCGAATACCTCGTCGATGGCGTCTGCAACGTGCAGGGTGTCCATCTTTTTCTCAACAGCTGCCGGCAGACCGAGTGCGACTGCCTTCAGCTCGTCATCAAGTGCTTCCGGTGCGGTCGGCGCCGGAACAATGCCGCCGAAATACTTCTTGGTCATGGCAATCGTGCGGTTGACCAGATTGCCGAGCACATTTGCCAGATCAGAGTTAATGCGCTCGCAGATCAGCTCGTAGGAGAGCACACCGTCATTTGCGAACGGCATCTCGTGCAGAACGTAGTAGCGAACGGCATCCACACCAAACAGGCGAACCAGATCGTCCGCATAGATAACGTTGCCGAGCGACTTGGACATCTTGCCGTCGCCGACCAGCAGCCACGGATGACCGAATACCTGCTTGGGCAGCGGCTCGCCGAGCGCCATCAGGAAGATCGGCCAGTAGATGGTGTGGAAGCGGATGATATCCTTGCCGATCAGGTGCACATCAGCCGGCCAGAACTTCTTGTAGTGCTCATCGTGGTTGCCGTCCGGATCGTAGCCGCAGAAGGTGATATAGTTGGTAAGCGCATCCAGCCAAACATAAACAACATGACCCGGGTCAAAGTCTACCGGAATGCCCCAGCTGAACGAGGTACGGGAAACGCACAGGTCCTGCAGGCCCGGCTTGAGGAAGTTGTTTACCATCTCGTTCTTGCGGCTCTCCGGCTGGATGAACTCGGGGTGCTCCTCGATGTGCTTCATCAGGCGGTCGGCGTACTTGCTCATGCGGAAGAAGTATGCTTCCTCCTCGGCGTCTACGCACGGGCGGCCGCAGTCCGGGCAGCAGCCGTCCTTCAGCTGGCTCTCGGTCCAGAAGGACTCACACGGCTTGCAGTATTTGCCCTTGTACGCGCCCTTGTAAATATCGCCCTGATCATACAGCTTTTTGAAGATCTTCTGCACCTTTTTCTCGTGCATCGGGTCGGTGGTGCGGATGAACTTGTCATAGGTGGTGTTCATCAGATCCCAGATGGTCTTAACCTCACCGGCAACCTTGTCAACGTGCTGCTGCGGCGTGATGCCGGCTGCCTCGGCCTTCTCCTGAATCTTCTGACCATGCTCGTCCGTGCCGGTCTGGAAGTAAACGTCGTAACCGGTCATGCGTTTGTAGCGTGCGATAGCGTCGGCCAGCACGATCTCGTAGGTGTTGCCGATGTGCGGCTTCGCCGAGGTATAGGCGATCGCCGTTGAGATATAATAGGGTTTCTTGTCCATTCGTGTATTCTCTCCTTACATATATAAATATGTTTTATGCGTGACAGCAGGGAACAGGGAACAAAAAATCCTCCGTTCCTGCAATGGCCTGTATTTTGCCACTGCAAGGACGGAGGACAAACCTTCCGTGTTACCACCTTGCTTTACGCCTTCCTCGCGGAAAGGCGCCTCAGCGGGTAGGATGCTACCCATCGTCCTCGATAACGGCAGGACTTTGCCGCCGCAGCCTTGCATACTATTACAAAGTAAGTTCGGTGCGAAGCTCCAAGACCATGTTCGGCAGTGCCCTCCGCGTTCCGCTTTCACCGCCCGGAACTCGCTTTGACGTACTTCACTGCGTACTCTTCTCTTCACTGCTTTTAACAGATGCGCTCAGGAAAACAGCGTTTTCCTGTATACAGTGTTATTTTACTATATTGGAGAAGGTTTGTCAAATCTGTTTGCGGTGCAGTATGCCCGGCACTGCCTTAAAAAAAGTCTTGACAACAGCGGCTCAGAGGTCTAATATAAAAACATATTGATAAAGGTGATGAACGGGTAAAGTAATTGTCACCCCTGTCCGCAGAGAGTTGCCGGTTGGTGTAAGGCAGCGTCAGGAAGCAGTGAAACTCGCCCGGGAGCTGTCCGCTGAAAGTCCTTCGGACCGGTAGGAGGGAACGGATACCCACCGTTACAGGGGAGCGCATTGTCAGATGTGCATAGAGGGGTCGCACCATACTGCGGCAACAAGAGTGGTACCGCGGAGCTTTCGCTTCGTCTCTTAATGATTGGATTAAGGGACGGAGCTTTTTTTGTCCCTGTAAACCCGGTAAAATTCTGAATAGGAGAGGACAAGATACCATGGGAAGAACAGTTAAGATTTTTGATACGACGCTGCGTGACGGTGAGCAGTCTCCCGGCTGCAGCATGAACCTGAATGAGAAGATCGAGGTTGCAAAGCAGCTCGAAGCCCTCAAGGTAGATATCATTGAAGCGGGCTTTGCGGCTGCTTCTCCCGGTGATGCTGCTGCTATCGCAGCAATCGCTGATACCGTGCGCGGCGCTACCATCTGCTCGCTGGCACGCTGCCGTGAGCAGGACATCGAGGCGGCATGGAACTCCATCCGCCGTGCAGAGTCTGCCCGCATTCACACCTTCCTGGCAACCAGCCCGGTACACATGGAGTACAAGCTGAAGATGACGCCGGATGAGGTGCTGGAATCCGTAGCGCACAACGTAGCCTTCGCCAAGAAGTTCTGTTCGGACATCGAGTTCTCCGCTGAGGATGCGACCCGCTCCGACCTCGACTTCCTGTGCCGCGTCGTTGAAACCGCCATCAAGGCCGGTGCTACTACCATCAACATTCCGGATACCGTCGGCTACATGATCCCGCAGGAGTACGCATCCCGCATCAAGTATCTGCGTGAGCACACCGAGGGTATCGAGAACGTAATCCTGTCCTGCCACATGCACAACGACCTCGGCATGGCCGTTGCCAACTCGCTGGCAGGCGTTGAGGCCGGTATTGACCAGATCGAGTGCACTATCAACGGCATCGGCGAGCGCGCAGGCAACGCCTCGATGGAGGAGTGCGTCATGGCGCTCAAGACCCGTGCTGACCACTTCGGCATCGGCTGCAACATCGAAACCACCCAGATCTACCGTGCAAGCCGCATGATCCAGACCATTACCGGCGTTGCTGTTGCACCGACCAAGCCGATCGTCGGTGCAAATGCGTTCGCACACGAGGCGGGTATCCACCAGCACGGCGTGATGGCCAACAAGGAAACCTACGAGATCATGACTCCGGAATCCGTCGGCATCCCGAAGAACGCCATCGTGCTCGGCAAGCATTCCGGCCGCCATGCGTTCGAGGAGCGCCTGCATGAGCTGGGTTACACGCTCGATCACGAGAAGCTCGAGAAGGCATTCGAGAAGTTCAAGATTCTGGCTGACAAGAAGAAGGTCATCAAGGACCGCGACCTCGAGGGTCTGATCGGTGCTGTTCCGGTTTCCGGCGAGGAGCGCTACACGCTCGACCGCTTTGTTATCAACTCTGGCAACACCATTACCTCTACCGCGGTTATCCGCGTCAAGAAGGGCGACGAGATGTTTGAGCGCGCTGCCGCTTCCGACGGCCCGATCAACGCATCGTTCCATGCAATCGACAAGATCATCGGCAAGGAAATCGTTCTGGAGGACTACTCGCTGCGCGCACTGACCGACGGCGAGGACGCACAGAGCGAAGCTATTGTCAAGATCCGCGTAGACGGCAGCAACGAGGTTGTTACCGGCCGCGGCGTATCGGTTGACGTTATGGAGGCGTCCATCAAGGCGTACATCAACGGCATTAACAAGTATTTTAACGACTAATTCAGCAGGAGGAACGCTGTTATGGGTATGACAATGACGCAGAAGATCCTCGCAAAGCATGCGGGTCTGGAAAGCGTAACGGCAGGTCAGCTGATCGAGGCAAACGTAGATCTCACGCTGGCAAACGATATCACCGGTCCGGTTGCCATCCGAGAGATGGAGAAGGCGGGCTTCGATAAGGTGTTCGACAACACCAAGATCGCACTCGTAATGGACCACTTTGCACCGAACAAGGATATTAAGTCCGCTGAGCAGTGCCTCGAGTGCCGCGAGTTCTCCAAGAAGTACAACATCGTAAACTTCTTCGACGTTGGCGCAATGGGTATCGAGCACGCGCTGCTGCCGGAAAAAGGTCTGACCGCTCCCGGTGAGCTTATCATCGGCGCGGACAGCCACACCTGCACCTACGGTGCACTGGGCGCATTCTCGACCGGCGTCGGTTCTACCGACCTCGCGGCGGGCATGGCGACCGGCAAGGCATGGTTCAAGGTGCCGAGCGCCATCAAGTTTGTGCTCACCGGCAAGCTGAGCCCGTGGGTATCCGGCAAGGACGTTATCCTGCACATCATCGGCAAGATCGGCGTGGACGGCGCGCTGTACAAGTCGATGGAGTTCGTTGGCGAGGGCGCACACGCGCTGTCCATGGACGACCGCTTCACCATCTGCAACATGGCCATCGAGGCCGGTGCGAAGAACGGCATCTTCCCGGTAGACGACAAGACGATGAATTACATCAAGGGCCGCGTAAACCGCGAGGTTACCGCATTCGAGGCCGACGCTGACGCCGAGTACGAGCAGACCATCGAGATCGACCTGTCTGCACTCCGTCCGACCATCGCGTGCCCGCACCTGCCGGAGAACACCAAGACCATTGACGACCTCGGCCATATTGAGGTTCAGCAGTCGGTCATCGGTTCTTGCACCAACGGCCGCATCGACGATATGCGCGTTGCAGCCGAAATCCTCAAGGGCCGCAAGGTAAATCCGAATGTGCGCACCATCATCATCCCCGCAACACAGGAAGTTTACCTGCAGTGCATTGAGGAGGGTCTGACCAAGATCTTCATTCAGGCTGGCGCTATCGTTTCCACGCCGACCTGCGGCCCGTGCCTCGGCGGTCATATGGGTATCCTGGCGCACGGCGAGAAGGCGGTTTCCACCACCAACCGCAACTTTGTCGGCCGTATGGGTCATATCACCTCGGAAATTTATCTGGCAAGCCCGGCCGTCGCTGCCGCAAGTGCGGTAGCAGGCTATATCTGCGCACCGGACGACCTGAAGTAAGGGAGGAAACACATACCATGAACGCAAAAGGCAAGGTTTTCAAGTACGGCGATAATGTCGATACCGACGTTATCATCCCCGCACGTTATCTGAATATCGCAGACCCGAAGGAGCTGTCCACCCACGCAATGGAGGACATCGACGCGGATTTCGTCAAGAATATGCACCCGGGCGACATCGTTGTCGCGACCCGCAACTTCGGCTGCGGCTCCTCCCGTGAGCACGCACCGCTTGTTCTCCGTGAGAACGGCGTTTCCTGCGTTATCGCGTCCTCGTTCGCGCGTATCTTCTACCGCAACGCCATCAACATCGGTCTGCCGATCCTCGAGTGCGAGGCAGCGGCGAACGGCATTGATGCAGGCGACGAGGTAGAAGTAGACTTCGACACCGGCGTGATCACCGACGTTACCAAGGGCGAGAGCTGGCAGGCAGCTGCATTCCCGCCGTTTATCCAGAACATCATCAAGGCGGGCGGCCTGCTCAAGTCGCTCAAGGAGAGAGAGGCATAATCCCATGGAATACAATATTGCTGTTGTCAAGGGTGACGGCATCGGCCCGGAGATCGTATCCGAGGCTATGCTCGTGCTCGATAAGGTCGGCGAGAAGTTCGGCCACAAGTTCAATTTCCAGGAGGTCCTCGCAGGCGGCTGCTCGATCGACAAGAACGGCATCCCGCTGACCGATGAGACCATCGAGATCTGCAAGAATGCGGATTCCGTGCTGCTCGGCGCGGTAGGCGGCCCGAAGTGGGACGATGTTCCGAGCGCAAAGCGCCCGGAGAAGGCACTGCTCGGTCTGCGCGCCGCACTGGGTCTGTTCGTCAACCTGCGCCCGGCGCAGATGCACAAGGCACTTGCGGATGCGTGCCCGATCAAGCCTGAGATTATTGGTGACGGCTTCGACATTCTCGTTTGCCGTGAGCTGACCGGCGACGTTTACTTCGGCAAGCACTACCGCCGCGAGAGCGACAAGGGCTGGGGCGAGACCGGCGCGGACGACATGAACTACTCGGTTTATGAGGTAGAGCGCATCGGCCGCCGTGCTTTTGAGATGGCGATGAAGCGCAATAAGAAGGTCTGCTCGGTAGACAAGGCAAACGTGCTCGAAACCAGCCGCGTATGGCGCGAAACCATGCACCGCATCAAGGACGAGTACCCGGAGGTCGAGTACACCGATATGTACGTTGACAACTGCGCGATGCAGCTTGTCCGCAATCCGGGTCAGTTCGATGTTATCGTAACCGGCAACCTGTTCGGCGATATTCTGTCCGATGAGGCTTCCATGATCACCGGCTCCATCGGTATGCTGCCGTCCGCCTCCATGAACGAGAGCGGCAAGGGTATGTACGAGCCCATCCACGGCTCCGCGCCGGACATCGCGGGCAAGGGCATCGCGAACCCGATCGCGACCATCCTGTCGTGCGCGATGATGCTGCGCTACTCGTTCGGCCTCAAGGCCGAGGCAGACGCCATCGAAACCGCTGTTGAGAATGTCCTCAACGCAGGTCACCGCACCGCGGACATCGCCGCAAAGGGTGAGAAGGTACTGTCCACCTCCGAGATGGGTGCACTGATCCGCGAACAGCTTTAAGAATAATCAGGAATGAGTAATCCGTAATTATTACTCCGTGAATTTTTCCTATCAAGAAACCCGGTTGCGATTAGGCTGCAACCGGGTTTTTCGATAGTCTTGCGGCTTCGGTTTTTCGAAGCCGTTTTTGTTATATGGAGAAATCAGCTTTACGCGTTCTCGCTGTTTCTCTCGCTCTTGGCATAGCTCTTGAACGAGTGGATAACGATCGTCAGACCGAGCACGATCAGCAGTACCGCAAGGATAAGCTGCAGACCGTTTGCGATGAATACCGCGCCCCAAGTGGTCTCACCGGCCGGAATAGCCGTTGAGGCGGCAGCAGAGATCGCCTTTACCATAGCGAGGAAACGCTGCACCAGCGCGGTGAAGGTAACACACAGCATGATGATCAGCGGCGGGAAGATCATCTTGTTGCTGCGGCCGGTAACCTTGAGGAATACGCAGAGCGTGATGAGCACCAGAGCGCTCAGCAGCTGGTTGGCAGAACCGAACAGCGGCCAGATATTGGCGTAGCCGATCTTGGTGAGCAGGAAACCAAATGCCAGCGTGATAACCGTGGAGAAATATACGTTGCAGAACAGCTTGCGCCAGCCCTCGGCATGCTCCATGTCATCGACGGAGAACAGCTCCTGAAAGCTCATGCGGCCGATACGCGCAACCGCGTCCAGACTGGTCAGCGCCAGTGCGGAAACACACATGGTCATAAATGCAGTGGCAACATAAACCGGAACGCCGAACATCTCGAAGAAGCCTGCGACACCGCTGCTGAATACCTGGAACGGCGTGCCCGCTGCCGGCGTACCGTCAGCTGCTGCAGCAGCACCGGCAACGCACAGTGCCAGAACAGCCAGCAGGCTTTCCAGCACCATTGCGCCATAGCCAACCTTGGGCATGTCCTTTTCGTTCTCGATGGTCTTGGAGGACGTACCCGAGGAAACCAGACTGTGGAAACCGGAAACCGCACCGCATGCAACGGTTACAAACAGGATCGGGAACATCGTGCCGAGCTTCTCATTGGTAAAACCGGTGAATACCGGCAGGTTCATAGTCGGATGTGCAACAACCAGGCCAACGACTGCGCCTGCGATCATGCAGATGAACATGAAGGTGGTCATGTAGTCGCGCGGCTGCTTGAGCAGCCACATCGGAAGGACAGCGGCGAAGAAGATATAAACGAAGGTGATATAGCTCCATGCTGCCTTGCCGAAGATAAGCGGGCAGTTCATGCCGATTGCAAAGGAGGCAACGATGCACACAATGCCGACAACGGCTTCCTTCCAGCCAGTCAGGTTAAATTTTTTCTGGATAAGGCCGAGCACAACCGCGAATACCATAAACATGATGGAGATCATGCCTGCCGCACCGTTGGTGGTTGCGGCAGCAGCCAGCTCGGTAACGCCTGCGTCAGTGACAGTGTAGGCGTTGAATGTGCCCGCAACCATATCTGCGAATGCTGCAACAACGATGCAGCAGAAAATCCACGAGAAAATCAGGAACAGCTTGCGGCCGGTTTTGCCGATGTACTTCTCAATCAGCATACCCATCGACTTGCCCTTGTTCTTAACCGAAGCGTACAGCGCGCCGAAGTCGGCTACCGCGCCGAAGAATACGCCGCCGATCAGCACCCACAGCAGTACCGGCAGCCAGCCGAACGCCGCAGCCTGAATTGCGCCGGTTACAGGGCCTGCGCCCGCGATGGAGGAGAACTGGTGACTGAATACCGTCCAGCCGTTGGTCGGTACAAAGTCCTTGCCGTCATTAAATTCAACGGCAGGCGTCTTGGCTTTCGGGTCGATACCCCATTTGTTCGCCAGCCAGCGTCCGTAGAAAACGTACGCGCCGAACAGAACAACAGCCGCGATCAGCACAATTACAAGTGTGTTCATGTTTTTTCGTCTCTTTCTTGAAATGATTTGCGATTCCGCAGCCAAAGGTACGCAAAAAAGCCTTCGTCCATGCAGGAGGATCACGAAGATGATCCTGCAAAGACGAAGGCATATACATTATTGCTGTATTTACTTCCGCGTTACCACTTTGCTTGCCGACAGTACGCTGCCGACCTCTCATTGCCGCCCGGTACCGCATTCTTCCGGAGGGCTTTTCCTGTTAACGGTGGATATCCGGCCTCGACTACTCGGCATTGCCTTTGATCGAAGCTGCTCGCAGGGGATAGCGAACCCGTGCCTTGCTGCCGTCTTGCACGACCGACGGCTTTCTGTGAGCGGTGATACGGATACGTCATGTCCTGTTCAAAGCATTTGGCTGCTGAACAATTCGTATAATAGACCTCTTTTTGCCGTTTGTCAACCGGACAGGAGACGAAAAATGCAATTTGGGCAACACCTGCAAATCCGGCAGTATTGATAAATAAAAATTTGTTTATTTTTTAACGGCGTATCAGATACAGCAAGATTCTATACTTGACAAATGCATTTTACACGGCTTATACTGATATTATATAAAAGACAAGCAAGGGTGCTGTGATGAGCGGCTGAGAGGGCGAGAAACCCAACCTTTTGAACCTGTTGGTTAATGCCATTGTAGGGAAGCTGTCGCATTGCTGGGATTGAGTGCTTCGGTTTTGCCGCAGGGTGAAAACGAGGCGTTTTTTATTTTCCCGGCAGCGATGATAAAATTGGAGGGAACAGGAATGAAAACAGTGCTTACCATTGCCGGTTCGGACTGCTCCGGTGGTGCAGGTGTACAGGCCGATCTGAAAACCATGGCGGCACACGGCGTGTTCGGCATGAGCGTTATCGTATCAGTCGTAGCGGAAAACACCGCACGCGTGATCGACATTCAGGACATCAGTCCCCGGATGATCGAGGAGCAGATTGACGCGGTGTTTGAAGACATCGTGCCGGATGCGGTTAAAATCGGCATGCTGTCCTCGCCGGAGTGCATGAAGGCGGTAGCCGGCAAGCTGGCACAGTACAAGCCGGCGCACATCGTGATTGATCCGGTGATGTTCGCCAAAAACGGTGATCCACTGATGGATCCGGCGTCTGTCGGCACACTTATTGAGACCGTGCTGCCGTTTGCTGAGGTGCTGACTCCGAACGTACCGGAGGCGCAGTATCTGGCAGATATGGAAATCCGCACGCCCGAGGACATGGAGGAGGCAGCACGCCGCATCTATGCCAAGGGCTGCAGGAACGTGCTCGTCAAGGGTGGCAAGAACATCGCAGGTGCGGTGGATGTACTATTTGACGGCGAGACCTGTCACCGCATTGAGATTGAGCAGATCAACACCACCAGCACGCACGGCACGGGCTGCACACTGTCCTCTGCGATCGCATCCAATCTGGCGCTTGGCCACAGCGTGCCCGAGGCGGTAAAGCTGTCTAAAGAGTACGTCACCGACGCTATCCGTCATGCACCCGGTCTGGGGCATGGCTGCGGTCCGCTTAATCATTTTTGCCGTATTTTTTCGGAGGAGTGAAAGACAATGAAAAAGAATTCTATCCGTAAACTGACCATTGCAGGCGTTCTCGTCGCAGTTGCAGTCGTTGGCAGCCTGTTTTCCATACCGGTGCTTGGCGCAAAGTGCTCGCCGGTGCAGCATATGGTAAATGTGCTCGGCGCCGTTCTGCTGGGCCCGTGGTACGCGCTCGGCATGGGCTTTGCAGCAGCACTGATTCGCAATGTGCTCGGCTTGGGAAGTCTGCTGGCATTCCCCGGCTCGATGATTGGTGCGCTGCTGTGCGGTCTGGCCTACAAGGCCTGCCCGAAGCTGCCGGTCGCTTACGTTGGTGAGGTATTCGGCACCGGCATTCTCGGCGGTCTGGCTTCCTACCCGATTGCCGCATTCGTGATGGGCAATACCAAGGCAGCTCTGTTCACCTTTGTGCCGTCCTTCCTCGTGTCCACTGCGGTAGGTGCGGCGATTTCGGTTCTGGTGCTGAGCGCCCTCAAGCGCACGCATGTTCTCAGCGCACTGGAAGGTGCTAAGCATTGATCGATACTATTAAAGCCGTTCTCGAAAACACGCAGAACCGCACACCGATGGTGCATTCCATCACCAATAATGTTACCATCAACGACTGCGCGAATATCATCCTTGCGGCAGGCGGCACGGCCATTATGGCGCAGGATGAGCGTGAGGTCGAGGAGATTACCTCGCACGCACAGGCACTTGTAATCAACATGGGCGCTGTCCGTGCACAGGAGGCCATGCTGCGTGCAGCCAAAATTGCAAAGCGCAACGGCCGTCCGGTCGTGCTCGATCCGGTAGCCGCCGGTGCCAGCACGCTCCGGCGTGAAATGTGTTCTCGCCTGTTGAGCGAAAATCTTGTTTCGGTCATTCGCGGCAATGCATCCGAGGTGCGGGCGCTCGCCGCAGGAGCCGAGCAGGAGACCGGCGTGGAAGCCAGTGCGCTCGACAGCGTGACCGAGGACAATTTACAGGAATCCGCAGCGTGGCTGCGGTCGTTCAGCCGCCGGACCGGAGCTGTCGTCATGCTCACCGGCGCGATGGATGTAATTACCGATGGAACCCGTACCGCAGTGGTACGCGGCGGCAGTGCGTATCTGCGGCGGATTACCGGCGCAGGCTGTATGCTCACCTCACTGACCGGCGTGTACTGCGGTGCGAATCCAGATATATTGTTAGAAGCCGCAGTCACTGCATCGGAGGTGATGAAGCATTGCGGAGAAACAGCCGAGGCGCGTGTGCGTAAAGAGATGGAGGGCACCGCTTCCTTTCGTACGCGCCTGATCGACGCAGTAAGTCTGCTGAATGCGGACGAACTGACGACGAACCTCTGTTTGCAGATTCTGTAAGCAGAAAAATGCTGCCGGCAGAATTTTGCCGTCAGTCTTAGGAAAATCATCAACATACTTTCATTGGGGGTACCACCTTGAACAACAAAACCACCGAAAGACTGCTTGCCGCAACGCAGGACATCTGGGAAGGCTATTTGAACCATCCGTTTGTCCACGGTATTGCCGACGGCAGCCTCGACATTCAAAAATTTCGTTTTTATCTTCTGCAGGATTATGTTTACCTGTTTGATTACGCAAAGGTGTTCGCGCAGGGCGTTGTCAAGTCCCGCGATCCCGAGATCATGCGTGTATTCGCAACCTCGGTGGCGAATATTCTCGGCGGTGAGATGAACATTCACCGCGGCTACATGAACCGTCTCGGCATCACCGAGGAGGACGCAGAGCGCGTCAAGCCATCGCTGAATAACGAGTCTTACACATCCTACATGCGCGCTGTTGCAGCCGAGGAAGGTCCGGCGGAGATTATGGCGGCTGTGCTTTCGTGTGCACTCAGCTATGAATACATCGCCAAGTGGATCGTCGCCAACTACCCGAACGCCGATCAGCATGAGTTCTACGGTGAATGGGTGCAGGGCTACGCATCCGAGGACTATGCGGCAGAAAACCGCAAGCTGGTCGCTTATATGGAGCGTCTGAGTGAGGGCTATACCGAGTCGCAGCTTGCGCGTCTGACCGATATTTTCGTCGCGTGCTCGCGCTACGAGAGCATGTTCTGGGACATGGCCTGGAACGAGGCGATGTAAGCTATGCTGGAGTTTCAGAGCGTCGTTTTTCAGTACGACAGTGAGGATTTTAACATCATTGACGGTCTGTCCTTCCATCTTGAGAAGGGAGAATTTGTGTCGGTCATCGGGCCGTCCGGCTGCGGCAAATCCACGATTTTCCGCCTGACCAACCAGCTTCTGCCGCGCAGGAGCGGCGAGATTCTGGTAGACGGCAAGAGCATTGACGGACGGCGCGGCTACTGCGGCTACATGCCGCAGCGCGACCTGCTGTTTCCGTGGCGCACGGTGAACGAAAACCTGCGTCTGCCGATGGAGATTCGCGGCGGCATTTCCCGCGCGGAGATGGACAAGCGTGCAGCGGAAACGCTCGAGCACGTCGGTTTGGCTGGCTGGGGCGACAAGCGCCCGGAGGAGCTTTCCGGCGGCATGCGTCAGCGTGCGGCATTCGCGCGTACGCTGCTGACCGGCTCGGAACTGCTGCTGCTCGATGAACCTTTTTCCGCGCTCGACTTTCTCACGCGCATCACTATGCAGGAGTGGTTGCTCGACCAATGGGAGCAGGACAGCAAGACCGTCCTGTTCATCACTCACGATGTAGAGGAGGCTATTTTCCTGTCCGGCCGTGTTCTGGTCGTGGAGGATACACCAATCCGCAAGCTGCACTCGTTTGAGGTGCCTGCACCGTATCCGCGCACGCGTGCGTGCCTGACCGACCCGAAGATGCTTGAGTTGAGAGAAAATCTGATTTCTCTGCTCAGAAAAGAGGTGCAGGCATGAAAAAGAATGCAAATCTGCCCGCACTGATCTTTATGTTCGCGCTGCTCATCGTCTGGCAGTGCATAGCCATGGGCATGAATGCGGCCTACATTCTGCCGTCGCCGACACAGGTGCTTGTGCGCCTGTGGGAGCTGCGCAAACCGCTGTTCACCGCACATCTGCCGGCCACCATGCTGTGTACCGGAGTCGGCCTTGCGATCTCGATCGCGCTCGGTCTGCTGCTCGCCATCGTAATGGACGCGAGTCCGTCGGCGGAGAAAATGCTGTACCCGCTCATCGTCGCTTCACAGACCATTCCGACAACCGCACTTGCGCCGCTGTTTGTGCTCTGGTTCGGCTACACGATCTGGAGCAAGGTGCTCGTCACCGTGCTCATCACGTTCTTCCCGATCGCGATGACCGTATTTGACGGCTTCCGCTCGGCGAAGACCGATATGGTCGATATGCTCAAGACCTTCGGCGCAGGCAAGAAGGAAATTTTCCTCAAGCTGAAGATTCCGGCAGCGCTGCCGTACTTTTTCTCGGCGCTCAAAATGGCGATCCCGATGTCGATCATCGGAGCTGCGATCGGCGAGTGGCTGGGCGCACAGGCGGGTCTCGGCTATTTCAGCCGCCGCATGATGACGCAGCTGGACGGCGCCGGCGTGTTTGCACCGATCGTACTGCTGAGCGTGGTTGCGATGATCGCAGTAGGCATTGTAAGCTGGCTGGAAAAGAAAATTATCACCTGGCGCAGCAGCTTATAACCTTGATAACACAATTTTAAGAAAAAGCGAAATTTTTGTTCTAACATAAGGAGAAAATCATATATGAAAAAGCGTATTCTTGCACTTCTGGCAGCAGGCACCATGCTGCTGACCGGCTGCGGCGCACAGAACGCCGCACAGTCTGATGCGGCAAAAAGCGGCAGCGATGATCTGCAGCACCTGACCGTTGTGCTCGACTGGTATCCGAATGCCCTGCATGCATTCCTGTACGAAGCGCAGGAGAAGGGTTACTTCGCAGAGGAAGGCCTGGATGTGGATATCCAGTCTCCGGCAGGCGTAAACGATGCCATGAGCATGGTTGCCGCCGGCAAGGCAGACATTGGTCTGTATTATCAGCAGGATGTCATTCAGGCTCGTGCTGAGCAGGATGTGCCGATTAAGTCCATCGGTGCAGTGGTTCAGGGTCCGCTGAACATCATCCTGTCGCTCAAGGACAAGAACATCACTACGCCGAAGGATCTGGAGGGCAAGACTGTCGGCTACGCGGGCACCGAGCTTTCCGAGGCACTGGTCCGCAGCATCATGCAGTCCAACGGTGCCGATCCGAACAGCGTGAACATGGTTGACGTTGGCTTCGACCTGATGAGCTCGATGACCACCGGCAACGTCGATGCAACCATCGGCTGTCTGGTCAACCACGAGGTACCGCAGATGGAGAAGGAAGGCTTCGAGGTCAATTACTTCTTCCCGGATGATTACGGTGTGCCGAAGTATTACGAAGGTATTTTCCTCGCAAGCGATGATATGATTGCGAACAATTCCGATACGCTGAAGGGCTTCCTGCGCGCTTGCAGCAAGGGCTTTGAGGACTTCAAGAGCAACACCGACGATGTTCTGCAGGTTCTGCTCGACAATCAGGATGAGGCAAACTTTGCACTCGACCCGGATGTAGAGAAGAAGTCCTGTGAGACGCTGCTGCCGCTCATGGAGACCGAGGACGCGAAGTTCCTCTCTCAGACCGAGCAGTGCTGGCAGGAAAATATTGACTGGATGTACGATCAGGGCCTGATCGCAGAGAAGCCGGATGTTTCCGACGTTATGGTAAACCTCGACTTCTAAAAATACGCATATAGAACAGGGGACAGAGCATTGGCTCTGTCCCTTTTGTATTATCCGTCCAGCTTGTCGATCATCTCGCGCATTGTGTTCGCAGAACGCTGCAGCTGTGCCAGTTCTTCCTCGGAGAGCGGCATATCCAGCACAGCTTCCGCGCCGTTTCGTCCGACAATAGTCGGCACACCCAGACAGATACCGTCCACGCCGTAGTGTCCGTAAATCATCGAAGTGACCGGCAGCACGGAATGTTCATTGCGTACAATGGCCTCCGCGATACGCCGCACCGCCATGCCAATACCGTAATAGGTTGCGCCTTTGCTGTCGATAATCTGATACGCTGCATCGCGCACATGCTCGTAAATGCGGGAAAGCTCATCTGCCGGCTTGGTGATGCCGGCAATGCGGCAGTAATCGTCCAGATCGGCACCGGAGATATTAGCGCTCGACCATACCGCCAGCTCGCTGTCGCCGTGCTCGCCAATGATGAACGCATGCACGTTGCGGCTGTCCACGCCAAGCCGCTGTCCGAGCAGATACTTGAGCCGCGCGGTATCCAGCACGGTACCGGAACCGAGTACACGTCCGGCAGGGAAGCCGCTCAGCTGCTGCGCCAGACAGGTCAGCACATCGACCGGATTGGACACAACCAGCAGAATCGCCTCACGATTGACTGCCGTAAGCTGTGCGATGACGGAGGACAGGATGCCTTTATTTCGTCCGAGCAGCTCCAAACGGCTTTCGCCGGGCTTCTGGTTTGCGCCTGCCGCAATGATGATAAGACCGCATTCGGCGAGGTCAGCATAGTCTCCGGCCATGACGCGGCACGGCTTGCTGAACGCCACACCATGATTGATGTCCGCAGCTTCACCGATAGCCTTGTCGCGGTTCATATCCACGAGTACCAGATCGGAGAACAATCCGGAAACCGCCAATGTGTATGCGCAGGTCGCGCCGACAAAGCCCACGCCGATCACGCCGCATTTTTGAATATTCGTCATATTGGATACACTCCTTCTGCGAGTAGTATATCCGTTTTGTTGTTGGAAAACACATGGCTTTGTGCTATACTTATACTGTATTTTTACAGGCAATATCAGTTCAGGAGGATAGAACTATGAATAAATGGTTACGCGCTGTCTGCGTCGGCGCGGCTACCGCTGCCATGCTGACCGCTTCGGCCTTTGCGGCAAATTATACGAATTGTGCAGATTCACTGCACGAAATGGGGCTGTTTCAGGGCACGCAGAACGGCTATGACCTCGACCGCACGCCGACCAGGGCGGAAGCGGCTGTCATGCTGGTGCGTCTGCTCGGCAAGGAGGATGAGGCCAAGGCGCTGACGTATACTGCACCGTTTACCGATCTCAAGGGATGGGAAAAGCCGTATGTGCAGTATCTGTACAGCAACGGTCTGGCGAATGGCACGAACCGGACGACCTTCAATCCGACCGGCAAGTGCACCGCGCAGATGTACGCGGTGTTCCTGCTGCGTGCGCTCGGCTACTCGGATACGGCGGATTTCAGCTATGCGAACGCGATAGAGACTGCTCGTGAGCAGGGTATTTACGACACCGGTATCATCAACGTACAGAATTTCCTGCGCGACGATGCTGCAGCGGCAAGCTACACGGTGCTGTCCGTTTCGCCGAAGAACAGTGAAGGCACGCTGCTCGATCAGCTTGTCAGCGAAAACGCGATAACCGAAGCGGACGCGAAGCGGTATCAGAGCCTGTTTTCAAGCTATGCACAGTACCGCGAGGCAACCGCCGGTATGGATGCTCTGCTGCATTACTCGGTCAACAGCGAGTTTGCGTCTCCGGCGGCTGTGACCCATGACGGCAGGACGGTCATGCAGGTGCAGACGAGCGAGACCACCGTGTTCGACCGCGAGAAGAACGAACTGCTCACCGACCGCAAAATGACGCTTTCCGCGCCGAATACATCGGATAAGCAGCTGCTGACGCAGAGTTATCTGTCGGACGGTGCGTTGTACCACAAGCTGAACGGATCGTGGTCGGCAGAGCTGGTGACTGCCGCTGAGCAGGAGGGCCTTGCCGCGATGTATGGCCGCGTACCGCTGGTATGTGTCGATTCGCTGAGTCAGCGTGCAGGCAGCTGGACCATTATCTGTGCCGATACGCCGAACGCGTACACCGAACTGCTCTGGTCGGTCGAAAGTGCAATGGGCGATTTAGACGAAGCCGTTCGGCTGCAGCCGACCACGGTAACGCAGTCGGTCAGCGGCGGTACGATTCGCAGGCAGAGTGTTTCCGCAGCCTTCACGCTGGACGGCATGACGGCAGAGCCTGTTATCATCAGCACACTGGACAAAACCGGTGCAGATGCTGTGCTGAACGCGCTCAAGTAAACGCATAAGTTCCGCCTTTTTCGCATATTTGTGTGATACGGAGGTGCGGAGATGGAGAGACGGCTGAAATGCGGCGTTTGCGCCGCGGCGGCACTGGCGCTGGTGCTGTGCTTTAGCATGGAGCAGAAAACCCGTGCAATGCAGACGGCAGGGAACGCTCAAACCACGCTCGTCATTGATGCCGGACACGGCGGCTTCGACGGCGGCGCGGTCGGCGCGGATGGAACCGCCGAGCAAGATATCAATTTGAGCATTGCAAAACGGGTGCAAGTGCTGGCGAATTTCTTCGGTGTGCCGACTGCTATGACGCGGCCGGATGAAAATGCACTTGATTACAATCCTTCCCGCACGGTGCGAGAGAACAAAATCGCAGATATCAAGGCACGGGAAAAGCTGGTAAACAGCATTCCGTCACCGGTGTTCCTGAGCATTCACCTGAATAAATTCAGCGACGCGCAGTACCACGGCGCCCAGGTGTTTTACTCGACAGGGAATGTGCAGGGCAAGCCGCTGGCCGAGCAGATACAGCAGTGCCTGATTGACGGCTGCGACCCATTGAATCATCGCAAGGCTGAACAGGCAGACAGCGCCATCTATCTGATGAAAAAGCTGGACTGCCCGGCGGTTATTATCGAATGCGGCTTTCTGTCCAATCCGGCCGAAGAAGCGCGGCTGCGGGACGAAGCCTATCACAAACAACTTGCTGCCGCCGTGATCTGCGGATATTTACGCAGCCAGAGCGGTATGTAACGGAGGAAATATGAAGCAAAAGACAGTTTTTCTGTGCGGTGACTGCGGATATGAAAGTCCGAAATGGTACGGCAAATGTCCGTCCTGCGGCGCATGGAACACCATGAGCGAATTCAAGGAGAAGCCGGTTTCGGCGGCACGCGGCACGAATACATTTCAGCGCGGCGAATCGCGGCCGACTCTGCTCAAGGATATTGATACCGGAGACGAAAGCCGGTTCCATTCTGGAATCGGTGAACTCGACCGCGTTCTCGGCGGCGGCGCTGTACACGGCTCGTTTGTGCTGGTCGGCGGTGAGCCGGGCATCGGCAAATCCACGCTGCTGCTGCAAATGTGTCAGGAAATGTGCAAAAATGCCCGCGTGCTCTATGTTTCGGGCGAGGAATCGCTCAAGCAGATCAAAATTCGTGCGGCACGCCTGCACATTTCTTCACCCGAGCTGTACATCCTTGCCGAGACCGACATGGAGCAGATCATCAACGAAACCGAGCTGCTCGAGCCGGATATTCTAATCGTGGACTCTATCCAGACGGTCTATAAGCGCGATTTAACTGCCGCTCCCGGCGGTACGACCCAGATCAAGGAATGCGCGATGAGTCTGATGCAGTACGCGAAGAATCGCAACGTGACGATTTTTATTGTTGGTCATGTCAACAAAGAGGGTACGCTGGCAGGCCCAAAAATCCTTGAGCACATGGTGGACTGCGTGCTGTATTTCGAAGGGGAATCCGCAGGTCCGTTCCGCTGTCTGCGTGCGGCGAAAAACCGCTACGGCTCAACCAATGAAATCGGCGTGTTTGAAATGAGCGATCACGGTTTGCTCGAGGTGCAGAATCCGTCTGCGGCTATGCTGGCCGGTCATCCGCAGGGTGCGTCCGGCAACTGCATTGCCTGCGTGATGGAGGGCAGCCGTCCTCTGCTCGCCGAGGTGCAGGCACTTGCTGCGAAAACGCAGTTTGGTGTGCCGCGCCGCACCGCTGCCGGCGTGGACTACAATCGCATGGTGCTGCTGCTCGCCATTCTGGAAAAACGCTGCGGGCTGTTTCTGTCGTCGAGCGATGTGTATGTCAACGTCGTCGGCGGCATGCGGCTGGACGAGCCTGCTGTGGATTTGCCGATGGTGCTGGCAATCGCATCCAGCTTTCGGGACAAGCCGCTGCCGGAAGGCGTCATGAGCTTCGGCGAGGTCGGCCTGACCGGCGAGCTGCGTGCGGTGTCCAATCCGGGACAGCGTATCAATGAGGCATACCGCCTTGGTTTCCACACCTGCATCATGCCTATGCAGGATGTGGACGAGGACCTGCTGCAGAAAATGAATATCGTGCGTGCGAAAACCGTTGGTGACGCGATTCGTGCCGTATTGTAAGCATAATTTTCACCTCCTCTCCGCAGACTAAACTCAGTTTGCGTCAGGGGAGGTTTTGCATTTGGAGAATAAGATCCGCGCGGTGCTGCTTACGACGGCAGCTGTGCTGACGGCAATGCTGTTCTGGTCGTGGAAGCACCGTCCGCCGGAGGCGGTTTTGGTACGCACAGTGGCCGCCGAAACGCAGGATATCTACAATAGTGTGACGATTTTCGGTACGGTCGAGTCCGCAGAGAGCACAGCGGTTTGTCCGGCGAAAAATGGTGTAGTAAGTGCAGTGTATGCCGCAACAGGCGACACCGTGCAGAAGGGTGATATTCTGTGCACGCTGACTGACATCGGCAGATCGCAAACAGCTGCGGATTACTGGCAGACCGCACAGAGCGTGTTTGCAATTTCCGGCACGGTGAACACTGTCACTGCCGAGGACGCTCACGCGCTGTATGCGCCGATGGACGGTACTGTGCTGACTGTTCCGCAGGCGGGCGAGAGTGTATCGGCCGATATGCCGTGCATACAAATTGCGAATCCGGATAAGCTGCGCGTGCGTGCGCAGTCTCCCGAGCTATATGCAGGAGAGCTTGCTGTCGGGCAGCGCGCTAACATCACATTTTCGGCAGTGGACGGCACCTTTCACGCCGGATTAACCGCAATTGCTCCTGCGGCTGTGAAAACCTTTAGTCTGACAAACGAAGATGCCGAAGCAACCGTTGAGGTGCTGCTTGATTTGAACGGCTCAACCGAAAATCTGCGCCCCGGATATTCCGCGACCGTTAAGGTATTCACAGACCATCGAGACGGTGCTGCGGTTGTACCATATGAAGCAATTTGCCAGCGCGGAGAACAAGAGTTTGTATTCTGCGTGCAGGACGGCCATGCCGTGCAGTGCGCGGTACAGACCGGCTATCTGCTCGAGGATACGGTTGAAATTATAGACGGCTTGCCGACAGGTGTATCGGTCATTCTGTCGCCGCCCGATGAATTGACTGACGGTGATCCGGTGGAGGTACAGACATGAGACTGCGGGATATTCTGTCACTGGCGGCGCATAATCTGCGGGAAAGTCCGCTGCGGACGGCACTTTGCGCGCTTTCTGTTGCGGTTGGAAGCGGTGCACTGCTGCTTATCCTTTCCATTGGTCTGTATGGGCGAAAACAGGTGGACGTCGGTTTGCAGACACTCGGCGTCAGCGGTTTATCGGTGTACACGGAAAGCGGACACGCGGGAACGATACTCTCGGCAGCACTGGCGGATGAGATAGAGCAGGATGTGGACGGCATTCGCACGCTGATGCCGATCAAGGCGCAGAGCGGCACCGTGCGCGTCGGACACACAACTGAGCACGCGGTACTTCTCGGTGCAGACGAACGGCTCGGTGAAGTCATGCAAATGGAGATGCTGGCAGGTACACTGCCGAACGCATGGCAGTGTGCAAACGCTGAGCCAGTTGCCGTGGTCGGCGATGATCTGGCACAGACGCTGTACAGACGGACAAATATCACCGGACGGCAGATTCGGCTAAAGGTAAACGGCACCGACCGGTATTTCACGGTGTGCGGTGTTGTGCGGGCACAGACGGGGGCATTCGGCGGAATGCTGTCGGCGGTTGCACCGCATCTGGTCTATGTGCCGTATGCGTGTATCGCGTCGCAAACCGAACGCACGGATCAAGTGTTTGTGCAGTGCATTTCGCAGACAGATACTGCTTCGGTCAGCTCTCAGATCGAAAAGTACCTGACCGATCGACAGCAGGTGCGCGGCGTGCATGTACAGAATATGTCGGGTGCGGTGCAGACCGTACAGCAGCTTGCCGAAATGGGAATCGGCCTGTTTGCCGCCGTCGGTACGGTGACACTGTTTGTCGCGCTCATCGGTGTGATGGGAAGCATGCTGGCTGCCGCTCACGAGAAAACAGGGGAGATCGGCATTCTGCTGGCGCTCGGCGCACAGCCGCATGATATTCGCCGGACATTTCTCCTGCAGGCTGTGCTGCTGTGCCTGTTCGGCGGAATCGTCGGTCTGGCAGCCGCAGGTGCGCTCCTGCACTTCGGAGCAGCACTGCTCCTGCCGGAAGGCCGTGTGTTTGCCGGATTGCTGATACTTTCCACACTCAGCGGAGCCGCTGCCGGACTGCTCCCGGCGGTTCGTGCGGCCGCTCTCAATCCAATCGACGCAATATGCAAATAACTCTTTTCTTTCGCCTTTATTTGTGCTATCATTAACAGTGACAAATAACGAATAGGGCGACTGTACCGTAGAAAGGGATGGAGTTTGCATGCGCCATATTATTGATTTATGTGATTTAACGGAAAAAGAATTTTCCGATCTGTACAAGTTGGTCAGCAATATTATCGACCGACCGGAGGGTTATGTAGATGCCTGCCGCGGCAAGGTGCTGGGCAGCCTGTTTTATGAACCTTCTACCCGTACCAACCTGTCGTTTTCCACCGCGATGATGAGACTGGGCGGCAGTGTTGTCGGTTTTTCTGATCCGAACGCCACTTCTGCGTCTAAGGGCGAAACACTCAAGGATACTATTAACATGGTATCCAGCTATGCGGATATGATCGTCATGCGCAACCCGCGAGAGGGCGCAGCCAAGGTAGCTTCATTGTACTCGTCTGTGCCTGTCATCAATGCCGGCGACGGCGGTCATCTGCACCCGACCCAGACACTTGCCGATATGATTACCATTCTGCGTATGCGCGGCTCTGCTGACGATATGAAGATTGGTCTGTGCGGTGATTTGAAGTACGGCCGTACCGTGCATTCTCTGCTGCATTTTCTGCAGCGGTATCATAATGTACAGTTTTACCTGATCGCACCTGATGCACTCAAGCTGCCGGACTATATGGTAAAATTCCTGAAAGACAACAATATGCCGTTCTGCGAGGTAGACAGCATTGATGAAGTTCTGCCCGAGCTGGATGTGCTGTACATGACTCGCATTCAGCGCGAGCGCTTTGTCACGGCAGAGGAGTACGCAAACCTTGAAGGCAATTATCAGCTGACAGCTGAGAAGATGAAGCGCGCCAAGAAGGACATGCTGGTACTTCATCCGCTGCCGCGTGTTGATGAGATTGCACAGGACGTGGATGATGATCCGCGTGCGGTCTACTTCCGCCAGGCGCGGTTCGGCATGTTCGGCCGTATGGCACTGCTGTTGACGCTGTCCAAGCTGCCGTTCGAGCGTGCCGGTCATCATGAAATCGGTGCAGATCCCGGCATCCGCTGCTCCAACCACAAGTGCATTACGCGAAGCGAGCTGTATGTACCGCTGCACGGCAAGGTCGGTGACCGCTGTCCGTACTGTGATGCCGCGCTGGAGATGCAGCTGTAATAAAAAAAGAGTCTGTTGCAGAACAGGTCCGCAAAGAACGCAGGGACGAAAAGTCGCATAAGGCATTTCGTCCCTGCGTTTGTTTTCAAAAATGGGTGGTTTGGTCTTGTTTCACACCTAATCATAAAGCAAAAAGACGAGTAAGCAATCCCTTTCAGGGAAACTTACCCGTCTTTTCTTACGCACTATTTTGCAGCGCGCCCTTTTATATTACTTATCGCTGTTTTTCGGCTGTTTTACAGGCACACGCTCACCGTTCGGCCGGATTTCCGCCAGCGGATTCCTTGCCGCAGCTTCGCGCATGTTTTCATTCTCGATGTGGGTGTAGATCATGGTCGTATCCACACTCGAGTGACCAAGAATGCTTTGCAGTGTGCGGATATCCACGCCGTTCTGGTACATGAGCGTTGCCGCTGTGTGACGCAGCTTGTGCGCAGAGTATTTTTTGGGGTCGAGTCCGGCTTGACCGATATATTTCTTTACCAGCCACTTGACCGTCTGTACGTTAATACGGTTGCGCTTTTTGCTGACAAACAGCGCGTCCGCGTCCTGCTCGTTCGGCTCCAGGCGTTTGGGCAGATACTGTTCGAGCGCGGCAAGACACGCATCATTGAGAAATACCGTCCTCTGCTTGCCGCCCTTACCGAGCACGCGCACGGTATCGTCCTTGAAGTCGGTCAGATTCAGTCCGACCAGTTCGGAAACACGCATGCCGCAGTTAAGGAAAAACGTCAGGATGCAGTAATCTCGCTCGGCATACGGGCCGGTGACGGATTCCAGAAGCCGCACGCTGTCGTCCGTTGTAAGATAAGTCGGCAGAGATTTACGGACAGTCGGCGCTTCCAGGCCGCTGACCGGATTGACCTCTAAAACATGCTGTTTATCGGTCAAATACCGGAAAAATGCGCGTATCGCAGAGACCTTGCGTGCACGCGAGTTGACACTCAATCCGTAATTGGTGTGGTTGCTGTTCTGCTGCGTTGGGCGGCTCTGCGCCATGTATTCCAGATAATCATAGGTGTCCGACAGCGTGATATCACGGATAAAATCCAGATCAATGTCGCTGATGTCGATCTCATCAAGCGGAAGATTTTTATCGACTGCGCCTTTGTTGTGCTTGAGTACGCGAAAAAACAGCCGCAGATCAAGATAATACTCGTGTGCGGTTTTTGCGGATTTGCCGCGTATTGTGGAAATATAGGTTAAAAAATCCCGCAAAACGCGCGGTGCGTCTGCGGCGTATTCGTTCATCGGCTTGTCCATTGCTGCGCTCTCCTCGCCTGCTGTGATACTGTATTTATTATAACGCATTCTGCAATTTGCGTCAAACTTGCAATTTTCGGAAAAACAACGTATAATAAAGCCAACAACTTAATGGGAGGGGCATGGCTGATGAGCCGAATTTTTATTCAGCGCGGAGATATTACCCAATGCACGACAGATGCGATCGTAAACGCTGCCAACACGTCCCTGCTGGGCGGCGGCGGTGTGGACGGTGCCATTCATCGAGCGGCAGGACCAGAGCTGCTGGCGGAATGCCGCACGCTCGGCGGCTGTCGGACCGGCGAAGCCAAAGCAACACGAGCATATCGTCTGCCATGTCGGTATGTCATTCATACGCCGGGACCGATCTGGCGCGGTGGACATGCGGGTGAGGCGGTACTGCTGGCAGGCTGCTATCAAAACTGCCTGCGCATTGCATCCGAATTAAATTGCAAAACCGTGGCGTTTCCGTCCATCAGCACCGGTGTATATCGCTTTCCGCTGAACCGTGCCGCTGAAATCGCTATCCGTACGATTGAGGAATATCTCTCAACTCATGCAGAAATTGAGCAGGTAAGCATGATCTGCTTTGATGGAACCACGCTTTCGGCGTATCAAAACGCGCTTTCTGAACGGGAGGCTAACCATGTCTAAAAATCCGAATCAAAAGCTGAAGCTGCTGTATTTATACCAAATCCTGCTGCAGCGAACGGATGAAAACCATAAACTCACCACAGATGAGCTGCGTGCGGCGCTCGAGCGCGGCGGCATCACCGCTGAGCGCAAAAGCATTTATTCGGATATCGAAGCACTCCAGAATTTTGGTCTGGATGTAATTTGTCAGAGAGGCGCCGGCGGCGGCTATTATGTCGCGTCACGCGAGTTTGAACTGCCCGAGCTCAAGCTGCTCGTGGATGCAATCCAGTGCTCCCGCTTTATTACCGAGAAAAAATCCAACGAGCTCATCGGCAAAATCGAGCACCTCACCAGTGACCATGAAGCGCATACGCTTCAGCGTCAGGTGTATGTTTCCGAACGTGTGAAAACGCTCAATGAGCAGATTTACTACAATATTGATGCGTTGCACGCGGCCATATCCAACGATGTCCAGATTACGTTTCGCTATTTCAACTGGGTGCTGAATTTCTCTGCCAGTCCGCGCATTCAAAAGCAGTACCGCCGAGATGGTGCGCGCTACCGCGTCAGTCCGTGGGCGCTGACGTGGGACAATGAAAATTACTATCTGATTGCCTTCGATCACGATGCTGATGAAATCCGCCATTACCGCGTAGATAAGATGGATTCACTTGTGCAGACCGACCTGCCTCGTGAGGGGAAACAGCTGTTCGACGACCGGTTTGACGCGGCAGCCTACTCCCGCAAGGTGTTCGGCATGTTCTCCGGCAAGGAGAAAACTGTGCGGCTGAAATGCCTGAACCGCTTTATCGGTGTCATGCTTGACCGATTCGGCAGCAACCTGCGTCTATTGCCGGCAGATCACGAGCATTTTTATCTGGATGTGGATGTTGTCGTCAGTCCGCAGTTTTTTTCATGGGTGTTCAGTCTGGAAGGCGATGTACGCATTGTAAACCCACCGGAGGTCTGCGAAGCGTTTGAAAAGCAGATTCACAAATTCATAGACTAAGTACCGTTTATCGTACTTTCCTTTTGCTATACTATGTACAACAAAAGGAAAGGGGATGCGCAAGATGAACTGCACTCTCGAATATGTAAACGGACACATTGAAGTATATGACGGAACCGGCGCGTTTCTTTTCTCTGCCGACACCAAACAAGAGGCGCTCGAAGAACTCGAAGACGCCGCTTAATTTCATAAAAAAGAGACTGTATCGGTGATACAGTCTCTTTTTCTTATCTTATACGCCGAATACGGAATCCGCATAATGCACGGTTGCCATAGCGTCCTTCGCGTAGCAGTCCGCGCCGATGGAATCTGCGTATTCCTGCGTGAGCACGGCACCGCCGACAACGACCTTGGTGCCCGGTTTTTTCTCACGCAGCTGCTTAATGGTCTCTTCCATGCTGACAACCGTCGTCGTCATCAGTGCACTCAGGCCGACCACCGGAACATCTTCCTTGATAGCGGTATCAACAATCACCTCGGGCGGAACGTCCTTGCCGAGATCAAGCACCTGATACGCATAGTTTTCCAGCAAAACCTTGACGATATTCTTGCCGATATCGTGAATATCTCCCTTGACGGTCGCAAGAATAATTTTGCCCTTGATCTGCTGGCTTTCGCCCTTCATCGCGTCCTTTACGACCTCGAAAGCCGCCTTGGCTGCTTCTGCGCTCATGAGCAGCTGCGGCAGGAACACAGTGCCCTTCTCGAAGCCCTTGCCGACGCGGTCAAGCGCCGGAATCAGCTCGTTGTTGACGACCTCGAGCGGCGGAACCGTCTGCAGCATTTCCTTTGCTGCGTCGATCGCACGTTCACGCAGGCCGCGTTCAATGCTCTCCGCAAGCGGCATCGCCGTGCCGCCTGCTGCCGCAGGAGCCGCTGCCGGCTGGTTGCCGTAGGCCGCAATATAGCCTGCGCACTGCTCATCCAGGTTGGCCAGCGCCAGATAGGAACGATACGATTTCATCATCGCCTCGTTATTCGGGTTGATGATCGCGCAAGACAGACCGCTCTGCATCGCCATGGTGAAGAAGTTCGAGTTGACAATCTCACGCTGCGGCAGACCGAACGAAATGTTCGATACGCCGAGAATCGAGTGACCGTGCAGCTCATCACGAATGCGGCGCAGCGTTTCAAGCGTTACGAGAGCCGAACCGCTGTCCGACGAAATGGTCATCGCCAGACCGTCAATCACGATATCCTCATGCGGAATACCGTATTTCTCCGCTGTATCGTAAATCTTCTTTGCAATCCGGATGCGGCCCTCTGCCGTGGACGGAATGCCGTTTTCATCCAGTGCCAGACCAACAACAACACCGCCGTACTTGCGTACAAGCGGGAACACGGCTTCCATGCTTTCCATCTTGCCGCTGACCGAATTGATCATCGGCTTACCGTTGTACAGGCGCATGCCGCGCTCCATTGCGATGGTATCCGAGGTGTCAATCTGCAGCGGCAGCGCGATAACACTCTGCAGGCGCGTAACAACGCGCTCCATCATCACGGGTTCGTCGATTTCAGGCAGACCGACGTTGACATCAAGGATATGTGCGCCGCTGTCCTCCTGCGCCATGCCTTCACCGAGGATGTACTCGATGTTATTCTCGCGCAGAGCTGCCTTGAATTTGCTCTTGCCGGTCGGGTTGATACGCTCACCGATGATAACCGGCTTCGGCCCGATCTCCACGGCCTGTGAGAACGAGGAGACCACCGTGCGGCGCTTGGCTACCGGCGGTCGGAACGGTACCTTACGGCACTTTTCGATGGTCAGCCGCAGATGCTCCGGCGTAGTGCCGCAGCAGCCGCCAAGCGCCTGCACGCCCATGCCTGCGATTTCTTCCATCAGGTCGGAGAACTCAGCAGGCGCGATATCGAATACCGTCTTGCCGTTTTCGCTGCGCGGCAGACCGGCATTCGGGTTGACGATGATCGGCAGTGAGCTGACCTGCGTCAGACGCTCGATGATCGGGTGCATCTGCTTCGGACCAAGACCGCAGTTAACGCCGAGCGCGTCTACGCGCAAGCCCTCGAGCATGGCAACCGTGGAATCCACCGTGCCGCCTGTCAGCAGCTTGCCTTTTTCATCGAAAATCAGCGTGACGAGCACAGGCAGGTCGCAGTTTTCCTTGGCAGCCAGCACAGCCGCCTTGGCCTCGTAGCTGTCGCTCATGGTTTCGATGAGCACGAGGTCTGCGCCCGCCGCCGCACCGATGCGAATGGTTTCTCCGAACAGCTCGACCGCCCGTTCAAACGGCAGATCGCCCATCGGCTGGAGCAGCTTGCCGGTCGGGCCGATGTCAAGCGCAATATAGGCATCCTCTCGGCCTGCCTGCTGACGCGCGGTTTTTGCATGCGAAACTGCAGCTTGTACGATTTCCTGCAGGTTATCCGGATATTTAAGGGCATTTGCACCGAAAGTGTTGGTGTTCACCACATCACAGCCGGCTTCAAAGTAGCTGCGGTTCAGCGCAATAATCTCATCCGGATGGGACAGATTCCACGTTTCCGGCAGTTCACCGGCTTTTAAGCCATGCTCCTGCAGGATGGTGCCCATGCCGCCATCGAAAAATATCCATTCTTTTCCCAGTCGTTCGGTCAGTTTCATTCTTTTCATCTCCTGTAAGCGCAATCCGTCTTGCCGCATTCCTCACAGCCCTTGCGGTGACACGGCTGCGGTGTTTCAGACAGACCGATCACCGCCGTTACCGACTTGATAGGTGCCAGCAGACAGCTTTCGGTCACGGTCAAGCCAATCTTGCGCGGCGTATCCAGCAGGCGGCTGAAATCCCGCTGGTGTGCGATCGGAAAATCACCGTAACCGGGACTGAACCGCGGTCGACAGTACATGCCGCGCTGAGCGGCTTCCTGCCGGATGCGTTCGTTGACCTCGTCGCAATAGGTCTCGACCATAGCCGCTGCCGCCGCCTGATAGATCACTGCGTCGCTCATCCGAACTGCAGACGCGCGGGCAATCAGGCGATCCGGCCCAATACCGAGTGTTGCTGCCATCAGACAGACCTCGCTGCAGCCCTGCAGATTGCGTGCCAGATTTTTGCTGTGAATTTGTACATCTGCGATCTCGAGCGTTTGCGCGTCAATATGCTGCAGCGGAAACACGCGGTAGATCGACTTGGGTTCCGCCGCCTGCTGCAGTGCTTCACCGCATCGTGTCAGGCTGGCCTGCACAGCCTCATCCGGCTGCGTGCCGTGATAACCCATGTAGCGGATGGCTTCCGATCTGTCCAGTTCAATCACTTGAGAATCTCCGACAGGCTGGACTGAATACCTGCGGCAATTTCCGGCTTATTCATCGAGTAAACATGGATATGGTTGACGCCGTTTGCAATCAGGTCGATGATCTGCTCGGTCGCGTAGATAACGCCTGCCTGCTTCATAGCCGCCGGATTGTCACCGAAACGGTCAACGATGGCCTTGAAGCGTTCGGGCAGGTAGGTGCCGGACATGGAAGTGATACGCTTGATCTGCTTGACATTCGTCACCGGCATAATGCCTGCAACAACCGGAACCGTAATGCCCTTTTCTCGGATACGGTACAGGAAGTTGTACATGATGTTGTTATCAAAGAACATCTGCGTGGTCAGAAATTCACAGCCTGCGTCTACTTTTTCCTTGAGGTGCAGAATATCCTCGGTTTTATTGGCTGCCTCAACGTGACCCTCCGGGTAGCAAGCGCCGCCAACGCAGAAATCGCCCTGCGACTTGATATCGCGTACCAGTTCAGCGGCATAGTGGTAGTCAGAATGCGGAGCACCGCCCTCCGGAATATCACCGCGCAGCGCAAGAATATTCTCGATACCGGCATCCTTATACTTTTTTACCATCGCTGCAACGTGCTCACGGGTAGAGGAAACACAGGTCAGATGGGTCAGAACGGTAACATCATACTTCTTCTTGAGATCTGCCGCGATGTTAACCGTGTGTTCGCTCGTGCCGCCGCCTGCACCGTATGTAACGCTCATAAAGTCCGGACGCAGCGCCGCAATCTCCTGTGTTGCGTGTGCGACAGACTCATAGCTGCTGCTGGTCTTGGGCGGGAATACCTCAAAAGAAAGGGTTACTTTATCCTGATTCAAAAGTTGAGAAACCTTCATGTTGCATCTCCTATGTTTCTACTCGTATTTCTGTTTAATAAAAAAGACACGATTTTGATCCGCGTGAAAATTCTATACGTTCCAAAGCCGTAGTGTTTATTATATCACATTTCTCTACTTTATTTCCAGACAAAAATACGATATAATATAACGTATCGGAGGGATTATTTTGACCGATATGCTTAAGAACTGTCAGCTGTGTCCGCGCGCCTGCGGCGCAGACCGCACAAAGAGCCGCGGAGCCTGCGGTGCAGGCATCGAAATCGAAGCTACACGCGCATCGCTTCATATGTGGGAGGAGCCGCCGATTTCGGGTACAAATGGCTCGGGCACGGTGTTTTTCTCTCATTGCTCGCTCGGCTGTGTGTTCTGCCAAAACCGCAAGATCAGCCGCAGAGAGGCCGAGGGACAGAACATTACGGCAGATGCACTGGCGAAAACCTTTCTCTCTCTGGAGAAAAAAGGTGCGCATAACATCAACCTTGTTACCGGTGCCCATTATGTGCCGCAAATTATCGAAGCGCTGCAAATTGCCCGAAAACAGGGGCTTTCGCTTCCTGTTGTATACAATTCCAGCGGATATGAGCAGGTGGAAACGCTGCAGCTGCTCGATGGTCACATTGACATCTATCTGCCGGATTACAAGTATTACAGCAGCTACTATGCAGGTCTGTACTCGCATGCGGAGGATTATCGTGAGTTCGCCGTTCCGGCTATTGATGAAATGGTGCGCCAGACAGGTGCACCGCAGTTTGATAAAAATGGTCTGCTGAAGCGCGGCACCGTCATCCGGCATTTGATGCTGCCCGGACTGGCCGGCGACACAGCGCAGGTGCTTCGGGATATTGCCTCTCGATGGGGCGACAGCGTGCTTGTCAGCCTTATGCGGCAGTACACGCCGTTTGATATGCAGGATTATCCCGAGCTTGACCGCACTATCACCGCAGAGGAGTACGCAGATGCCTGTACGCTGTTCGGTGAGCTTGGACTCGGCGGTTTTTTTCAGCAGGACGAATCCATCAGCGAGAGTTTTATTCCCGCCTTTGACGGCACAGGATTGGAGGAAAATTAACATGAAAACCGTTCTCAGCATTGCAGGCACCGACCCGACAGGCGGCGCAGGTATTCAGACCGACCTGAAAACCTTTGAAGCCTTCGGCGTGTATGGCATGGCCGTTATCACTGTCGTATGTGCACAAAATACCACTGGTGTATTCGGTATGCAGCCGGTTTCCGCTGAACTGGTTGGCAAACAGATTGACTGTGTGTTTGACGATATTTTCCCGGATGCCGTCAAGGTCGGCATGCTGTATGACGCAGAGATTATTCACACAGTAGCGGAGCGCTTGAAGGCGTACCACGCCAAGAATATCGTACTCGACCCGGTAATGATGTCCTCAAGCGGTACCGCGCTGCTGCATCACGATGCGGCAAAGGTTCTGCAGGAGGAGCTGTTCCCACTGTGCACTCTGGTAACGCCTAATCTGCATGAGGCAGCCGCTGTCTGCAGCCATAAAATCACCAATCGTGAAGATATGGAGCAGGCGGCCCGCGAGATCGTCGGCAAGACCGGCGGTGCCGTTCTGGTCAAGGGTGGTCATCTGGCAGACTGCGCAGATGATCTGCTGTTTGACGGCACAGGAATGCACTGGCTTCCCGCGCCGCGTATTGACAACCCGAACACGCACGGTACCGGCTGCACGCTATCCAGTGCAATCGCATGCGGACTGGCACAGGGCGTGTCGCTCGTCGACAGCGTCAAGCGGGCCAAGCGGTATCTGACCGCCTGCATTGACTTCAGGCTGAATCTTGGTCACGGTTCCGGTCCGCTGCAGCACCGCATTGCGGATTGGGAGAACTGGCATGCGTGAACTGCGGTGCATTCCCGACGCAGGCCAAGCATTTCAATTTTTCAAAATGTAAGCAGGAAAAAGTGCAAAGAATACAGGGGCAAAAGGCTGAAGAAAGCTTCTTGTCCCTGCACTCATTTACACTGCACCGGTGTTGTTTCATACCTTAATCCAAAGCAAAAAGACGAGTAAGCAAACCCCATTCGGAGAAACTTACTCGTCTTTTCTTGCGCGCTGTTTTCAGCGCGCCCCATGTTTTATCCGTTTGCGGTGCTGCTCCATGCCTGATGCAGATCAGGGAACGGAGCAAGCGCACGATCAAGAATGCCGTGCATATGAGCGATGGCAATGCCATAGTTGGTCATCGGCACATTCCGCTCGGCGCTGTGCCGCAGACGATACTGCATTTCCCGCTCGTTCAGCATGCAGCCGCCGCAGTGCACGACAAGTGCGTACTTGCTCACGTCCTCAGGAAACTCATTACCCGCGGTAAACGAGAACTGCACATCTTTGCCGGTAAATCTGCGAATCCAGTTCGGCAGTTTTTCCGTGCCGATATCGCCGCACTGGCGGTGATGCGTGCAGCCTTCGGAGATGAGCACAGTATCGCCATCCTGCAAAGAATTCAGCTGTGCAGCACCGAGAATCGCCTGCCGCAGATTGCCTTTGTATCGGGCAAACAGGATGGAGAACGAGGTCAGCTGGACATTTTTCGGCACCAGCTTGTCCACAATGCCGAACGCCTGCGAGTCCGTGATAACCAGCCGCGGCGGCTCACGCAGGGATTCCAGCGTGCGGGTCAGCTCGGTTTCGCGGGTGACAAGCGAAATTGCGCCTGCTTCCAGAATATCGCGGATGGTCTGCTGCTGCGGCAGGATCAGCCGGCCTTTCGGTGCGGCTGAGTCGATCGGCACGACCAGTACGACTGTGTCATTCGGCGCAAGCAGGTCAGCGACCAGACGTTTTTCCGGCTCAGTCGGCTTGACGGCTCGTGCGATCAGTTCCTTGAGTTCACGGATATTGCTGTCGGCTGCTGCGCTGACGTAAATCTCGTTTTCCGGCATGGCGGCAGGAACCGAAGTCAAATCCGCCTTGTTGTGCGCGATGACAAACGGAATCTCCCGCTTGCGGAACAGCTCGATAAGCTCCTGCTCGGCAGGCTGCAAACCGCGCGTGCTGTCCGTGACAAGAACCGCAATATCCGTCTTTTCCAGCACGCGGAGCGCCCGGCGAACACGTTCCTCACCGAGCGTGCCCTCATCATCAATGCCCGGCGTGTCGATGATAACCACCGGACCGATAGGGAGCAGTTCCATCGCCTTCTGCACCGGATCGGTGGTCGTGCCCTTGACATCGGAAACAATGGACAGTGTTTGTCCGGTCACGCGGTTTACCACGCTGGATTTGCCCGCATTGCGCAGACCGAAAAAGCCGATGTGTACGCGCTCGCCGGAGGGCTGTGCGTTCAGTCCCATAGGAAACCCTCCTTAGAAGCGGAAATCACGGCGGTTGGAGCTGCAGATATCCTTGATATGCTCGGCTGCAATTTCGCGCACCTTATCGCGCGGGATTTTTTTAAGTTCCTCCTGAATCAGCTCCATGCCGACCCGCTTGGTGTCTTCGCTGGCGTAATCGACCAGATACTCGGCAAGCGTCATCAGTGCATTCGGGTGGCAGCAGTTGAGGATCTGGCCGCTCTTGCACAGACTCATAAAGCGGTCGCCGGTGCGGCCCTCGCGGTAGCAGGCGGTGCAGAACGACGGAATAAACCCAAGCTGCATGAGCCAGTGAACAACCTCATCGAGCGAGCGCTGATCGGATACATCAAACTGCTCAGAGTCGTGCGGACGCTCCTCTTCCTCATAGCCGCCGACCGAGGTACGGGAAGCACCGCTGATCTGCGAAATACCCAGACCAAGCGCCCGCTCGCGCACCTGCTGGCTCTCGCGGGTGGAGATGATCATGCCGGTGTACGGCACGGCAATGCGGATGCACGCGATAACCTTTGCGAACAGCTCGTCACTCAGGCCGTTGTCGAATACATCCGGGTCAATATCATCCGCGCGCTTGATACGCGGCACGCTGATAGTATGCGGGCCAACGCCGTGTACAGCCTCCAGATGCTCGGCGTGCATGAGCAGACCGGCGAACTCGTATTTGTACATCTCCAGACCGAACAGAACACCCAGACCAACGTCGTCGATACCGCCGTCCATCGCACGATCCATTGCTTCGGTGTGGTAGTCGTAATCGTGCTTCGGACCTGCCGGGTGCAGCTTGAGGTAGCTCTGCTTGTGGTAGGTCTCCTGAAACAGAATGTAAGTGCCGATGCCTGCGTCCTTCAGCTTGCGGTAGTTCTCGACTGTGGTCGCTGCAATGTTGACGTTAACACGTCGAATCGCACCGTTTTTATGCTTGATGGAGTAAATGGTGTTGATGCACTCGAGAATGTACTCAATCGGGTTGTTGACCGGGTCCTCACCAGCCTCAATGGCAAGACGCTTGTGACCCATATCCTGCAGCGCGATAACCTCGCGGGCGACCTCTTCCTGCGTCAGCTTTTTGCGGGTGATATGGCGGTTTTTCGCGTGATACGGACAGTAAACACAGCCGTTTACGCAGTAATTCGACAGATACAGCGGCGCAAACATAACAATACGGTTGCCGTAGAACGCCAGCTTGATCTCCTCGGCCAGCTGATACATCTCCTCGATCTTTTCGGGAATATCGCAGGCCAGCAGCACGGAGGCTTCGCGATGCGTCAGACCGGCACAGTGTACGCCGGTGGCGGTCTTCTGCGGACGGGCCTTTTCCAGAATGCTGTCGATCAGCTCGATGTTGTGCTTGTTCTCCTCGGCGTATTTCAGCGTTTCAAGGATTTCCTCATGGTTGATAAACTCCTCTGCATGGAGTGATTTCGGGTTGTACTGAGCCATTTTTTCGTTTTCCTTTCTTATCTTGCGGTCAGAAGATTACTCTTTCCGTCAGAGTCCCTTAAAATGTATCACTTATCGGATAATATCTCCGCGTGCGGTAACAATCCGGCAGCCGACCGACGCCACACGGCGCGACAGGCAGCCGATGCACTGTGCAGCCTCCTCGCCGGTACATAGTTTGCCGTCGTACAGTGCATATTTTTTTCGCACCCCAAGCGGAGACAGATTGGGCATCACTACGTTTGCACCAGCCTGCAGTCCGCGCTCGCGGCCGTCCGGCCGGATGGTGCCAAGCGCCGTTGTGGCGGGCAGCAGCAAATGCGGCTGGATCAGCCGCAGCAGTGACAGCAGATACACTGTCTGCTCACACGTTCCTGCCGGAAAATCGCGGAACGGTGTGTCTTTCTGCGGAATAAACGGGCCGATACCGCACATCTCCGGCCGAAATTCTTCGATGAACTTTAAGTCCTCAGCGAGTGTCCGCGCCGTCTGATACGGCGAGCCAACCATAAAGCCACAGCCGGTCTGGTAGCCGATGTCTTTCAAATCACGAAGGCAGCGCATGCGGTTGTCAAACGACATCTGCGCCGGATGCAGCTTTTCATAATGTGCCTTATTGGCGGTTTCGTGACGGAGCAGATAACGGTCCGCGCCTGCGTCGAACATCGCCTGATAGGCTTCACGAGGGAACTCTCCGAGCGACAGCGTTACTGCACAGTCCGGAAACTCGGCTTTGATCTGTCGTACCAGATGGCAAACCACATCGACTGAGAATGCGCCGTCCTCGCCGCCCTGCATGACAAAAGTGCGGAAGCCGAGCGCATAACCTTCCCGGGCACAGTCCAGTATCTGCGCCTCGGTCAGTCGATAGCGGTCACATGCGGGATTGGAACGCCGGATACCGCAGTAATAGCAGTCGTTACGGCAGATATTGCCGATTTCGATCAGTCCGCGAATGTACACATCCGTACCGTATACCTGTTTGCGTAAGGCAACCGCTTTCTCCGCGGCATAGGCCGCCAGTTCGTCGCTCTGGTTTTCGATCAGATATTCGTATTCCTCTATTGACAGACTGTGCTGCGCTTCCAGCCGGTCAATGAGCTGCTTCGCCTTATTCATCGCTCTGCACATTGGAGTATGCGGTCTTGACGCTGATACCGTCCAGATTGCCGATCTTGCCGGACAAAGCCGAGATCACATCCTGCGGCGCATCAATGGCGATGGACACAATGTTGATATTGCGCGCTCGATAGGGAATACCCATGCGCCCGATGATATAGCTGCCGTACTCATGCAGCAGGGTATTGAGCCGTTCCACAGAATCCGTGTTCTCTACCACGATTCCCATTACGGCAACTCTTGTTTGCATAAAAACACCTCGGAATAAAAAATAACTGCGTCCTCTGAAAGACGCAGTCCGGTACAGATATAAACGGCGCTTCCGTGCAGAAAACGCTGCAATACGATGTGGACGGCTCCTTTCATGCAGAATCTGCGGACGCAGAGGCTTACTGTCAGGATCGCTACCTCTATTATAGAGGATAGTCGGCAGACCCGCAAGCAAAACCGACGATTTTATGCAAAGAATTATTTTCGCAAAAATATGTATGATATTTTTGTCGAATTTTATCCTTCCAAATCTATATCTTGTATGGTACAATGCAATAGCAGCACACGATATATGGGTATGTGCTTTTGCACTTCGCCTGTAAACGGCAGTGCTTTTTTGTTCGCTTTTTGTCGGACAATATGATATAATAATGAACGTATGAAATTTAGAGAGGAAGAACAACACATGGTTCGAGTTGTCAAAAAGGATCACACCAAAGAACCGTTTAACATCCAGAAGGTTGTTATCGCCGTTAATAAGTCGGCAAACCGAGTCCTCTACAACTTTACAGAGGATGAGCTGAAGTCGATCTGCAATCATGTCGAGGGTTATATCCGTGACCATCACATGACCGAGATTCAGATCTGGCAAATGCACAACATCGTCGAGTCCGCGCTGGAGGCGGTGCGCCCGGAGGTTGCCAAAAGCTACCGCGACTACCGCAACTATAAGCAGGATTTTGTCGGCATGCTGGACAGCGTATACCAGAAAAGCCAGTCCATCATGTATATCGGCGATAAGGAAAATTCCAACACGGATTCCGCGCTGGTCTCCACCAAGCGCAGCCTGATCTTCAATCAGCTCAATAAGGAGCTGTACCAGAAGTTCTTTATGAACACCGAGGAACTGCAGGCCTGTCGGGACGGCTACATTTACGTCCACGATATGTCGGCGCGCCGCGATACCATGAACTGCTGCCTGTTTGATGTAGCGAGTGTCCTCAAGGACGGCTTTGAGATGGGCAATCTGTGGTACAACGAGCCGAAAACACTTAATGTTGCATTTGACGTAATCGGCGATATCGTGCTGTCTGCGGCGAGCCAGCAGTACGGCGGCTTTACCGTGCCGTCGGTCGATCTGCTGCTCGAGCCGTATGCCGAGCGCAGCTACAAAATGCTGACCGAGAAGTATACTCGTCTGGGTCTGGATGCTGATACGGTCGAGAAGGAAGTTATGGCGGACATTCTCAACGACTTTGAGCAGGGCTTCCAGGGCTGGGAATACAAGTTCAACACGGTAGCATCCAGCCGCGGCGACTATCCGTTCATCACCATGACGATGGGCACCGGCACGGGCCGCTTCGCAAAGCTGGCCTCCATCACCATGCTGAACGTGCGCCGCAAGGGGCAGGGTAAAAAGGGCCAGAAGAAGCCCGTACTGTTCCCGAAGATCGTATTCCTGTATGATGAGAACCTGCACGGTCCCGGTAAGCCGCTCGAGGATGTATTTGAAGCCGGTATCCTGTGCTCGTCCCGCGCGATGTACCCGGACTGGCTTTCGCTCACCGGCGAGGGTTATGTGCCGAGTATGTACAAAAAGTACGGCGCGATTGTCAGCCCGATGGGCTGCCGTGCGTTCCTGTCTCCGTGGTTCGAGCGCGGCGGCATGAAGCCTGCGGACGAGAACGACAAGCCGGTATTTGTCGGCCGTTGGAACATTGGTGCGGTATCGCTGCACCTGCCGATGATCTACGCCAAGGCTCAGCAGGAGAGCCGTCCGTTCCGCGAGGTGCTGGACTACTATCTGGAGCTTATCCGCAAGCTACATATCCGCACCTATGCGTACCTGGGGGAGATGCGTGCATCTACCAATCCGCTGGCGTACTGCGAGGGCGGTTTCTACGGCGGACATCTCAAGCCGTCGGACAAGATCAAGCCGATCATGAAAACCGCTACCGCGTCGTTCGGCATTACTGCACTTAACGAGCTGCAGGAGTTGTACAACGGCAAATCGCTTGCCGAAGACGGTCAGTTTGCCCTCGAAACACTGCAGTATATCAACGATAAGGTCGAACAGTTCAAGAACGAGGACGGCAATCTGTATGCTATCTACGGTACACCGGCAGAGAGTCTGTGCGGTTTGCAGGTCGAGCAGTTCCGCAAGAAATACGGCATCATCGAGGGTGTTTCCGATCGTCCGTATGTCTCCAACAGCTTCCACTGCCACGTTACCGAGGACCTGACACCGATTCAGAAGCAGGATCTTGAGGGTCGTTTCTGGAATCTGTGCAACGGCGGCAAGATCCAGTACGTCAAGTACCCGATTGACTACAACCATGAGGCGATTCGCTCTCTGGTGCGCCGCGCCATGGCAAAGGGCTTCTATGAGGGTGTCAATCTTTCACTCGCGTACTGCGATGACTGCGGTCATGAGGAGCTTTCCATGGACGTCTGCCCGAAGTGCGGCAGCCGCAACCTTACCAAAATCGAGAGAATGAACGGCTATCTTTCCTACTCTCGCGTGAAGGGCGATACGCGCCTGAACGATGCCAAGATGGCCGAAATTGCTGAAAGAAAGAGTATGTAACACGAATGCAGTATCACAATATAACCAAGGACGATATGCTCAACGGCGATGGCCTGCGTGTTGTGCTGTGGGTGGCCGGCTGCGGACACGCCTGTCCCGGCTGTCACAACCCCATCACATGGGACGCGGAAGGCGGACTGCTGTTTGATCAGGCAGCAAAGGCTGAGCTGTTCACCGAGCTTGGCAAGGACTATATCTCCGGCATCACGTTTTCCGGCGGTGATCCGCTTTTCCCCGGCAACCGCGAGGAGATCAGCGAGCTGTGCCGCGAGATTCGGCAAAAGTTTCCGGATAAGACCATCTGGCTGTATACCGGCTACCGCTGGGAGGAAATCAAGTGGCTGCCGTTTCTTGATCAGATTGACGTGCTGATCGACGGTCGTTTTGTACAGGCGCAGGCCGATCCGCAGCTTCACTGGCGCGGCAGTGCCAACCAGCGCGTGATTGATGTTCCGCGCACGCTTGCGGCTAACAGTATCGTCCTGCATGACGATAAGTAAAAAGGAGTGCTGAATTATGCAACAGATCGCACAGTTTTTCAAGGTATCCGAGGAACAGTTTGTCCGTGACTGGTGCACGGCTACCCGCCGCAGCGCGGATGAGGCCAAGAAGGTCTATCAGAACATCCAGCTGCCGCGCCGCGCGACCAAGGGCTCTGCCGGCTATGATTTTTTTGCGCCGGAAAGCTTTACGCTTGTTCCGCATGAGACCATCCTTATTCCGACCGGTATCCGCGTTATGATCGAGGACGGCTGGGTGCTGAGCCTGTACCCGCGTTCCGGTCTGGGCTTCCGTCACCGTCTGCAGCTTGACAATACGGTCGGCATTATCGACAGCGACTACTTTGAGGCTAAAAATGAAGGACACATTCTCATTAAGATGACCAGCGACGATCACAAGGGCAAAACCCTATCGGTTGCCGCAGGCGACGGCTTTGCACAGGGTATTTTCCTGCCGTTCGGTATCACCGTGGACGATGAGGCTGACGGTGAACGCACCGGCGGCTTCGGCAGCACGACTGAAAAGAAGTAACAATTCCATAAACAGCCAAAAGCGCATTCACAGAGATTTATCTGCGAATGCGCTTTTTCTTATGCCCTGTTTACATGAAACAGGCAGCACAGGATCCCGCGTAAGCACTTGGGACTTTTCCATACAACAACCTTCATCATGCCTTACCCTCCTTCAGCACTGCAGCAGGAACAGCCCTGCCGCGATCACTGCCAGTGCAAATAGCCACACCGGCAGACAGGATGGGAGCAGACTGCCTAGCAGCAAGCCTGTTCCAAACATAAATACGGCAAGACCGATCGCCTGACCACGGCAGAACATAGCGCATCACGCTCCTGTTACCAGTATAAGCAGCTCGGATAGAAAATGTGACAGCAAAGCGAAACCGATCTGCTCATATTTTACGCAAGCGCTTCATATGGTAATGCAGGAGCAGCGGTGAAACCAAAGGAGGCAGCATCAATGGAACTGAATCAAACAAGCATCTGCTACTACGAAAAGAAATTAGCGCATATCTCTGCGGCGACAGAGAGTGCGGATTCGATTGTGCCGGACACGTTTCCGGATATCGGACGAATCGTGTGCGCGTATGGTACGGCGGTCATCAAGGACCAGACTCCACAGAATGACCGCCTGCTAGTATCCGGCACCGTGCAGACGACCGTACTGTACGAACCGGAAAACGGTGGTAAGCTGCGTCGACTCTCCGTGCCGGTCACGTTTGCGCATATTGAGGAATGTGAGGGTTTAACGGCAGAATCTATCTGCAGCACCGTGTGCCGCATTGCTGCAGTAGATGCCGAAGCTATGAACAGCCGCAAGGTGAGCGTCAGCGTTCAGCTTTGCTTTTTAACTGAAGGCTACTGCAAAGCTGAATGCAACGTGACGGAATCGGTCGAACTGGACGGCATAGAATGCCTGAGCCATTTGCAGAGCATAACGCTGCTGGAGCAGGTACGCAGTTATCCGGTGACAATACTGGATGACATACAGCTTGCGGATGCAGCGGAGCTGTCCCTGCTGCACACCGATTGCACGATGCAGGTATCCGAGTGCCGCGCCATGCATGGCAGAATCATCGTGAAAGGTGAAGCTGTGCTGCACTGCCTTGCCATGCAGGAGGATGATGCTGTGCGTGTACTGAACAGCAGCACGCCGTTCACGCAGATTCTCGAGCTGCCGGAAGCAGAAGAAGACGCCCTGACCGCAGTACGGATGACCGTATCTGAGGCAGACTGCCGATTGGAATCCGATGGCATGCTGTCCTGCACCATCAGCGCACAGGCTATGGTGCTGCTGCGGCAGGAGCGCAGGCTGCGCTGCATCGAGGATATGTATCTGCCCGGCAAGGAGCTTGCTGCGCAGGCAGAGCATCCTGTATTGCAGAATATGCCATCCGCGCAGCCGTTTACCTCCGAAGGCAGCGAGACTTTGCAGACCGCACAGCATGTATCTCATGTGATTGCCGCGCAGGCGGTCTGCTGCGGCGCAAAGCGTGTATCGGAGAGCGAGCTGCAAATCAAAGCTGGTGTTCGCGTGCTGTATTTGAGTGATGAACAGCAGCTTTGCGCGGTACAGCGTATTGTACCGCTGACCATGCCGTACAGCGAAGCCGGAGAGCCGGAAGAGCTTACGCTTTCGGCACGCGCCACAGCGGCGGGTGAGCGAGGATTGCTTTTGACTGTCACCGCAAACGGTGCTGCTGCAACACAGGAGCGTGTGACATTCTGCCATATCTCTGCGTTGGAGATCAAGCCAAAGGAGAGCAGTCATAACGGCGTAACACTGGTTCTCAAGCAGATCAACGGCGAAGAACGGCTGTGGGACATTGCCAAAAACTGCGGTACGACCGAGCAGGCCATCCGCTGTGCGAATGACTTGCCGACAGAGGCAGAGTGTGTGCAGAATGCCATGCTGCTGATTCCGATTCAGGACTGAAAGGCGGGAAGAGAATGGAAAACCAGATTTACGACCAAATCAGCAGCCGTACCGGCGGTGATATTTATATTGGTGTTGTCGGTCCGGTTCGTACGGGCAAATCCACATTTATCAAGCGGTTCATGGAGACTATGGTGCTGCCCGATATGGAGAATCCCTACAAGCGGGAGCGCGCACGGGATGAATTGCCGCAGTCCGGCACCGGACGGACAATTATGACTGCCGAACCGAAATTTGTGCCGGAAGAAGCGGCGGAAATCGCTCTGCCGGAAGGCGGCGCATGTCGGGTGCGGCTGGTGGACTGCGTAGGCTATCTGGTAGAGGGTGCACTCGGCGGCATGGAGGGAGATACACCGCGCATGGTATCTACACCGTGGCAGGAAGATCCCATGACACTGGCCGAAGCGGCAGAGATCGGCACGCACAAGGTTATCGGTGAACACTCTACCATCGGACTGGTGGTGACGACCGACGGCAGCTTTACCGAGCTGCCGCGTGAAGCCTATATACCGGCAGAAAAACGCGTAATTGAGGAACTGCAGTCACTCGGCAAGCCGTTTCTCGTACTGGTAAACTCGTCAGAGCCGAACGGCGAAGCGGCACAGCGTGTATGCGACGAGCTGCAGTCGCAGTACGGGATTGCACCGATTGCGGTGAACTGTCTTGAACTGGATGAGAGCGGCATTGCGGATATTCTGCAGCAGGTGCTGTATGAATTTCCGGTCTGCGAGATTGGTTTTGTCCTTCCGCGTTATATCGGTACTCTGCCGCTGCATCATCCGGTGCAGAACAGCATTTACCAGTGCATTCGCACAGCCGCCGCCAACGGAGAGAAAATGCGTGATGTACAGAAGCTATGCCGTACCCTCGAAGAGAACGAATACGTCGAGCGGGCGAGCGTGGACAATATGGCGCTCGGCAGAGGCTCGGCGGTCGTGCGTGTAGACGTACCGGAAACCGTATTCTACGGCATTGTCGGCGAGCAGACCGGCATTCAGGTGCGGGATGACGCAGATTTAATTCGTGTGCTTGAGGATTTCGCTGCGGTGAAACAGCAGTACGAACGGCTGCATGGTGCGCTCGATCAGGTATATCAGACCGGTTACGGCATTGTGATGCCGTCGGTGGAGGAGCTTTCGCTTGAGGAACCGGAAATCGTTCGGCAGGGAGGGCGGTATGGTGTGCGTCTGCGGGCTTCTGCACCATCCATCCATATGATGCGGGCCAACATCAAAGCCGAGGTCAATCCGATCGTCGGCACGGAAAAGCAGTCGGAAGAACTGGTACACTATCTGCTCAGCGAGTTTGAGGAACAGCCGGAGAAGATTTGGGAGACCAATATTTTCGGAAAGTCGCTCAATGAACTCGTGCGTGAGGAACTGTCGCACAAATTGAGCCGTATGCCGGATGATGCCCGTGGTAAAATCCGTGAAACACTGGAAAAGATCATCAATGAAAGCGCAGGAGGACTCATTTGCATCATCCTGTGAAATCGAGCGTGCCTGCCAAAAACAGGCACGCTTTTTTAACAGAATTGTAAAGACTGTCCGCTTGTAAAGGTCGATTTGCTGTGCTAAAATGTATAGTGTATAGAAATGCGCATTTGAAGGAGACTTTTACTTGACCAAACAAGTGTTTATCATAAACGGCAGCGGCGGTGTCGGCAAGGATACCGTATGCAGTGCTGCCGCGCAAAGCTGGAAGGTGCAGAACATTTCGTCCATCACACCCATTTTGCAGGTAGCCAAAGCCGCAGGATGGGACGGCACCAAAACACCGGCGGCACGTCGTTTTCTTTCGCAGCTGAAAGCAGACTGCACGGAATTCAACGACCTTCCGTTCCGCTACTGCACAGAACAGCTGCAGATATTTGCTGAAAATGATGCGGAACTGCTGTTCGTCCATATCCGGGAACCGGAGGAGATCGAGCGGTTTCGTCAGACAGCAGGCGTAAACTGCAAGACCATTCTCGTGCGTCGACCGACACTTGAGCAGGCACGCGGACAGCTGGGCAACCGCTCAGACGACGGCGTTGCAGCGTACGCCTATGATGCGGAATTCCTCAACGACGGTTCGCTGGAGGAACTGCCCGCAAAAGTACACGACTTTTTACAGGCTCTGATCAAGAGATAACTTTCAAGATCAGGCACGGCTCTGTTTCACAGGAACAGCGCATAGAAAGGAACATCAAAATATGAGCCAGAACAAGAAGAAGTTCTTCGGCAAGCACAAGGACGAGCAGGAGCAGGATCTCGAGCAGACGCAGCCGCTTCCGCCGATGCCAGAAAACAACTCTGACAAGACCGTTCAGACGGAGGAAAATACTGCACCGGAAGAAGCATCCGAAAAAGCTGATGCTGACGAAAAAAACGAGAAGGCAGAGCAGCTTGCCAAATCCTTTTGCAAAAGATTTAATCGAAGCAAGTGCATTCGCGTTATCATTGCAGCCGGATTGATTATTCTGCTGGTCGGCGGTTCGGTATTTGCTGTCATTCGCTCGCGCCATACCGGCACGGAGAACACACTTCCGACGACTGCAGTCGTTACCTATGGCGATATTGGCACTTATATCGAGGGCAGCGGTGAAACGGCGGCGCGCAATACGGAAGAACTTGGCTTGGGAATTGAGGGCAAAATCTCTCAGGTGCTGGTTTCCGAGGGAGATGAGGTGCATGCCGGTGATCCGCTAGTCGTTGTCGATCCGACCGGAATCCGCGAACAGCTGACAGCGGCACAGGCAGAATTCACTGCCGCGCAGAGTGAGCTGACCAACGCACAGGCAGCGATTACGCAGGCACAGAGCCGCATTGCCTCGGCGCAGAGCCAGTACACCCACGGCAGCGCTACGGCACCGTTCAGCGGCAAGTTTATCGCATCAAGCACATTTGCAGCAGGGCAGAAGGTAAGTGCAGGACAGACCATCGGCCGTATGGTCAACGACAGCCAGATGCAGCTTGCTGTACAGTTTAGTTCGGAATATGCCAAAGATATCAAGGCCGGTCAGACGGCTACGATCTCTACCTCTGTCGGACAGGTTTCCGCTGTAGTTTCGTCGATTGATTCCGCTTCCGGCAAAGGTACTTTCCTTGTTGTATTGACCGTACAGAATCCTTCCGGTGCACTGACGCAGGGAACGAGTGCTACCGCAACGATCAACAGCGACAGTGCCGGCACGATTTTCTCTTCCGGGTCGGGCACGCTGGACTACATCAAGGAGCAGGTTATCACGGCACCGATCGGCGGTGAAATCACGGCCTATAACGGCTCGAACCACACATACAGCAGCGGTGCAGTCATTATGTCAATTTCCAATGTTGCAGCGCCGGATACTTCGGACGCGCGAAGCAGTCTCACGGCTGCACAGAGCACGGCTGCAGCCGCACAGGCCAAGGTGAGCGAGATTCAGACGCGCATTCTAAAGCTGCAGCAGGAGATTCTGGATGCCACGATGACGGCTTCGATCGACGGCGTTGTCACCTCACTGAACGCGGAAGAAGGGGAGGAGACCGATGGTACCGAGCCTCTGGTTGTTGTTTCCGACCTAAGCGATACCGTTGTTACGGCCGAGCTGACGACAGATGAAGTGCAGTCTGTCGAGCCTGGTCAAACGGTAACAATGAACATGTACACGATGGATGGTTCCGAGCTGCCGCTCACCGGTGTGGTTGACTCGGTTTCGCCGGAGCCAAGTCAGAACACGGGAAGTCAGGGCAGTCTGACGACTTTTAAGGCAATTATCACGGTTGATTCTATCGAAGGTCAGGCGATTTCCAGCGGCATGATGGTCGATTACAAAATTGCAGTTGCCGAATCGGACAGCTGCCTGATAGTACCGACTTCCGCTATCGTTCACACGGCGGATGGCAGTACGGGTGTATTCACCAAAACGCTCATTGACAAGGACGGCAACGAAATTCCATTCGATGATACACTGCCGATTCCGGACGGCATGGAAGCGCCCGAAGGCTATCAGCTGGTAGCGGTGGAAACCGGCGTTTCAGATGCGAACAATACCGAAATTTTCTGGGGCGTCGATGAAGGTGCAACGGTTTATCTGAATGCCACACCAAATATATCAAACGCGGTAGCTGATGAGGAAAATACAGCATATAACAGCTGATAAGCAGTATAAAGCACGGCTTTTGTTTTAGAACAGAAACCGTGCTTTTCTTTATTTCTTACAAACTGGCATTACAAAATAATTGCCATCTGAGCATTTTAACATATTCAGATTGGGCGTATAATGCGTTCATACACCAAACAACAAAGGAGTCTGAACGACATGAGCGTACAGTATAAGCTGAACAAGGAGCTGGCCCAGATGCTGAAGGGCGGCGTCATTATGGACGTAACCACACCGGAGCAGGCGAAAATTGCCGAAGCAGCAGGCGCATGTGCAGTTATGGCGCTGGAGCGCATTCCGGCTGACATCCGTGCAGCAGGCGGTGTTTCCCGCATGAGCGACCCGAAGATGATTCGCGGTATTCAGGAAGCAGTTTCCATTCCGGTTATGGCGAAGTGCCGTATCGGTCACTTTGTTGAGGCACAGGTGCTGGAAGCAATCGAGATCGACTATATCGACGAGAGTGAAGTGCTGTCTCCGGCGGACGATGTATACCACATTGATAAGACACAGTTCAAGGTTCCGTTTGTATGCGGTGCGCGTGATCTGGGTGAAGCTCTACGCCGCATCGCTGAAGGCGCAGCAATGATCCGTACCAAGGGTGAGCCGGGCACAGGTGATGTTGTGCAGGCAGTTCGTCACATGCGCGCTATGAACGCAGAAATTCGCCGTGTGCAGAATCTGCGTGAGGATGAGCTGTTTGAGGCCGCAAAGCAACTGCAGGTTCCGGTTGAACTGCTCCGCAGTGTGCATGAAAATGGCCGACTGCCGGTCGTAAACTTTGCAGCAGGCGGCGTTGCAACTCCGGCTGACGCAGCACTGATGATGCAGCTTGGCGCAGAAGGCGTATTCGTTGGTTCGGGCATCTTCAAGTCTGGCGATCCGGCAAAGCGTGCTGCAGCAATCGTAAAGGCGGTTACTAACTACACCGATGCAAAGCTGATTGCAGAACTGTCTACCGATCTGGGTGAAGCAATGGTTGGCATTAACGAGAACGAAATCGCATTGCTGATGGCAGAGCGAGGCAAGTAAAATGGCAGTTGGAATTCTGGCGCTGCAGGGCGCCTTCGCAGAGCATGCCGCAGTGCTGGATAAACTCGGCGTACCGCACTTCGAAATTCGCCAGAAGCGCGATCTGGATCAGCCGATGAATGGTTTGATTATTCCGGGTGGCGAAAGCACAGTAATGAATAAACTCTTGCGCGAGCTGGATTTGTATGATACGCTGCGTGAGCAGATTCAAAACGGACTTCCTGTATTCGGAACATGTGCCGGTCTGATTCTGCTGGCTAAGCAGATTGATGGTGGCATACCATGCTTCAGTGTGATGGATATCCGCGTAAAGCGTAATGCCTATGGCAGACAGCTTGGCAGTTTTTTCACGGATGATCGGTTTGGCGGTAGCGAGAGAATACCGATGACATTCATTCGCGCACCATATATTGAGAGCGTAGGAAATAATGTCGAGGTGCTATCCATTGTTGACAGTAATATTGTTGCTGCACAGCAGGATAATATGCTCGTGACCGCATTTCATCCGGAATTAGATATGGATTTGACGGTGCATCAGCATTTCATTCGGATGGTTGAGCAGTTTCGGTTGAAGAATGCGAGATAACTAAAATAAGCGGCTCTGTAAGAGCCGCTTTCGTCTGTATAGAAAATCTACTGCACACAAAAATACCAATTACGAGGATAGAAGAAGCTGAATAAGAAAAATTAGGACGGTCAGCGCAGCAGATGTGCTGCGTAATTGCCAGCACCGCTAATTATACAAAATGAATCAGGATTTTGTTAAATTTGCACTTTTGACCCTTTGAGGGTCTTTTTTTTTATGCTTTGGAATCATTGTATTTATTTGTTTTGTGTTCCATAGTATCTCTCGAGGATGTATTCAATTTGTTTCGTTATGCTGCGTTTTTCTTTATCAGCATCGTTTTTCACTTTTTCATATAAACTATCGGATAGCCTGATGGATGTTGGTTTCATCGAGATCACCTCAATTTCTTTTGCTTTATTATACGGCATTAGTTTTTTTTCTTCAAATGCGAAAAGAATTATATTGACTACATACGAGTACCTGTGCTATTATTTGTTTGTAGTCAATAATAATTTTAATGACTGCAAAAATATATTGGAGGTAAGACCCTATGAAATTCACAAGTGATGTGGTAGTCCTTTCTGCTCGCAGATACAGCATGACGGACGATAAGACGGGCGAACTGGTGCAGGGTACTAAGATCGAGTATGTCGAGGACTGGGATCCGCAGCCGCAGCAGAATAAGCGTGGCCTGTCGGTGCTCTCCGCAAATTTCCCATATGAACTTTACGATAATCTTGGCGATGTTCCGGCTGTGTATTCGGCTGACTTCCAGCTTGTAGCCGGTGCTCGTGGTAAAGCTACTGTTGCTATGACTAATCTGCATTACCGCGAGCCGTTCAAGCCTTTTCCGAATAAATCCGGCGGTGCTAAGTAATGCCGGCGGCTGAGGTCGTAGGCGATACTGCGCAGGCAGTTGCTCCGCTTGTTGATTCGTCTACTGAGATAATCCCCATTCTTAACCAGATGGCGCAAGACGTGCAGCAGATCGAGCACGCTCTCGCCGCTCTGCTTGCGCTGTTTCTGGTTTTCACTTTTCTGTATATGGCTTTGAGGTGGTTTACATGACGTTGGAATACTACTGTAAATCTCGTGTACGCGAGTTGCTGGAGGCTCTGGACGATGCTATTTATGATCATGCCACAACTCGCTATTTAGAATTGTCTGCACGTCTGCAAGAGGTTGCGCGGATGCGGCATATGGTCATTGATGCGGAAACCTTAAAGGGTGACACTGATGATTGATTTCTCCGCTCTCGTTTACTTGTTTAGCTCTAAGCTGTTTGTAGTGGCTCTAACCGGGTTGTTTGCTCGGTGGGCGATAGATTTTTTACATTCTGCTGTTTGAAAGGTGGTAAAACAATGAAAATCAAGGAAATCATGCGTAACAAGGGTATGCAGGTTGGTACTGCGCTTATGATGGCTGCTCCGGCTATCTCCTGCGCGGCTTTTGCGGCTAACGATGGCGTTTCTCCGCTGTCTGAGCCGGGCGGTGCCGATAATACATCCGTTGTTTCGATCATCACGAATGCTGCGTCCGGTCTCAAGAGCGATGCAGTAACCGTCATTGGCGCGGCTATTGCTCTTGGCGTTGTCTTCTGGGGTGCTAAGGTACTGTGGAAGAAGTACAAGGGCATGGCAACGTAACAAGTCCATCATATCTATCTTATTCTCCATGCGGGGACGGGTCGAACCCGTTCCCGCTATTTCTCTCTTAGGGGGTGCGTGTATGTCATACACTTTCTCATTGTCGCGGCGATCTTTGCCGGTGCGCTGCCTGTGCTTGCTGTTGATCGTGCTGGTGCTGTGGTGCTTCTTCGTGGTGCCGCGTGCGGGTGCTGTCGCGCTGGAAGCAACAACTATTGCTTATGGTGGATTGCTCGTCGGCACGATCTTGGTTGGTGCCGGTGTGGTATTTAGTTCGCATGGCGATATGGCTAAAGTTGGCGCTGCTATGTATAAGACTATGTCGGATGGCGGTAGTGCTATAGCAAGCAAAATTGCAGCTATTTCATCTTGGGCGGTGGAGCATGGTGAAAAGATTGGATCTGCTGCGCTCCGGATCGGTAAGGAACTGTATCAAGGTATTGTGGATGCTTTTAATGCGTCTTATTCGGATGGTCATTTTAATGTTTCTCCTGATGGGGCGGTTCATTCTTTTGAGGATTATGATAGTTTGTATGCTTATTTAGCTACTTTGTCGTTAGGCTCTCCTGTGCATTTGTATGCTCGTAGATATTTGAATGATAAATGGGTCACTTGGCATTCGTATTGGCGTTATTATTTGGTTGGTACTAAACTTTGTTACGATTCTTCTGAGGGTGTGCTCGGTTCCGAACCTGCTGTGAAGGCTCATGAATGGGAGGATTTAGGTGCTGTTCCTACTGATGTGAAAATTAGGGATGCTGGTGGTTATGGTGCAACTGGGCATAGCATTGAAGCTACTTTTGAGTTCGAGAGTAAATCTGATAAGAAATTTATATTTACCTTTTCGCAGGAAATGCGTAATTTATATCCATCTTATAGGGTCGGAAGTGCTCAGTCGTATCCTGTTGCTGGTGATGATCTTGCTTATCCATCAGATGATTATTTGGTCAGGATGCCTGATATACCAGCGGTTGACACTGCAACTGGTGACGTCACGTATCCCAATGATACGGCGTACACTAAGGACGCTGTAGCGGTTCCTTATCCAGTAGATACCGAGGGCGTTAAGGTGCCGGACATTCCGTATGACAAGGTTGTTGACCAGAGCACTGGCAAGGCGTTGGATGATACGGGTACCGATACGGATAATCCCAGCAAGCCGGGCGAGGGTACGGAGACCGGATCTAATACCAGTCTGTTGCAAAAAATCTTGGATTTGTTGAAAAACTTTTTTGATAGTCCGAGTGATTTCCGTCTAAACATGGATGGATTCCGCAATCTTGCCATAAAGGATAAGTTCCCGTTTTGCATCCCCTTTGATATGGTCGATTCGGTCAAGCAATTCGCGGCGGATGCTGCTGATTATCAATTCCGTGTTAAGTTAGATACGCAGTATTTTAAGGTTGATCATGTGGTTGATCTTACGCCTTTGGCTGTTCCGTTGGCGTTTTTCCGTTACTTGGTTGTTGCGTGGTTTGCGTGGGTGCTTATGTCGCGCACGCATGATCTTATGAAGTGGTAAGGGGGTAACTGTATGTTTAAGGGCTTGGCAGCGTTTGTACAAGCGCTGTTGGACGCTATTGTTGTGGTGCTTAACTTTGTTGCTGGCATTTTTCCCAATTCTCCGTTTACGATCATCGAGCATTCAGGTTTTGGCGATCTGCTGTCGCAGATTAACTTTTTTGTACCTGTGTATGAGTTTATATCTTTAATGGAGGCTTGGCTCGTGGCGGTTGCCTTGTATTATGCTGTTTCTACCTTGGCGCGTTGGGTCAAGACGATCGAATAGGAGGTTTTAACGTGATCTATTTGTACTCCGGTACTCCGGGCAGCGGCAAGAGTTACCATGCTGTTGCTGTCATTGCTCATAAGTTAGGGCGGCGCGATAAAAATCGCGTCATTGCTAATTTCCCTTTGACCGGCAAAAAAATAACATCGAGGTTTGAATATTGGGATAACTCCGAGATCTGTATATCAAGGCTGATGCAATATGCAAGGGAACACCATCGTTTAGGCGTTGAGGGTCAGACGTTGGTTGTCATAGACGAGGCACAGTGCATTTTTAACTCGCGTGATTGGAATGGTAAGGGCGTGTTATATAGCGCGCTTAAACGGCAGCCAGACAGCCGCATGGATTGGATTAAGTTTTTTAGTCAGCATCGCAAGTTCGGTTATAACGTGATTTTGATTGCGCAATCTGACAAAATGTTGGACAAGCAGATTCGCTCTCTGATTGAGTATGACGTGAAGCACATCAAGATGAACAACGGTTTTTTCTTCTTTTTGCCGACCAGCTTCTTGGCGGTGGAGAAGTGGTACGGGCAACGTATGAAGTTAGGGCAGGAGGTTATCTGGTATCACAAACGTGTTGCTGCTATGTACGACAGCTACGCGCTATTTGACACGCTGACGGACACTGACAGCGCACAGGGGGAACCGCGTAGCGGTGGGAGCCCGTGCGCTGCCAGCGCTCCGCCTGCGGAAACAAGCAGCGCGCAGCCTGTCGAAACTGCAAGCAATCGCGTTTGCGTTGCAGAAAACGCAGGACCTGCAGCACAGATCCAGCCCGCTGCCACGCAAAAACTGCAAGTTGGTGGGTCTGATCTTGCAGAAAATTTCGGTCCAGCGGCAGAGGTGCAGCCGGGTGAGATGCGGGAGCCTTTGGCGGTTCGCATAAAGACAGTAATAGCAAGGTTGCTTCGAGCGTTCCGGCTGCCATGCGGGAAGAAGTGCGATCTCGGCACCCAGCAGGACGCGCGTCCTGAACAACAGAAAGGGGAAGGGTAAATGCTCTATGATCCGTATGAAATCTTGGAGCTGCTTGTAAAGGGTGGCTTTTTGGCTGTGGCTGGTCTTCCGTCTGATGGCGGGCGGGTTAGCTTGTGGCTGTTTGTGGACGGGTATCTTTTTCAGTATGCCGATCTGACCGCGCGCAGTTTTTCCAATCTCTTTGGCTGTGGGATTATTGAACCTTGGAAAAAGGTTGAAAGTCCGAATGGTGAAATTGTCGATCTGTATTTTCTTCTCGGGCAAAGCCCCCTTTCTAACTAGGGGCGATGTTGTTATCCTTTGGAAAAATGGACGGTCATGTTAGGAGCGTTTGACTTGTGTATATTTTAGATAAGTTGGTAGTGTATTTAAGGGTGCGATCGGCGGTAGTCGATGGCATAATTAGGAAGTGGAATAGCGGTACTTCTGATTATTGCGATGTCGTGAAATTCTGGATAGGTCATAGTCCTGCGGTGTGTACGCAGAATTACACTTTGTCCGCGAGTAATGGCACGACGTTTTATTTGGGCGTTGGTGTGTATGGCAAGGCTCCTTCGGAATACTGGGAGACGGTTAAGTTGGAGTTCAATCCGGCGAAGATTGGCGCGTGTCCGTGGTTCAATCAGTTATACTCGGCACTGATTGCCGCGGCGAAGTACGTTGATTTTAAGCGGTTTGATGTTGCCATTGATATTCCTGTTGCTCGTTCTCGCTTGCGGCTTGTCAAAGATCAACGCAAGTACGGCTTGCTGAAGTATAGCAATGAGAACATGACGGAGTATCTTGGCGTGCGTTCGGCACATGGACAAGTCAAACTGTATAATAAAGCATTGGAGCAGAAAAAGACTGGTGATTTGACGCGACTTGAATTGACAGTAGATTACGATCATGCGAGTTGGAAAGAGTTCCAACGTATTTTTCCCGTTGTCTTGGATAATGGCAGCAGCCTGCCGCCTGATCTGACTGGTACTGATCGCGTCCTGTGTCTAGCGTGCATGGAGCACCCGGAATATATCGCGGAATTGCCGTATAAAAAGCGCAAAAAAATTGAGCAGTTGCTTGCGACAACTGCCCAAAATATCGAACCTGATGAGTTTTCGTATAAGAATATTTTAGCACAAATTTTGATGTTTGGCAATCAGGTAAAGCCGGAAATGTTTGCTGATTTTGTAGAAACGAATGAGGATTTTCCAGAGTTCGTGGCGAAAAATGTGCCTGACTGGGTTTCTGAGATTATCGAGGGCGAACAAGAACAAATGTAATTCTAGTTGAGTGCAAATTGCAACAAAATCGTTATTTTGTATCTTTAACGTATCAGACGATGATGCAGGAGCGTTGGAGCGTGTGGGGGTGGCGTAGAGCCTCCAGCACGAGCGCAAACGCTCCTGTAGTTAATTGTACAAAATGAATCAGGATTTTGTTAAATTTGCACTTTTGACCCTTTGAGGGTCTT